>Ga0209947_1000501_pt1 | contig 24576 bp, 24 predicted proteins | sample SalPonR2_B_D2_MG_FD_185706 | JGI IMG/M metagenome (GOLD analysis project Ga0209947, IMG submission 185706) | Salt pond soil microbial communities from South San Francisco under conditions of wetland restoration - Salt Pond MetaG R2_B_D2_MG... ...
GGTATAATTTACATACAAGGGGGGACTTAAGATGGAAGAACTTTTTATAGGAAAAAGAGAATTATTTGACAAATTACCAGTAGGAATTGCAAAATGCAAATCGGTAATAAATAATGATGAACAGGACTTTATAATAGAAGATGGAAATGCTACTCTGTGTGAAATGGCAGACAAGAAATCTTATGAATTCTTTAACGAAAAATTCACTAAGGTATTTCCTCAATCAAAAGAATCATTATTCGATTGGCCAAAAATATTTAACGAAGTAGCTGTTACCCATAAGGATAAAACTATTCAACAGTATTTTGAAGTTTTCGAAAAGTACTTGAAAATCGATATTATAAGTATAGAGAGAGGTTACTTTTATTTAATTATAGAAGACATCTCATTAAATAAACAATTCAATGACATTCTACTGGATAAACAGCTGGAGATAGAATATTTAGAAAGAGAGTTGAAAAATAAATCAAAAAAAGATTCTCTAATAGATGTATACAATCAGCAGGTTATGATAAAGAAATTGAAATTTAAAATGGAAAATTTTAATAATAATGGCGAATCCCTTTTTTGTGCTGTTCTCAACGTTGATAGATTTGAAGAATTGAATTACAAATATTCTATTGAATTCAGTGATATAATCCTTAAAGAAGTTGGTGAAGTCTTAAAAAAATCTATAAGGAAGATAGATATATTAGGTAGAATAGGTAATGATGAATTTTTAATTATTATGTCTAATATTACAGTGGATATTGCTAAAATAGTTGTGAATAAAATTAAAAGTCAGTTGAGAACTGATATAAAATCTATCCCTAAAGGAGAACTCACTTTGAGTGGAGCTGTAGAAGAATACGAAGGAGAATCCTTAGAAGAATATTATCAAAAGCTAAAAAATAGTGTAAAAAAAGCTAAAAAAAGAGGAAAAGATACAGTATTGCTATAAAAAGCTTCATATAAATATGAAATTTTTATAAAGGTGGTAGCATGTTTAATGTGAAAGAAGAACTGAATAAACTTCCAGGAAGTCCTGGAGTTTATATGATGAAAGATGACATGGATAATATAATCTATGTTGGAAAAGCAAAAAATCTAAAAAAGAGAGTACGACAATATTTTCAATCTTCAGTACACTCCTTAAAAATTGGAAAAATGATAAGTAAAATAGAGAGCTTTGAATACATTATTACTGATAATGAAATTGAAGCTCTAATTTTAGAGTCCAATCTAATAAAAAAGAACAGACCAAAATATAACACCTTATTAATGGATGACAAACACTATCCTTATATAAAGGTTACTGTAAAGGAAGACTTTCCTCGAATAATAAAGGTTAGAAAAATACAAAAAGATAAAAATAAATATTTTGGTCCTTATGTAAATACTTATTCAGTTAACAAAACTATTGAAGCATTAAGAGATATTTTTAAGATTCGAACTTGTAGAATAAATATAAAAACGGGTAGTGAAAGAAAGAGACCCTGCTTAAACTACTATATAAAAAGGTGTTATGGGCCCTGTGTTGGCAATATAAACAAAGAAGATTATAGGAAAATGATAGATGAAGCTTTAGATATTTTAGATGGAAAAGAAGATAGAATTATTCATATTTTAGAAGAAAAGATGATTAAAGCTTCAGATGATTTAAAGTTTGAATTAGCGGCTGAATATAGAGATAAAATTGATTCTATTAGAAATATAAATGAAAAACAAAAAATTACTTCTACAAGGCTAGTAGACCTGGATGTTATAGGTATGGCATTAGGTGATGATAAAGCCGTAGTAGAAATATTTTTCGTAAGAAATGGTAAAGTACAGGGTAAAGAAGATTATATACTTCAGTATAATGGAGAAGAAAAGAAAGATGTAATAGAATCTTTCTTAAAACAATTTTATTCCGGATCTGTTTATGTACCTAGAGAAATATATATTCAGGAAGAAATTCTTGATAAAGAACTTATAGAAAGATGGCTAAGGGATAAAAGAGGTGGAAAAATTGAAATCAAAGTGCCAATAAAAGGAGACAAAAATATGCTCCTTAAAATGGTTAGAAAAAACGCCTTTGAAAAACTTCATAAAAACTTTGATAAAATAAAAAGAAAAAAAGAAGATTCAAAAGAATCAGTAGAAGATTTAGAAAAACTTCTAAATCTAGAAAAATCAGTAGATAGGATTGAAGCCTTTGATATATCAAATATACAGGGAGTTGAAAATGTTGGTTCTATGGTGGTTTTTATAGATGGACTGTCTAAAAAAAGTGATTATAGAAGATTTAGAATAAAAACTGTATACGGACCTAATGATTACAAAAGCATGGAAGAAATGATAGATAGAAGGATAAGCAGAGGACTAAAAGAAAAAGCTAATCTTATCCAAGGAAAGAGTTTTGACAAACTACCGGATCTTATTTTAATGGATGGTGGAAAAGGTCAGGTTAATATAGCTGAAGAAGTTCTTTATAATTATGGAGTTGATATTCCTGTTTGTGGAATGGTAAAAGATGACAAACATACAACAAGAGGATTAATATACAATAATAAAGAATTTAAAATCAATAAAAATTCAAATATTTACAGATTAATAGCTTCAATACAAAACGAAGCTCATAGATTTGCTATTACTTATCATAAAAACCTAAGGAGCAAGAATGCATTTAAATCAGAGCTTGATGATATTCCAGGTATAGGAGAAAAAAGAAAATTAAATCTATTAAAGAAGTTTAAATCAGTAGAAAAGATAAAAAAAGCAACTTTCGATGAACTTTTGGATACTGAGGGAATGAACAAAAAAGTTGCTGGAGAAGTCAGAAAATTTTTCGGAAATTAAATTTCACTGTTGACTGTTAATTAAAAAACATATATACTTATTTTAAATTGAATATAAATTTTAAGGTGCCTTTTAATAAAAGGGTAAAAGGGAAAGAGGTTAGAATCCTCTACAGCCCCCGCTACTGTATTTAAGAATGAAATCTTTCTATTGCCACTGATCCTAAGATTGGGAAGGAAGAAAGAGAGTAAGATAATCTAAAAGTCAGTAAACCTGCCTTGAAATCACACATAACAACTTCGGTGGGAAGTGGGTTGATGTAAAGGTTATTTAGATTAAATTATAGATTTATATTTCTCTTAAATATAGATAGTTTATCTAACTGCAACCTAATATATTGACTGTAATCCTGCTGAAAAGCAGGTTTTTTTAGTTTTTTGATACAAGAAATACTAATACTAATTTACTGGAGAAAATATTGAAAATATCACTCTGTAATAAGATAATCACAAAAAGTAAAGTTGAAAATAGAAAAAAAACAATAAAAAATTATTTTAAAAAAGCATCTAAAAACAATGTGGATTTGATTATAATGCCGGAATCATATTTAACAGGATATACTTCGGAAATTGGGAATACTGGCTTTTTAACTAAAGAAGATTTAGTATTCAAAGAATTGATAAATTTCGCAATTAAATTTAATTTAAGCTTTATAATGGGTTTTAATGAAAAAGAAAAACAGAACTATTATATATCAGCATATGCTTTTGATGTAAATCAAAAAAAATATTATATTTCTAGAAAAACTCACTTAGGTATTAAAGAAAAAAGATTATTTAAAGAAGGAGAAGAAATTAATGTATTTAAAATTGCTGGTATTAAAGTTGGAGTAACATTTTGTCATGAAATACATATACCAGAAATATTTAACTACCAATCTTTGAAGGGTGCAGTTATTAGTTTTAATATAAGTGCAGCACCGTTGATTTGTGGTAGCAGAGAAGATATTTGGAGTAAAATTTTATCAACTAGAGGATTAGATTCAAGAATGAATATAGCAGCAGTAAACTATTATTATAATGATAAATTTAGTTTAGGAGCTGCAGCAGCTGACTTTGAAGGAAATTACGTATATGAAGATTATGAAAATGATGGGCTTCATATTTTTGAAATAAATATTGATAAAACCTTAGAAAATAGAAATAATAAAAAAAAGTATTATCCTAAAAAGCTAAGAATGGATATAATACAGGGAGAATAAGATGAAATTATATGGAGTAGGAGTAGGCCCAGGAGACAGCAAAGATGTAACAGTAGGTGTAGTAGAAATATTAAAGAGTTCACCTGTAATTTTTGTTCCAGTAAAAAAGCCGGGAGTTGAGAGTGCAGCATATAAAATTGCTAAAGAATATATTAAAGATAGTGAAATAGTAGAACTAGTATTCCCAATGAATTACAATAAAGAAAAGTTGGAAAAGCATTGGAAAGAAAATTCAAAAATAATAGAGAATAAACTTAAGGAAAAGAAAACGGGAACTATCATTACTATTGGAGATATAAGTTTATACAGTACAGCAATGTATATAGAGGAAATACTAAAAGATAAAGATATAGAAATAGTTTTAAAACCGGGGATTACTTCTTATTCAAAGATAGCATCTATATTGGGAATACCACTAGCAAAATGGGAAGAAGGATTTGCTGTAGTGCCAGCTTCTAGGGATAGTAGTTTTAATCTAGAAAATATTTTGAAAAGTTTTGAGAATGTAGTGGTTATGAAACCATCACATAATCCTGAGGAAATAATTTCAACTTTGAAAAAAAATAATCTTCAAAATTGTTTTAAATTAGTAGTTAAAGCCGGAACAGAAGAAGAAATAATAGTAGATAATTTAGAAGAATTAAAAAAAGGTATACCATATCTGTCAACAATGATAATAAAAAGAGGAAATTATATGAAATTATAAAATTCATATTGAAAAACTAAATAAAATTCTAAGGTGCCTTTGATAAAAGGGAAAAGGGAAAGAGGTTAGAATCCTCTACAGCCCCCGCTACTGTAATTAGGACGAAATTCTTAAATAACCACTGGATTCAAAACTGGGAAGGTAAGAAAAGTAGGAAGAACTATAAGTCAGTAAACCTGCCTTAGAATATTATGCAACGACTTCGGTGGGAAGTAAGTTGATGTAAAGGTCGCTTGATTAAATATATAATAATTAACATAAAGATTTCTGTGTTATTATTGATAAATAATATTTAGCAATCTGATAAATTAACTTAAATCCTGCTGGAGAGCAGGATTTTTATTTTTATAAAGGAGATTAAATAATGAAAGGTTTTGTTTTAGCTGGAACAAATAGCGGAGTAGGAAAAACTACTATATCAATAGGAATTATGAAAGCATTAAAAAAAAGAGGATTAAAAGTAGCGCCATTCAAGGTAGGACCGGATTACATAGATACTGCTTTTCATGGTTTTGTTACAAAAAATCCATCACATAATCTTGATTTAGTAATGTTAGATAAGGACACAAATAAAGAACTTTTTTGTAAACATATTAATGGCGGAAAAATAGGTGTTGTAGAAGGAGTTATGGGTTTGTTTGATGGAGTAGATTTTTCCCTGGAAAATGGTAGCACAGCACAAGTATCTAAAACTTTAGCTTTGCCAGTGATACTTATATTAAAGCCAAAAGGAGTAGGAGCTAGCATTCTTCCTCAAATCAAAGGATATATTGATTACGACAATAAGATAGATATTAAAGGAGTAATATTAAACGAAACTAGTGAAGCAATGTATGAATTTTATAAAAGTCCAATTGAAAGCAAATTAGGAATAAAATGCATAGGACATATTCCTAAAGAAGATAAAATTTTCTTTGGAAGCAGACACCTTGGTCTTGTTCCAGTTTACGAAACTAGAGATTTAGAAGAAAAAACTGATAAAGCAGCAGAATTAATAGAAAAATATATAGATCTGGATTATCTGATTAGTATTGAGAGTGAAGAGATAAAACCTTTAAAAAACAATTTAAAAAAAGATAAATTAAGAGAATTAAAGTCCATATCTAAAGGAATAAACTTGGGATATGCTTACGATGAAGCTTTCAATTTTTATTATAATGATAATTTAGAATTATTAGAAGAAATAGGTGTTAATTTAATAAAATTTTCACCTCTCAAGGATAAGGAAATAGATTCAAAATTAGATGGAATATATTTAGGAGGTGGATTTCCAGAAGTTTTCGCAGAAAAACTAGCAAAAAACCAAAGTATGAAAAATAGTATTAAAGAAAATTTGAATCGAGGTATGTTTGCTTATGGAGAATGTGGAGGGTTTATGTATCTTTGTAAAAGTGTAAGTAATTTAATAGGTGAAAAAAAAGAAATGGTTGGCTTTTATAACTTTGATATTGAAATGACAAAAAAGTTAAATAAATTTGGTTATATAGAGGTGGAAACGGAAAACAAAATAAAGTCTGTAGGTCATGAATTTCACAGATCTAGAATTATTGATGAAACTAAAGATAAAGATGTGGAATATGGATATAAAATTGTTAAAATAAGGAACAGAAAAGCTTGGAAAGAGGGTTTTAAAAAGAAAAATGTGATAGGAGGATATCCACATATTCACTTTTACAGTAATTTGGAATTCTTGAAAAATTTACTAATTAAAATAAAGAAAAAAGGAGTTGTTTATAAATGAACTATATAAAAATACCTGAAAGAATAGAAGAAAAAAGTTTTGAAATAATTGAAGAAGAAATGGGTACTTGGAGAGATAAATTTTCAATATTAGAAAAACCTATAATTAAAAGAGTTATTCATACAACTGCAGATTTTGAGTATATGAAACTTATAAAATTTAGTGATGGAGCTTTATTAAAAGGGTTAGAACTATTAAAAAAGGGAGAAAAAATCTACTGCGACACAAGTATGATAGTATCCGGTATTAATAAAAGAAAAACTAGCAAATTAGGTATTGATTTAATAAATTTAGTACACGATGAAGAAGTAAGAAAAATTTCTTCTGAAAAGGGAACGACTAGATCTATGGAAGCCGTAGAAAAAGCTTTAAAAGTTGAAAACATTAAAATATTCGTCATAGGTAATGCCCCAACAGCTCTCTTTAAGTTAAAGGAATTAATAGATAATGGATATGAAAAACCAGGATTAATTGTAGGAGTGCCAGTTGGTTTTGTAGGAGCAGAGGAATCAAAAAAAATGCTTGAGGATCTTAATGTTCCCTATATTACAGTTGAAGGTAGAAAGGGAGGAAGTACAGTAGCAGTTGCAATAATTAATGGGCTCTTAAAAATGATTTAAGGATATGGATATGGATAGGTATAAAATTGTAAAAGGTAAAAAGTTGAAATTTGGATATACTACTGGATCCTGTGCTGCTGGTGCAGCAAAAGCTTCAGCAATAATGCTTCAAACTCAAAACATTGTAAACTATGTAGACTTAGATACTCCAAAAGGTTGGAGACTAAAATTAAAAGTAGAAGATCAAAAATATGAAGAAAATTATGCGCAAGCAGCTGTTATAAAAGATGCAGGAGATGACCCAGATATAACAGACGGTATAAAGATATTTGCTAAAGTTTCATTTATTAAAGAAAAAACATTAGAAATAACTGGTGGAATAGGTGTAGGAAAAATTACGAAAGATGGATTGAGTGTTCCTGTTGGAGAATATGCAATAAATCCAATACCAAAAAAAATGATTGAAAAAGAAATGAAAAAAATATTTCCGGAAGGTGGTATAAGAATTAAAATCTGGATACCTGAAGGAGAAGAAATAGCAAAAAAAACCTTTAATCCTAGGTTAGGAATAATAGGTGGTATATCAGTAATAGGAACAAGTGGTATAGTTGAACCTATGAGTGAAGAAGCCTTTAAAGAAAGTATTAGATTAGAAATGAATATGTTTATGAAGAATAACAAGCATCGTGTTATTTTCACCTTTGGAAATTATGGTATTAATTTCTGTAAAGATAAAAGGATAAAGGATAAAAACATAATAAAAACTAGTAATTTTATCGGAGATATGTTGGATGAAGCAGTTCATTATGGAATAAGGGAAATTTTGATTGTAGGACATATAGGAAAGCTAATAAAAGTAGCTGGAGGTATATTTAATACTCACAGTAGGACAGCTGACTGCAGAATGGAAATTTTAGCAGCATATACAGGACTGAATGGAGGCAATAAGTATTTAATAAAAAAAATTATGGAGTCAAATACTACGGAAGAAGCAGTAGAAATATTACAGAATCAAAAACAAATTAGTTTTGAAGTTATTTTCAAAGAAATAGCTGAAGTCGTAAAGTTAAAATGTGAAAAACGTATATATAATAAAATTGATATAGAAGTTGTGATCTTTTCGCAAAAGAAAGGGATATTGGGAATGACTACAAAAGCCGGAGAAAGGATGGTTGGGTTTAATGAAAAATAAAATAAAAATATTGGGTCTAGGACCTGGACATCCTGATTATATACTTCCAATTACGAAAAAAATAATACAAAACTCTGAAATATTAGTAGGAGGGGAAAGAAATTTAAGAAACATTGATATAAAAAACAAAGAAACTTTCCTTATCAAAGCTCCTTTATCTAAAACTATAAATTTTATTGAAAAGAATTATAAAAACTCCAGAATAGCAGTTTTAGTTTCAGGAGATTCCGGCTTTTATAGTCTTACCAAGTATATAAAAAAATATTTCAATGAAGAAGAGTTAGATATTTATCCCGGAATAAGCTCTCTTCAATATTTATTTTCTAGAATAGGAAAAACCTGGGAGGATGCTTGTTTAATGAGTATGCATGGTCGAGAAGAAAATTTAATAAAAAACATTAAAACAAATAAAAATGTAGGAATTCTTACAGATAAAATTTGGAACCCCCAAAAAATAACTGAAAAAATAATAGATGAAGATATATTTAATAGAAAAATTTATATTGGTGAAAATTTATCTTATAAAAATGAAAGAATTATTAAATTAAACCTTGATGATGTGAATAAACATTACTTTGAAAATTTAAATGTAATGGTGGTGTCCCATGAATAGATATATGAAAATGAGAAGTACTGGATTACCAGATGATGAATTTATTAGAGGCAAAGTACCCATGACTAAAAGTGAGGTAAGAAGTGTAATTCTATCAAAGCTTAAGATAATTGAGGGAAACGAAATTTGTGATATTGGTGCGGGAAGCGGTTCTGTATCCATAGAATTAGCAAGACTTACATCTAAAGGCATGGTTTACTCTCTTGAGAAAAAGCCTGAAGCTGTAGAACTAATAAAGAAAAATATAAGAAAATTTAAAATCCACAACATAAAACTAATTGAAGGAGAGGCTCCAGAGTCATTATTAGAAATTCCTCCAATAGATAGAGTTTTTATAGGAGGTAGCGGGGGCAAAATGAAGGAAATAATCCAGTGGTCCTATGAAACACTTAAATCTGGAGGAATAGTTGCTGCAAGTACCATTACTATTGAAAATAATTATGCAGCATTAAAAGCTTTTGAATCATTAGGTTTTAAAAATATAGAGTTAGTTCAGGTTTCAGTATCGAGAAACAGCAGACTAGGAAGAGTAAATATGATGAAAGCACTTAATCCAATAAGTATTATATCAGCAGAAAGGTAGGAGTTTATGAGTAAAGTATTTTTTGTAGGAGCCGGTCCTGGAGATCCGGATCTAATAACAGTAAAAGGAAAAAAAATAGTAGAAAAATCAGATGTTGTAATATATGCAGGTTCCCTTGTTCCTGTAGAAGTAGTAGATTGCAGAAAGGAAGATGCACAACTTTACAACAGTGCATCAATGACATTGGATGAAGTTTTGGAAGTTATTGAAAAATCAATTTCTGAGGGAAAAATGGTTGCAAGAGTTCACACTGGAGATCCCAGCATATACGGAGCTATAAGAGAGCAGATAGACCCCTTAGAAGAAAAGGGAATAAAATGTGAAGTTATTCCAGGAGTTAGTTCCTTCACAGCATCAGCTGCAGCATTAAGAAAAGAATTCACATTACCAGATGTATCTCAGACTGTAATATGTACAAGAATGGCTGGGAGAACTCCTGTACCGCAAGATGAAGATTTGGACAAACTGGCATCACATAAAACATCAATGGCCATTTTTCTCTCTGTAGGAATGATAGAAAAAGTTGTAGAAAAGCTGAGGAAACATTACCCGGGCAATACTCCTGCAGCAGTTGTTCAGAGAGCATCATGGTCTGATCAAAAGATTGTGATTGGAAGATTAGATAATATAGCAGAAAAAGTTGAAAAAGAAAAAATCACTAAAACAGCTCAAATACTTGTTGGAAATTTCTTAGGAGATAAATATAAAAAGTCTAAGCTATATGACGAAAAATTTACTCACGAATATAGGAAGGCTAAAAAATGATAGCAATTATCTCCATTACTGAAGGAGGATATAGACTATCTAAAAGAATTGCAGAATCCTTTGAATCAGCAGACATATATTATACAAATACTGATAGAAAAGAAGATAAGGAATTGATACTTCCTTTAAAAAAATTTACCAAAGATATTTTTGAAAGATATGATAATTTAATTTTCGTTATGGCAGTTGGTATAACAGTAAGAGTTATTGCTCCTTATATAAAGGATAAAACAAAAGATCCGGCAGTAGTATCGATAGACGAAAAAGGTAATTATGTTGTAAGTATTCTCTCAGGTCATATAGGAGGAGCCAATAGATTGACACAAAAAGTAGCAGAAGGAATTGAAGCTATACCTATTATAACTACTGCGTCAGAAGTACTAGATACTAAGAGTATAGATATGATTGCTCTAGATGAAGGTTTTAAGATTGAGAATATGGAAGATGCAAAAATTATAACTTCTCTGGTTGTAAATGGAAAAAAAGTAGGAGTTTACAGCAGTGTTTCCATTACTAAGAATCTTCCAGAAGACTATATTATTTACAAATCTTTGGAATCTATTGAAGAGGCTATAAAAGAAGGAGAGATTCAAGGTGTCTTGATTATTGATTCGTTTAGAAATAAAGTCTTTGAAAATATTCCTAATGCAGTTCTGATTCCACAAAATACTGTAGTAGGTTTAGGGTGCAGAAGAGGAAAATCCAAGGAAGAAATAATAGCATTTATAAAAGAGAATTTACGCAAACTGGATATATATGAAGAATCATTATCGAAAATAACAAGTGCCTGGGTTAAAAAAGATGAAGAAGGAATAATACAAGCTGCTAAAATATTAAATGCTAATGTTGAATTTTATGATAAAGAACAAATTGAATATGTTCAAGATAAATTTGAAAGTTCAGAATTTGTAATGAAAACAATAGGCGTTAGAAATGTAGCTGAACCCTGTGGATATTTAGCTTCGAATCATGGAAAAAACATAATGAAAAAAAAGAAAAATAATGGAATTACACTTTCAATATGGAATAAAAAAGGAGAATAACAATGCTTTACGTAGTTGGAATAGGGCCAGGTAAGAGAGAAAATATGACCTTTGAAGCTTTAGAGGCTATAAAAAAAAGTAGCTCTGTAGTTGGATACAAAACCTATATAAACTTAATAAAAGATTTGCTAGGAGATAAAAAAGTTTATTCAAATGGAATGAGAAAAGAAGTTGATAGATGTAAAAAAGCTATCGAACTTGCTGAAACTGGAGAGGATGTTTCTGTTGTAAGTAGCGGAGACGCTGGAGTATTTGGTATGGCTGGACTTGTACTTGAAATAGTATCGAAATCAAAAAAAGAAGTAGATATTGAAATAATACCGGGGATACCATCAGCAAATGGAGCGGCTGCATCACTTGGAGCTCCACTTATGCACGATTATGTTAGTGTAAGTCTAAGTGATTTGCTTACACCTTGGAAACTTATTGAGAAAAGAATTAAACTTGCGGCAGAAGGAGATTTTGTTATCTGTATATATAATCCAAAAAGTATGGGAAGACCAGAAAATTTAAACAAGGCTGTGGATATAATTATGGAGTATAAACTAGGAAGCACCCCTGTAGGCATAGTAAAAAATGCCAAAAGAAAAGGCGAAAAGATAAAAATCTCAAATTTAGGAAAATTGAAAGAAGAAGTAGTAGATATGACTACCATGGTAATTATTGGAAATTCAAATACATATACACACAAAGACTTTATGATTACTCCTAGGGGTTATGAGCTGTGATTGCACTTTTTTCAGGAACTTCAGAAGGAAGGAAAATTATAAAAGAATTAGATAAAAACAACTTGAGGACTCTTGTTTTTACAGCTACAGGATACGGATCTACTTTGGTATCAAAAAGTAAAAATATAAGTATAAATTCAGGAACTTTGTCAAAAGAACAGATAAGAAAGGTTTTTAAAGAAAGAGAAATCAAAAAAATATGGGATGCAACCCACCCATATGCCGAAAATATAAGCAAAAATCTTATTGACCTATCAAAAGATATGAAAATTCCTTACTTCAGATATGAAAGAAGGGGATATTCTGTAAAAAAAAATGAAAACACAGAGGTTTTTAAAAATTACGATGAGATCATAAAATATTTAAATAAAACAAGGGGAAATATAATGCTTACAATAGGTAGCAGAAACCTAAAAAGATTTGCTTTTAAAATCAAAGTAGATAGACTTTATCCCAGAATACTTCCCCTTCCAAATCTCATACAAGATGCACTGGATTTGGACATAAGTCTTAAGAATATTGTAGGAATGCAGGGCCCTTTCACTATAGAAGTTAATAAAGCTTTGATTAAAAGCTTTAATATTAAATATATAGTTACAAAAAACAGTGGGAGGGAAGGAGGCATAAAGGAAAAAATTGAGGCTTCAGTAGAAGAAGGAATAAAAATAATAATTCTTGATAAACCAAAAGTAGATTATCCAAACAAATATGAGAATATAGAAAAAATAATAGAACTTATAAAATAGGAGGAGAAAATGAAAGTTTTAAAAAAATTGGCAGCAATTTTATTAATATTAGTTTTAATGGTATCAGTAGTAGGTTGCGCACAAACACCTGCACAGGATGTAGATGAGCCAGAAGTTCCTGAAGATGAATCAGCACAAGATATTGAAGGGGAATCGGAGCAAGAACAAGAAAAACCTGCCGTAGAGATTAAAAAAGCAGTAAAGAAGTACCCGGAGTTTATAATTGAAAATACAGAAGAACAAGTGACTTATTTTGACACAAGAGGAGAAGAAATAACAGTATCCAAGAATCCTGAAAAAACAGTAGTGCTTATCAATTCACTTCTTGATTTATGGTACCTTTCTGGAGGAGAAGCTGTAGCTAGATGCAGTGGAACTACAAACGTACCGGATGCAGCAGAAAATATTGAAATTATAGGTAAATTTTATTCTGTAAGTTTGGAAAAACTTATAGCTTTAGAACCGGATTTGGTTGTTGTATCTTCTACTGTTAGCTCTCAAATGGAAATGGAAGACGTATTAGCTGAAAATGGAATTGAATTTGCACCTGTAGATGCAAGTACAAGTCCTTATACAAACTTTGATAAAAATGTATATCTCTTTAGTCAAATTTTAGGAACTAATGAAATATATGAAACAGATGTAAAAGAGATTACAGGTGAAGTAGATGAAATAATTGCTAAAACAGAAGAATTAGAAAAAACTCCTTCAGCAATAGTATTGTTTTCATCATCCAAATACGTAAAATGCGAATTACCAACGTCACTTACAGGAGAAATGCTTGATTATCTTGGAGTTGAAAATATAGTAGCAGATGCTCAAATTGAAGGATCCACAAAGGTAGATTTTTCTCTGGAAAGACTTATAGAAAGAGATCCGGACTATATATTTGTTACTACCATGGGAGACGTAGAAGAATGCAAAGCAAGGGTAGAACAAGATATAAAATCAAATGAAGCATGGAATTCACTGACAGCAGTAAAAGAAGATAGAGTATACTACCTTCCTAAAGATCTTTACTTATACAAGCCAAATGCAAGATATCCAGAAGCATTCAAAGGATTAGCAGAAATAGTATACCCAGAGGTGTTTAATAATTGAGCACAGTAGAATCTCTTGAAGCCCTTAAAAAAAAGCATTCATACAAGATTACAGTGATAATAATATTTGGTCTTGCAGCAATTGCAGCTTTTCTAATTAGTTCTAGCATAGGAGCATTAAAGATATCCATTGCTGATGTTTTAAGAGCTATTTTTATAGAAAAAGAGGGATTAAATAGAAATATAATATGGAAAATTAGAGTTCCCCGGACCTTAGTAGCAGGAGCTGTGGGCATATGTCTTTCTCTATCAGGAGGAATTTTGCAGGGGGTTATGCGTAACCCTTTGGCATCTCCAAATATAATAGGAGTTTCTTCCGGGGCAGGATTGGCAGCTACTATAACTCTTGTGCTTCTACCCTCTTATGATTACTTACTAACTCCTGCGGCATTTATAGGAGCCTTTTCTACTACATTAATTATATATTTTCTCTCCTGGAAAGACGGTATTAAGCCTCTACGGATGGTTTTGTCAGGTATTGCCATATCGTCATTTATAGGTGCGATTATAAATACAATACTTATATTTTTTCCGGACAGAGTCCAGAATACTTTAGGTTTTACAGTAGGAAGCCTTGCAGCAAGAACCTGGAGTCACTTTAACTTACTATGGCCTTATGCATTGATAGGTTTTATTTTTACTATGATTATGTCAAGAAAACTTAACATACTTATGCTTGGAGATGAAATAGCTAGAAGCTTAGGCTTGAAAATTGAAAGAACTAGAATGATACTAATAATATGTGCTTCACTTCTAGCGGCAAGTGCAGTAAGTATAGTAGGAATGCTTGGATTTGTAGGACTAATAGTTCCCCATATAGCTAGAATTATAATTGGTTCCGACTACAGATACCTTTTTCCTGCCAGTGCACTGCTGGGAGCATCTATTATAATGATATGCGATACTATAGCTAGGACAATTGTAGAACCAATTGAACTTCCTGTAGGAATAATTATGGCAGGTATTGGAGCACCATTCTTTTTGTATCTTTTAAGAGGAGGATTTAAAAAAAATGCTAAAAATAAATAAACTTTCTATGGGATATGAAGGAAAAAGAATTCTCGATAACATATCCTTTGAAATAGAAAAGAATAAAATAACAACTATTATAGGACCTAACGGGTGTGGTAAATCCACAATACTTAAAGCTCTCTCCAAGGCTAAAAAACCTGAACTTGGGGAAATACTTCTTGAATCGAAAAACATTTATAAAGTCAATGAGAAAACTCTTGCTAAAATAATGTCGATTTTGCCGCAAAGCCCAAAAGTTCCTGATGACTTTTCTGCTAGAGATCTTGTAGGATACGGCAGGTATCCATATATGAATTGGATGGGAAGGCTTACGAAAAAAGACTATAAAATAATCGATTGGGCTATAAGAGAAACTAAAATCGAATCTCTACAGCATAGGCAAGTTTCAACTTTATCTGGAGGAGAAAGACAGAGGGCTTGGATAGCAATGGCTTTAGCTCAGCAGCCAAAACTTCTTCTTTTGGATGAACCGACTACATATTTAGACATATGTCATCAATTCGAAGTGTTGGAACTTGTAGATAGGTTAAATAAAGAAATGGATATGACAGTTGTTATGGTGCTTCACGATTTAAACCAGGCTGCCAGATATTCAGATAAAATAATTGTAGTAAAAGATGAAAAAATATATAAAGAAGGAAGACCTGAAGAAATAATAAATGAAGAACTGCTTGAAGAAGTATTCAATATTAAGGTTAAAATCTTTAATGACGAAGATAACAAATGTCCATACTTTCTTCCTATTAAAAATAAAGAAGGAGGTATTAGCAATAATGAAAAAAAGTCATTTGAAAAATGTTCTTAAATATAAAATAACAAAAGAAGTAGAATCTATAGTAAAAGAAGCTTTAGAATCAGAAGATAAAATAATTATAAAAGATACATTGAAAGAAATAAGAAAAAGAAAAAAACTTACAGAGAAAAGAGAAAAAATAGATTGGTATCCTAAAATAGACATGAACAAATGCAGTAAGTGTAATCAATGTCTAGAATTTTGTCCTAGAGGTGTTTATGAAAATAAAAAAGGACATGTAGAAGTAGAGAATCATTTCAGATGTGTGATTATGTGTAGTAAATGTGCTGTAATATGTCCTGAAGGAGCAATTAGTTTTCCAGAGAATAAAAATGATTATAAGAAGTATATATACTATGACTAAAGAAAAAAATATGATAGAAGTATTAAATATAAATAAATCATTCAATGAAAAAAAAGCAGTAGATAATTTAAGTTTTAGGATAGAACAGGGTAGCATATTTGGACTTCTAGGTCCTAATGGAGCTGGAAAAACAACTACATTCAGAATGATGACTGCTTTGCTCAAACAGGATTCAGGAAATATATTCATAGATGGAAAGAAAATAGATAGAGATGAAGATTCAATAAAGAAGAACTTTGGAGTTGTTTCCCAGCACTTTAGTCTCCAGAGTGAGATGAAGGTCTGGGAGATTTTAGAACTTCACGGTATGCTTCATAACATAAATAAAAAAATAAGAAAGAATAAAATTTATAATTTATTGAAATTTTCTGATTTATATGCAGATAGAGATAAACTTTCAAAAAATCTATCCGGAGGTATGAAAAGAAAATTAATGCTGATAAGAGCAATAATGCACGAACCAAATATACTTTTCTTAGATGAGCCTACAGCTGGACTTGATCCAATAAGTAGAAGAGATATATGGGCTCTTTTAAAAGAACTTAAAAAGAAAGGTTTAACTGTGGTTTTTACAACACACTACATAGAAGAAGCAGAAAAACTTTGTGATGAAATATTATTAATGCATAAAGGTAAAAAAATAAAAAAAGGTATCCCAAAAGATCTTATAAAAAAAGTTGGGAATTATACTGTAGAAACTTATGAAAAAGGAAAACTTCAATGCTATTTTTTTAAAGCTCACAAAGAATCCCTGGATTTTGCTGAAAAAAGACAAGAGGTAAATATCAGAAAAAGTAATTTAGAAGATGTTTTTATAAAACTTACAGATGTAAGATTAGGTGATAAAAATGAGATTTAAGGCAGTACTTTGGGAAGAATGGATTGTGTTTAAAAGAAAGTTTTGGAAAATAACTAGCAGTGCAATGATGAGTCCCCTACTCTATATGATAGCTTTTGGATGGGGCATGGGTAAAGATATGACAGTAGAAGGAACACCCTATATTGTATTTCTAATTCCGGGTATTATAGCTTTGAGCACTATGAATACAAGTTATTCTGCTGTAGCAGTTCTTTTAAACATCCATAGGTTGTATGACAAAACCTTTGAGCAATACCTAATCGCACCTATTTCCATATATCAAATTGTTTCGGGAAAGGTTTTAGCTGGAGCATTGAGAGGAATATATGCAGGATTTATAATAATTGCAGTGGCTAGATTATTTGCCGTCAATATTATAATAAGTTTACCCTTTATTTTACTTATGTTTGTAAATGGATTAGCCTTTGCTTCCCTTGGATTTTATGCAGCACTTGTGGTTAATTCTCATGCTGATATGAATAGGTTCAGTACATATGTAATAATGCCCATGACTTTTTTATGCGGAACATTTTTTTCCCCGGAAAAGATGCCGCAATTTATAAAAAAAATTATATACTTTCTTCCACTTACACATGCCAGTCAAGGACTTAGAACTTTAGCAACAGGAGGAAATTTCAAAATGACAAACCTCATAGTCTTATCTATATACTTCATTATTATTTTTTTATTAAGTATAAGACAATGTTATAAAGTTACAGCTTAAAAAAGGAGAATAAATTATATGAATAAAAAAGCAATCTTAGTCATTAGTTTTGGTACAAGCCACGAAGATACCCTAAAGAAAACGATATTAAAAATAGAAGATAAGTTTAAAAAGGTCTATGAAGGATATGATTTTTTCAGAGCATTCACATCAAGAATGATAGTAAAAAAATTAAAAAAAGAAAGAGGTATCAATATAGACCTACCCCTTGAAGCATTGGACAGAATTAAAAAGTTAGGATATGAAGAAGTTGTTGTTCAACCCCTGCATATTATGAATGGAATAGAGTATCATTTAACCTATATGGAAATAAAAAGATATGCTCAGGATATGAATATAAAGTTTGGGAATCCACTTTTAACTGAAAAAGATGATTATAGAAAAGTAGTTTCAATAATAAGTAAAAGCATAACAAAATTGGGAAAAGATGAAGTAGCAATATTTATGGGACATGGAACAGAACATCCTTCCAATTCATCATATTTGGCTTTAGATTATATGTTTAAAATAATGGGACATGAGAGAATATATATATCTACTGTAGAAGGATTTCCTAAAATCAATGAAGTTATCGAATTTATTGAAGAAAAAATCAACTTTAAAAAAATAATTTTAATACCTTTTATGATTGTAGCAGGAGATCATGCTAAAAATGATATGGCTGGGGAAGATGAAGATTCATGGAAAAAAGTATTAGAAAGTAGAGGATATAAAGTAGAAATAGTATTAAAAGGCTTAGGAGAACTAGATGAAATAGGAGATTTGTTTATTGAGCACTCCCAAAAAAGTAAATTAATAAACAGGCTTTAAAAAAATGATTTTAGACATATTTATAAAAAATATAAAAAATGGGAGGATAAAATGAAAGTAATTAAAAAATTAATATTAGTATTATTAGTAATGGTTTTAATTTTATCAACAGCAGGATGTGCACAAAGCCAAGGAGGAGATATTGTAGAATCAGAAGGTTCTGATGAAAATTCATCTCAAGAATCAGAAAATAATGAAAAAGATAATGAAAATCCTGTAATAGTAAGGTTAAGGGGTGGTGATTATGGGTTGAGTCATCCATTTGCTTGTTATAGCAGAGGACCTGGATTCTATAAAGTAAAACTTGTTTTTGATTCACTAGTAGAAAAAGATCATAGTGGTCAGATTCCTTGGCTAGCGAAAAGTTGGGATGTAAAAGATGGGGGACAAAAGTATGTTTTTCAGCTAAGAGAAGATGTAAAATGGAGTGATGGTGAATCTTTCACAGCTGAAGATGTCGTTTTTACATATGAATATATTAAAGATTTTCCTGCTATGGGAGCTAATGATTTGGCTTTAAAAAATGGTATAGTTGATGAGGTAAATGCTCTTTCTGATTATGAAGTAGAATTTTCATTAACTAATCCTAATCCTGGTTTTATTGATGCCGTAATTACCATAAATATAATTCCTAAACATATATGGGAAAAAGTTGAAAGACCGGATGAATTTACAAGTCCGGAATCATTGGTTGGGACAGGTCCTTACACTTTAACAGACTATAGTAAAGAAAATGGCACTTACAGATTTGAAGCAAGAGAAGATTTCTGGGGACCGGCTCAAGGAGTAGATATAATTGAATATGTACCTGTTAGCGATGAAGTTTTAGCTCTTGAAAAAGGAGATATTGACCTTGCAAGCATACCATCGGATTCTCTTTCAAGATTTCAAGATAATCCAAGTTTCACTATTATGGAAAATCCTGGGGTATGGGGATATCGCTTGAGATTTAACATGGAAAAACTTCCTGAATTAAAGATAAAAGAACTACGTCAAGCTTTCGCATATGCTATAGACCGACAAGACATCGTAGATAAAATTGGTAGAGGTGCCGGAGTTCCAGGTAGTATGGGGATATTACCTCCTGACCATATTTGGTATAATTCTGAACTTCCTAAATATGAAAGAAATATAGATAAAGCAAAAGAATTACTGGAACAAATTGATACAGACACAATTGAATATGAACTATTAGTAGGAGAAGGTTCAGAAGTTAGAATGGGAGAATTAATTAAACAGCACCTTGAAGAAGGGGGAATTAAAGTAAATGTTGTTTCTACTGACACTAAAAGCAGGGATGGAAGAATAGCTGATGGAAACTACGACTTGATTATAGTTGGTCATGGTGGTTGGGCTAGAGATGTGGATTATCTACGTACGAGATTCCAAAATACTATAGATGACTGGGCAAGCGGAACTCCTGGTTATGATAATCCTAAATTCACTAAACTAGCAGACATGCAGCTGAATGAATTTGACAATAGCAAAAGAAAAGAAATAGTCATGGATATACAGAAAATTTTAGCTGAGGATATACCTGAAATTCCTTTATATATGAAAACGGGTTATACAGTATATAGAAATACTACTTATGATGGATGGATGTATGCATATGACCACCATCAATCTACCCATAATAAACTTTCATTCTTAAACTATTAGTACTTAATAAAATAATAGGGAGATATCCAGTTTTATATCAGTAAATAGAAGAATATCTCCCTATATTATATCTGTGAAAAATTTTGAAAATCAAAAGGAAGAAGGTAGAAAAAAGTGGATTTATATAAACCTATTTTGAAAATAAAATCCTTGAAGGTAGATTATAAAATTAATTCAGACTGGTTTACTGGTATTGATAGAATATCATTATGTCAGAAAAGAGGAAAAAATATAGGAATAATTGGGGAATCAGGTAGTGGAAAAACAACTTTAGCACATTCTATAATGGGTCTTATTGATTCTCCCCACAAAATATCAGGAGAGATACTTTATGAAGGTGTTAATCTTATGTCCATTTCTAATAAAGATAAGAAAAAAATATTATGGAATGATATTGCCTTAGTTTTCCAAAATTCCTTGGAAGTTTTAAATCCTATAATGAGTGTTGGAAAACAATTAACGGAAAGGCTTGTAGAAATTAATGGTATAACAAAGAAAGAAGCAGAAAAAGAACAAATAAGATTATTAAGAATGGTAGATTTGGAAGAAAAATGGAAAGATGCTTTTCCTCATCAACTTTCTGGAGGCATGAGACAAAGAGTTCTTATAGCAATGGCTATATCGTGTAAACCTAAACTTGTTATTTTTGATGAACCGACTAGTTCCATGGATGCAATTTTAAAGAAAAAAATCATAAAACTAATAAAAAGACTACAACAAAATCTTAAATTCTCAATGATTGTTATTTCCCATGATTTATCAATAATGAAGGAAATTGTAGATAGTATAAATGTAATGTATGCAGGTTCAGTTATTGAAAGCGGATCAGTAAATGACATTATAAACAACCCAAAACATCCATATACGAGAGGGTTGATAAATTCTTCTGTTGAGATTTTACCATATAAAGATTTATGGGGTATACCTGGTGAAGTAACATCTACCTACTGTCAAGGCTGCAGTTTTGCACCGCGTTGTACTCAAAGTCAAGAAAAATGCTTTAAAGAAAAACCCGAATTGAAAAAAATCGGAATAAACAGAGAGATAGCTTGTCACAGGGGAGGAATAATAAAACTCCTAGACGTTAAAAATATTCAGAAAAATTTTAAAGTAAGAAATAAATTTATAAATGCTGTAAATGATGTTTCATTTTGTATAAATCATGGAGAAACAGTTGCTTTAGTTGGACAGTCAGGATCTGGCAAATCTACAATTGCTAAGATTGTATCTGGATATTTGCCTGGAGACAAAGGCAAGGTTTATTTTGAACAAAAAAAAGTAATTTATGATAAGGTTGCAAAATTGGAAGAAGGCATACAGATTGTTTTACAAGATCCATTTTCGGCTTTAAGTCATAGACTAAGAGTAGAAGAAATAATAAAAGAACCCCTAGAAATAAATAAAATTGGATCTAAGGAAGAAAGAAATAAAAGAGTAAAGAAAGCCTTAAGAGATGTACAACTTCCCCAAAGTAATGAATTTTTAAATAGGTTTTGTAACACATTGAGTGGAGGACAGAGACAGAGAGTTGCAGTAGCTAGAGCATTAGTTATGAAACCTAAAATATTGATTGCAGATGAAGTTACAAGCATGCTTGACCTTTCTACACAGGCAAATATGATACGTTTATTAAAGGGATTACAAAATAGACAAGGATTTGCTATGCTTTATATCACTCATGATATTTATTTATCTAGAAAAATTTGTGAAAGAATTATTGTTCTAGAAAATGGTGAAATAGTAGATATGGGTTCTTCAAATCAAATAATTGAAGAAGCCTACTCTCAAAGTACGAAAAGGTTAGTAGAGGCAGGTTTGAATAAATAACAGGAGAAAATATTTATGAAACTTAAAAAAAAAGAAAAAATTTTTGAGTATATATTTACTCTTTTTATAATTATTACACTAAATTTTGCACTTCCGAGAATGATGCCTGGAGATCCTTTTTTGCATAATACAGGAGGAGAAGGAGAAGTTTTCACTACACATACTGTTGAACAAATTCAATATTATAGAGAATACTATGGCTTAGATAAACCTCTCTACATTCAATATGGAACTTATTTAAAAGAATTAGCTAAGGGAGATTTAGGATATAGTTACTATTATAAAACTGATGTTTTAAGTATTATTTACAAAAGATTTCCTTGGACTATTTTGTTGGTGTTTTCAGCATTAGGATTTAGTATTATATTTGGTACAATTCTAGGGAGTATTTCCGCCTGGTATAGGAACAGTTGGCAAGATCAAATACTATATATTCTTCTGATAATTATTTCTGAAATTCCAGCTTTTTTAATAGGTATTTTTCTTCTAGTTGTTTTAGCAGCAGCACTAAATTTTTTTCCACTAGCAGGTAGTATTAGCCACTTTAGAGATTATTCTTCAAATTTTGAAAAAATTATAGATATAGCACAACATGCTTTTCTTCCAGTAATGACTTTAACACTAGCAAGAATAGGTGGGATTTATTTATTAGTACGTAACAGTCTCTCTACTGTTCTGAATAAAGATTATGTGCGTACTGCAAAAGCTAAAGGACTAAAAGAAGTAAGAATTAAATACATTTATGCTTTAGGCAATGCTCTTTTACCGCTGCTTACCAGAGTATCTTTGCAATTGGGTGCTATGATAGGAGGAGCAATCTTAGCTGAAAGTGTTTTTGCTTATCCTGGTCTAGGACTATTGATGAGAAATGCTGTTTCTGTAAGAGATTATCCTCTAATTCAAGGAATTTTTCTGATTCTAGCTTTGATGGTTATGATAGCTAATTTAACAGCAGATTTACTGTATAAAAAAATTGATCCTAGAGTTTAAATAAAATTGTTATAAAAAACTAAAGTTTTGGAGGTTATATTGAGTAATTTCATTATAAAATACAAAAAAAAGTCAGTTACTATCCTTAATGAAATGAGTGCTGTTGGGAAGCTTGCTGTAATTATTTTCTTTGTTTTAATTCTAATGGCATTATTTGCACCTTTTATTACCTGGTTTTCTCATGTAAACTCCTCAGGTACTGCTCTCCTTCCTCCAGAATATCCCCATATTATGGGGACCAATGATTTAGGAGTCGATATATGGTCCTTGATTTGCTATGGGGCAAGAATAAGCATTATTATTGGGTTAGGTACATCTTTGCTTGCAGGGTTAGGAGGTAGTATTATTGGAATTATTGCCGGATATAAGGGAGGCATTGTTGAAAGAATTGTAATGAGATTTATTGATATTATGATTGCCCTTCCGAGGCTGCCAGTAATGATTGTTTTAGCTGCTTTTTTTGGACCTAGCATTTTTAACATTATTCTAGTTCTTTCTTTATTCTCTTGGGCTGGGCCGGCAAGAATTATACGATCTGCAACATTATCTCTAAAAGAACAAGACTATATAAAAATGGCTTCACATTATGGTGCCGGGACTATATATCTTATCAAAAAACATTTTATACCTGAATTATTTCCTTTAATAGCTGTCAGTATGATTCGATTGATGGGAAGAGCTATAGTAGCAGAGGCATCATTAGCATTTTTAGGATTGGGAGATCCTACGTCTGGAAGCTGGGGACTAATAATCAACCACGCAATAAGTTTCCAAGGAATATACTTCACACCATTTTGGAAATGGTGGCTTTTATATCCATGGATATTTTTGACTTTGCTTGTTACTTCGTTAGCATTATTATCTAGAGAAATAGAAAAAATTTCAGATACTAGAATTATTAATAAATAATATAACGCAAAGGAATAAGATGCAATTTCTACAAAAATTAAGTTGAAGATATAATTAAAAAAGCAAAAATAATTTTTTGATTTATTTAAAGTTAAAAATAAAAATGTTACAATATAATAAATAACAGTTAAATTCTATCATTTATTATATTGTATATTTCATTCATATCTATGTATTCTCTAAAAGATGAGGCAAGTTTATCATATTGTTTTTCTTTATAAGTAAACAAATCTAATTCTTCTTCAAGGTTCAGATTAAGTCCTTTATCTTTAGATATAATTCCAATTAATTTTTTAGTAAATTCAATATTATCAAAAATTCCGTGAAGGTAAGTTCCTATAATTTTATCATTAACATAACCATCAGTTTCTTGATTAGAATTATTTGTTAAAATTTTTATAGAGCTAAAATTTTTTGAAGGATTACCTAAAGTAGTTTGACCCATATGTATTTCATATCCAGTAATATCTATATCCGATAGATCTTTAAAGAAACCTTCAATTTTACTTGTTTTTCCTTTGGCTTGGGTTCTAGTCTTTTTTCTATTAAATGTGGTTGTAGAATCAATAAGATTTATTCCCTCTATAGTTCCACCACCTTCTATATTATCCGCATCAATAATTTTCTTTCCTAACATTTGATATCCTCCACATATGCCGATAATAGGAATTCCTTTTTTTGAATTCCTTATTATTTCTTTTTCAAGACCTGTTTTTCTTAACCATTTTAAATCTGAGATAGTATTTTTAGTGCCAGGTAAAATTATAAGATCAGGATTTTTTAAATCTTTTAATTTATCTACATATCT
>Ga0209947_1000512_pt1 | contig 24296 bp, 20 predicted proteins | sample SalPonR2_B_D2_MG_FD_185706 | JGI IMG/M metagenome (GOLD analysis project Ga0209947, IMG submission 185706) | Salt pond soil microbial communities from South San Francisco under conditions of wetland restoration - Salt Pond MetaG R2_B_D2_MG... ...
AATCAGGAATTAAGGACAATCCGGAATATCCCATTTTCCGCTCCACAAAAGACTCTTATGTGTATTATGATGCAAAAAGTATTGCCCAGGGCGTTTATAAAAGAGATACATTTTACTTCCGCATTGATCCCTACGAAATCGATAGCCTGAACAGTTTCGATGCCGAGGGTATGAAATACACCGGAACCTTTCACGCAGGCGGAATTTTTCCACCTATTGATGAAGAACTTAAACTGAAGGAGGACAATTCCCTGGGATTTGACCATGTCATAGCTGATGCAGGACTGCCCGTTTACCAGGGGAAAGGCCGGTATTATGATTCTCTGGCAATGAGCAATGAGGGACTTAAAGGAGATGGTAAACTTGAATATCTTACATCTACAGCCTGGTCAGATGAGTTTAAGTTCTACCCCGATACCATGCGTACGCTGGCAAACCGCTTTGAAAATAAAAAGCAAAAAGCACCTTTCGAATCTCCGCAAATTAGTGCTGAACAGCTCAACATACTCTGGAAACAAACCGAAGATAATATGATTTGTATGACCAACCAGGATGAACGCGCTTCATTGTATGCTGACCAGGGTCAATTGAAAGGTACTTTTTATGTAACTCCTGCTGGAATTAACGGTAAAGGCCACTTTAAGCTCGATAAAGGTAGGTTCCGGTCTGAGAACTATCATTTCTTAGCCGACCAAACCACTGCAGATGTGACCGATTTTAAAATTCAGGGTATGGAAGAGGATTTACTGGCATTTGAAGCCGACAGCATTCAAACAAGGGTAGATTTCCCATCGCGTACAGCAAGTTTTGAGGCCCTCTCCCCGCTTAAACCCATATTTTTCCCGCTTAATAAATATAAAGCCTTTGTCAATACATTTGAATGGAGCATAGATGAAAATGCGCTTGCACTTAAAGGATCATCTGTACACCGGTTCGAAGAAGGCAAACATATACTCCAGGCTACACCCGATAAGCGTCACCCAAGAGGAAATCTTTTTGTTTCAACACATCCGCTCCAGTATGAATTAAACTATGTTTCGCCAACCACAGAAATGGATTTAGACGAAAACATCATTGCATCGCACGGAGTTAAATTTATTGAAGTGGCCGATGTTACTGTTTACCCGGGCGATGGCGATTTTACAATTAAACCCGATGCCAAATATAAAACTCTTGCCAATGCTGAAATACAGGCAAATAATGAAACAAAGTACCACCAGTTTTACGATGCTACAGTAAATATAACTTCACGTAAAATGTACTCTGCAAGTGGATATTATGACTATATCGATAAAAACGAAACAAAGCAGCAAATACGTTTTGATATCATTAGCGTAGATTCAACAGAAAATACCTATGCAAGAGGAAAAATACTGGGCGACGATAACTTTACGCTCAGTCCCGCATTTGCATATCGCGGAGATGTATATCTGGATGCCCGGCAAAAACACTTGACCTACGACGGGCATTTCATGGCGTCAAAGAATTGCCAGGTTTATGATAAGCACTGGGTTAAGTTTAAAGAAACCCTCAATCCGGAAGCAATTCAAATTCCGGTTGATTCTGTAACTACAGATATTAATAATAACCGCCTTTATAAAGGTATTATGCTCGAACATGATTCGATTCACATTCTGCCCCGCTTCTTTACCAGGCGGCATCACTATACCAATTATTACATTTCAACGGCTAATGGCTATTTGCAATACGACGAATATGGTAAAAAATATGAAATTGCACAGAAAGCAAAACTCTCTGACAAAGATACTTTACTCAATTACATCTCAGCCAATACAGAAACCTGCAACCTATATGGAGAAGGCGAGTTGTCGTTTACAGGAGATTACGGGCAGGTAACATTCAATAACTTTGGAAACATAAACTATTTTCACGACCGTAACGAGGTTATTATGGACCTGTTCATGGCCATTGATTTCTTCTTCACACCCGAAGGATTGACATATATGGCCGATACCATGAAAAATTTTACCGGTCTGGAACCAGTAAATATGTTGTCGGAACGTTACAGAAACGGATTGAAGCATCTGGTGGGCTATAAGCTTACTGACCAGCTGCTCAATGAACAAAAACTCTTTGGGGCCTATAAAAATTTCCCGAATGAACTGAAACATACGCTGGTAATATCAAATGCCAATTTTAAATGGGTGCAACGCGATGGTACTTTCCATTCTTTTGGCGATATCGGTATTACGAGTATTATGGATATTCAGGTCAATAAAAAAGTTAAAGGTGCCATACAGACCGGCACATCGCGAACCGGGGATTATTTTGCTATATACCTGGAGTTAAGTCCTTCTTACTGGTTCTTTTTCAAATATAAACGGGGCATTATGATGGCTGTATCGAGCGATCCGGCATTCAATGAAATCATCAACGACCTGAGGGCCGGTCAAAGGCGGCAGGATGTAGACCGTGGAGAGCCCAAATTTTATTACCATTTGGGTTCAATGCGCGATAAAAATCGGTTCCTTGAAGATTTCAGAGAGGCCGAGCAAGAACCAGAAGAACCCCAGGAAGCACCCGGGGATAAAACACCCGAAAACAATGGTAAAGCAACCCAGCAGGAAGAAAAAGACGAAAACGAACAAGAAGATTAATTAAACTGCTTTAAGCAATGCAAAAGAGGGCAACGCAAGAATACTATTTTTATGCAGATAAAATCAGTCCAAATAAAATTATTTTAGGGAAAGATGAGTTTCATCATATATCTAAGGTACTTAAAATAAGCATAAATACCAACATCACCTTAACTGATGGTAGAGGTAATGTAGCTACAGCTACTGTTCAATCTTTTCAAAAAAGGCACATTGAATTTTCAAATATCAACATAGAGAATTTCCCGAAATCGCTAAATAAGTTGCATATTGCCATTGCCCCGACGAAAAACATAAGCCGTTTTGAATGGTTCCTGGAAAAAGCAACAGAGATTGGCATATCTGAAATTACCCCGATAATTTGCAGTCATTCTGAACGCAAGCAGCTTAGGGCTGATCGGCTTGAGAAAATCGTTATTGCGGCCACAAAACAGTCGAAAAAGGCATGGAAGCCTTTGTTAAACCCACCTATTTCTTTCAATGAATTTATTACAGGGCAAAACATTTCAGGCAAGTATATTGCATACCTTGGTACAAAGAGTGCGCATCTGAAAAACCTGATTCATGCAAAAGAAAATCTGATTCTTGTGGGCCCCGAAGGTGGTTTCACCGAATCAGAACACCAGGATGCCCTTCAGCAAGGATATAAAACAGTGAGCCTGGGATCGAACAGGCTAAGAACTGAAACCGCAGGAGTTGTTTCTGCAACAATAGTAGCAATGCACCATGAATAAAAAAAATCTAATATTCGTTTTATTGCTCGGCTTAAGTATGACTTTGCAGAGCCAGCAAATACAAATCGGACTTTTGAAATACAATGGCGGTGGCGATTGGTATGCCAATCCTACTGCTCTTCCCAATCTGGCCCGGTTTTGTAACCAGGAACTCAACACCAATTTCGACATCGAATACCTGGAGGTTGCACCTGGTGATATTGATTTGTTTAACGTGCCATATGTACATATGACAGGACATGGTAATGTTATTTTTAATGAAACTGAAAGACAAAACCTGCGGGAATATCTTTTTGCCGGTGGCTTTCTGCATATCGACGACAACTATGGAATGGATAAATATATCAGACGAGAGCTTCAGAAGCTATTTCCAGACAAAAAAATGATTGAACTTCCATACGCCCATCCTATTTATCATCAGACATTTAAATTCAAAAGCGGGCTGCCCAAAATACACCGGCACGATGGTAAAGCTCCACAAGGCTTTGCAATTCTGCACAAAGGCCGGGTACTCCTATTTTACAGCTATGAAAGTGATTTGGGCGATGGTTGGGAAGATCCTTCGGTGCACAACGACAGCCCGGAAAAACACCGCGAGGCTTTACAAATGGGTGCCAATATTATCGAATATGCTTTGCATAACTAATGGCCTAAATCAATAAATTTGGAAAAGATACTCATCATACAAACGGCATTTATAGGCGATGTAATTCTATCGACGGCCGTTGCGCATAAAATTGCACAAAAAAACCCTAATGCACAAATAGATTACCTGGTACGCAAAGGAAACGAATCGCTTGTTGCAAACCTGGATTTCATCAACAGCGTATGGGTTTGGGATAAGAAAAATGGTAAACACCGCAATTTATGGCATCTGATTAAACAAATTAGACAAGAACGTTATTACAGAGTAATTAATTTACAGCGATTTCTATCATCGGGCATTCTAACAAGCCTGAGCCGTGGTAAATATACCTATGGGTTCGATAAAAATCCTCTCTCGTTTTTATTTACATATAAAGCCAAACACGAAATCGGCAATGGTTTGCATGAAACCGATCGCAACCAAAACTTAATTTCCTCGTTTACCGACACAAGGGTTCTTAAACCAATATTACAGCCAGGCGTTGATAACTATAAGCAAATCAGTAAGTTTAAGGAAAAACCCTATATTTGTATTGCGCCGGCATCTGTATGGTACACCAAACAATTTCCGGCTGAAAAGTGGGTGGAGTTTTTAGATCAATTACCACCTGAACTACCTGTTTACATGTTGGGAGCACCATCAGATAGCCAGCTTGTAGAAAATATAAAAAGGGGTACAAAAAAAACTGTAATTCATGATCTTTGCGGACAATTGTCGCTATTGGAATCTGCTGCATTGATGGAGCACGCTGTAATGAACTATGTAAACGACTCAGCGCCGCTTCATTTGGCTTCGGCTGTTAATGCGCCGGTAAGAGCTATATTTTGCTCTACTGTGCCCGAATTTGGTTTTGGGCCGCTAAGTGATAACGGGAAGGTTGTGCAAATTGAATATCCATTAAGTTGCCGACCTTGCGGTTTGCATGGTAAAAAGGCTTGTCCAGTAGGTACTTTCGAATGTGCCCTGGGTATTGATACAAAAAAGATGGCTGAAGAGTTAAAAACTATTCTGAAAAGCCGGTAGGTGGTGTTGGCCGCGTTTCGATAAGCAGGCCAATACAGCCGCTGATTTCATGCAGTGTGTCCTGCACTACTGCTGAAGGTGTTTCAATATAAATTTTGGCATTAACTTCTTTTACTGCACTAAATTCAAGATTCAGGTTCATATCGTCCTCCGTATTGTCATATAGCACATCACCAGAATCATCATCAATAATTTGCACGTACAGTTGCTGGGCAAACACATCATCAACAGCAAAACTCACGTGATAATCCTGGCCATCGTTAAGCCGGACTTTTTGTCTCGCAAAACCACCTTTAGTTAAATGAAAACTTCTGGATTGAGGCATCGGTGTATACCCCTGTTCCTGATAGGAAATGCAATATTTCTGATGAAAATTGATGCAATCCTGCGTGAAGGCACTGGTGCCCAAATGCAACAAAAAGGTTGTTGCAATTGCTATTAAAAGCCTTTTCGGGGCGTTACCATATATTCTATGAGCAATCCTACACATCCTACATTAGAGTCACGACGAATAATTGATTTACTATCTATCCCTGTGAGCGGTGAATCTCCCTGCACTTCTATTTCAATCCACAGGTCAATACTTGTAGTAACTGTAAATTCAAAATCCTGGGCATAGTTGTCATTACTATTATCATATAAAACCTGGTCACGGGTTTTATCTATTACACGCATAATTATGGGTTTATCAAACACGTCATCATGACAAATCGAAATACGATAATCTCTACCATTAAAGGCTTCGAGCAAGGTTTTTGATTTCTGCCCTTTATGAAACAAACCGCTTCTCGATTCTGAATTATACTTATAATATTTATTTGTGGATTTTTCGCAATGGTTTTTATGGTATTCCATGCACCTTGACTTGGAATAATCACTGGTCTGCCCTGTCAAAGCAATAGCTGATAACAAAAATATTGCGATTAAAAGATTCCTCATTGGTAAACAAATTTAACTTTTATGGTATCGATTTCCGGAATAAAAAGATTATCGTCGCCGTTTCGAATAATGATACCATCAATATTTATATAACGGTAATTAATGTGTTTATTTAATATTGCCCTTTTAAGTTTTTCGGGAATTAAACTGTCGCGCACAGTTGCTCTGATGTTACTTCCCAGTGCAAACATGCTGTATGAATATTGATCAACAGTGCACCCCTTTTGATTTACGTCTATTTTCCCGGTCTTTAAAAAGGCCTTTTTTGTCATCTCAATTTCCCTGGCTTTAACAGGCTTGCCGCCCAGCAATACAAGCGTATCTTTTGGAAGACTATCGCTTTGTTGCGCCTTCAGCGTTAAAGCAGTGAGGGACACGATTAAAAATATAAATGCCGCTTTTTGTATATATTTAATTTTCAACAATTGCTGTCTATAATTAATTATTCTATACCAAAAATTGCTCGAATAGTTTTGGTAAGTAAAAAAACAAAATTTTTGAATTGAAAGCAAAAAAAAGGCTGTCAGATCGGAATCAAACAGCCTTTATATCTTTATTATTGCTCTTATTCAGAGAAAACTTCGAATTCAATTTCAACAGTTACCTCGCGGTGTAAGCTAATTTTAGCTTTATAAGTACCGGCTTCTTTAATGGCATCACCATCAATTGAAATCTTTTTACGGTCAATGTCAAAACCTTTTTTCTGAAGAGCTTCAGCAATTTGAATCGTATTAACAGAACCAAATATTTTGCCGGCCGAGCTGGTTTTAGCACCAATTTTAATCTCTTTTCCTTTTATTTGTTCTGCAAGCGCTTCAGCTTCTTCTTTCAGTTTTGCTTCTTTGTGGGCACGTTGACGTTTATTCTCTTCATGCATTTTCTTGTTCGACTCATCGGCCATAATCGCATAACCCCTTGGAATAAGGTAATTACGTGCATAACCATCTTTAACGTCTACAATGTCATCTGCATGCCCCAGATTAACTATATCTTGTTTTAGTATAATTTCCATATCTGAAAAGTTTTATTATTTCATCATATCGGTTACATAAGGCAATAAAGCCAGGTGGCGAGCACGCTTGATCGATATAGATAACTTTCGCTGGTATTTTAGCGATGTACCTGTAATGCGACGAGGAAGAATTTTTCCCTGCTCGTTGAGGAATTTTTTCAAAAATTCCGGATCCTTGTAATCAATATATTTAATGCGGTTTTTCTTAAACCGGCAGTACTTTTTCTTTTTGATTTCCACAGAAGGTGGCGTCAAATATCTGATATCGTCTTTTCCTTGTGCCATGGTTTATTCCTCCTCTTGTTTTTGTTTTGCTTGTTCTTTTTTAGCTCGCTTTTTCTCGTTGTACTCGATCGCATACTTGTCCAAACTAACAGTCAGGAAACGCATGATGCGCTCGTCACGACGGAATTCTACTTCCAGCTTGTTAATAAACTCAGGATCAGCCTTGAATTCAAACAAATGGTAAAATCCTGTTGATTTTTTCTGGATTGGGTAGGCAAGCTTACGAAGTCCCCAGTCTTCCTCGTGGATAACCTCTCCTCCTTTGGATTGGATTAATTCACGAAACTTACCAACCGCTTCCTTCATCTGTGCTCCAGACAAAACGGGATTTGCAATGAAAACGGTTTCGTACTGTTTCTGCATTTTTAATAAAATTTAGTTATTAATTAATGTATTCTGATTAAGCAACCTAACTTTAATTTGCTTAACGGCCTGCAAAAATAGGGTTATTTTTTTATTTTCGAAAATATTTTACTCAATTTATCACATCTTTATTAGGATCATACGCTATAATGCGAAAGAGCCCGGGGCTCCGGGCTCTTAAGAAGCAAACATTAAACTAATTGTGAAAATCTAATAAAGTTCTAAATAAAAATAAGTGATTATGTCTTGAAAAGTTCTGGTACAAATATATAATATGACTGTAAACCAATAGGTTAAACCTCGGTTAAAAAGGGTTAAAGAAAGGTTAAAGTAGATTTGAAAACACAAAATAGATGTTAGATTTGTCATTGAAAGCCAAAAAAGGAAGCTAGTTTGAAAAAAAGACAGATAAAATACATTATTGGGTTAGTCAGTTTTGCCCTGGCGGGAATCATTTTAGTTCAACTATTGTGGATCAACAATACCATGTCTGAAAATGAAAAACGTTTTAGTGCTCGGGTATTTGCCATGCTGAATCGCGTGGTACAAAAAACCGAACGTAATGAAATGGCTCTGATGTACCGCCTAAAACCCCGGAATTTCAAACGATATCAGGGTAATTCTAATCGTAGAAATACCCAAATGGACTCCATTTTCAACGAATTAAACAAACAATCAATGGAGCAAATGCGTGAAATGACAAAATCCAGTCCTTTTGGCAAGGAGCTAAATAAAGTACTGGACCATTTCGACAACATGCAATCGATGATGGACAGGAGAATGCAGGGTAAAGACCAACAGTTACAATCAATGCACCAATGGTTGAGTTTTGAAGCAGAAGTAAAACAGTTACCATTGAAAAAGCGCCTGCAATTGAGTGGTCTGGAACCTATTTTAATGGCAGAAAAACGGAATTTTAATATTACCATTCCTATGGAATATGCTGTTATAAGACCCGATTCAAATAAACCTGCCATTGCATCAAGCCAGTTCATTAATGATAAAACAGATGCAACATATAAAGCAGAAATATTTCCTAATGATGTATTGGGTACCAGTCCCAAACTGATTGTGCAATTCCCGGGTAAACAGCGCTTTTTGATGCACTCTATTCAATGGTTGCTAGTGCTTTCGTTATTGTTCACACTCATAATTTTGGTGGCTTTTTACTTAACTGTACGCACCATTATTCAGCAAAAAAAGTTATCGGAAATAAAAAACGATTTCATTAATAACATGACCCATGAGTTAAAGACGCCTATTGCCACAATAAGTCTGGCGTCAGATGCCATGAACCGTACCATAAATGACTCGGCATCGGGTTTTACAAAAATTATAAAACAGGAAAGCGAGCGCATGCACAAACATGTGGAGCATATTCTGCAAATGGCCAGAATAGATAAAAACGAGTTTAAAATACAGCCTGAACCTATTGAAGTAAATGAATTTGTACAGGATGTACTTGAAAATCAAAAACTGCGCATAGAAGAGAAAAACGGAAGCAGTCAGCTAAAATTGAGTGAAGAGAAACTACATATTGAAGCAGATCGTGACCATTTTGCCAACGTGTTGTATAATTTGATTGACAATGCTATTAAATATACCACAAAGGCTCCAGACATAAGTATAAACATATGGAAAAGAGACGATTATGCTTTTATTTCCCTGGCCGATAAAGGAATTGGTATGTCAAAGGATACACAAAAAAGGATTTTCGATAAGTTTTATCGTGCCAGCACAGGAAACGTGCACAATGTAAAAGGTTTTGGGCTCGGCCTCAGCTATGCAAAGGCAGTTATGGAGCGTCATAATGGCGACATTTTGGCAAAAAGCGAATTAAATAAAGGATCGGTTTTTACACTTAAAATTCCAATTGCTGAAGAAAATTTCGACAATAAATAAAGCATTATACCATGAAGGTTTATAAAATATTTTTAGTAGAGGATGACATCAACTTTGGCACCGTATTACGATCGTATCTCGAAATGAATAAATATACGGTAACGTGGATTGATGATGGTGAAAAAGCTATTGACGCCTTCCAGAAACAATCATATGATATTTGTATTCTGGATGTCATGTTGCCCCATACCGATGGTTTTACCATAGCAAAAGAAATACGCAAGATAAATCCGCATATTCCCTTTATATTCCTTACGGCTAAATCAATGAAGGAAGATATCCTGGAAGGATTTAAAATTGGTGCTGATGACTATATTACCAAACCTTTCGACTCAGAAGTATTGCTTTATAAAATAAAAGCCATATTGCGCCGCAAATCTATTAATCAGGAGGAAGAGAAAGAGGTTAAAGTTGGTAAGTACACTTATAACATTTCCAGACGTATACTTAAGTTGGGAGATAACGAACAAAAACTAAGTCCGAAAGAAGGCGCTTTAATGCACCTTTTTGCGCGCAATGTAAACCAGGTCGTCAACAGAGACCTGGCTTTGCGCGAGATTTGGGGCGAAAGTTCATATTTTACCACGCGCAGCATGGATGTATACATCACTAAACTTAGGAAATATTTAAAAGATGACCCGGCGCTCCATATCGAAAATGTGCATGGAAGTGGCTATATACTTCACCACAATCCAAATTAAACGGTTTTGCGGCCTCTTTCAGACTTGCTATCCCATTTCTGACGTTTTTGTTTGCGGGAATAATCAATAAAAGCGATGAGCATAGATATGACAATGACATAAAACATAGTGGGCAGTATTTTTAAGTGAAACTTAATTATTTTGTTTTCTACCGCAAACTTACTACCTTGCAAAAAGGGCGCAAACACTTTTAAGTAGACGATTACGTAATTTAAGCAAAAATACAACTGCTTAATTTTAGTTAAGCAAAGCTTAAATATTTTTAAGTATCCCTGAATTTGCTTAATTTTGCTGAAAAGATTTTAGCCATGCTTCAGTTCAATTTTAAAAGGCCACTCCAGGAAGTCCTTTCGAGGCTTCTACTGCGTACCTTTCCGGGTATCGATAAGGTATGGCTTATTGCTGAAGACGGCGAATCTGAAAACTTTAATCTTTTTGAAGCCAACCAGCATAATCAAAAAGCGCAGCTTGTAAATAAGGTTCAGGTGAAAAAGAATAACTACCTGAATTCCAAAAACTTTTACCGATGGACTAGTTTAAATGAGACACCGTTAACAGCTGACAAAGAGGCTCAAAAACAGTTTAATATTTTTGATGAATACAAAAATAGAATACTACACCTGTACATCCCGCCTATTGATGATCAGTTTATAGTGCTGTATATATTTTTTAATGAACAGCAGGCATTGACAGGAGCTCGTGCCGACAACCGATTATCTACAGAGCATAAAGAGCTTGTGGCCCACACCATTTACCATTTACTCAATTATGAATGTGAACGCTACAGTTCCGATAACCGGGTTGCTGCCCACATTAGCAATATGCAACAGAGAATTAGCACTGTACGTCAAAGCACTGGTCAGGAAGATTTCATGGAGGCTTATATCGAAGAGTACCTTGTGCAGGCCGGGCAAAAGCATGGGTATACGATTCAAATCAGTAAAAATGCCCTGAACTACCTTACAAATCAGCAGCTCAGCCCGTCGGGGCTAAAACAAATACTTGAAGAGGCCATTGCATGGCTGAGTAATTTTGGCACAGACGAAGAAGTTTTGACCATTAAAGAAGCGCATGTAATCAAACCTGCTCAAACTACCCCCCAAATGCATGGCGATCATGATCACCGGCACGACGGAAAATACAATCGAACATTTGATTTACTTGAAAAGCTGGAAGCAGCAGGCCAAAGAGTTGTACAAAACGGACAGCGATTAACCGGTGTGAATGTTGGGTTGGCCTGGGAGCCCTCTATTAGTGCGCCCGCCATAACAGATGCCTTACGTAAACACCGACAAAAAATACAAACACTGGCACGTTTGTATCCTGACCGCTGGCAGGTTATGCGTACACAGTTTAAACCGCTGCAGAATGTACTTGAATCAAATGATGAAATATTGCCCAGTGACATGCAAAGCGCCTAAATAGTGTCTGCCAGAAAAATACCTTTTATAGCCTATTTTAATCGAATAGCTTGCAACCTATTTTAGTACCTTTTTAATTAGTTTCCATTTCTTTTCGGAATATGGCGGATAGCGCATAGCCGGATCGGTCCAGGTGGTTTGATGTAAAAAAGACCTTTGGTATGAAAAAGCTTCGAAACTAAAGCGGCCATGGTACCGGCCAATGCCACTTTGCCGAACCCCGCCAAAAGGTAAATACATATTTGTCAGTTGCATAATCACATCATTTTTTACCATAGCACCGCTTTGCGTGTGTCGCTGTATCTGTTCAAAAGTACTTTTTGCACCTGTAAAAGCATATATAGCCAATGGCGGATGCAGCCTGTTGATATAAAGAATGGCATCATTGATATTTTCATAGCTCTGCACTGGTAGTATGGGACCAAAAATCTCCTCTTTCATCAAAGTATGAGCAGGTTGTACATTATCAACAATGGTTGGTTCAATATACCGTTCTTCAGCATTATAGTTTCCACCACAGAATATTTCGGCCTGATCAAGCATATTAACCAACCGCTCGAAATGGGCCTTGTTCACTATTCGCGCGTAAGCAGCCGATTCTGCGGGATTTTTGCCTAACATTGCTTTAAATTCCTTGCACAAAAGCTTCAACAAACGATCCTTAACTGACTTATGCACAACAATATGATCAGGAGCTATGCAGGTTTGCCCGGCATTTAGAATTTTGCCCCATGCAATGCGACGTGCAGCAACCTTAAGGTTGGCATCTTTATGAACCAGTACCGGACACTTACCTCCCAGTTCTAAAACTACGGGTATAAGTTTTTGAGCAGCCTGTTCATATATTTTTTGACCTACAGCAGTTGAACCTGTGAAAAAAATCATATCCCAATCGAGCTTTGACAGCTCCTGTGCCACTGTAGCATCTCCCTGCACTACAGCAATATACTTTTCAGGAAAAATCTCACTGATCATTTGCTCCAGAACAGATGAAACCGTAGGTGCATGTTCCGATGGTTTAAGCACCACCGTATTTCCGGCAGCAATAGCACCAATCAATGGTGACATAAATAGCTGAAAGGGATAATTCCAGGGAGCATAAATCAACACCTGGCCCCGCGCCTCATAATGTAGATAGCTTTTGGTCGCAAACAGTAATTTCAACGACTTTTTTACTTTTTGGGGTTTTGCCCATTGCTTGAGGTGCCTTTTTACAAAGCTTATTTCATGCTGTACAAAACCTGTTTCGGTAATAAAAGATTCATAACTACTTTTACCCAAATCGGCTTTCAGGGCAGCATGTATTGGGTCTTCATATTTTTTTATAACCTCTGCGAGCTTGTTTAGTGCTTTAATTCTAAAGTCCACATTCAAGTCTGCCTCTTCATAAAAAAATGCAGACTGACGTTTGAGCAATGCTGAAATATCTTGCATAAATTACATTTCAATAATTTCAAAAGGAATATCTATACGATCTTTATATGCCAGGCCAGACTCATACATATCTTCATCCTCTGCTTCATGGTACCATTTAATTGTAATGGCATAACCTTTGTCATACAATTCTTCGAATTTTTCAAAAATAGTATGTATAATTTTTGATGAAGAAGTATTATAATAAGTCAATTTGAAACACAGGCAAAGTTCATCAAGCGGATCCTCCATGAATTCATCAATCCACTCCAGAACCGGATTAAAAAATTCGTGTGCATCTTCCGGAAAAGATGTACCACCAATTTCAAAAGTTCCGGTGCGTTTGTCCAGTGTTATTGATGGTAAATCAGAAGTGGGCTCATGTATATAAATACTCATAGTCAATCAGCGTTTTATCGAAAACAAAATAATTTGATTTAAGTTTCCCTGTTAAAAACATAAAGATATGGATAAAGCATTAAGAAAGGAAAAAATATACAACCTTATTGAGAATTACAACCTGGAAGATGCCATGCATGAAATAGATAAGATTCTAAAACAAAATAGCCAGGATATAGATGCACTTTGCTTCAAAGGAAAAATTCTTACCAAACAACAGCAATACGGCGATGCACTCAATGTTTATAAACATGTACTTACAATTGATCCAGATTATGATAAAGCAGCCACCTCAATTAACATGATTAACAATATTTTAAAAATTAGAAGAACCTTCTATTTTGAAAATACGTATACAGATGATGAACTATATTCATAATTTGTGGCATAAGTTTTGTAATATTCAAAGTGATTCATGGCTATTTTTTCATATGCAGTAATTTAGTTAGTGATTAAGACCCGGATTTCTCCCAGATTTCCGGGTCTTTTGTTTTATTCCTTTGTGTTTCAATAGATGAGTTCTTTAAAAGATAAAAACTTCTTAAATTAGGCGGATGCTTCAAAATTTTAATCAATTTGATTTAACCTACATGAAAAAAAATATGTAGGTTTGAGGCTGGAAAAGCTTTATAAAAAAATATATACAATGCGTTTAAACAAATATGTATTGTTTGCCATATTTGCCTTTGCTGTAATGCATAGTCAGCAGCTGGTAGCTCAGGACACCCTTAAAGTAAACAAAACTAACAATAAGGTATTTATATCTGGAAAACCCTTTTACATACACATAGTAAAAAGAGGGCAGACATTATACAGAATTGCTAAAGCCTACAATGTAACAGTGGAAGATATTGAAAAGGAAAATTTCAATATAAAAGCGGAAGGATTGTCAGTCGGCCAGCCTGTAAAAATTCCCATAAGTAAAGAAAAAGCACCTGCCCCTGAAAAAGCAGATATGCCACGCATCCATGTGGTTGATTCCGGGGAAACAGCATATTCTATCGCCAGAAACTACCATATCTCCCTCAAAAATCTTTATTCGCTTAACCCCGGTGCTAAAGATGCCATTTACCGCGGACAAAAACTTTTCCTGCCCGAAAAACCCGATACCACCACAGCAAAAGTTTTGCAGGATGCCGATTTCATATACCATATTATAAAAAAAGGCGAAACACTTTATTCCATTGCCCGTGCATATGGTGTTAAAGCGCGTAAAATAAAGAGAGAAAACAACAATATTGACCCAAATGATTTGCAACCCGGCCAGGTAATTAAAATCGAAAAGGGTGAAGTAAAATACGCGGATCAAAAACCTACAGCGAAAAAGAAGAAATACTATTACCACAATGTTAAACCCGGCGAAACATTATATTCAATTGCCATAAAATATGAAACCACTGATACTAAAATAATTGAGCATAATCCACAACTAACCAGACGAGAACTGCTTTCGGGCGAATACATTAAATTACCAAAAGATGAAATAACCCTACCCGATACCCTTCCATCTCAACCTGACGGAATGATAACTCAAACCTCAGACTCATTGCTGCAGGATACATGCCAATGCCCGGTTGATGGTGGAAAGGACAGAATGCAGGTAGCATTAATGCTCCCACTCTACAGCTTTACAAATGATACCATTAACCGCAACCTAACTTACCAAAAAATATATAAGCGCAGTCGTATATTTTTGGACTTTTATGAGGGCGTGTTGCTTGCAGTTGAGGATATGAGTAAAAAGGGAATGAATATCGACCTGCATGTTTTTGATACAGAAAACGACACGCTAAAAGTTAAATCCATAACTGAAAGTTCACTTTTTCCCTATTTTGACCTTATTATCGGACCGGTTTACAGCCAAAACTTACCTATTGTGGTAGAGAGAGCCAAACTGTTTGATATTCCCTTGGTTAGTCCGCTAAGTACGGAACCGGACTTTTTGAAAAACTATGTTAAAGGTTTCCAGGTAAGTCCTACGGAGCACATTCTGCATCGAAAAACCATTGCTACTACGAAGGAATTTAAAGCCGATAATTACATCATCATTAAAAATGGCAACCGACCTGAGGAATCGTTTGTAAATGCTTTTAAAGACGAATTTTTCAGGGGTAAAACAGTTAATGAAATAGAACACCTTGGCTATGCTGAAATAACTTACTATGCAGGAGACGAAGAACTCAACCTTGATCCGTTTGTAGACAGTCTGCATAATTTTGTCATACTACCATCGTCTGACAAAGCATTTGTGAGTGACGTGGTTGCCAGGCTCAATACACTTAGCGAAAACCACGACATTACACTTTTTGGCCACCCCCGGATGATCAACTATGAGAACATTGACATACAGTTTTTCCATAATCTGAATACCCATATTTTTAATCTCAATTACATAGATTATGAATCTGAAGCGGTGCTCGATTTTGTATATAAACACCGTAAATTTTTTGAAAAAGAACCTGGCAAGTATGCATTTTACGGGTATGATATAAGTTATTACTTTATGCATGCCTATCAATTATTTGGAGGGCGTTTTTATTGTTGTTTCGACCAGTTTTATCCAGCTTTGCTACAGATGAATTTCAATTTTCAACAGCAAAATAAGGGTAGCGGTTTTATCAATGAAGAAATGCTTCTTTTAAACTTTCAACGTAACTATTTACTTCGCCCCGTAACAGAATCAAATCGATAGTATATGGATGTATTTGGCGGTACGCTGGTCATTATAGCTGTGCTTTTTATTCTATTAAGTCTTTACCTTGAATGGATTGGTCCTGCCTATACATTTTTGGTAGCAGTTGTTTTTTTGGGTATTTTCGGTGTGCTTTCGCCCTCTGAAATATTGGCTGGATTTGCCAACGAGCAACTGGCTGTTATTATACTGCTTATTTTGCTTGGCGACATCATCCGGCGAACTTCCGTCATTGAAATTGCTTTTGAACGAATTTTTAAAAGAGCCAATACCGTCTCGCGATTCCGGAATCGCATGATGATAATGGTGGGGTTTTTCTCGGCCTTTTTAAATAATACACCCCTTGTAGCCATTATGATGCCATTTGTACACAATTGGTCGAAAAAACACAACGAATCACCTTCAAAATTACTCATCCCGCTTTCATATGCAGCCATTTTAGGTGGTTGTGCCACTTTGATTGGAACTTCTACCAACCTTATTGTAAGTGGATTTGTACAGGATCAAAGCATCATACCCAACCTTGAGCCACTCAATATGTTCGATTTTGCTTATGTTGGTGTTCCTATGCTCATATTGGGTTACCTTTATCTGGCGCTATTCAGTGATAAACTATTGCCATGGAATAAAGATGCTTTATCGGACATTTCCCGTTCATCAAGAAAATTCATTCTTGAGGCGCAAATTCGGCCCAAATCTCACCTGATTAATAAACCACTGCATCAGTCGGGACTTATTGGAATTGAAGGGCTGTTTTTGTTTGAAATTATCCGCGACAAACAAACCATCAAGGTAAGTGATGAAGGACTTATATTGAAAGAAAACGATATGCTGCGATTTGCAGCAGAGTCAAACAATGTGGCTGACCTGTTGAGCGATACCAGCGGGCTGACTTTCCCCAAAGTTGGGATGCTCAAGCATAAAAGTAAAACCGAGTTGGTTGAAGTAGTGGTCTCACATAATTCCACACTTATTTCCAAAGAGGTACAGCAGATCAATTTCAGAGCTAAATTTAATGGAGCGCTTATTGCGATACACCGCAATGGTGAGCGTTTAACAGGAGTTATTGATGATGAAAAACTGCGCGCAGGCGATGTCCTTCTGTTGCTGGTAGATGACCTGTTTGCAGAACGCATCACTTATAGTTCCGATGTATACTACATCTCACAAATCAAGGAAGTGCGCAGATTAGGGGTCTTCCGCACTACCCTGTTGCTTGGCGGCACACTTGTAGCTATTATGCTTTCGGCATTTCGTATTATTCCATTGTTTATGGGGATAATGGTGTTATTACTTATACTTTTACCATTGAAAATTACCAGCCCCAAAGATATGCATAAAAGCATAGATTACGACCTGATTCTGATTATAGCCCTGGCCATTGCGCTTGGAAATGCAATGCTCAAAACAGGTGTGGCCGATATGGTGGCAAATCTCTTTATTGAGGCTTTCCTGCCATGGGGACATGTCGCACTGCTTGCAGGTATATATTTTGTAACATCGATTTTGGCTGCTTATATTACCAATAAAGCTGCCGTTGCTTTGATCTTCCCCATTTCATTATCGCTGGCAGCCAACCTGGACCTCAATCCTATGCCTTTCATACTGGTTGTGGCTTTTGCTGCAGCTGCAAACTTCATAACCCCGCATGGTTACCAAACAAACCTCATGGTTTATGGTCCGGGGCGCTATACTTTCAGGAATTTCTTCCGAATAGGTTTTCCGCTTACGCTAATTTATATGGCTGGCACCATTGCTATTTTAAGCCTTATGTATTTTTAGCGCAGGTTTTGTTTTATCCTTCATTTTTTTATCAAGGATGGTAAAAAAGTCAGAATTAAAAGTACCGTCCATGGAAGAAACACAAAATTAAAAGGTTGTAAACCCGCCACTATAAATCGTGTGATTAAAGCAAAAATGACGAAATACCCAATGACCTGAAATATTGTTTTATTGTTTCTTACCCGGTTTACAAAAAGTAATAGGTATAACGGGTTAATCCACAATAAATTCCAGTTATTCATAAACTCTGGATGCTCCGAAAAAAACTGAAGTCCCAAAATTAAAATGCCTGGTAATGCGGTAAGCAGCCACATAACTTTTACGAATAGTTCCTTAGATATAAACAGCCACACCATTACGAGCAGCAAATAAAAAGTAATGATGTAAAACCAACCCCGGGCATCAGTCTGCTGTGGAAAGCTGACCACGTTTACGCGCTTTTTTACAACCGGCCTGCCATTAGATTTTAAGGTATCGATACCCGCCATTAATTTATGTGGCAAAGCCATTGCTTGTAACGGGTTCAATTCCCGGTCAAGTTTAGTGCCGGTAATTAAGTCAATGCCGACCTTCAAAACGGGTTTTTCGCTGAGGTAATACTCCAGCATTTGCCTGAAGGTTATACCTGCCTGTTTTTGGGTTAATGATATTTTTTTACCTAAAGCTTCAATTATCAAATCGCGAACCTCTGTTGTGCAGTTTTTATCCATAAAATGATAAAGATAGTACCTGTTTTCAGGTCGGTACAAAAACCGGAGTGTATCAACCAGCTGTTTTTTCTGTGCTGTGGGCATATCAATTTCCTGCTCTACAACCGATCGGCCGTGAGAACTGTATTTTGCAAGAAATTCCAGATAGGAATGAATACCCAGGCGGTATTTTAATCTCCCCTGTAGAAATTTCATGTAAAAATTTGTTGTATCAAAATCAAATTGACCGAAGTTATAAACCAAATCATCGCCGGTTTGCCGGTTATGAACTCTTAAGGCCGTATGTCCAAAGGCACTGTACAACTCATCGCCCGCCGAGCAGGTTAATACGCTTATTTTTATTTTATCGTTGGTCCAGGCATTTAGTGATAAAAACAGGATTATGACCAACAGAAATCGTTGCATTTGGTAATGGAATTATTGTCAGTTGCAAAATTGCACAATAAAAGTAAAAAAACAGCTATATGATGCGCTTTTCTTAAATTTGACAATTAATTGTCCTTAACTACCACACTGTATAAAACCGGAACTACCACAAGTGTTAAAAATGTAGATATAAGCAATCCTCCAATGATGGTCCATCCCATTGGTGCCCATAAGTCACCGCCTTGTAAGGTCAGAGGTAATAGTCCGCCGGCAGTGGTCAGTGTGGTCAGAATAATGGGTGTAAACCTGGTTTCGCCTGATATGCGCAATGCTTCAAATTTGGAATGGCCCTCTTTACGCAGCCAGTTTGTATAATCCACCAGTATTATTGCATTGTTTATGACAATCCCGACAAGACTTGTAAGACCAATAAATGCGGTAAATGAGAAGGTATTGCCTGTAATCATCAATGCATAGACCGACCCGATCATAGCAAGGGGAATGGTGGCAAAAATAATCAATGGCTGTGTATATGACCTGAATTGTAGCACCAACACGGCAAAAATCATGAGAATTGCAATAAGCACGGCTCGCTGCATACCGCCAAAGCTCTCCTTTCGACTTTCGAGTTCACCTCCAATGTAGTAATCATAGCCTTCAGGGAAATTATAACTTTTCAGCCTGGCAATAACCGGTTCGAGTGCTTCATCAAGGCTGGCTCCTTTTTCCAGATCTGCCGTCAGTAGCGCAGTTCTCTCGTAATTGAAGCGTCTGATTTCATTTGGTGCTTTTTGAAATTTTATTGATGCCAGTTGATTTAGCGGTACAGCATATCCGGCCATTGATTTAATGTATACCTTTCTGAAATCATCAGGACTAAATTCATCACCCTGGGGCATGCGAAGTGTAATTGGGTACTCCTCTCCTTTTTCATCGCGGAATTGATCGACCTGCATACCTGCAACTGCAGTGCGTACTGCTTTGTCGATTGCATGAACAGGGACACCATACATGTTGGCTTTGTCGCGGTTAATATCTACCAGTAAATCGGTACGTACCTTTGAAAGGGAGTTATCCAGATTTATTACGCCTGGTTGCCTGGCAAGCAAATTTTCGAAGGTTTTTGAAATTTTACGCAATCGTTCCAGTTCATTGCCTTTAATGTACACCATTATAGGGGCATCGACAGGTGGACTCTGCTCAAATTCTTTTATTTCAATGCGGGCATCGGGGTACTTATCAAATAAACCACGCAGACGATCCACAAGGGCATCAAATTTATCCACGTCGTAGGATTCCAACTGAACAAAGACCTCACCAAAGCTTTTCTGATAGTTTTTAGACAGTACATTGTAATAAATCCGTGGATTGCCGTGGCCGATATTGCTGGCATAAAATTTAACATCGGGAATAGAATCAAGTACGGTTTCTATGTGCGTTACCACTTCACTCGTATGCTCCAGGCTACTTCCTTGCGGAAGGTTTGCTCGCACCAAAAATTGTCCTTTCTCTGCCTTGGGAAAAAAACTTATACCTAAATACAAATAAGCCATCAACATGGTAATAGAAAAAACACCAATTGCGCTCCATATTACAAGCCACCTGTGCTTTAATGCAAAAACAATAGTATCGCGGTAACTGTGCTCCACCAGGTAGTTAAATAAGCGTTTGATGCCCTTCGCCTGTTTACCATCATTTTTGGTTGTTGCATTACTCCTGTTTTTAAAAAAACGACTGGCTAACAGGGGTGTGAGTGTTAAGGCCAATAATAGCGAAACAGATAATGTTAAAATAATGGTCACCGGCATACTTCTGATAAAAACACCAGCCTTGTCGGGCATGGCTATGATGGGGACAAAAGCCAATACCGTAGTGAGCGTAGCCGCAATAACGGGCCATCCGATTTCTGCAGCAGCAAGCACAGCAGCCTTAGCCGGTTTATTACCCTGATCAATGTAGCGATTAATACCTTCGGTCATTACAATGGAGTTATCGACCAGCAATCCAAGTGCAATTACCAATCCTGCAATGGTCATCTGCTGCATGGCAAAACCTGATATATCGACCCCGAACAGGCCAATAATGATAGAGAGCGGAATGGCAATAATGACCAGAAAGGCTGACCGCACGCCAAGCGCAAGAAAGATTAAAATACCTACCAGGGCAATACCCTGAAAAAGATTACCCTGAAAGTTAGAAATCTTGTTTTCAACCTCACGTGATTGCTTAAACACCCGGTTTAATTCAATATTGGCACTAAATTGACTGTCAATTTTTTGTAAAACCCGGTCTACCTCTTTTGTAGTTTCAAAAACATTACGCCCTTCTTTTTGGTATATGGCCACGAAAACTGATTTGATACCCTTGAAACGACCTTTATATTTTTCGTCTTCATCCCCCATTCGTACGGTTGCCACATCTTTGATGCGAATTAAATACCCATTTTGTGCATGCACAACCGTAGCAGCTATTTGGTCCAAATTGGTGTATGCACCACTTGTTTTAACCCCAAAACTACGTTGACCCAGCTTCACCGAGCCACCTGGAATATTTGCATTGTTGCTCTTTATGGCTTTTGCCACACGATCGATACCCAGGTTCAGAGCGCCCATTTTTTCCATATCGAGCTCTACAATAACCTCTTGTTCAGGTGCAGCAAGTACTTCTACTTTGCGTATAGCTGGTAACTTTTTAACAGCATCCTGAATTTTTTCGGCTTTCATGCGCAATACATGATAAGGCAGGCTATCTGCAGTGAGGGCTAACTGCATTAAAACCTGATCTGAAACCCGCCATTTTAGGGTTTCCAGACTGTATAAATCATCTGGCAATGCTTCCCGCACGCTATTTATCTCCTGCACTACCTTGTTGTATTTTTCATCGGTATCTACACCAAAATAAAATTCCACATTGACCACCACAAGTCCATCACGAATAGAGGTGGAAACCCGTTTAATATCTTCAAGTTCGCTAATAGCATCTTCAATGGGCTGTGCAATAAGCTGCTCAAGATCAACCGGATTGGCTCCGGGGTAAATGGCAAAAACGGTTGCTGCAGGTACCGTTATTTGTGGATTCTCAGTACGGGGCATATTCAAAAATGAATTCATGCCAATTACAAACAATAGCAGAAAAATAATGGTAGCAAACTTATGATGCTTAAGTACAAGCGATGTAATGCCCATAGAGTCAGTTCTTTTGAATAATTTTCACTTCCTGTCCTGTCGAAACAAAACTTTTACCACTTGTAATAACTTTTTCCCCCTTTTTTAAACCTTTCTGTACGTAAAGATTTGCCCGGTCGACACGTGCTATTTGTATCTGACGCCGTTGGGCCTTAGCCTCTTCTAAGACATACACATACCCCTCATTGCCACTGGCTTCGACCAGAGCATCGATAGGTATTTTAAAGTACTGTTGTGTTGTTCCTGGATAAATTTTAACACGCGTAATCATACCTGTAGTCATTGACAAATCGGTTTTTTCAAAAATTAATTTGACGCGATAAGTACCAGTATATTTTTCAGGTAATGGATTGATTTGTTCTATGCGTGCGTTGAAAGACTTACCTGGGTGCGCATCCATGCTAAGCACAGCGCTGTCACCTTTTTTGATTTGCACCCACTCACGATCTGTTACCTGGGCTACTACACGATATTGCCTGCCGGTAATACCAAGTACAATAAGCGGGTACCCGGCACCAATCATTTCGCCGGGTTGTGCCAGTTGCCTTAAAACAGTTGCTGGCTGGGGTGCTTTAATTGTAGCGTGTTTTTGGTTAAAACGGGCCATTTGCAATTCGGCACGTGCTGCTTCCAGGGCAGTTTTTGTATTTTGCCATTGTTCGAGTGTGGCCACACTATCTTTGTACAAATTGTTTACACGTTCAAAATCACGATTGGCTTTATCAACGGCGAGTTTGGCTTGTTTTACTCTGGAGGATATTTCAACCGTATTTAAACGGGCAAGTGTTTGGTCTTTGGCTACCTGGTCTCCGGGTTCAACATTAATCTGATCAATGATACCGCCAATTTTAAAGCTCAGTTTGAGGTTTTTGTCTGCTTCTATGGTACCTACCGTGTGAATGGGCCATTGCCTGGTAACCCGCTCCACGGTCTCAACAGCAACTTCAGGGTTCGTTGATTCCTTTTTGCCTGGGTTGTCGATCTGGCAACTTACCAAAACCATTAATACAATTATGATAAAAGGACTATTTTTCATACTGATCGTATTTTTGCTCCATATTTATTTGGGCAGCAACTTTCTCAAGCCGTGCCTTTTTTATGTAAAAATCATATCTGGAAATAACCTGTTGTTCCTGCGCTATTCTAAATTCTTCCAGGGCATTAATATGTTCAAGTTGATTTACCATGCCTTGCCGGTATTTTTTATTAATGATTTTCCATGTAGCTTTTGTATGTTTCACCTGTTGTGTTTTGGCCTCATACTTCTTGTAAGCAGCTCTCAGACTGTAATATGCATTAATCAACTGTATATCAATCTGTTTTTGCACTTTTTGTTTTTCCAATTCAGCCTCCTGAAGGCCAATGCGTGCTTTCTCCAGTTTTGAATTCCGTCTCATTCCCCGAAAAAGGGGCCATTGCAACACAAGTGATGCAATGTAAAAGTCATCATCGTGCTCAAACTGATAATGTTTGCCCTGAAAACCATAATCAAAAACAAATGTAAGTTCTGGCCAGTAGTTCGATTTCATGAGTTTTTCATTATATCGGGCAGCCTTAGCCGCTGCATACACCTGTTCCATTTCTTCACGCTGTGAAGCCTTCTGTTGAAAAGTATCAATTTTTTGGATCGGAATGAGCGAGTCAAATTGAGTATCTTTTTCAATCGTATGTCCCAGATCTCTGTTAAGCAAAAAGTTAAACCACGACCTAGCCTTTTGCCTTTTTTCTGTTGCACCGGCATGTGCCTCCTCCCATTCGGCAATGCGGGTTTTGGACTTTAAAACATGGTCGTAGGTCACTTTCTGATTTTCATACATTTTTTTGTTTACATACAGGTTCTCATCTAAAATACGCTTGTTTTTATTTAAAACCTCCAATAAACCAATACTTTTCAGATAATTAAAATATGCCTTTTTAATTTCTGATACCAGTTCCCGGGCATAGGCATTGCGACCCTGTTTTTTTACATTGCTTATGGCCCGGCTCATTTTGGAATTATAATAGATTTCTCCATTTAGTATCGGCTGCGTTAGCCTGATTTTGGTTTCATGCTCCTGCGTACGTAAAAAATCAAATTGCTGGTTCTCTATCTGTGGAAACATTGCAGT
>Ga0209947_1000518_pt1 | contig 24144 bp, 15 predicted proteins | sample SalPonR2_B_D2_MG_FD_185706 | JGI IMG/M metagenome (GOLD analysis project Ga0209947, IMG submission 185706) | Salt pond soil microbial communities from South San Francisco under conditions of wetland restoration - Salt Pond MetaG R2_B_D2_MG... ...
ACAAAACCGGGATGTTGCCAAGCCAGCATGCCGGGAACTTCGGTGGGGACCATCTGCCCGGTGGCGTGCTGCCGATCGTGCAGACGCAGTATGCCCGAGTCATCCGCGGCGACCGCCCGCGGCATCGCAATCGACGTGCTGAGCAAGAGGAAAACGGCCAGCGACAACGCCGAACGCCGGGAGTGAAAGCGGATCATGGCTCCTTGCGCGGTAGCCTGGGCAAACCGCTGCCAAGAACCTGGCAAGTCGTGAACCTGGGCTTCGACATCGCTCGATTGCATGCGATTACCGCTCATAGATCGGAAGGAAGCGAAAGTTGAGTGCCATCGCCAATAGGGATAAGGAGGTGTCGGCGGTCTCACCGAGTTGGCCTTTAAAGCTACCATTGGTTTGTTGCACGGTCTTGAGTTGCCGAACAAGATTGTTGTTCCATTTTTCCCAAGCCTCGACATCGCCTTGGAAAAGTGCTTGGGCCTGATAGTAACGGGTGTACTCGGGCCAACTGCGTGGTTGCTGCTCCAGATTACTGGTTAGGTAACTCAGGGTTGCCTTGTATTTCGGGAGGTCTTTTCGGCGTGCAATCGCGAATACCAGCGAAGCGATCGAACTCCGCGCCAGCGAATCGCCAAAGCCCCCCATGCCGCCGGAGTAACCGACTTGGCCGCCGTCGGAAGTCATGCTGGTGAAGTAGCTGATTGCGCGATCGATATCTTTGTCGGGAACTTCGATCCCCGCATTTCTCGCAGCCAGTAGGCTGACCAAAATCGCGCCACTCACCGAAGTGTCAGCGTCATTGGAAGTTGGGGAATAACGCCACGCACCAAACTGATTGTCTTTCTGTGAAGTGAGCGAAGCGCGCACGGCCAGTTCCAGCGACTCTGCCAGCGACCGCATCCCTTCGCCCGACCATTCCCGATCGTCCACCATGCCGTAGGCTTCGGCCAAGGAAAGCGTCGCAAATCCATGGTGATACATGCTGTTGCCGTAGTACCCCGTGTCGGCATCTTGCCCGCGAATGATCGCTTGCAAGCCGAGCCGAATGTGATTGGCATAGGGACCGAAGTTGGGGTCTTCGCCAGAAGCCAACATGGCCATCACCGCCATGCCGGTCACTCCGGGGCCTTGATGAGACGAACCGGTCCATTCGCCGGTGTCGCCTTGCGTTTCGGCTAGGAATTTTGTGCCTCGTTCATACATTTCTCGCACGTCACGCGGCACGACTTCGCCGTAACGCTGGCCCGGCAACTGCCCCAGCACCGCCGAAGGCAGGCAAAGCACTGCCACCAGGCATGCCGCTTGTTGGCATCGCCGCAGAAGCATCGCGGGGAAGGCGTCCGGAAAACGAAGCTCACTCATTTCGATCTCCCGAGGCGAGCAATCCCTGTTGACGCAGGAAAGCCGCGTACGCTTTGCCCTGTTCGGCATATTTTTTAAACCCTTCCATTTGCGCCTCGTCCAGCACATCGATCAATTTTGCTTGATCGATTTCGGACAGGTGATAGTGCATCAAGTACTTGCCGTAGCGCGTCATGACGGGGATCGAATTGGCCGTGCCGAGGAGCTGTTCGGTGAGGACAAGGCGTTGTCGATGGTTCAAGGGCAGTATCCGCTCGAGCTCCACGATTGCGATTCGCACGGCCGCCTTGCGTTGCCGTTCGATCCGGTCAGCTTGCCGCTCGATTTGAATCTCTTGTTGGGCATCGTCGAGCACGTACTGCAGGACTTTCGCAAACAACGAATCCTTTTCGAAGAGCCCCGCATTGAGCCGTTGTTGAAGTGGCTGGAGTTCCTGAAAGACCTTGCTCATGTTTTGACGGTCATGCTTAAGTTCTTGGAACTTGTCTCGCCGGATCTCGACCTGATCAAAGAAACGTTTGACATCGCCACGGGCTGCCAAGCGAAGTTTCTGCTGTTGGGATTCCGACAGCGCAAAATCGCGTGTCGCTTCGAACAGCAACACGTTCATCTGCGCTTCGAGTCGTTTGCGACAACCCGCTTCGTTCCTGGCCGTTTGAAACAGCCAAGAATCAAATTGTGTGTCGGCGATTTCTTGTCGCGGTTGGACTACCACGTCCACGACGGCGGCGTGCCCAGGCATCGTTGTCGCAGCGAGGACGACCATCAAGTTCAAAATCATCAGCCATACAAATCGCATTCGATCAATTCTCCTCAGCTGCTGCTGCAGGAATGGGGAGGCCCGTATCCTTCGCTTTTTCGGCTTTTTTCTGTTCGGCTTTTTTGTGCTCGGCTTTTTTGTGCTCGGCGGCGACCGTCAGTGCCTCTTTGGCAGCGCGCTTGGCTTCGGCTTCCACCGCCTGCTTGTCCTGTGTCTTGGCCTCTGCCCAGAATTCTTCTTTAAAGAAGTTTTCGTTGGGGCGGACGAAGGAATAGGATGACGTCTTGTTGCACAATTTCCAGACTTCCTTCTGCGCCTCATTCAGGTACGGCAGTACCAATTCTTCGGGAACGGCCGGCAACACGAACGGTTGGCCTCCGTTGAAGCGTCCTGCCGCGGGAGCTTCCCACTGCTCGGTGAAGGCATCCTTGACGAGCTCAAACTGGACATCCGACAGACGCACCTGTTGGTCGATTTGCAGAAGCACATCATCGACCAAGGCCTGTTTTTCAGCCTCCTCGCGATACTGCAGCTCTTTCCGATACGCCGCCCGCTGTTCCTCAGTCAGGTAAGGCTTCGTCACTTCCTGCAAACCATCACGGATCAAGCTATTCATGTCGGTACGTTTGTTCGTCCGATTCTGCACGATCACTTGGCCTCGCAACTGTGCCAGCATGCGAGGGTTGTTGGCGTTGATTTGTTCCGAAGCAATGTCCTGCAAAACCTTGTCGCTTGCCTTGGAGATCGCTTTGCGCTGTGCGTCGGTCAGTTCGCAGCAACGACGAAGGAAAGCCAGTTCCAGATTCAATATTGGTTGGAACTGACGAACCAACTGGAGGTTCTTGGCCTGTTGAGCGGCAACTTTCTGAACCTTCACCGCCTGGGCTGTGCCCTTCGCGGGAAACGCCAAACCGCACAGCATCAGCATCAACAGGCAGGCCCTGATTTGGCTAGGCCGTCGATCTAGTCGATTGCTCATTGAACTTTCTCCAAGCTGTTGAAGTACCGGTCCAGGCCAGCGCGGAATTCTTCGGGCAGGGCGGGGCCGCTTTCGCCGGTCGACTGCGCCACGCCGTGATCTTCGCGGACTTCGTTTTGATTGATGCCACGTCCCATCAGCACCAACGCGGTATCGGTGGTCGTCCCACCACCACCGCCGCCCGGCGTCGAGCCACCGCCGCCGCCACCGCCGCTGGGATTGATTCGCTTGCTTTGTAGTAGCAATTCGATCGCTTCGGTTTCCGCCGCAATCGCTTGGGAGCCCGTTTCAGGTGACTTCAAAATACTGGTGGCATCGTTCATGACCGGCACCACGCTATCAAGCAGCTTGATATCTTCGGCGAACCGTTGAGCGCCCTCGGGCAGTGCCTCGATCGCTTCAATCACCTTCACGATGCGGCCGGACAACGTGTTTTGCTGCTTTGAAAGACGCTTGGCGTCAGCGACGTACTGCTCGGCTTCGGTCACCTCCTTGGCCTGCTGAGCCACTCGGGTTTCTTCACGCAGATCGACTTCGGCTTCCAGCACCTGCAGCACTTCGAGGACCAAAGAGGGAGGCAAGCTGCCGGGTGATTTCCCACCGGGGCAGCTACCGCTCTTGGCAGGGTCGACCAAGTCCTCGGCCCAGCGATCCATGGCATCCGACCAGTAATCACATTGCGCGACCGAGGTGGCTTGTTCGGCAACCAAATCGGTTCCCAGTTGGCGCAAGCCGCCGATCACATCTTGTTCCTTCATGTCCTCAAGGATCATCTTGAATTGATTCAGGCGACGACGTTCGAAGTAGGCTTGCATGTCATCCATGATCAGCGACATCGAGCGGGCGCTGTTTTGTTCCTGCGTCTGCAAACCGATCAGCGTCTTCTCCGCATCGCCGGGCGCTTCCTTGGCTTTGCGTCCAAAGGTGTCCGACAGATCTTCGGTCAGCAATCCACCAATTTTGTATTGCTCACGCGAGGCTGCTTTCAGCCGCTTGACCAGCGTGCTGCCTTCCAGGTTGCCAAGAATCTGATTCAGTTCGTCGGTGATCTTTTCGAATTCGGCTAACAGGTCTTGTTGTTCTTCGACCGCTTCCTCGACCGTTTCATCCGCCGGTGCCGGAGGCGGTTCCTCTTCCGGTTCTCCGCCGGGGCCAATCAACGTCGTCTGAGCGAGACCAAGCGAAGGCTGAGACGGCTTTTTCTCTTCGGGTTCACCTTCCTTCCCAGCCGTTTCGTTGGGTGGCTGCTGATTCGATTCCACGTCGGCAATTTGAGGAACCGCAGGTTTGTCCTCTGGCGGATCATCGCTCGAAGCCGACGGTTTCCCCGAACCGGTAGCGCGGACTTCGCCCGCTTTGGGACCGGTTTTCTGCGGTGGCGCCGACGCCATCTTTGGCTGGTTGGCAGCCTCCTTGAGCAGGTCGGCGACCGACGGCATGCGGTTTTCGGAAATGTCCTTCAGCACCTGCAGCATCTCGGCCCAACGATCGAGATGCCCCACGCCGATTTCAGGATTCCGCGACGCTTGCTTGACCAACTCCTCTCCGGCGGCAGACAGTTTTCCAAGCCGCCGACCGTTGGCACGTTCCGCCTCGGCTTGTCGTTCCAATTGCCGACGATTCTCGGGTTGATCGAGATCTTCGGCTGCCAGTTCTCGCAGTTCCTTATTCTTCTCGAACAGTTGACGCTCGCGGTCGCGAACTTCCAATGCCTGACGATGCCACTTATTGAGTTGCTCCGCCATCCAGATCGCATGTTGATCGGGAGTCAGCACATAGACCGTGTAGGGTGCCGAGTAAACGCGTGGTCGATCGGGCAAAAAGTCCTCCGCCCAGATCCGCAAATAGAGCGGTTGCGGCTCGATCTCCAGCGACTTGGCGGAGAATGTCCCTTGGACTTCGAGCGCCGATTGATCGGGGCCTCCACCGGCCAACGCACGACTCCCTTCGGTGGGATTGTCGACATACTCGGCGTTCATTCCGATCCAATGAATACCAACACGGCGGATACCAAAGTCATCGTTAGCTTTGACTTTGAAGTTCAGCAGTTCCGAATCGAGCACGACGCTGGTCCGCTTGAGGTCCTCGCACGCGATTGTGGGGGCTTCGTCGTCGCAAGCGTCGATCGACAAGGTGAATGGCTCGCGTCCAGCCAATCCAAATTCGTCTTGCCAATCCAGTTTCATGGAAACCGAGTCATCCAGTTTGGCTGTCGGTGTTTCAAAGGCTTCGCCGGCCGGCGTCACCGACTGTTCGTTCACACGAGCTGCCGCGAGCGTACGGCTGGCCCGTGCCGCCACGGTCGCTTGGCTGCCGCGGACCAGAGAAACGGTGCCGCCTCGCAAGTCCTTTTCCAGCGGTTGGTCCAGTTGCAGGTAAGCCGGCAGCGACACACTGGCCACCAGCGACCGTAATTCGGGCCGCAGTTTTGGTTTGACCTGCATGACAAAGTTGGCATCGCCGATCCGCAGTTCCAGCGGCCCTTCATCGATCATCGGTGGCAACGTGAAGCGATAGTTGCCCGCCGACCTTTCGGCAACCAGCGGTTGCTGGTTGCCAAGCGTTGCCGTCGCCGTGGCGGGCTGCCACTGAGTCGTTTCGGCGAGTTGAACATCGACATGAAACGGTTCGCCATGGGCGACGACCAATTCGGTCGGCAATGGCTCGATGTGGGTAAAGGTGTAACGCGGGGTCGCTTTCCAAGGCGACAGGAACCGTGCCCAAGCGTTGGAAGCGGCCGCTGGATACAGCCCCAGCAAAACCAAGGCTCCCAGACCCACCGCTGCGGCAGCTCCCGCCCAGCCGCGGTAGCGTGATTGGGGAACGGCGGTGCGGAAGTCTCGCTTGCTCGATTCTTCGGCGACTTGTTGGATCGCCGCTTCAACCAACGCGGGCGAACGCTGTTGTTCCGATTCATTCTTCGCCAGTTCCACAACGCCCAGCAATTGGTCGCCCAACTGAGGCAACTTGCGCTGAATCAAACGAGCCACCTGTTCGATGCGTCGATGCTGCCACACCCAACGGTGCACAAACATCGGCACGATCGCACAGCCGCCTGCGGCGGCGAAGAAAGCCAACCAACGCAGCGGAGCGGGCGTGTCGAACAATCGGTCGAGAGCGAAGACAACCAGGAACCCAACGAAAATGCCGAACACGGCCATCGCGATCGCTTCGATCGTTTTGATCCGCCACACGATGCGTTTGTAGTGATCTAGTTGGTTAACCAACTTGCTGGGAACCGTCAGTTTGCGACGCTCGTCCATCGTTACTTCCTTCGCAAGGGAATCAGGTTAAATCAAACCTACCGCTTTTCGCCCAATCCAAAACAACCCCAGCAGCAGCACCATCACGCCGGCGACCAGCGGATGACTCCAAAGTTGAACGCGTCGGACCGCAGGGGGCGGATCGGGCAATGTCTTCAAGGCGTCGCGGATAGAATCTAGTCTATCGATTGGAAGGACCTGCCCGCGAGTCACTCTGGCAATTTCTTCCAAAACTTCGGGACGCGCCGGTTTGCCGACCCGTTCCAAAGCGGCACCCTGCACATACAGGGAGGTTTCCAGTGTCGCACCGGTTTGCTGGCAAGCCAGCGTAACGGCATGTTCACCCGCTTCCTGAGGCGTAAAGCGGCCGACAAATTGCCCCCACTGATCGCCTTGGGCACCGAACCGCACCGTTTGCCCACGGCCCGAAGGTCCGACGATCCGCGCCGAAACATCGCCCGTGGAGAGCGGTTCGCCGCTATTTTCCATCACGTTGGCGGTCAGCGTTACCGTCTGACGCACCTGAGGCTGTTCAGGGGAATAGTACAATCGCATCGTTTCGCCTTTGGCCATGTTTCGTTGATAAGCCATCCAGCGAACGACTTGTCCCCAAAAACGATAGTGGTACAAATCCTCGACCCCTTTCCGCCAACGCCAGGCTCCGTCGGTTCCCATAAAGAGGACTTTCCCGGCTCCGTAGGTCCGCGTGGCCAGCAACGGCAAGCGACCGTATTCATTGGAGATGTCTTTATGGACCGATAGGACTTCGCTGCCCGGACGAGCGCGGACGACCGGTGCGTACCACTGGAAGCCCGGCAGTCCTTCCCAGACATCGACGTTTTCATCACGCGTATCGGCCAACTTGGTTAGCAAACTGCGTCGTCCCAATTCGGTCAGCTCGAAGTGGCTGGGCGTCCGCGAACCCCAGCCGTCGGGCTGCAGCGAATCCATCACCACCGGATACAGTTCGGCCAGTTCGGTCTCGAGCAACGAAAACTGGCGGCCTTGCCAACCGGGCAAGAAGACCAAGCCACTGGCTTGTTGTTCAACCAAGCCTTTCAGTTGTTCGCATTGCTCTGCGGTCAATTGACCATCTTCGGTGCCAACATCGCCGAGAAAGACGACGTCGTACTTCGACAGTTCATCCAAGCCAACGGGGAACTCTTTGATGTAGTCCGCGTTCCCACCGCCCACATTCTCGAGTTGCGGATGGAACAGCAGGCACGATACTTCAACGCCGGGATCGCGCGACAAGGCGTTGCGAAGGTAACGGTATTCCCATCGCGGGTAAGACTCGATCACCAGCACTTTCAGTTTTTCTTGGCGGATCGAAATCGGGGCAGTGCGTTGATTGTTTTCGGCAACCTGCTCGCTGCTGTGCTGCGGGATTTCCAGGGTCAGTGTGAAGTCGCCCGTCTCGGTCGGTTTCCATATCAACGCATCGCTGGTCCTTCCCATCGCCAAGATCCGAATGTCCTTGGTCACCTCGTCGCCGTTGGAGGCGGTCAGCTTGATCGTCGTTTGGTAGTCGCGCGGCAGCGCGCTCTCGATCGTCAGCGGGATCCGTACCGCTTTGCCACCGATCCCAAACGTCGGCACATCGAAACTGAGTAGCTCGACGTCGGGCAACTGCGTCGCTTGACCAACCGGAACGGCAAAGACCGGTACCCCTTTGGCACGCAGTCGTGCCGCGGCATCGACGGGCGGAGCTCCCGCATTCCAGTCACCATCGGAAGCCAGCACGACGCCCAGCAGGTTCGGATGCTGCTCGACCACATCGGCAAGCGGTGCTCCCAGGTCAGAGCCATCGGCAGTGTCACTACTCGCAAACGGTTCGATTACCACCTCCATCCGCTCTTGCAGATCTTTCCATGTTTCGGCGTCGATCAGCGACTTGAGGGCCGCTTGTCGCGAAACCATCGTGCTGGTGTTGGGGCTGTCCGCGTCCCGGGTCGTCATGCTGTCCGAAGCGTCATACAGGACTGCGACCACGGGCCGTTCTTGCGGCCGATATTCCTGCACCCATTCCGGCTGATTCAGCAACAGCAGGCCCATCACGATCAAGGCCAAGCGGAGCAATTCCAACAAACCGATCGAACGTCGGTATCCGCTGCGCTGCCAAGCCAAGAAGCAAAACGTGGCGGCGACGCTGAGCAACACCAGCGAAAGCAACAACGTCCAGGGGGTCCATTCGAAGCTAAGGGTTTGTGTCAGGTTCATGCCGCGGCTCCGCTGGTCACGGTTCGTTTCCGCGGCAAGCACAGGGCGGCTTCCACGATCATGGCGATGATCATCACGACTAAAAACAGCCGCCAAATTTCTTGGACTAACGAACGGAGGTCACCCGCCGTGTCATCTACCCGAGAAAAATCGAGGCCTCCGAAGAGCTGCTGCAGCTTGGCATCTTTCAATGTCGCGGGGATGTCTTCGGCAGCACTTCGATTGACGGCGACCAGTTTTTCTTCGGTCGCGAAGATCCCTTGTTGGAGTCCATATTCCGACGAGATCGCATCCTCGGCACCTGCCACCGAACGCCAGTTGTCGGCCACCACCGTGCCGGCATCCAGTGTCCGCGTGCTGCCCAGTGCCGCGGCTCCGTTCTCGATCGCGCGTTGGACCGCCACGTACAGCACTACGCCGTCGCGAGCCAAGGAGGAATCGCCAGGGGTGGGCGTGGTGGCACAAAAATAGACGCTGTTGGTCAAGCCAGCTCGGAGATCGGTCGCGGCGTTGGCGGTCTCTGCTTCCGTCTGATCGTCCTCTTTCGCGACACCGTCTGCCATCGCTGCTTCGTCCGCCATTGCTGCTTCGTCCGCCATTGCTGCTTCGTCCGACTGAGGTTTGTCGTCCAAGTCGACGCGGACCAGCAACGGTTGCTTATCCGACAGCGTTGCCAGCGGCGTGAAGCGACCTTCCAGGCCGGCGTATTGGTTGATCTGTAATTGTCCGACCGGCAACGAAGCGCCGCTGATCGTGTTGGCCAGCAGGTCTTGATCCCCGCGCCATTGTTCAATCGACAGCGGTTGCTCCGATTTCACCCACGGCAACCAACGGACGCCAAACGCTGCGGTCGTACTAGGATTCTTGGGTGGAAAGAAAATCACTTGGCCACCCGCTTTCACAAACGCCTTAATGGGCTGTTGTTCGTCGGAGCTGGGCAATTCACCTTGCCACATCAGCAGCGAAACCTCTTCCCAAGGCACAGTGGCCAGTTGTCCCCTCGCGACCAATTCGCATTCGTTGCTGATCAGGGGATTGGAAGAAATTTCAGCGGCCAGCATCAACGGTCGCGCGGTCTGCGGGGCATCGGTCACCAGGATACTCTTGCGCGGCGGTGGATCATCAAACACAAAGAACGCTTCGTTGTCGGCTTGATTGGCATCGGCGGGGAGAGTCACCCGGCCCCAACCACGTTGCAGCGTCTGTTCGATCGGAATCGCGTGGTCTTTTAGTTCCGCCACGCCGCCGACCAGAGCGACGGCCGTTTCCGATCGGGCACCATCGATTTCGAATTGCAGCGGAACCTGTCGTTCGGTTTCGTCTTGGGGGTTACCAAAGACGCGCAGCGAGACCAGCAACCGCGATTCGCTGTCGCGTTGCTCGCGACGCACCTCGGTGACTTGCACGGTTAGGTTTTCGGTCGCCGGTTCGGCGTAGGACAGCAAGTGAAACCGAGTCGTTTGCGGGAGGGCTTGGAAGGAATCACGAATCGCCGACCAGCGTCCGCTGCCCGCATCCCAGTCGCTTTCACGCAAGTCCGACACGATCCACACCTCGGCGCGGCCCACGCGGTTGGCTTTGACGTAGGAGTAAGCCTCCTGCAGCATCGCCGCCACATCCGCGGTATTCCCCGCCGGGCCGGTGCCGGGCGAATCGACCAAGCCATCAAGCGATTCCAGTTCACGGGCTTCGGTGCTGCCGCTGTCGATCAGCACTACGCGTGACGTCCCCAGCGTCCCCAGCGTGTCTCGCAATTTGCGTTTGGCGGTATCTAACTTCGAAGTCGCCGTTCCCGCTCCGATCTGCTGCATGCTGGGGGAACGATCGAGCAACACCAGCGTCGCATCGGCACTACCGCCGGCCGCCGCTCCCAGCCAGCCGCTGGCCAGTGGGCGACTGATTACGAACAGCAATCCCGCGATTGCCAGCATCCGAAACGCTAAAATCAGCCATTGCCTCAATCGCGCATAGCCGCGTGACATTCGGTTGGCGGTCAACAGAAACATCATCGCCGCCCAAGGCATCGTTTGAAACCGTCGCTGATTGATCAGGTGAATGATCAATGGCAACGCCACCAAGGGTGCGGCTAACAACATCCAAGGCTGCAGGAACGTCATCGTACTCCTCGCGTCCGCGTGCGGCCGACCAAGAAACGCATCAGCGGTTGCTCGTACGATTCATCGATCCGTACCCGGTGGTAGTCGACGCCCGTTTCCAAGCAGACCTTCTGCATCTGCTGTAGATATTCCTTGAGTGCCGCGTGGTAACGATCGGCGATCGTGTTGGGCTCCGCAAAAATTGCCGTCCCCCCTTCCATGTCCAGAAACCGTGTGGGGCGTTGAAAGGTGAAATCCAGTTCCGCCGGATCGAGCAACTGGAAGGCCGCCAAATCGTGTTTTCGAAACCGCAAATGTTCAAAGCAACTACGGAGCTCGTCGGGCGGTTGGAAGAAGTCCGAGATGACGACGATCAAAGCTCGCTGCCGCACCGTTTCGGCCAGTTCATGTAGTACCGACACCAACTGGGTTGGACCATCCGGCTTGGCTTGCTCGAGCGTATCGAAAACCAATGACAGGTGAGCCGCGTTGCGTTTGGGCGGGATGCTTTGCACGATCCCATCGGCCACGCAGGTCAGTCCTACCGCGTCACCTTGCTGGACCGCTAAGTAACCGAGGGCCGCGGCGATTCGCCGTGCGTACTCGATCTTGGTGATGCCCGTGGAACCAAAATCCATCGAACCGCTGGTATCCAGCACCACGCAGCAACGGAGGTTTGTATCGGCTTCGAACTCTTTGATGTAAAACCGATCGGAACGACCGTAAGCGCGCCAATCGAGTCGCCGCAGGTCATCGCCGGGGACGTACTTGCGGTACTCGGCGAACTCCACGCTTGCCCCACGATGCGGGCTGGCGTGCTTGCCCGAAACGTTGCCTTGCATGGCGCGTCGCGCAAACAGCGGCATCCCCGCTAGGCGGGCCAGCACTTTCGTGTCGAGGAAATCTCGGGAGCGTCGATCAGCAAACATTAGGACTCATTCGATTCTGCGACCAAGCGGCTGACAATGTCCCGCGCCGAAATGCCTTCGGCTTGAGCGGCAAAGGTGGTGATCACGCGATGCGTCAGCACCGCCGCGGCCACCTCTTGCACATCTTCCAAACGAACCATGTAGCTGCCCATCAAGGCGGCTCGCGATTTGGCTCCGAGGATCAGGTTCTGAACCGCACGCGGGCCTGCGCCCCACGACACCAACGGCGGCAACCACTCGGGAGCCGTTTCCCCTTGCGGCCGCGTCTTGCGCACGATCTGCGCGGCATAGGTGTAGATGTGATCAGGCACCGGGACGCGTCGCACGAGAGCTTGATGCTCGATGATCTGCTCGCCGGTCAACAAATGGGCCAGTTCCGGCAGATCTCCGCCGGTGGTCGATCGAGCGATCTGAATCTCTTCCGCTTCGTTGGGATAATCGAGCTCGATCAGCGACATGAAGCGATCGAGTTGAGCTTCGGGCAGCGGATACGTTCCCTCTTGCTCGACCGGGTTCTGTGTCGCCAAGACCATGAACGGCGAAGGCAGTTCGAAGGTCTTGCCAACCACCGTCACGCGTTGCTCCTGCATCGCTTCCAACATCGCCGCTTGGGTCTTTGGTGGGGCGCGGTTGATTTCGTCGGCCAACACGATATTTGCGAACACGGGGCCTTTGACAAAATGAAATTCCCGCCGCCCTTCAGCGTTGTCTTGGAGAATATCGGTCCCCGTGATATCCATCGGCATCAGGTCGGGCGTGAACTGAATGCGGCTGAAATCGAGCGACAGCGTTTCGGCCAGCTTGCTGACCAGCAATGTCTTGGCCAGCCCCGGCACGCCCATCAGCAGTGCGTGCCGTCGTGCGAACAGGCAGATCACCAATTGGTCGATCACCGCTTGCTGTCCCACGATAACGCGGCCCAATTCCGCTTTCAGTTTGGCGTGAGATTCTCGCAAGGCGTCGATCGCCTGCACATCGTTATCGCTCAACTGGGCTTCGGAAGAAGAGATCCCGCCGGCCGGCGATGTAGTCGCTTCAGACATATCGTTCTCAGATGTTTTAGACCATGGTGCGACGTTTTCGACGCCGAAATCACAACGGGTGCTGGAATAGACGCGAAACGAATATGGCGGTTCCAGTCTTTCCCCCCACCGTTTGGCTCATTGTAGGCGAACCTCGCATCCGGTGGCGAAAGAAGCCTGGAAAAAGATTGCCGCAATTTCCTACCGGACCATGACGACGCCAATTTGGACCGGTCGTCGACCGAACCAGGATTCACGCACGGGTTAGCGGTTGCCGCCCGCCAGGCGAAACGACACGCCGTTCTCGGGGCGGGAATCGCCAACGATTGAACCTTTGATGCCGACTCGTGGTTTGCTATTGAGGAACACTGATCATCACAAACTGACTGTGCAAGTTAAAGTGGCTCAGACCGTTCGGTAGCGGTCCAGCGTGCCGTCCGCATACAACACGCCGCAGCATTCGGCGGACAGCGACAGCAGTTCGACGATGGGTTTGGCTCGCAAGGTGGCTTGCCCCACTCTTTTTGCTAGATCGGTGCGGACTTGATAGAGCGTTAGCTGGCGGCCAGCAATCGCTGCCAGTCGTGCGCCATGCAAGAACGCCACGTGCTGATGCGGTTCTCCACGCTCGATGATCTGCAGCGACGAAGCGGGGCGATTGTCCATCCACCACAGGGCAACGCCGCTGGCATGGGCCAACGCCAAGCGGCGACGGGTATGGGGTAGCGAAGCCGCGATGCCGTGTACCGATCCCGGAATCGATTCCCGCACATCGACGACGCCATGCTTGATCGCACACACCAGATTGTCGACCACGGCCAGCGGAGTGCTGTCGACGCAAGTCAAGTGCAGGTTTTCGGTTTGAATGCTTGAAGGGGCGTCGGCATGCAGCAGTGGGGAGGCCCGCAAATAGGTGTGCAGCGGTTCGCTCATCGCGTAGCTCTGCACGCTGTTAGCCGGCGGATGGATTTCTCGCAACACTAAACCTTCGTCGCTCGCGGCGAGTGTCCAGACGACTCCTAAGGAATCGACGGCGACGCGGCCGCCGTCGTGAATGTTCGCCAGGGTCGTCGGGGTTGCCAGCCACCACGGCGTTTCCTGAAACGGACTCGGTATTGGCTCGGAGCGAAAGTAAACCGGCGTCGAGCCGCCGAAGTACATCTCGATCCGAGTCCGCACGTGGTCCGTCGCGGTATGGATCGCACAGTGATGCGCCAGCGCAAGAGGCTGGCCTAGCTGCAACTGGCACGTTTCATGCCGCGGCGTTTCCCCCGCCAGATCGGCCAGTCTGACGACTTGTAGTTTGTATCCCGCGGTACCCACCGCAAGCAGCTCGCCACGTACCATGTGGGCTTTCAGGTACCGCTCGGCAGCCGGCAAACCGACCTTTCCCAAATAAGGTATTTCAGCAGTCGAAGATTGTCCGCCAGAAGAAATTGCCCTGCGCGGCGGGGCCACTTGGGGCTGGCGATGCAGGTAGCGGGTCACGTCACGATCGAGCAACACGTCATCGCTTGCCAGTCGACGCAGTTGAGCCATCCGCTGTTGCATCTCATAAGGCGACGCCTGCTGATTGCCGGAGGCGACCGCCACGCGGCAACGATCGGCTGCTAACTGACGCACGGCGTGGTCGGGATACCGCGTCGCAAGGTCAGCCGTAATCGTGGCCAACGTCAATGAATCGGCTTGCGGTGTTTGAGTCAGTTCGGACAGCAGTTCGCGAGTGCGGTCGTGCTGCCCCGCTTCGGCCCACCAGTCAAACACCTGCTTGAGGGCGCGGGCCGGTTCGTGACCGCCGGGCCATTGCTGAATCAACAGTTCGGTCGCTTCCTCACGCGCTTGCAACCGACTGTCCAGCAGACCGGCGGCCAAGATCGGTTTTCCGTTGGCGATGTGTCGGCGGACCGCTTGCTGAAAGAGATTCTTGGCACGCGACTCATCACCTGTGCGTTGCCAAACCTCCGCCGCAGCCACGTAGTCGTTTTGTTGTTCGTGGATTTCCGCCGCGGCCGCGAACTGGCCAGCCGCGACATGGCACCGCGCGGCATCGTTGGGGCGTCGTAATTTACGGGCGTACAGTTCCGCCGCTTCGCTCCAGTACTCGCCCACTTCCAGTACTCGTGCGGCACTCGCATAGTCGCCCAGCAGATGAGCATAAATGTACGCGGCGCGGCGATGACGCCCCAAGGCCGATTCGCGATTCGCTTGACGACGATACGCATGTTGCAGTTGCACTCGCATGCCGTTGTCAATTTGCCACAAATCGGCTGGGCCTCCGTCGCCGCCCAGCCCGCCAAGGGAAAAATCGGGACGCTGGGATGTCAGTTCGCTACCCGGTGTGCTCAACCCGCGAAAGGAACCGTCACCGCCGAGCGGCAACGCATATTGCAACGCATGATCGGGATTGCGATCCATCATGTCGACCAGTTTTTGCAGTTGCGCATCCCGTTTCGACTCGAGCCATTTGGATGCCAGCATCTGCTGCCATTTTTCGTTCAGCCAAGATCGCTGCTCGTCGCTTCCTGTCGCCGGCGGAGTGGCGTCTTCCGGTTTGCGACGGAGCCGAGCGATCAGTTTCCGCACAAAACTTTGGAAGGGACCGGTCAACGATGGATCGGACCCTTGGCCCAACGCGTCACTCTGATTGCCAATCGTTTGAGACTCGTCGTGAAACATCGCTTGCCAGTCGGGCGCACGTTGCAGCGAAAAACCGCTCAACCGTTGCGGAAGCATCACCGTGTCGGGAGGCGAATGCCAGGCTTGCTCGGGTGCAAAGGTGGCGGGGAGGGTGACCAAGTCGTGCAGTTGCCAACGATCGGACGGTTCAAATCCAATCAGCCCTGTCGATGCCAACCACACGCAGACCATGTCGGCGGGCAGCATCGACAGCAGGCGTTCTTCCGGCAGTGACGGCGATAATTGACTGTCACTCGCAATCCACAGGCTGCTTTGGTGACCGGTTGCCACCGGCACCAACGCAACGGCACCAACGGGAAATAGCAGGCTTGGCGACCCAGCACTGTCTGGCAAACCACTCGCGTGGATACCAGGTGTCGCTTGGCGGGGCGGCGCGGAAGGAGTGGTTGGCAGCGCGACCAAACCCAATGACCGATTGTCGCAAGCCGACTTCGGCAATCGATAAAAGGCAAACCGTTCAAACACCGCTGCGCTTGCTGAGTCGTTTAGAAACGAAGCCATCCAAGCAGCAGACCGCTCTCCGATCAAGGCAAATCCGGAGACGACTTGTCGCTTCGTAGGGGGCTGACGGATCAACTCGATGGGAACGGCGTTCATAGACAATTCCGATTGAATGTTTCCAGCCAGTTCCGCACCGCCTGGGGAACCGGCACCGCAGGCTCCATGCCGATAAAAAACGGCGAGCCAAAGAACTCTCCTTGGCTCGACCAGCCGGCGAGATGCTCGTCGTGCAATACCAACGTCAATTCGCTGCGGTCGGCATCCAAACGCAGATGCAGCAAGCCACGCGAATCCAGCCAAGCCGTTCCGCCGGGCAAGTCGGCGCGACGCAAGCGTGGGCCCTGGCGTGGCCCTTCGCTATCGAGCAAGCAGGGGTTGCCAAACGGAACCCAGTTCCCGGACCCTTCCAATTCCGGAGTCACACGCAGCGGTAGCAGCCTCAGGCTTTGACCATCGGCGCGGGTCGTCAACTGGGCCGCACGGGAACGCGAACGATACAAGATCAACCCATCGCGATGAGCTTCAATGCCGGTCAGTCGCTTTCGCACCGCCGAAAAACTGGTGGGCAAAGTAGTGCCTTCCAGTTCACGGAGGCCCGCCAGGGTATTGCCGGTTGGCAGAAACTTGGTCGGCTGTTGCTCTTCGATGGACAGAATGACGTAATGCGATCGCCGGGGTAGCTCCCGTTTCAGTTGCTGCAACTTGGCCCAGCTCGGAACCTCGAACAGCAAACGTTGCCCGTCCGAACTGCTGGCGATCGGTTTCGCCGGCGCGTCTGACAGTTCAATGTCGGTGAAGCGAAGGCCATCGGTTGACTGCGAACCACCGGAGAGTCGGCTGACCAGACGCAGTGTTTGGGAAACCACAACCATTCCCGCTGGATTGTGTCCCGAAGGGTAACGCAGATCGAGCACGTGTCCCAGTTTTTGTCGCAGTGGCTGGTCGAGTGTCTGTGAGGTGATTTGACCTGCCGCCCGATGATAGATCGACAAGCTTCCGTTCTGGCAGCGCACCGCGCTCTCGCCGACATGTTGCCCGTTCACTTCTTGGCGGGCGAGCAATCGGCCCGACTCAGGGTCGAGCAGCGAAACAAACGATTTGTGGAACAGCCACACCGCATTATCGGAAATCGAAAACGAAGCGGCTCGCAAATCGACATCCCGCAGCTCCAGCGGACAAGCGGCTACGGTTTGCCGACTCGCATCGACCGACCACAAGGAAGCGGTGTCGGGCTCCGGTGCAACAATCAGTCTCAGTTGCTGGTTAACCAACCGATGGGCTCGGACATGCTGCTTGCGAATGCCACGAGCAAGTTCGATGCCGCCAAAGGTGATCTCGGGGTACCAGAGCAGTCGCGCATCATGCGTGATCAGCCACAGCGAGTTGTCGCGAGCCAGGCAGCACCAGTCATCAGCGAATTCATGGGAGAACCGCAGCGGCGATGGTTCCATGTCGAGGAACAATGGACGATCTTTGTCGGTGGACGATGGCGAGCGGTGCGGAAGCGGGCCGCGGTCGCTTTCCCCGTCGATCGGGTCTAATCGCATCGACTGCAATGGTTGGTCTCCGGTCGCCGTGCGATGAAGCAACTCGATCCTCTGATCGGGCTGAAGTCGCAGCACCAGGAACGGACGTGGCACCGCCCGCAAGGCATGTTGAAATTCCGGATCGGCATCGGTCTCGGCCGTCATCACCACGATCGGCTCCGCAGCCACTTCGCCGGGAGGCAATTGCGTCGTTTGCAGCCGTTGCAACTGCTGCAGCAACGCCGGGCCGGGATGCTGTTCCAGCGATAGTCGTTCCAGGTGCGCCATCAGGCCGGCGCGAGAGGTAAAGTCCTCCTCCCACGTCGAATCGCCAGCGACGGTTCGCAACAGCACCTGCACGTCGGAGCGTCTTTCTAGAGCCGCGGTCAGTCCCATGGCGACCGATGCGATTTGCAGTCTTCGCTTGCCCCAGGTGCGAATGCCCGCTTCCAGCAGCACCGCTTGGCTTTGCGGTTGCGGCGTCGGCGGAGATTCTCGGCGGAGATATAACGCCTGCCCCGTCGCGATCCGCGCCAACAACGCCATCGGTTCCTGCGCTAATTCGCTGATCAGCAACTGCTCCGGGGTGCCTCGATTGGTGACATCCGAAACGCCGCCGGCTGGTAGCGTGTCGTGATCGGCCATTCGCCGTGGCAAACTGATCGTGGCGGCGACCGCGAGTGCGGCTTGAGCCAACTTGCCCAGTTCGGCGTCGCTTCGCAGTTCCCGCAACAGGTCTCCTGTACGTGCAAACGTCGGTGTTTCGATCTCGATTGGCTCGGGCAGTTCCTCCAGTCCGGTGCGCCGCAGTAACTCCAATACGGGGGCATCGAGCGGACGAGCTGCCATGCGATCGAGCATCGATAAGGCACGCCGCAGTCGAGCCTTGGCAGGCAATGAAAGTGGCTCGGTTTGGTTGAGTGAGGCGAACAATGGATATTCGGTCGGACGATCGGCGGCATCCATCCGCAGCCAATCGAGCACCGATTCCAGCGACGTATCGCCAGCTTCAAAAAGACTGTGCGGGCAATCCGCCAACAGGTAAGCCAACAGGTTGGCTTGGTTGGCGACGCCGGTTCGCACGTCGGTCGGCAGGCCGCCGACGGCGCGCAACCAACCGTCAAAACGGTTCAGTAAGGTTGGCATCGAAACGTCGGCGATCGCAATCAAGCTTGCCAAGCGTTCGCGCGCTGCATTGCCGGCAGACGGCTGTTGGGTGGCGGCAAAAACGAACAGCATGCTGGTCAGCGGTGGAAGGCCGCTCAACGAGTTTGCCAGTCGCTCAATGACCAATGCCAAGTTCGCGGAAAAGATGGCGGTACTGCCATCGTTCCATTGTGCGACTTCGCCATCGTCACCCCATTGCCACACGTCGGGGCATGGCGATTCGAGGAACGGCGGCGGTGCGGCGAGCGATTGCGTCATCGTTCTCCTCCCCCGTTGTTTTGCGAGCGTTCTGCGGCTGCGGGTGAGGTGTTGCCGACCGTGGTTTGTGCCGCACGAACCGCCGCCCGCGAGAGCGCTGCCCAGTCGCGGTCATCGACAATGGACCAGCAAGCGTTGGTTTCCCAAATCACGCCCGCCTGCTCCGGATCGCGGTGGGCCGCTTGGCAGAAAGCTCGCAGAATGGTCGCCGCTGGCAGCGCCGGTTGCCAAGTCTGGCCGGCAGGAATCCAGACCGTCTCCCGTTGCACAAAGAGTTGCCCCGCAATCGGCGGTAGCGGCTGGCCAACGACAAACGCCTGGTCGTCACGGACCAGCCAACGCAAAGCTCGCATGCGAACCGCCGGCGCGTTTTCCGTCCAGGCTGCCAAGCGAGACAGCGGCAGTTTCAAGCCGTTCGCCGCTTGCGGCTTTCCTCCCGATACAAGGCGTAGTGCGGGACGCTCGGTGATCTCCGTTCGCGAGCCCATCGCGGGGGCGGGCAAAGTGACTCGTACGACTTCGGCAATCGGTTGCCAGTCGAGCCCCGCCGGTAAGCGAGCCGCCGGAACGTGTTCGCCCACGCGGCGCAACAGCAGGCTCGCGGGCTGTGTGCGGTCGGTTTGAATCGCGGTGCCGGTTTGCGTTGCGGCGAGCAACCAATGCTCGCCCACCAGCGATGCGAGTACCGTCGTTTGCTCAGGATGCGTCACCCTGACGCGGAGCCACAACGCGTCACCCTGTTCGGCCACTGCGGCCTCGGTCCGCAGTAATTGCCCGAGCTGCTTAGGACTGGGGGGGTGCTGCAAGCGAACAAAATGCAGTTCGCTGCCCGGCGGTAGCTCGCGGTGAGGAGTCATGCGGCAACCTTACACCACCCATTCACGCAGTTGCGAAACGCGACGTCGCAGGTGCTCGCGAGCTTCGGTTTCGGAAACCCATTCGATCCGAGCCGCCAACAGGCTCAGTCGGTCGAGTCCCGCGCTGCGGCTGTCGACGACCTGCAGGTGCGCTTCGATCTCGTCAAGTTGTTGCTGTAGCTGTTCGGGATGAGGCGGCCGGTGCACCTTGGCCAACGGATGCTCCGGTCCGACGGCGGGAAGTTGGTCCGCGTACTGTTGCTCTATCGCATCGACATGCGCGATCAATGTCTCTTGCTGTGGAGGCGTGTCCCAGATGTATCGCACGATCCACAGGTCGGACAGTTCGGCGACCAAACGGCCGCAGATCACCGCACTTGCCGCGATGACGCGTTGCAAGCGGACCGCGCGGCGATCACTGACCGCCAAGCCCGCCTGACGCAGACGCAGCACCAATTCTTGATACGCCGGCAAAATCGCTGACAAGTCGACTTGCGTCACCTGCTGCCGCAACCGCCGCACATCGTCGACATGCAGCGCTGCGGTCGGAGTCGCATGCTGCTCACGGTTCCAGCCCGCCGACAAGACTTCGCCTAGTCGCGGATCCTCCACGTTGTCACACACCACGCGTAACAGGAAGCGATCGAAGAGCGCCGCCAGCGCGTCGTCTTCAGGCAAACGATTGCTCGCCCCGACGGTCAGCAGCATCGGCAGTGGCATCGTCTGGCGACCGCGTCGAAACACCCGCTCATTCAACGCCAGCAGCAGGCTGTTCAAAATCGCACTGTTGGCGTTCAGCAATTCGTCCAAGAAGACGAAATCGGCTTCGGGCAACATCCCCTCGGTGTTCGTGACCAAATCGCCATCCCGCAGCTTGCGCAGATCGAATGGCCCGAATAGTTCGCTTGGTTCGGTGAATCGCGTTAGCAAATAATCAAACGTGCGCCCTTCCAACCGTTGGCCTAGTTCCTGAACGAGAGCGCTTTTGCCGGTGCCGGGAGGGCCCAGCAGAAACGCATTTTCTCCCGCCACCAATGCCACTCCGAGGACTTCGATGATTTCATCCTTGCCGATCAGACGCTGCTTGATCGGCAGCAGCACCTCTTCGCGCAGGCGGGTCGCCAGGTCTTTCCACTCTTCGCTGGCGTTCACGATCGGTATCCTTGAGAGAGCGAGTCTTTCAGTGTCGGCGAGGCGGCCAGCCAACCGGTTAACTGTAACGTTTCCGCGTGGGCTCCGGCATCGTCATTCAAAATCATTCGCACCTCTCGGTTCGCCGCCAAGCGTGCATCTTGGCGTTCGACCACGCGGTCGACGAAGATTCTCCGCAGAGTCGGAGCCGCCAGTACGGTTTGCAGCCGATCGGTGGGAATGTCGACATCCATTCCCACCGCGGCCAACGGCCACTCTGCCGCTACCCCGGCCAAGGTTTCGTGCAACGGATCCGTGCCGGCGATCTGGCGTGCGCGGTTGCATAGATCGGGCCAGAAACGCAGGACGATGTCGACCGACCAATGGTCCGCCGCGTGCTGGCCCGAAGGCCCCAGGCGTGACAAGTGATCGGGCAAGGTGGTCCGCGTCTCGTGGCGATCGAACACCATTTGCCCCGCCCAGCAGAAGACTTGCAGCCCCCATAACGCCGCCTCGGGATCCAAAGCCGGTGGGGTTCCAGGAGCCGATTGCCGCAAAATCGCTTCGCAGTCCAGCAAGACCGCAACCGTTTCTCGCTGACTCTCGGGCGACGCTTCCAGTGCGGCCTCGAGCGGCGGAATCACCGCGTCCGCATCGAGCAATAACCTCTGAGCAAACTGGGCAAGCAGGGACGAGGGCATACGGCGTCAACTTAAGGCAGTAAGCAATGCGGAGAGAAAACAATGCGAGGAAAAGAAGATCGGAAGGAAAACTTATCCCGATTCCAACCCACCATCTTATCAGGGTTTCCCGAGCCGTTTTGCGAGGTGGTTCACAGGCCAAGACGGCAGGTGTCGACCAGCCGCTGTCCGAGAGCGTCCCTTCCGCCAACTGCCGGCGGATGCTTGCGGGGGAAGCATCGCTCAAAGAAGTTGCCAACCATTTAGGCAGAGCAAGTTCTTGGCGGCAGGGTGGTCTCGAAGTCCCTGTAGAAAATCTGCTGTGATCATTGCGCTGTTATTCTCCTTAAAGGGCTGTCTATCGCCCGCCTGCCTTGCCTTGGGGTGACGCAAGACCTGATTTAGCCAGCCATTAACGGTTCCCGCGGAATCACGGCATTGACTTTGCGTAGACGGCTCTCGCGAGCAGTGTGTTATAAGGTCGGTCATGGCGGGGTGATTCGGTGACCTGATGGCGTCGCTGACTTTGTACTCATTCACTTTTCTTACGGAGACAGGTAATGGTGAAACGCTCGAATCATTTCAGTCGGACAGGATTTACCTTAGTCGAACTCTTGGTTGTGATCGCGATCATCGGAGTCTTGGTTGGTCTGCTCTTACCCGCCGTTCAAGCCGCACGCGAAGCGGCGCGAAGAATGAGCTGTTCCAATAATATGAAGCAGCTTGGTTTAGCGATGCATAACTATCATGACACGTTGGGGACGTTTCCTTTAGGTTCTTATAATTTGCGAGAAGCTTGGCCGGCGAGCGGTTCGAACTGGCGAGCATTGTTGCTGCCGTTCATCGAACAAGATCCGCTCCACAATCAACTAAGTTTCAGTGCTACTTCTTCGTTCATGGCTGGCGGTGCAGCAGGTGCGAATGCGTTGCGTGAAAATGAGGTGCTGCGACGGTTGAGCGTAGCGACCTATCGTTGCCCCTCCTCGGCAATTCCTGTCTTCGAGAATCCTCCCGGTGCCAATAATCAAGAGGGTGCCATGATGGTTAGCTATGTCGGGATCCAGGGAGCCGCACGGCCTGTTCCTGGGGCCGACCCTAACCGGGGAACGTTTGACTTGGGGCACGGTTGGTCCAGCGAAAACGGGATGCTGTTTCCCAACGGCACGATCAAAATGCGAGATGTCACCGATGGATTGTCCAACACGATGATCCTGTCTGATCAGTCGGGTTTGGTCGCTGGTCGCAATCGAACGTCCAACTATTACGGTGGCTGGATGGGGTCGCGTCACCCGCGTTCGGTTAGCAGTGGATCGAGCTGGGATCTTTGGCAAACCGGTACCACTTGCGTACGCTTTTCGCCAAACTCGCAGATCGTGCAAACGGGAGCGACCGAAGCGATGTATCGAAATAACACGGTCATTAACTCCATGCACCAAGCTGGTATTAATGTGGCAATCGCCGACGGTAGTGTGAAATTTATCACCGACTCGATCGACTTTATGCTGCTCAAAAGTATGTGCTGCCGTTATGACTCGGTGCCGATTGAGATGCCGTAACGGGCAACAAACGCGTCGATGTAAACGCCACGACGCGTCAATGGAGGCAAGCGTGGCCTCTCCTTGCTGACTTGTCGGGTTGCCAGTCGACGAAGCATTGAGTTTTTAAGTTCGTTTTGTGGTTTTCAGTGAGGGCGGGCAATGTGTCCGCTCGCACTGCCTTTGGTGATTGGTTTTCTCGAACAGGAAATGTGGAATGCACTCACAAGTGTGGGCTCGGTTTCGAAGCGTGTTATTGTGTTGCGGGTTGACCGGTGGATTGCTGCTGACCGGTTGTGCGCCATCGATTCCCGTGGGAACGGTCAGCGGCACCGTTTCTTTTGATGGCAAGGCTTACGACGAATCGGCACTCATTTTTCTTGATCCTTCGACCGGGCAAGCCGCGAGCGTCGACATTGCTCCCGGCGGGACGTTCGCGTTCGAGCAACCGTTGCAGGTGGGGACGTACAATGTTTACTTGGCACCCAAGTCGGTTCCTGATGAGTCCGCTGAACCGTCCGCGGTGAAGGTCGATTCGACGGTCCCGCCCAAGTATTGGAACGAATCGACGACCGACATCACGGCACCCGTTGTCGAAGGAACAAACACCATCACCGTCGAATTGAAAAAGGCGTGAATCGGCAGTGTAGGTGTTAGCCGGGGGATGAGGCGATTTGCAGTTGGCACTGGTCCAGGGAGGTTCCGTAGTTTGGCCCTTTCTTTGTGGCTTTGTGAGAAACATCGTGCGCGTTGATGGAGGTCTCTCACAGCGGCACCAAGGCACGGAGCTTGGGGTGCGGTCGGATTGGGGTTGGCTGCGCGGGGTCGTTGGCCGGGGGATGAGAGGATTTGCAATTGCCACCGGTCCAAAGAAATTTCAGGGTTTGGCTCTTTCTCTGTGCCTTGGTGGCTTTGTGAGAAACTTCTTGCGCGTTGATGGATGTCTCTCACAAAGGCACCAAGGCACGGAGTTTGGGGTGCGGTCGGATTGGGGTTGGCTGCGCGGGGTCGTTGGCCGGGGGATGAGACGATTTGCAATTGGCACTGGTCCAGGGAGGTTCCGTAGTTTGGCCCTTTCTTTGTGGCTTTGTGAGAAACATCGTGCGCGTTGATGGAGGTCTCTCACAGAGGCACCAAGGCACGGAGTTTGGGGTGCGGTCGGATTGG
>Ga0209947_1000519_pt1 | contig 24127 bp, 28 predicted proteins | sample SalPonR2_B_D2_MG_FD_185706 | JGI IMG/M metagenome (GOLD analysis project Ga0209947, IMG submission 185706) | Salt pond soil microbial communities from South San Francisco under conditions of wetland restoration - Salt Pond MetaG R2_B_D2_MG... ...
TTCATCCTGCTGCCTGCGTTGGCCGTGGCGCTCGTGGTCCTCGGTGCTTCGCGCGCCGGGCTTGGCGGTGCTGCGCTGGCTCGCGCCGTGCTGTGGCCGGTCGGTATCTTATCGCTGTGGGGTGCCGTCGCGATGGCACTATCGCGCTCGGGCGCGTTCATGGTGCCCGCGACGCTGGCCGAACCTCCGATTGTGCTCTTTTCGATGTTTGCGGGTGCGCTGACGCTGTGGCTATTGGCGACGCGCACGCAGACCGGGCAGACCATCCTGGCGCAGACCGATCCGGGGCTGCTCATCGCCTTTCAAATCCCGCGCGTGATGGGGGCGATCTTTCTCGTCGGTTGGGTGGCGGGTGTGATTCCGTGGCAATTCGCGCTGCTGGCGGGTCTGGGCGACATCTGGGCCGGGTATGAGGGGTATCGGGCGTGGCAGGCCTGCGCCAAAGGCGCGCCGGATGCGCGTGCCAAGGTGATGCGCGCCAATATCGTTGGGTTGGGCGATTTCGTCGTCGCGGTTCTGGTCGGCATCACGACATCGCAGGGCTTTGCCCATCTGATGGCGCATGAGACGCCCAACATCATCAACCTGCATCCGCTGGCGATGTTTCCGGGCTATTTCGTGGCGATCTTTCTCGCCTTTCATTTCGTTTCTCTGAGCAAGCTGCGGTCCCCCTCCAACGTTCCGGCAGCCGCCTGAGATACGAAACCGCGCAAGGCGGTGCTGTTCCGCCTTGCGCGTGACGCTGTTCCGCGCCTCTCAGCCCTTGGCAAAGTCCACAATGGCACCGGTCAGGCAATCAAGGCTGTCCGTATGAGGCACGCTTTCGGGCAGGGCTGTCGTCATCAGCGACAGTTCCGTGCAGGCCACGAGCAGGTGATCGGCCCCTTCAGCGACGAGCGCCTCGGCCTCTGCCGCGAGACGCGGGCCGAGCGCAGGGATCCCTTCGCCAGCCTTGACCGCGCGGATGATCGCGAGCAAGTCGCTGTCGTCGGGCAAAAACACCGGGGCCAGCCCATGCGCGGCAAAGGGTGCGTCGAAAACGCCGGCGAGCCGTGTTGCCGGAGAGGCGAGCATTCCCACCCGGCGCGCGCCCTGCGCGGCGAGTGAGGCAGCCGTCAGGTCCAGCATGTCGAGAAAGGGCAGCGGCGTCGCCCCTGCCACCGCAGGCGCGTAGTGATGCGCGGTGTTGCAGGGCATGGCGAGCGCCTGCGCGCCCGCTGCCTGCAGATCGCGCGCCATGCGCGCGAGCGTCGGGCCGGGGTCTTCGCCGGTGCCCTCGATCAGCGCCTTGATCCGGCTCGGAACCTGCGGGTTCTGATGCACGATCAGCGGCACGTGATCGGCGTCGTCGCGCGCGGGCACGGCCGCCATGACTTTTTGCATCAAGAGAATGGTGGCCTCGGGGCCCATGCCCCCCAGAATGCCCACGGTTTTCATGCGCTTGTCTTACCCCGTCGATTGCGCGGCACCGGGAGCGGGGCCGAGGCGAATATCTGCGCTGCGGGCATGCCCCTCCATCCGTTCCGCGCGGCTGAGGCTGGCTGTGACGCGCGCGAGATCGGGCAGCGCGTGCTCGTCCACCTCCTGCCAGGTGACGGTCTTGAGGAACTTGTGCACCGACAGCCCCCCTGTGTAGCGCGCCGCCCCCGAGGTGGGCAAGACATGGTTGGGGCCCGCCGCCTTGTCGCCGAAGGCGACGGTGGTGTTCTCGCCGAGAAAGAGCGAGCCATAGGCGCGCAGGCGGTTGCGCCACCACGGCAGATCGCGGGCCTGCACATGCAGGTGCTCGGGGGCCTTGGCGTCGGCATATCGCGCCATCTCTTCTGCGCTGTCGCACAGCATCACCTCGGCCAGATCGCGCCAGGCGGCGGTGGCGGCGCTGCGGTTGGGCTCAGGCAAAGCCGCAATCAGCGCGGGCACGCGGGCGAGCACCGCCTCGGCCAGCGGCGGATGCGTAGTGGCCAGCCAGACCGGCGAATTCGCTCCGTGCTCGGCCTGCCCCACCAGATCGGTGGCGACGGTGTCGGCACAGGCTGTGTCATCGGCGAGGATCAGGCTGTCGGTCGGCCCTGCGAACATGTCGATGCCGATCGGGCCGAAAAGCTGCCGCTTGGCCTCGGCGACGTAGGCATTGCCGGGCCCGACGAGGATATCGGCGGGCGGTGCACCGAATAGACCAAAGGCCATCGCGGCGATGCCCTGCACGCCGCCGATGGTCAGGATGCGGGTGGCCCCGGCGAGATCCATGGCAAAGAGCATGGCATCGGGAATCGGGCCGCTGCCACAGGGCGGTGAGCAGGCGGTGATGTCGGGCACGCCTGCCTCGCGCGCCGTGGCAATCGACATCAGCGCCGAAGCGATATGGCTGTAGCGCCCGCCCGGCACGTAGCAACCCGCCGCCTGCAACGGGATCTGACGTTGCCCCGCGCGCAGTCCGGGTCGCAATTCGATCTCCATGTCCTGCGCCGTGGCGCGTTGGGCGGCGGCAAAGTGCGAGATATTGTCATGCGCCCAGGCGATATCGTCTTTGAGGGTTTGCGGCACGCGGGCGCCGGCGGCCTTGATCTCGGCGCGCGAGACGGTGATCTCGCCCTGCCAGCCGTCGAGTTGCTGCGCATATTCCAGCGCCACCTGAGCGCCGCCCGCGCGCAGTCGCGCCAGCATGATCTGCACCGTGTCGGTCACGTCGTGGGCGGTCTGGGGTGGCTCTCCGGGGGCGGTCTTGAGCTGGGTGAAGGGCATGGCGCGGATCTCCTTTACCCCGACTGATTGGGGCGTCGAGACCCATTGGGCAAGGGGATAGCCGGTTCAGCGGCGGGGTTTTTCCAGCTACTGAAAGCGGGTTTCGGATTATCCGAAGGCGAGGCCGTCTCCGGCACCGAGGGATCTAGAGCTTTGCGGCCAAGGCTTTGGCGCAGGTCTCGATCAGGTCGAGCGTGCCGTCGAAATCACGGGTGTAGTAGGGGTCGGGTACATGGTCCACGCCTTGGTCGGGCGCGTAATCGGTGAGCAGGCGCACGGGCGTGGCATTGCCCGCAGGTCTCAGCGAGTCGATAGCGGCCAGGTTCTTTGCATCCATCGCGACGATCAGGTCGAAACGTGCGAAATCTTCTGCCTCAAACTGACGCGCGCGCAGGGCCGAGATGTCGAGACCACGGGCGCGGGCGGCGTCCTGCATCGCGCCGTAGGGCGGATCACCGATATGCCAGCCGCTGGTGCCTGCACTGTCGGTCCGGGCCTGCGGGGCGAGGCTGCGGAATACCCCTTCGGCGGCGGGTGAGCGGCAGATATTGCCGAGGCAGACAAAGAGGATTCGGGTGGTCATGGCGCGTCCTTTCCGGCAGAGATTAGGACAGGAGGGCGCGATGCAAAAGATCGTCATACTGACCGGCGCGGGAATTTCGGCGGAAAGCGGGCTGGGCACGTTTCGCGACGTCGGCGGGATCTGGCAACGCTACCGGATCGAGGATGTGGCCACGCCCGAGGCCTTTGCCCGCGATCCGGATCTGGTGCACGGGTTCTACAATGCGCGCCGTGTTCAGGCGGCGGAGGCGCGGCCCAATGCGGCGCATCACGCTCTGGCGCGGTTGCAGGTTGAACATCCGGGCGAGGTGGTGATCGTAACTCAGAATGTGGACCGGCTGCACAAGGCAGGCGGAGCGCGGGATGTGATCCATATGCACGGTGAACTGGCGCGCGCGCTCTGTGCTGCCTGTGGCGGTCGGTGGGAGGCCGCTGCTCAGATGAGCGTGCGGGATGCCTGCCCGGATTGCGGTGCCTGCGCCTGCCGTCCGGATGTGGTCTGGTTCGGCGAGATGCCCTACCGGATGGAAGAGATCCTGTCGCATCTGGCGGGGGCGGATGTCTTTGCGGCGATCGGCACCTCCGGGCAGGTCTATCCGGCGGCGGGGTTCGCGCAGGAGGCGGGGTTTGCCGGGGGGCGTTGCGTGGAGATCAATCTGGAGCCGTCGGCAGTGGCCGGTGATTTTGACGAGGTCCGGCAGGGGCGTGCCTCGGAGGTGGTGCCGCTCTGGGTGGCGGAGATTTTGGGCGGGTAGGTGAGTTTTGGCCTGTTGCTGCCGTTGTCGCATCCCGCGCGAAACGCACCGAAGGTGCCGCGCGATCGCCGGGCCGTCCTGCGGCCTGGCGATTTGATAGGGCGTGCAACGTGTCGAGGTTACAATGACTTGGCTGGGATAAAGTACCGACCACAACCGTTGCATCGCCAGTCCCCGGCCCTGCGATCACGCGGCACCTTCTGGCGGGGTACTATGGCCGCTTCAGTCCAAGCCAACCCCCTGCCGGGCCCCTCCAAGGTGCCCCGACCGCTCCCCGGACATCAGTTTCCGTGACCGTGGCCCGCTTTCGGCATGCGCTCCAGATCGACCGGAATGTCGAGCGTGATCTCGCCGGATGTCTCGAAGACGAGGGTGAGGGGAATGGTCTTGCCCTGCTCGAACGGCTCGGTCAGCCCCATGAACATCACGTGGTGACCGCCGCGCTGGAGAAACAGCGTCTCGCCCGCTCCGAGTTCGAAGCCCTCCTCGACATGCACCATCTTCATCACACCACCCTCTTCGCGGTGGGTGTGCAGTTCCACCTTCTTGGCGGCGGGAGATTTGACGGCGATCAGGCGGTCCGGCGCATCGCCGATATTCTCGATCAGCATGAAGGCCGCACCGGATTTGGCCATCGGGCTGGCGCTGCGGGCATAGGTATCGAGCACGTGGATTTCCTGCGCTATGGCAGGGGCGGAGAGAGTGAGGCCCGCGAGAGTGGCGAAAAGTGTGGATTTGAGGGACATGGCGTCGTTCCTTCTGGTCTGAATGTAAGGGAGATTGGCAGGTCAGACCGGAGAGGGGGGTGCCCGCGCAAGGGGCGCCGGGCGCGCGAGACTGGTTTCGTGGCGGGCATTACTGAACGGCTCGCAGGCCGTACGCGCCGCGTCGCGTGGTAGGGCCAACGTTGGGCGCGGTGCATCCGCGTAGAGCGCGACAAGGCAGTCGGGACAGACATGCGGCGGTGTCGCAGGCTGGCCGTCGGCATCCACCAGAACGGTCCGGGGGCCCTCACCTGTGCAGAGCACCATCTGTCCGACCGGCTGTGTCGCACCACGCGCCACGGCGAGGGTGACGCTGGTCAGTGCCAGAAAGAGGCAAAGCCCGAAAGCGGTTATGCTGCGCAACATCTTCATTGCCCGCAGGTATAGGCGGGCAGGTGCGGACAGGACAAGCGACAAAACGTACCGGGGTGTCAAACGCAAACAGCCCCGCCAAAGAGGCAGGGCCGTGCGCGATCATTGCAATCTCGGTGTTAGGCGCTGGCGGCCTGTGCCTTGGCGATTTCTTTCTTCACCTTGAGAGCCGACGGCGACAGTTCGCCATCCTTGGCCTTGGCGAGAAAGGCGTCGAGCCCGCCCCGGTGATCCACGCTGCGCAGCGCGTGGGCCGAGATCCGCAGCTTGATGCCACGGTTCAGGGTTTCCGACTGCAACGTCACATCGTTGAGGTTCGGCAGATACCTACGCTTGGTCTTGTTGTTGGCGTGGCTGGAGTTGTTGCCAACCATCGGGCCTTTTCCGGTCAGTTCGCAGCGGCGCGACATGGGGTCATCCTCGTTCTTGTTGAGGGCGCGGTCTGGCCCTGCTTAACACAAACGGGCACCGCCACCGGCAGCGCCCCGAATTCCGTTCGGGGTCTTTAGGCCCAATGCGCGGGGGCGTCAAGGGATTCGAGCGGGAAAAAGGCGGGTTGGTTTGCGAGAGGGCTGTGGCAGGGCTTGGCGCTAGTGGTCGGGCGCTGCGCGGCGGTGCCTGTGGCACCTTGATTCCGCGCACTGGGGCTGCACCTGAAAGGCAGGTCAAGACCCTCCGCAGACCATCATTTCAATTCCTCCGAAGGCTGCTAGGATCGCGGGGAGTTGAAAGGGAGAGAATGATGCAGATCGTCCGAACGCAAGATGTCAGGAGCAAGCTGGCCAATGCCGCCTATTTCACGGGCCGGGTCTGGCAGGAGCCCGTGGTCGAGGCCCCGGAGCCGGCGCGGGTGCGGGCCCTGCGAGTCACATTCGAGCCGGGCGCGCGCACCGCGTGGCATACCCACCCTCTGGGCCAGACGCTGCACGTGCTGTCGGGGGTCGGCCTGATCGGGACGCGGGACGGCTCCGTGGAGGAGATCCGCGCGGGCGACACGGTCTGGATCCCGCCCGGCGAAGAACATTGGCACGGTGCCGCGCCTGATCGGATGATGTGCCACATGGCGATTCAGGAGGGGCAGGACGGGCGTACGGCGGATTGGCTCGACCACGTGACCGACGCGGATTATGCGCGCCGTTGAACGTCATCCCGACCGCGTGCAACCTCTAGAAACCGCTCGATTTCCTCGTCGCTGATTGACCAGTCGCAGACAAAGCGCGCCAGCAGCGGCTCCTCCGCAGGACCCTGATCGAGCGGCCCTTCATAGAGCGCATAGGCTGCACCCGCCGCTTTGAGCCGCTGATGTGTGGCGCGTGGCAGGCGAGCGAAGATCATGTTGACCTGCGGCTCAAACGTGATCTCGGCCTCGGGCAAGCCGCGCAATCCCTGCACCAGCTTGGCCGCCTGCGCATTGGCCGTCTGCGCCGAGGTCAGCCACACCTCATCGGCCAGATAGCCCAGCATCTGCGCCGAGAGGTAGCGGTGCTTGGAGAAGAGGTGCGCCGAGCGTTTGCGGCGCAACTCGAATTCCCAGGCGTTTTCGGGGTTGAAGAAGATCACCGCTTCGACCCCGAGACAGCCGTTCTTGGTGCCGCCCATCGACACCGCGTCGATGCCCGCCTGCCATGTCATCTCGGCGGGAGTGCAGCCCAAAGCCGCCACCGCATTGGCAAATCGCGCGCCGTCGAGGTAGCAGGGCAGGCCGTGATCGCGCGCGACCTGGCTGAGCGCGGTTATTTCGGTGCAGCTATAGATACGCCCCCGCTCGGTCGCCTGCGTCAGCGCCAGCGGCCCGTGCTGCGGGTTGTGGACATCGCCCGCAGGCCAGGCGCTGATTGCGGCCTGCAACTCATCCGGCGTCATCTTGTCGGCCTCGCCCACGAGGCTGAGCTTTGCGCCGCCGGTAAAGAACTCGGGCGCGTTGCACTCATCAGTGTGGATATGCGCCAGCGGCGTGCAGAACACAGTCTGCCAAGGCTGCGACAGGGTGGCGAGGGCCAGCGCATTGGCCGCCGTGCCGGTGGCCACCAGATAGACGCTGGCCTGCGGTGCCTCAAAGAGGGTGCGCAGCCGGTCGCGGACGCGGCTCATCAGCGCCTCGTCGCCATAGGACGGCATATGCCCGGCATTGGCCTCGCTCATCGCCTGCATGACGGCGGGCAGCGCCGGGCCGGAATTGTCGGAGGCGAATTGCATCAGGTGGGCTCCTCTATGATATGCTCTTCCCAGTCGTCTTCAGGCACGTCGAACTCAGGGATTGTGCGATGCTGCATCGAGACGCCCGCGTCATGTACGCTTTGCGGATCGCCGGAAATCAGCGGATGCCAGTCATAGAGCGGCTTGCCCTCGTAGAGCAGTTTATAGGCGCAGGTTTCGGGCAGCCAGTAGGCGTGGCGCTCGATCGTGTGGGGTTTGAGCGAGATGCATTCCGGCACGAATTGGTGGCGGATGGGATATTGCGCGCAGCGGCAGGTTGTGTCGTCGAATAGGCGACAGGCAACGCGGGTCAGAGCGACCTCGCCGGTCTCGTCATCCTCCAGCTTGTTGAGGCAGCATTTACCACACCCGTCGCAGAGCGCCTCCCATTCCTTTTGCATCATTCGGTCGAGGCGGGTGGTTTCCCAGAAACGCGGGCGCAACCCGCTGCGGTCGATGGGATCGCTCATAGCGCCGCCAGTATGCTGCGTGCGCGGGCGCAATCGGCATCCATCTGCGCAATGAAGGCGTCAAGACTGTCAAATGTTTCCTCGGGGCGCAGGTAATCGACGAGGGCGACTGAAAGAGGCGCGTCGTAGAGGTCGCCGGAGAAGTCGAAGATGAAGGTTTCCAGATTGGGCACCTCGCCGTGGAACATCGGCCGCAGCCCAAGCGAGGCGGCACCGTTATAGTGGCCCTTATGCGGGCCGTCGAGCACATCGACAAGTACCGCGTACACGCCGAATTTCGGCGGGTGCAGCCCTTCGATGGACATGTTCGCGGTGGGGTAGCCGAGGGTTCGGCCGCGCTGTTCGCCGCCCACCACCGGCCCGTCGATGCGGTGCCAGTGGCCCAGCATGGCGGCAGCGGCGCGCGGGTCGCCCTCCGAGAGTGCGCGGCGTATTGCGGTGGAAGAGACCTGTCCGGCCTCGCCTTCGAGCAATTGTGAGATCGTCACGCCAAAGCCCATCTCTGCGCCGAAGTCCTGCAACATCGCGGCATGGCCCGCGCGCCCCTTGCCAAAGCAGAAATCCGCGCCGACGACCACATGCGCAAGCCCCAGCCCGTCGCGGATCACCGTCTGCGCAAAGTCGCGCGGGGTGAGCGACGCGAGGGCGGCGTTGAAATTGATCTCATAGAGTCGCTCTACGCCCAGTTTCTCCAGCCGGTGCGCGCGCGCATCGCGGCCCATCAGGCGGAAGGGCGGTGCATCGGGGGCGAAATATTCACGCGGATGCGGCTCGAATGTAAGGATTCCCAGGGGCGCGCCCGCCTTGCGCCCGGCCGCGCGCGCCTGATCTATCACCGACAGGTGGCCGATATGGACGCCATCGAAATTGCCGATGGCGACGGAGGCCCCGCGATCGGCCTCGGTGACATAGGTGTAATCCCGGATGATACGCATGGGGCATGGCGTAGCGCCGCGCGGCGGCGTGCGCAAGGGCGATCAGGCGGGACGGCGGGCAAGGATTGCCGTCAGATAGACCACCATCAGGAGCACCGCCGCGCCGGTGACGAAGAGCGCGAGTGCGGTCATCAGCGGGGCGAGCGGCAGGAGCTGGGCAAAGGGCGCGGGCAATGTGCCCGTGGCCAGCGTCCAGCCCATCGTGGCCGCGAACCAGCCGAGGATCATCACTGCCGTCGTGCCAAGCGTTGTGCGCAGCCCCGCGCGGCGCACCCGCAGGCCCCGGCGCAGGGCGGTGACGGGCTGTGCGAGGTCGCGCCCGATGGCCAGCAGCGCAGGCACCACCAGTAGTACCAGCAGCATGCCGAAGCCTAACCCGTAAACCAGCGTGATTACCGTCGGCTTGAGGAATTGCGCCTGCGTCGAGCGTTCGAACAGCAGCGGCGCGAGGCCCAGAACGGTGGTCAGCGTCGTCAGCAGCACCGGTCGCAAGCGGTCGCAGGTGCCCTCGATGATGGCTGGGATCAAACCGCGCGTCTCGGCGTGCTCGTCGATCGATGTCACCAGAACGATGGAATCGTTTATGATGATTCCGGTCATGCCAAGCAGGCCCACTACGGTGAACATCGACAGAGGCACATCCCATTGCGCATGGCCCCAGATCGTGCCGACAAGGCCGAACGGAATGATCGCCATCACCACCATCGGCCGGGTCCAGCTGGCAAAGACCAGCGACAGCACGAGGTAGATGCCCAGAAGCGTCATGATCAGCCCCATGCGGGCGTCGGCCATGAACTCGTCCTCTTGCTCAGACAGCCCTGCGAGGCGGTATTCGACCTGATGCTTGGTGGCGATCTCGGGCAGGATTTCAGCCTCCAGGGCGCGGCCGATCTCGGCGGCGCGCGCCGGGTCGTCTTCGGAGATGTCGCCGGTCACGTTGATCAGGCGCAGCCCGTTCTCGCGCCGCACCGTTGCAAAGCCGGTGCGCTCGGTCACACTGACCACATCGGCGAGCGGAACATATTGGCCTGAGGGCGCGCGCAATTGCATCGTGTCGAGGAAATCGGCAGTCAACTCGCCCCGGGGCAGTTCGACCCGCACCTCGGCCGAGCGCGGCCCGTCGGGGTAGGTGGCAGCCTCGATGCCGTTCACCCGGTGACGCAGGACGCGGCCCAGATCGCCGATGGTAAAGCCCATCGCCGCGCCCTGCGGCGTCAGATCGAGGATCAGTTCGGATTTGTCATAGGCAAGGTTGTCTTCGAGCGCGGACACCTCGGGGTAGCGCGCGAGCGCGGTCTTGAGTGCCTCGGCAGCCTGTTTGAGACCTTCCGCCGTGGCCCCGTGCAGTTCTACGTCAAGCGCATCGCCACCGGGGCCAGAGCGGCTGCCGCGAAAACTGAGCGTTTCGGTGAGCGGCAGTTGGGTGACGCGCTCTTGCAGGTCGGCGACAAACGCAAAGCTGGAATAGGGGCGCAGGTCGGGATCAATGAGCTCGATGGAAATACCGCCCAGAAGATCGGTATCCTTGGTGTCCGCGCCAGACAGGCCGCGCCCCGAGGTGCCGCCGACCTGCGCGATCACGTAATCGAGCGGATTGGCCCCGTATCGCGCCTCGTATTCTTCGCCAAGCGCCTCTGTCGCGCGCTGCATCTGGCGCATCTGCGCCAGCGTGTCGGCACGGCTCGCCCCCGGGGCCATGGCGAAATTGCCCGACACGCTGCCGCGTTCGGGGGCGTTGAAGAACCGCCATGTCACGTCACCTTGCAAAAAGCTGCCGATCTGCGTGGCCAAAAGCAGCACCGCCCCCGCAAGCACCGCGTAACGCGCCCGGATCAGCAGCCCGAGAAGGGGGCGAAAGGCGCGCTCTCGCACCCAATTAAAGCCCCGGTTCACCACCCGGCTGGGCAGATCGTACCAATGCGCCTTGGCCGAATGCGCAAGCGCATGGGCCATGTGATTGGGCAGGATGAGGAAGCATTCCACAAGGCTCGCCGCCAGCACTGCGATCACGGTGAAGGGAATATCATAGATCAGGTCGCCAAACCGCCCGCCGATCACCGCGAGCCCGAAAAAGGCAATCAGAGTGGTCAGCGTGGCCGAGAAGACCGGCAAGGCCATGCGCCCGGCGGCGCGTTCGGCGGCGACCATCGGCGGCTCGCCATAGCGGCGGTGGCGCGCGTCGGCATGTTCGCCCACCACGATCGCGTCATCCACCACGATACCAAGGGTGATGATGATCGCGAACAGCGAGATCATGTTGAGCGTCAGCCCGGCGGCATACATGATCGCCACCGCCGCCAGCATCGCTACCGGAATGCCCGCCGCCACCCAAAAGGCGGTGCGCGCGTTCAGAAAGAGAAACAGCAGCCCGACCACCAGCGCAAGCCCGGTCAGCGCATTGTCGAACAGCATGTCGAGCCGACCCGATATGGCCTCGGACCGCGTGCGGATGAGGTCGATCGAGACGCCCTCGGGCATGGTTTGCAGCATGATGCCCGCCACGTCGCGCACCTGCGCCTCGATATCGAGCGCGTCGCCCTTGGCCGAGCGGGCGACGCTGACCGAGATGGCGGGGCGGTCGTCCACGAAATAGGCCACGTCGCGCGCCGCCCCCGCAACCCGGATGCGCGCCACGTCGCCGATGGTGAGGGCGGTGCCGTCACGTTCCATCCGCAGCGGAATATCGGCGATCTCGTCGGGCGTGCGCTTGGCGGTGCCGGTGCGCACGCGGGTGTTGGCCCCTTCCATGTCGCCTGCCGGATCGGTGGTGATCTCGGCGGCTATGGCGGTTGCGATCTCCTCCATCGTGATACGATGAGCGATCAGATTGGCACCGGGCACTTCGACCACCGTTTCGGGCGCAGCCACGCCTTCGATCGTGGTGCGGGTGACGCCCGCATCGAATAGCCGGGTGACGAATTCGTCGGCGATCCGCGCCAGTTGCTCGGTACCGACCGGGCCGGTTATCACCACATCGGTCACGCTGTCGCGCCAAGCGCCGCGCCGCACCACCGGTTCGTCGGCCTCGTCAGGCAGGGTGGTGATCTGGTCAAGCGCGGCCTGCACCTCGTCGGCGGCACGGCCCATGTCCCAGTCAGGCTCGAATTCCAGCACGACCGAAGCGCTGTTCTCGCGGCTTGATGCATTCGAGCTTTCGACGCCCTCGACAGCCAGCAACGCAGGTTCGAGCAACTGCACGATGGCGCTGTCCATGTCTTCGGCGCTGGCCCCCTCCCATGTGACGGAGACGGTGACGTTGTCGATAATGATATCGGGAAAGAACTGTGCGCGCATACGCGGCATGGCCATCAGGCCAAGCGCGATCAGCAGCACCAGAAGCAGGTTGGCCGCCGTGCGGTGCCGGGTGAACCATGAGATGACACCGGTCATGGGCCTCAGCCCCCCATCCGGCGTTCGAGCTGTTCGACGGTTTGCGCAGGCACCTCCGGGCGCTCAAGTTCTGCCAGCAGGCGGGCGCGCATCTGCTCTGGTATGGCGCGGTCGCCCTCGACATAGGCGCGCAGCCGGGCGCGACGGTCAGGGCTGAGGTTGAGCACCGCCCCGGCATCGGCCTCGGGGCTCAGGCGACGCACCTTGATGCCGGGGCCGAGGACCGGGCTGCGCTCACTCACCACTTCGCGGCCCGATAGTTCCGCGCCGCGCACGAGGATATCATTGCCCTGACGACGCATCAGCGTGACGGGCAGCCGCTCAAGCCGATCATCTGCCCCAACTGTCAGCACCGTGCCATCCGGCCCGAGCGCTGTCGCGGGCAGGCGGATCACTGCGTCGAGTGGCGGTTCCTCGACGGTGACGGCGACGAAATCGCCGGGTTTCATGGCGGGGGCATCGGTCAGCGTAGCAAAGAGCATGCGGCCGCTTTCACCCTCGGCGAGGCTGGCCGATTGGCGGGTGATGCGGCCTGACGCGGTCAGGTCGAGCCCGCCGGTGTCGAGCGTGACGGTGACAGGCGCGGTCAAGAGCGTGCCGTCCTGACCCAGCAGCCGGGCATATTGCGAGGTCGAGACGCGGAACGCCACCTCGAGCGCGGCACCATCGACCAGCGTGGCCATCTGTTCATTGGCTGTCACAAGCCGCCCCTCGATCACGGTCACATCGCTGAGCGTACCGGAAAACCCGGCAATGATGCGGGTTTCAGCCAGCCGCCGCTCGGCCTCCGACAGGGCCAGTTCGGCGCGGGCGGTCGCGGTCTTGGCCTGATCGACGCGGGCCTCTGCGAGGGCCAGCGCCTGACGGCTGGCAAGCACCGCCTGCCGCGCCTGCACCACGTTGTATTCGGCCGTTTCCACAGCCGTCAGAGTTCCGACGCCGCGATCCTCAAGGTCGCGCTGCCGGGCCAGCGCGCGATCCTGGATCTCGGCCTGATCGCGCCGCGCGACAAGTTCGTCGCGCGCCAGATCGAGCGCGCGGGCCGCCTCGCGCTCTTCGGCGCGGGCATCGTCGAGATCGGTGCGCGCGCGGCTGACGGTGGACTCCGCATCTGCGGGGTCGATTCGGGCAAGAAACTGCCCTGCGCGCACCGCACCGCCCTCAACGAAATCGGTCGAAAGCTCGGTCAGGATGCCCGTGACCTGTGCACGGATTTCCAGCGTGCGGTGGCTCTCGATCTGGCCAAAGGCGCTGAGAACCGGTGTGACCCTGGCTTCTTCGGCGGTCACGGTGCGCACCGCAAAGACCCGCTCGCGGCGCTCGGGCACGCGCGGCTCTTGCGCCATGCGTTCCTGCACGGCACTGACCACGATCTGACCGGCATAGGCCAGCAGACCCAGGGTCAGTGACAAAAGGAAGAGGCCGAAAAGCCCCTGACGCAGAAACCGCATGGCGTGCCACTCTTTTAGTACCGGCCCGGCTGGCTGGCGGATGGACTACATTTAACCGCGACGGGCCAAATGCCAAGTCACGGGAGAGTTATACGCGGGGCGCACTCATTTCCGGCGTTGATGCTCGTCTAGCCGTGGCATGATCTCGACGAAGTTGCAGGGGCGATGGCGGTAGTCCAGTTGAAAGCTTAGTATCTCGTCCCAGGCGTCCTTGCACGCACCCGGGCTGCCGGGCAGGGCAAAGAGATATGTGCCGCCCGCGACGCCGCCCGTGGCGCGGCTCTGGATCGCCGAGGTGCCGATCTTTTGCATCGAGACCATGGTGAAGACCGTGCCGAACGCGTCGATCTCTTTCTCGTAGACATCGCGATGCGCCTCGACCGTGACATCGCGGCCCGTCAGGCCGGTGCCGCCGGTGGAGATCACCACGTCCACCTCGGGATTCGCCACCCATTCGCGCAGCTGATCGGCGATTTGGTCGCGCTCGTCGCGCACGATCATCCGGTCGGTAAGGATATGACCCGCCGCCTCGAGCCGCTTGACCAGCGTGTCGCCGGAGCGGTCATCGGCCATGTCGCGGGTGTCCGACACGGTGAGAACGGCGATGCGGACAGGGATGAAAGCCTTGGTCTCATCAATGCGGGACATGATTGGTCAACTCCGGGACATGAGGGCAAGACGGGCGGCCAGCGCTGTGAAGATCGCGGCCGAGGCATAGCCCAGCCCGCGACCCAACCGTGCCGAGGTGGCGAGGCGGCGGCCCACACCGCCGGCAAAGACGCCGACCGCACCGTTGATGAAAAACCCGCCTACAGCCAGCACAAGGCCGTAGATCAGGAATTGCGGCAGGATCGCGCGGGCAGGGTCGATGAATTGTGGAACAAAAGCCAGCACGAAGAGGATCACCTTGGGGTTCAGCAGGTTCACCAGCATGCCCTCGCGAAAGGCGCGGGCGGGGCTGAGGCGTGGCGCGTCGGGGCGCACCGGCCCCTGGCGCAGCGCACCCCAGGCGAGCCACAGCAGATAGCCCACACCGAGCCAGCGGATCACGTCAAGCGCCAGCGGCAGGGCGGCGATCACGGCGGCCAGGCCCAGCCCCGCCAGCGTGACATGCACGATACCGCCCGCCGAGATGCCGGCACTCGCGGCGATGGCCGGGCGCGGTCCCGCCCGCAGCCCGAGGCCGAGGCAGAACATCATGTCGGCCCCCGGCGTAAGGTTCAGCGCGAGGGCGGCGGGGACAAAGGCCAGCAGGGTCAGCGGATCGACGATCATGCCCGCCCCGCAAGCCGTGCCTTGAGCGCCAGAAGATCGGCCCAAGCCTCGCGCTTGGCCGACGGGGTGCGTAAAAGATAGGCCGGGTGGAACATCGGCAGGGCGGGTTTGCCATAGGCCTTTGTCCACTGCCCGCGCAGCCGGGTGATGCCGCGCTTGCCTAGCCCCGCCTCGCAGCTGATATTGCCCATCAGCACAACCACATCGGGGTTGGCCAGTTCCACATGCCGCGCCATGAAGGGGCGCATCATGGCGATCTCATCGGCATTGGGATCACGGTTCTGCGGCGGCCGCCAGGGCAGGATATTGGAGATGTAGAGCGCGGTCTCGGGCGTCTCGGCCCCGCGCGACAGGCCGATGGCGTCGAACATCCGGTCGAGCAATTGCCCCGCACGACCGACGAAGGGCTTGCCCTGGATATCCTCGTCGCGGCCCGGCGCCTCGCTGATGATCATCAGTCGTGCTGCGGGGTGGCCGTCGCAGAACACCAGATTGCGCGCACCGCGCCGCAGATCGCAATGCGGATATGCGGAAAGCGCCGCGCGCAGCGCGTCGTGCGTGGGGGCGGCTGCAGCGGCTCTTTCCGCTTCTGCCAGCGGGTCGGCCTTGGCCTGTGGCGCGGAGATCACGGGCGTGGCTGTTGCGGTGTCCGGCTTGGCGGCAGGTTTCGCGGATTTCTCGGGTAACTCATATCGATTGATTGGCGCATCGCCGATCGCCTCGGTCGCGCCAAGCTCAATCTGCCAGGCGAGGCCGGCAAGGGCTATCTCAGGGGTGAGGGGCGATTCCATGCACACGAGGCTATCCCGCGCGGGCGCTGCGGAAAAGAGGCGATGATTGTTGCAGTTCCCAAGCTGCGGAATTCGAGTATTTCTGGAAAGATGAAGCGGCATCGACCGTCAATCCCCGCCTTGCCCCGAACGGGCCGGGGTCTTACAAGGCAGGAAACCGGTCGGAGGACAGCATGACATTTCCGCACGCGCATCTCTTGGGGATTGAGCCGCTGTCACAAGGGGATATCACAGCGATCCTCGATCTGGCGGAAGAATACGTGACCCTTAATCGCAGCGACGCCAAGCATGCCGACGCGCTGGCGGGGCTCACGCAGATCAACATGTTCTTTGAAAATTCGACCCGCACGCAGGCCAGTTTCGAGCTGGCGGGCAAGCGGCTGGGCGCGGACGTGATGAACATGACGATGCAGGCCAGTTCCATCAAGAAGGGCGAGACCCTGATTGACACGGCCATGACGCTGAACGCGATGCATCCCGATCTGCTGGTGGTGCGGCATCCGCAATCGGGGGCGGTGGACCTGCTCGCACAAAAGGTGCGCTGCGCGGTCGTGAACGCGGGCGACGGGCGGCACGAGCATCCCACACAGGCGCTCTTGGATGCGCTGACGATCCGCCGCGCCAAGGGGCGGCTGCACCGGCTGAGCATCGCGATTTGTGGCGATATCGCGCAGAGCCGCGTGGCGCGGTCTAACATCATCCTTCTGGGCAAGATGGAGAACCGCGTGCGCCTGATCGGCCCGCCGACGCTGATGCCCACGGGGATCGCGGAGTTCGGCGTCGAGGTGTTTGACGACATGCGCGCCGGGCTCGAGGGTGTCGATGTGGTGATGATGCTGCGGCTTCAGCGCGAGCGGATGGATGGTGGCTTCATCCCGTCCGAGCGTGAGTATTACCACCGTTTCGGGCTCGATGCCGAGAAGCTGGCCTATGCCAAGGAGGATGCTATCGTGATGCATCCCGGCCCGATGAACAGGGGCGTCGAGATCGACGGTGAGATTGCCGACGATATCAACCGCTCGGTGATTCAGGATCAGGTCGAGATGGGCGTCGCGGTGCGCATGGCGGCGATGGACCTTCTGGCGCAGGGCCTGCGGGCGCGGCGCGCGGCATGAGCACTGTGCTCGATATCCCGGCGCAGGAGGCGCATGTGGTGCGGGTCTTCTCCGTGGTTGAGGAGACGGACGCGCCGTTGGAGGATGCTGCGGTGCTGGAGGCGCTGGGGGCCGAGGGCAAACTGCGCAGCGAGGAGATCGAGCTGTTCGACCTGACCGACCTTCAGGACATGCCACTGTCGGAGTATCTGACCGAGGGGCATGGCATATCCGAGGCTGACCTCAAGGACATGCGCGGGCAGTTGGACGGCTTGAAAGGCCGCGTGCTGGTCCTGCCCTCGCGGGCCTTTCAGGGTCAGGCGATGACGCTGCGCGTGGGCGGCGCGCTGCGTCTCGTGGGCCGGTTCGAGGAAGACGTGACCCCGGTCAGCTTTGATCCGCTCCCGGCGGGGGGCGCGCATGGCACGGTGGCGGGCACGGGCGCGCCAGCGCAGACCCCGCGCGGCATGCGCCGGGCGGCGCTGGCGCTGGTGGCGCTGCTCATCGGCGCGGCGGTGCTGGTGCTCGTGCTGATGGGGGGATCATGAGCGAGGGGCTCATTCATTCCATGACGCCGACCACGGCCCTGGCCGAGGGCGAGCGGGTTCTGCAGAGCTTTCATCCAGACCGCGCGACCTATTGGCGCGATCATGCGTGGCTGGCGGCGGGGGCCATGGCGCTGGGCATGGGTGTTCTCTGGGCTGTCGGCAATCCGCATGCCTGGACCGGCGCGGTCGGCGGGCTTGCGGCGATTGCCGTGCGCGCGGGTTACGTGGCCTCGGACGAGCTCAAGGCGCGGTGGGACCTGACTGACCGTCGGCTGCTCGGCCCGCAGACGCGCGCCGTGCGGCTGGCCGAGATCAAGACCGTTCGGGGGCTGGGCAGCGCCGTGCAGGTGGTCACCGCCGCCGGGGACAAGCACCTGATCAAGTATCAGGCTGATCGCGCGGGCACCGAGGCGCGCCTTCGCGCCGCCGCTGGTCTGAAGGAGCGCTGAGCGATGCAGGAACCAAAAGATCCGCGCATGTCCGGCAAGATCGCGATGCTGGCGCTGCTGGTGATCGCGGCGCTGACGGTGGTGATGGTATGGGTGGCGGGATGAGTTGGGACGACTGGCAAGGTCAGCTGGACGACAAGGATGTCATCCTATTCGGACGCTCTAACGCGTTGCCCCCATCGGTTGCGCAGATCGTCGCCCTTACAGGCGTCATGCTTTGCGCGATAGTGGGCATGCTTGTTTTGTCGATCAGGGAGAATTGGTCTGCGGCTGGTGGTTTTGCCGTTTTTCTGACGGCTGTTCTCTATTCTTGGCCTCGTGGCCCGTTCAATCCATATCGCTTCGCCGACAATCGGGAATGGGCGTTGACCAAAAACGGTCTGCATTTCCAGAATCGTGCGTCCATCCCGGCTACGGCGTTGACGCGTGTTGGAGGTTTCTGGGGGTTCGTTGTTTTGCACTTCAAGGAAAACGGCACCGACGCCTGTCTTTGGCTGAACGGCGTGGGAAAGCCCCGCCGCTTGCGCGCAGCCCTGCGCGAGATGATCCGAGAGCGGAAGGACGCACCAGTATGAGTTCCACCCTTTTGACCAATGCACGCCTGATCGACCCCGAGGCGGGGAAGTATGCGCCGGGCTGGCTGTTGATCGCGGCGCTGACGGTGGTGATGGTATGGGTGGCGGTATGAGTTGGAAAGAGCAGAGTAGCGCGGTCGGGAACAAGGACTTTCCATTTTCGGGGAGGTCCTATTCGCCGCCGCCATCGACTGTTCATATATTGGCGTATTCAGGCTTCTGGGTATTCTTGATCTGGAGCTTGATGATCAAGTGGTCCGAGGGAGACTGGATGGCAGGTGGTGGCACCACAATGCTGGCAATCGTGCTTATGCTCTTTGCAATGCAAGGACCTTTCTTTGCCCTCTTTCCTTTCCGGTCCAAGGGCGCAGACTGGATGCTGACCAGGGACGCTCTTCATTTTCAGAATCGTGCGTCCATTCCGGCGGCGGCGTTGACGCGTGTCGGAGGTTTCGGGGGGCTCGTTGTTTTGCACTTCAAGGAAAACGGCACCGACGCCTGTCTTTGGCTGAACGGCGTGATAGAGAACCGCCGCCTGCGCGAGGCCCTGCGCGAGATGATCCGAGAGCGGAAGGACGTACCCGTATGAGCCCTATCCTTTTCACCAATGCCCGCCTGATCGACCCCGAGACGGGGAAGGATGCGCCGGGCTGGCTCTTGACCCAAAAGGGTGTGATCGCCGCGCGCGGCACCGGGGGCGAGGTGCCGCAGGCCGAGACCGTGATCGACTGCGGCGGGCAGTGTCTCGCGCCCGGCATCGTCGATATCGGGGTCAAGGTCTGCGAGCCGGGCGAACGGCACAAGGAAAGCTATCGCTCCGCCGGTCTGGCGGCGGCGGCGGGGGGCGTGACCACCATGGCCACGCGGCCCGACACGCTGCCTGCCATCGACACGCCCGAAGTGCTCGAATTTGTGGAGCGCCGCGCCAATGAGGCGGCCCCGGTGAATGTCCTGCCGATGGCCGCGCTGACCAAGGGGCGCGAGGGGCGCGAGATGGTCGAGATCGGGTTCCTGATGGATGCGGGGGCCGTGGCCTTTACCGATTGCGACCACGTGGTGCGCGACACCAAGGTGCTGAGCCGCGCGCTGAGCTACGCGCGCAGCCTCGGCGCGCTGGTGATCGGGCACCCGCAGGATCCGGGGCTGAGCGCGGGGGCGTCGGCGACCTCCGGCAAGTTCGCCAGCCTGCGCGGCCTGCCTGCCGTCTCGCCCATGGCCGAGCGGATGGGGCTCGACCGCGATATCGCGCTCTTGGAGATGACCGGCGCGCGCTACCATGCCGACCAGATCACAACGGCGCGCGCGCTGCCCGCCCTGCAACGGGCCAAGCGCAACGGGCTGGATATCACCGCCGGCACCTCGATCCATCACCTGACGCTCAATGAGCTTGACGTGTCGGACTACCGCACCTTCTTCAAGGTCAAGCCGCCGCTGCGCTCCGAAGAGGACCGGCAGGAGGTGATCGAGGCGCTGCGCGAGGGCCTGATTGATATCATTTCCTCGATGCACACCCCGCAGGACGAGGAAAGCAAGCGCCTGCCCTTCGAGGCGGCGGCGAGCGGGGCGGTGGCGTTAGAGACGCTGTTGCCTGCAGCACTCCGGCTCTATCATGCCGAGGCGCTCGATCTGCCGACGCTGTGGCGGGCAATGTCGCTCAACCCTGCCAAGCGGCTGGGGCTGGATTGCGGTCGGCTGACCAAGGGCGCGCCTGCTGATCTGGTGCTGTTCGATCCCGGCAAGCCCTTCGTGCTGGACCGGTTCGCGCTGAAGTCGAAATCCAAGAACACCCCCTTTGACGGGGCGCGGCTACAGGGTCGGGTCACCGCGACCTATGTGGCCGGAACCTGCGTATACGAGGCCGAGTGATGCCCCCCTTTGACAGCGATTTGAGCGTTCTCATGCTCTGGGCCGTGATTGGCTACGGTCTTGGCTCGATCCCCTTTGGCATTGTGTTGGCCAAGGTGATGGGGCTGGGAAACCTGCGTGACATCGGCTCGGGCAATATCGGTGCTACGAATGTCCTGCGCACCGGTAACAAGACGGCGGCGGCGCTTACGCTGTTGCTCGACGGGGCCAAGGGCGCGGTCGCGGTGCTGCTGGCGCGCGCCTATGCGGGGGGTGACGCGGTGCAACTGGCCGCGCTTTTTGCGTTTGTCGGCCATTGCTACCCAGTCTGGCTGGGGTTTCGCGGCGGCAAGGGGGTGGCGACCTTCCTCGGTCTCATGCTGGCGCTGGCCTGGCCGGTGGGGATCGCCTGTTGCGTAACGTGGCTGGCGGCGGCGAAACTGTCTCGGATCTCGTCGATGGGCGCGCTGGCGGCGGCGGCCTCTTCGGTGATCTGGGTTCTGCTCATGGGCTATGGAGGCGCGCTGATACTGGTGGTTCTGCTCACGGCGCTTATCTTTTGGCGGCACTGCGAGAACATCGCACGGATCAATGCCGGGACCGAGCCGAAGATCGGTCAAAAGGGGTAAAGATGCAGCGTGTCCAGACGTCTGGACCAAGTCAGCCTTGCCTTATGCCGCTCTTTGCGGATCGATCCTACGTGTCGCCACCTCGCGTGGCTGTCAGATCGAACCGAATATCAACCGAATAGCCCAGGGATCCCTCGTCGCTGACTCCCTGACCGATGTTGAAGTCTCGCCGGTCCACGGTAAGCCCGCCTGAGGCGGTGGCGGTGGCGTCTTCGATGGTCAGATCGAAGGGCATCTCGACCGGCACGGGTTGGTCGCGGATAGTTAGCGTGCCGCGCGCGACTTGGCCGGTCTCGCTGGCCATGAGATCGGCGGTGAATGTCGCGGTGGGGTATTCGTCCACGTTGAAGAAATCAGTCCCCATCGCCTGATTGGTGACCGACCCGAGGGTGAGCGAGGGGATGCTGACCGTCACCTCGACCGTGCCGTGCTGGCCGCTTTCGTCGGGGGTTTCAGCATAGGTGATGTCGGCGGTCCAGTCGGCGAAACTGCCGGTCACCTCCGATCCCATTTGCCGAATGGCGATCTGCAACTGGCCGCTCTCGACCTGCCAGTCGCTTTCGACCTGCGCGAGGGTGGGGCCGCCAGATTGTTCGGTGGCGAACCATCCGAGAGCCGTGGCACCTCCCATCGCCGCGCCCCAGACCGCGAGGGCGGTGACGAGGGGCAGCACATGGCCGGGCTGGCGCGCCGTGGGCGGGGCAGAGACGCGGCCCGGCAGCATGCGCCGCAGGGTGGCGTCGCGGTCGATCAGGTGATGCTTGAGCGCGCCTGCCACATGCGCGGCAATGGCACCGGTCAGCACCCACTGCAGGATGAAATGCGCCGTGCCGGCCGCCTGCGACAGCGGTTCGGATTTGGGAACGAACGGCAGGGTCTGCCCGAACGGCCACCAGATCGGGGCGAAGCCGGAGGTGGCGGCGTGATGCACCCAGCCCGACAGCGGCACCAGCACGAGCGAGCCGTAGAGTAGCCAATGCACGGTTTCGGCGAGCCACGCCTCGGCGGATTTGTCCCCATTCAGCAGGCCCGGCTTTGTCTGGCTCAGCGCCCAGAAGATGCGGGCGAGCGCCACGAAGAAGATAGTAACGCCAAGCGTCTTGTGGATCGAGAAGAGCAGGGTTGCGCGGGCGATCATCGCCTCATCCGCGCCGCCCTCGACCGCGTGGGCGACATCGGAGGCGATCCAGCCAAGCGCGATGTTGGACAGGATCAGAAGCACGGTGAGCCAGTGAAACGTCTTGGTGACGCGGCCATAGGTATCGGCGGAATTGGTCAGGGGCATCGCACTCGTCCTGTTGCGGGTTTCGCGTCAAACTAGACGATGCGGCGCAGGAGGCAATCGCCACGCGCGCACACGGGCCGTGCATCGGTGCGGGAACGGGCTTTGACGTTGCCTTGCGGGGCATGGCGATGTATCGGGGGACGATTTTGCAAGGGAGGCAGGGGCAGATGAGCCGAGCATTCGTATTCCCCGGACAGGGCGCGCAGGTTATTGGAATGGGGGCTGATCTGGCTAGGGCCTATCCGGCTGCGCGGGCGGTTTTCGACGAGGTGGACGAGGCTTTGGGCGAAAAGCTATCGGCGCTGATTTGGGAGGGGGCGCAGGATCAGCTTACGCTCACAGCCAATGCGCAACCGGCGCTGATGGCGACGTCTTTGGCCGCGCTGCGTGCGTTGGAGGCCGAGGGTGTTGAGATCGGCGACGCGGCGTTCGTGGCGGGGCATTCATTGGGCGAATATTCCGCATTGGCGGCGGCGGGCAGCCTGAGCGTTGCCGACACTGCGCGGCTGCTGCGCATCCGCGGCCGTGCCATGCAGGAGGCCGTGCCGGTGGGCGTGGGCGCGATGGCCGCCCTGCTGGGCCTCGATTTCGAGGCGGCGCGCGCCGTGGCCGAGGAGGCTGCGCAGGGCGAGGTCTGTCAGGCCGCGAATGACAATGATCCCGGTCAGGTCGTGGTCTCGGGCCACAAGGCCGCGGTGGAGCGCGCGGTCGAGTTGGCCAAGGCCAAGGGGGCCAAGCGCGCCGTGCTCTTGCCGGTGAGCGCGCCCTTTCACTGCGCGCTGATGCAGCCCGCAGCCGAGGCGATGACGGCGGCGCTGTCGGAGGTGGAGGTCAAGTCCCCCGCCGTGCCGCTGGTGGCAAATGTCCGCGCAACCGCGGTTTCGGACCCTGCGGAAATCCGCAAGTTGCTGATAGAGCAGGTCACCGGCTCGGTGCGCTGGCGCGAGTCGGTACAATACATGAGCGGTGAAGGCGTGACCGAGATTTGGGAGATTGGCGCAGGCAAGGCACTGTCGGGCATGATCCGCAGAATCGACCGCGAGATAACCTGCCGGGCGGTTGGTACGGCGGAAGATGCGGCGGCGGCAGCGGCGTCGCTGGCGGATAGCTGAGCCGCGACAAGTGAAAGACGAAAGGAATTGAGCATGTTCGATCTTACGGGAAAATGCGCGCTGGTCACCGGTGCGTCGGGCGGCATCGGCGCTGCGATTGCGCGCGCATTGCATGGTGCGGGCGCGACTGTGGGCCTGTCGGGCACGCGAGTGGAGCCGCTGGAGGCACTGGCCGGTGAACTGGGCGAACGCGCCCATGTGCTGCCCTGCAACCTCGGCGACAGAGACGCGGTTGAAGCACTGCCGAAAGAGGCGATCACGGCGATGGGCAGTCTCGATATCCTCGTCAACAACGCTGGCATCACCCGTGATCAGCTTTTCATGCGGATGTCGGATGACGACTGGCAAGATGTTCTCAACGTCAACCTGACCTCGGCGATGCGGCTCTGCCGGGCCTCGGTCCGCCCCATGATGAAAGCCCGCTGGGGGCGGATCGTGAATGTCGGCTCTGTCGTGGGTAGCACCGGAAATCCCGGTCAGGTGAACTATGCCGCTGCCAAGGCTGGGTTGATGGGCATGACCAAATCCATCGCCCACGAGGTCGCGACGCGCGGGATCACAGCGAATGTCGTGGCACCCGGATTCATCGCCACGCCGATGACCGAAAAGCTGACCGATGAGCAGAAGGCCACGATCAACGGGCAGATCCCTGCCGGGCGTATGGGCACCCCCGAGGAGATCGCGGCGGCGGTTCTGTATCTGGCCAGCCCCGAGGCGGGTTACGTCACCGGGGTCACGCTGCACGTCAATGGCGGGATGGTGATGATCTGAGCCAAGCGTCGCAAATCGTGAGCGACGGGTGCGAGTGAAAGCATTTGCCATCGGCGGCGCATATGCTATAGGCCACGCAGATTTGCCGGAGGGATATGCGGTTTCTCCCGGTGGCCT
>Ga0209947_1000521_pt1 | contig 24085 bp, 31 predicted proteins | sample SalPonR2_B_D2_MG_FD_185706 | JGI IMG/M metagenome (GOLD analysis project Ga0209947, IMG submission 185706) | Salt pond soil microbial communities from South San Francisco under conditions of wetland restoration - Salt Pond MetaG R2_B_D2_MG... ...
AAAAAGGGGACGGGGGTCTTTTCGCATGCAGAGGGCTTTCGAAATCGATTCTGCTTTGCCGGTTGGGGATCTCAGCCGGTTGGGGATCTCAGCCGGTTGGGGATCTCAGCCGGTTGGGGATCTCAGTGCAACGCTCTCGGCGAGAGTGGACACGTTGAGGAAAGCCATTAGTCACGGAGAGGCGGCAGCGATTAGCCCACGGCTTGAGCCGTAGAAACACTGGGTCAATCAAACGATCAAACCGAAAGAGAAGTTTGTGTGGTAGACCGGTCAGGGGGCATTCACGGTCAACCATTCACAGAAGTCAGCAGTTCGGCGTTACATTTAAACACAGGAACAGCATCATCAGAAGAAATCATTTCAAGATGAGTTCATTCAAATTTGGTTGCCCCTATTGAATACGCCCCAAAACTTGTTTTTGAGGAGGAGCACCAGGGGGGGGCGCCGCGGATTCGCTATCGCCACTCCGTGGCTTTGGTGTGGGGTTGGATCCGGGGTCTTCACGAGCTGCAGACAGGTCTGCAATGGAATCAATACCCCCTAGTGGAGTTGAACCACTGTTTCCGGATAGAGAATCCGGCGTCCTGGGCCGCTAGACGAAGGGGGCGCGGTGTCTGTTGAAGGCAGTGCCTTAAGTGTAGCGCACTGGGTCTGGTTTGCCATCCGCCGAGGCTTTGCTTTTTAAGATCCGTGACACTTTTCCTTTTCGAAGTGATTGTCGATCGTGATCATCGGCAGCCTCGCTTAAAGGGGAAGATCCCGCTGGATCGCTAGAATCATGTCGATCGGCGTAATCGATCCGTTGAGGCGTCGTTGGCCCGCCTCTCAGGTTAGTTTGGGCGGCGGAATCGAAGCTGGCAAATAGACTATTGGCAACCGGTTCATCCTCCGTCGTCTTCTCTTTGCGCCATGCCTTCTGCTGCCCCCCGAGTCGCTTTACTGCACGAATGGTTTGCGACCTATGCGGGGTCGGAAAAAGTGGTGGAGCAAGCGCTGGCGGTGTTTCCCGACGCGTCGCTCTTTGCGCTTTGCGATTTTCTTCACGAAGAATCCCGGGCATTTTTGGGCGGCCACAAACCGACCACTTCGTTTATCCAGCGACTGCCTTTTGCTCGAAAGAAGTTCCGCGGTTATTTACCGTTGATGCCGTTGGCGGTGGAGCAGTTCTGCTTTGACGAGTTTGACGTCGTGTTGAGTAGCAGCCACTGTGTGGCCCATGGTGCGTTAACGCGGGCTGATCAACTACACATCAGTTATGTCCACAGTCCGATTCGTTATGCGTGGGATCTGCAGCACCAATACCTGCGCGAGAGCGGCTTGACGTGGGGCATTCGCTCGATGTTCGTGCGGGCGATCATGCACTACATGCGGCTGTGGGATCATGCGACGGCCGACCGCACTGATCTCTTTGTGGCGAACTCGCATTACGTGGCCAATCGTGTCAGGAAGACTTATCGCCGCCCGTGCGAGGTGATTTATCCACCGGTCGACGTCGACGCCTTTACCTTTCAAGCCGACAAAGAGGATTACTTCCTGACCGCTTCGCGATTGGTGCCGTATAAGCGAGTCGACGTCATTGTGGAGGCGTTTCGTCAGTTGCCTGACAAGCGGTTGATTGTGATCGGCGATGGTCCCGACGCGGACAAGATCAAGCGATTAGCTGGACCAAATGTGGAACTGCTTGGTTACCAGCCGTTTGCGGAATTAAAGCGACGAATGCAATCGGCCCGTGCGTTTGTCTTTGCCGCCGACGAGGACTTTGGAATCACGCCGGTCGAAGCGCAGGCTTGTGGAACCCCCTGCATTGCATATGGGGTCGGTGGTTCCTTGGAAACGGTGGTGGCCGGAAAGACCGGTTTGCATTTTGAATCGCAAACCGCCGACGCCGTCGCCGACGCGGTGCGACGTTTCGATACCCAGCGGCAGCGATTTGGTGCTGCCACAATCCGAGCGCATGCGGAGCAGTTCTCTAACCAGCGATTTCGCCAAGAACTAGACGCATTGGTTCGGCGGGCGTGGGACGTCCATCGTTCAGGACCGGTGGGCATTCACTAGTTGATCGACTCGGGGTGCGATTTTCGATAGTGCTTGATCGCCGGTCCGACTCGATCCATCGGCACCCAGCGACCGCGAGTTTTGCTTTCGCTTTGCACAAGCGTTTCGGGTGCGATTTCACCACGATCGATCCGCAGCAGAAGATCGGGTTCGTTGAGCGGTCCCACGGCGTGGGATTTCCCAAACCAGCCTTTCTTCAAAAAGAACCAATCAGTTGACATGCTTGTCCCTTCGCAAAAAAGACTGTGCACCGCGAGTGTCTTACTGGACGGTGGTAATCGGCCGTTGGTTGGCGTGCACTGAAGGGCAGAGACGCGGACCGGCGGACCGAATCGAGCCGTCTTATTGTAAAGAGCCAAACCCCCAAAAGGAATCTCGTTTCGGCGTCTTCCTTCACACCGCGGTCTGCGCAGGGGGGTCTTCCGTGACCATGTGGAGAAGGGCGACGTTTCGGCCTGCTAGCCCAGGGTGGCCTCGGCGGCCAAGGTTTCGAACTGCGGTTGTTCGGCGGGGAAGTTTCCGGCGACGCGCGTGGTCTGCCATTCGCAGCCCAGCATGATGCTGTTGATTCCCGAACCGATGCCGAACAAGCCGACATTTTGGTTGGGCTGGATGTGGTTCCAGAATGCCCCGGCGGCGAGTGTGAGCGGCAAAGCGACCGAGCCGGTATTTCCCAGCCATGGAAAGGTGGCCACATCGCGGTCGACCGGCAGTCCCATTGCTTCGAGCATCAAGGCACGATGCCGGCCGCCGACTTGATGGCAGACGGAGCGATCGATCACATCGCGCGGCCAGCCACTTTCGGTCAAGAACGTCTCAAACGCTTCGGCACCGGTGGCCACGCCGGCAGCCAGCAACTTTTCCGAATCGGTATCCATCAGTGGCGTCATATCGGCACCGGCGGAATCTTGATCGCTGCGGCACAAGTCGTGGTAAGCCGAACGGGCTTTGGCGACCGCCGTCCGCAAGCGGCTTGCGCCGGGCGCGAGCCGGCGATGAGTCAGCAAGATGGCGCAGCTGCCCGATCCGATGGTCAGGGATGCGAAAGCCGGCTTGATGGAACGTCGGGTGAGCGAGTGATCGGCATTCAGATGGGCGATCGTCTGTTCCAGTAAAGGACGACTGTTTTCGGTGCCGACCACCAGTCCCGCCTCGATCGCTCCCGATTCGATCAACGTGGCGATCTGGACGACTCCATTGAGCAGTCCGAGGCAGGCGTTGGAGACGTCGTAGACCCAGCAATCCGCAGGCAGCCCCAATCCGTGATGAACGCGAGACGCGGTCGCCGGTTCCAGGAAATCGCGGCAGACGCTGGCGTGAATCAAGCAACCAATCTGAGACGGCTTGATGGACGACGCTTGAATCGCGGCCGATCCACTGCGAATGCTCGCCTCGCTGGGCATCGTACCGGGCTCCCAAACGCGGCGCTGGTGAATGCCGCTCATCAAGGCAAGCCGTCCGGCGGGCAGACGCAGTCGCTGATAAACCGGTTCGAGTCGAGTCTCCACCTGTTCGCTGGACCAAGTCGATTCGGGAAGGCAGGCACCGATCGCATCGATCGAAACGTTCTGAAATTGCATAACCGTAGTTGTTTTCCAGCGGGAATCCGGATGTTGATCGCGCGGTTGCCAGTGCGGACACACTCACAGAGGCGTGCGAAGGTCGATCCCTAGTCTACACGGCGACGTCCGCTTGGCGGAAGTTGCGGTGCGTCCAGCAGCTGGGTGCGACGCAAAAATCAGCCACATCACGGGAAGTTTGGGGGGAGCGACCTTGTTTGAGTCCAAAAGCCGTGTGCTAGCACGACCGGCGGGGCTAGCAAAGCCGCATTTTGCCAACATACCCCTTTCTGATTGCAAGGCGAAAAGGGTCCGCTAAAACACCACGCAGAACGAAGGCAGCCACGAGGGTTGGCTTCGATCGACGACCCAACGCACTCGCATTGAGAGACACGCGAAGACTAATTCCGCTGCCATCGAAAGATGTGAACGTGTCTCGTCAGCCACTGGTTGTCGTTTCTCGCCGCAAGACTTCTGTGGTACTGGTCGGTTAGTGGAGACCCAGTAGATGGTTGTGTGGAACCCAGGATCGAATGATCCCGCCACCCATCTCACCACTGCCCAAGGGCTTTGCTTGTTTGACGTGTTGAGTGAACTAGGTTGGCTTGAGCTTTGTTGGCTCAAGCAGGGCAATTGCCCAGACTTCCACTAACGCACTGTCTGACGAGGGACTTCAGATGTCGTTGAAACCAATCATTGGTCTGAACGCCGACTTCCGCACCGCGGCTCGCACCACTCCTGCATTTTCCTTCCTTGCAGCCGGCTATTTCCAGTCGGTGATCAAGGCGGGAGGGATTCCGGTGATCCTACCTCCGCTGCAGGACGAAGAGTCGATCCAAAGCGCACTCGACGCCATGCATGGATTCATTCTGATCGGTGGCGGGGATTTAGATCCACGCAACGATGGATTCATGAAGCACCCTAGCGTGCGAGAGCTGGCTCCGGTTCGCGAAAAATTCGACCGGATGCTGATGACCGAAATTGCCGAGCGTCGGATGCCGGTCTTCGGTATCGGAACGGGCATGCAGCTGATGAATGTCAGCCAAGGCGGGAACTTGTTTTTCCACCTGCCCGAAGACTTGCCCGAAGCGGTGCCGCACCGCGACGCGCAAGATTTGAACCACCGCCATAGCTTGGACGTTGAATCCGATTCGCTGGTCGGCCGCGTGTTTGGCGATGGAGAAATTCGCGTCAGCAGTCGGCATCACATGGCGGTTGACGAAGTCGCCGCGGGCTTCCGTGTGACGGCGCGGTGTCCCGATGGCGTGATCGAAGCGATCGAAAGCGAGATGATGGACTGGTTTGCGTTGGGCACGCAATTCCATCCTGAATCGGGGGCTGCTTCGGCACTCGACATTCGGATTTTTGAAGAATTCATCGATGGCGTTCGCGAACGCGTCGAGAACGAACTGCGGTTGGTCGCTTAGCGACTCGCTGGCAGTGTGAGGAAAGCATGCTTGATTTGACAGTGGCGAAAGGAATTGCCCCGCGTTTGCAGGATTGCAAAGCTCCACATCAAGCCGGCCGTCGGCGAAAGGATTGCCGACGTAGTAAGCAAGGATGACCCGCGGTGGCAGGATGTCACCGAACAAAACCGGCAGGGAAGCAAGCCATACCGGCCGTGCGTTGTACCCGCAAAACGCACGGCCGGTTTTTTCATGCGCGGCGTCAAACGAATCGCCTTGCGACGCGCAAGGCTGACCAGGAATCACCGACTGCTTAGGAATCGCTGCCCGCAAGGAGTGCGGCGGCGGCGGCAAACCGAGTCCACCGCGGGAGGGAGCGCGGAGAGACGCCGAGTTATTCGCCGCTCGCTGGCGGATCGAAATTAAACTCTTGCCATTTGACAGCCTTGTCCATCGGTTCGATCCGCATCACCAAGCCACCGTTTTGGTACAGCCTGACGGTGCCGGTCGATTGGCTGACCACGACGGTGACCGCTTTGGTTTTCCGCGTGATTGCGGCGCCCGCCCAATGCCTTGCTCCCAAGCCTTTGGACATCTGCAGGTCTTCGTGAGACACCTCAAGCATTTGACGACTACGTTCGATGTAGCCATCCGGCGTGATAATGAATGCTCCGTCGAGCTGGGCGATTTCTTTGGCATCTTCGGACACGCGAGCATCCATTAGATTGCGATGCTTCTTGTTGTAGCCACGAAACGGATCGGCGCCGCTGTCCTTGGTATGTTCGAGAACTCGGCGTGTATCGCCAACCACAAACAGCGCTCCCACGGGCTTCCCTTCGCGGCCTTCGCGACCGATCTGAACGGCTAAATCGACGACCGCCTTGAGCGTGTTCAGCGGGACGCTGCTTTCCAAACGTTGCAGGTCACGGACGCTTAAGCGTCGCATCCGTTCGTCGAGTTGCATGTGGCTGATGGAATCGAAGCGACCTTGTTGGAAACCACAATAGACCGTCACCACTCCGCCGTTGGGACGGATCAACTCATCGGCCGCCGACTCCAGCAGCGCGTGCTGCATGCGTTCCAGCAAAGGGGCTTTCTCCTTGTTGAGTGCCAACGGTTTCAAGCCCGCTTCGGCGGCCCCCTCAAGATCTTCTTGGTTGTCGAGGGCGACGATAATCGTCAGCTTGTCTTCGGCCATCTCGCGAACTTTTTTCCAGTCCGTAGCGCCGTCGAGCAGCAGCAGCAGCGCATCGGCACCTAACGTTTGGGCGGTGTGTACCCCCAATCGCACCATTGCCGCATTATGTTTCGTAAGCCGTTGGGTTGCCATCAATCGTTGTGCGTAAGAAGCCGGGACAAGAATTGCGTGTGGAGGAGTCGCCGAATACCGCCGTCGGTTCCGCAACGCCCGCGCGAGTTCCGCAAACTCGATTTGTTCCTGTCACCGCGGCGTTCGTCTTCACCACCGCTTCGCTAAGCGGCGATGGAGGCACAGACGGCTCGAGTCCAACACACGTAAGAAGTGTTGAACTGTACCTTGCGGCATCGCTAGCGGCAATTGCCGCGGCTTGGTTTTTACCGCGTTTGCCCGCGAAATTGGCAAGCAATCAGCGTGGCCTGGTCATCGCGAGCGGTTGCGTTGCGAGTTCGCATGTTGACCAGCGACTGCGGTTGCACGCCACGATGGAGGGGAGCCGAACAGTCGTTCTTCGTACAGTGCGAGCGATCGCAGCGCGTGGCCTTTGGGGCCGATCGCCCAATCGTTGGACCGCTTGCTATACAACGTTTTGGTGAGGTAACTGATCGCTCGCACCATCCGAGGGTCCTGCAATTGCTCGTCGGGGGCGATGCCAATCAGCCATTCGACAATATGTCCGGTAGTCTGGACTTTACGATCGTCGTCGTTCCGATTCGCTCGGCCTTCGAACCAATCGGTGCTCATCGAGCCGTCGGGATTCTGCAGCTTCCAAGCGTAGTCGATGAAGTCGTTGACGAACTGGTCGGCGCGAGCCCATTGGCCGGTGATGGGGCGACCTTGTTCGCGCCGGACTCGCAAGGCATGGCTCAGTCCCATCAGGCGATGCGTGCCGCCACAAGCCGCACCGATCACAGGCTGAGCGAGCTCTTCTTGCAAAACGCGTTCAAAGTCCCAACGCTGCCCGTCGCTCGAAGTCCACTCCGTATCGGTATCGAGGTAGTGAGACAAACCGATCAGAGTGAACGTCAGTTCCACGCCGCTGCGACAATTATCTTGCTCGTGACGCACCAAGTCGGCCACAGAGAACTTCTGTTTTCCGACATACAGCGGATAGGACTCCGGAACGCCGACCAAGCCAAAGACCGCCAGGAATTGCCCCTGGTGGCCTTGCAACCCAACGCCATTGCGCGGCGCGATGCCGTTACCATCGATGGTGAAAATCCGCTGTCCCCGACAGACATTGTTACCCGCCATCCACGCAATCGCGTTGAAGCGTCGGCGGCCGGAAATGATCTGCGTGTCGACACCGTAGACCATGATCGAATGCAGCATGCCCCATGAACTGCGTTTGGCCGCATGCTCAGGACGCGCGTAATAGTAGCGCAAGACCGAGTCCATCGGAGCCTTGAGACGCTGCACCGAAGGAGTTATCACGATCGGTTGCTTCGCCGCGACGCGTGGCTTGCCAGCGACAGGCTTGGCCATCGGGCTGCCGTCCTCCGCCAGTGAATCCGATTCGGTTAGATCTCCAACGTACGTTTCGGAGGCGGAGTTATCTTTATCGAGATCGGCCAGATAATCTTCGTTGTCGGGCCGGTCGAGGCCCTCAGCGCGGTCGCGAATTGAGCTGCCCAATCCTGCCGACGACGGATCCTTCGCCGAAACATTAGGACGACGAACCGGAATCGAACGCTGTGGGACGACTTGCAGACCTGGCAATGCGGCGGTCCGCGGGGCAGCGTCGGTTTCCGCCGGAAGCCGTTGCATTGGCTGGTCGTCGTCGATCGACTGCCCAAGGGGATCTGTCGAAGCCGGTTCAGAGGAAGCCGGTTCAGAGGAGGCCGGTTCGAGAGAAAGCGGTGCTTGGACGGCCCGTTTTGAAGCGGCCGATTCTGACGTAGTGACTTCGGCGGCTGAAGATTTCGGATCCTCCGGTTCCGACACATTCATGGCCGAAGCAGAACTTCCCAGCTCGGACATTTGCGGCGCCTGGTCAGGCAATTGTGCTAGGTTCGGAACTTTAATGCCGGTGTTCCGAGGCGCGATGTGCAGCGTCGGCACCTTCATCAGCGGCACCGGCGCCAGCCCGTCCAGGGGCAGGGGGGCGTAAGAGCGAGGCGAGTCAGCGGCAGGCAGCGGCTCGGTCGGCAAGACTTCGAGGGCCGGTTGTTCAGCCGAGGGTGGCGGTTGCCGATCTGGCGTGGCAGGCAGTTTTTCCGCGGGTGAATCGGTTGCCAGCGGCGACAAGGCGGCCGGACTGGGATCTCGTAACGGTGCGCGGCGATCGATGTGATTGCGGGCGATCCAACCGTCATCGACCGCGGCTTCGATCTTCGGAGGCCTCGCCGCCTTGGTGGGTTCCGCGGTCGTCTGTTTCCCCTTCGCTTGGGTCGGTTCGACCAATACTGGTTTGCCATTGGCGACTCGCAGCAAAGGCGACTCAGCCAAGGCGGCCGGCGCTGCGGTGAGACTCCAAAGCGTCGTTGTCAGGCAAATGCGTTTAGCCAGCGAATAGGGTCGAGGGCGGGAGTTGGGCATGGAGCTCTTTCTTGGCCTGGCAGTTCTAGCTTGGTTGTCGACAACCCTTTCGGGATGGCTGTCCTTTCTTCTATCGGATGGCGCTGACCAATAGTCCAGCGCAGCCGAGAAAGTTCGACCACCAAATGCTTGGCAAAATGTAGAGGCTGCGAGGTAGAGGAACGCTGGGTGGAATGGCGAGTGAAAGAAACGTGCTCAAGCCGCCGGCAGGCCCCTGCTCTGGGGCCCCAAAGAGCGTCGAAAGATAGCCAGCGAAGCTGAGCCGACCGGCCATGAAGGGAAAGGTACGGCGAGCTCACCGACCGTTCTATGCCGTGGTTTGAAGCACGATTGCAGGAATCATTCCGCAGGACTCTGCTCAGCCGTTTGGCGCTAGCCCGGATATTGCATCCGCTAATGGTTGACGATCACTTTTGCGGGTGCTAGGTGACGGAAGCTCGTTTGACTCGATCGGGCGCCGATTTTGTCGCCTTTGCGTAGACCGCCCCCTTACCCCCTCGCGAAAAATCTCGCTTGAACGTGATGAAGCTCCACAAAGGGCGTCGCTGCTAATCGCTTCGGCACAGACGATCGTGTACATCGTCGAAGAGTCCTGCCGATGGGCAATGGCTGCAAAGATGAAACACCACTCGGCGGGCCGTCACGCGGACCCGCGCAGCGATCTTAAAAAGGCGCAGCCGAATCGTGTCCACACGAAGCCGCGCATGCTTCGTTCCCGATAGCCCCAAGCGACGCAAACCATCGACTAGCACATAGGCAAACGACGATAGCATCAAGCGAAACTGGTTAGCCATGAACGCGGTGCAACTGGTTCGGTCCGCGAACAAACACATCTGTTGTTCTTTGATTCGGTTCTCCATCTCGCCACGCAAGCAGTACATCGTGCGATAAAACTCCTCTGGATCGCGTGCGACGCTACACCGCAAGCCCGGCTCTTTAACGACCCTGCGTGTCTTGCCGTTAATCTTCGCTTCATAGTACGTCGCATCAACGATGCCCTCACTGCTGGGCAAGTTTGTGACCACGAACCGCGGGTTGGCGCCTTTGCCGGTGTACTCCGCCTTGCCGACGATCCAGCGATGACGGTCCCAGGTCCTAGCCGTTCGATAACGAAACCATTTAAAACAGGCCTGCTTGCTACCGAGATGCGATTGCAGGATTCTCGCCCGAGTCATTTCACAGGCAATCTCCCGCACCAAAACGTTGTTTTTCTGCAGCCCAAAGACGTAGCCGACATCGTTCTTGTCGCACCAACGCATCAATCGCTCGATCGCGTAACCGCTATCACCGCGAAGGATGATTTTGACGTTTGGCCAACGCGAGCGAATCTTAGTGACCAATAACTTGGTGATAGGGCGAGCATGATGAGCTGCCCCGACACTGCTGGGGCGAAGATACGAAACCAAGATCTGGTCGCCGCAGAAAACGTACAACGGCAGGAAGCAGTAGCCGTCATAGAATCCATTGAAGTGCCGCTTGTCTTGTTTGCCATGTATCTTGTCGTCGGTAGCGTCGTAGTCCAGGATGATTTCCTCGGGCGGTTCTTCGTAGCTATCCAGAAACGTGTCGACAAGGACTTCGTGCAGCTTGAATGTGGTCTTTGAATCGACTCGGTTTTCAAACCGAGAATGTGTCGAGGGACTCGCCAGTGGAAAGTTGTCCTCCTCGTAGTTGTTCTGTGCGGGGGTTCTTTCAGCGGCGACCTGGAAGGCCGGGTCGTGTCGCAATGTGTCGTGATCGTTTGCGTCCTCGTATCCTGCTGCGATACCAAAGATGCGACTGGTGAGCAGTTCGGTTTGGGGGTGCGTGGTGTATAGGGGATCACGCGGATCGGGGATGGCTTGGTGGATCCGGCTGACCAGATCGAGCCGTCGGTCGACTTCTCGCAGCAAAACGAGCCCGCCGTCGGAGGTGAGCGTGCCGCCATCGAAGTCGACTTCGACGGCTTGTCGGCGGAGTCGTTTCAGAGCGGGGCCTTTTCGTTTACGCTTTGTCATTGCCGGAAGCCTTAGACCTTTGGGACTTGAAGTGTGGTAACTCCAATGCCTAACAGGACTAAGGCTTTCGCGCTAGAGGGGCAAAGGGAAAAGCGGATGCAATATCCGGGCTAGGCTTCAGGCCAGCGGGCGACACATCTTTGCCGTTGGCGTCAGGACAGGGGGACAGATGTAGAAAGAGAAAGAGTTTTTTCCTTTATTTATGGGGCTTTTCCTCTCTGCGGAGTGTCACCGAAGTGTCACGGAGACGGGTGACACTTCGGGACAAGTTGGCTTCATCTCGACACCAAACTCCACTCGGAAGCCTTCAAACGTCACCAGCCGGTGACACTTGGCGACACTTCGGTGACGCATCTCTAAGCACCGACTGCGGTGTAGCCCTGCGTTGTGCGGGCGGAGGTTTGAATGGTCGTTGGTTCGATCTCGCCTTGTTGCACCAGCGTCATGACGACTTGGTCAAACTCGGCGGCCTTCAGTTTCATCGTTCGCATCACGTCCCGACGCGAGACCGTTCGATTTTTTGATTCAGCGATCTTGCTCATGAATTTCAAGCATTCTTTGAGAAACGGGTTCTCGGCAACGTAGACCGACGCAAGATAGAGTTGGCGGCGGGTTTGATGCAGTGAAAGCTCGCTGGCCCATTGGACTGCATCGAGCGTGATTTTGGGTTCGAGGTGATTTTCGCTGACCGCATAGATCAATGCGAGTTTCTTGGCGTGCTCGCACGTCCGACTCCATGCCGCTCGTCCGACCTCGTCGCCGGCGTCATCCGCTTTGTCGTATTCGGATTCAGTTTGCAACCGTAGATCGGTGATTGCGGATTCGGCTTCTGAAGTCAGCGGCACGCGCAGCGGTTTCGGGTGGAGTTCCATGAAGTTGCCGCCGCCAGGATGGAAGTCCGCCCACCATTTTGCGATGTCGAGAATCTCATCGGATAGATCGCGGGCCGAGCCAGGCGTTTGGCCTTTGCCACGCTTTCCAACATCAATGATATTCAGTCGAGCGAAGAAGCCGTTGGTGAGCATCCGCTGCGATAACCGTCGCGGATCAGTTCCTTGACTCCGATCTCATAACAGATGCTGTGCAGAAAATGATCCGGCGAACAGATCATGCCCGAGTCGAGCCGAAACGGTGTCGCGGTTAAGCCGATCACGCGGACTTGTGGGTTGATGACTTTGCAATCGGCCAAGAATTGGCGAAACAGAACCGACAATCAATGCAACGCAAACTGCAATGAGACAGACTTGGTGCCGGCCAGGAACATTCTGCATAACGACGTTCTCCCATCTTGTGATTGCGAAATTTGTAACCATCGCATTCTATCGGAAAGCGAAATCACCGTCGGTTTTGCACAATCCGCATTTTGTCCTGCATGCTCTGCATAAGTAACCCTGAGGGTGCCGGTTTCGTCCGGCGTAACTGTTCACGGTTCAGCGCGAACGTTTAGCCAGTTGACCTTGAGCAAGGAATGATCCTACCCAACGGGTAGCCCCGGTGTCGTCAGGAATTTCAAATAACTCTCGCCATCATTGGCAAAACGTGCCGAAAGATTGCGAGCCTTCCGGTCGTCCGGAACGCGAAAGCGAGCCCGCGTGAGCACTTCTATCGCCGCGTCTTCCAGTTCTCCGTCAAAGCGATCACCCAACTCTTCGCACCGATGAATCACACCGAACATGTCCCGGATCGCATCGAGCAACCGGCTCGACCAGCCGTGGGTGCGGCCCGTGGAATGTTCTTTGAGAAACCGCAACTCACGAATCAAGTGCGCGAAGCAGAATTGGATGCTGCAATCGGTCAGCCCGCGGTACTTGTGGTACGCACTGAAGTAATCGCAACCGATGATCCCGTTGAATTCCTCTCCGAGAACATCGAGCAACACACCGCTGCCTCGCGAAGCATCGATCTTGAAAACAGTGAAGCCGCTTCCACGGAAGCACCATGTCCACATTCGCTTTCCGCTGTCGCGATGCCCGGTCTCATCGATATTCAGGATCCGCTCGGCTTTCAGCTTGCCAAACAGATCCTCGTAAAGCGGCGTAATGGCTTGACTGACTTTTGCAATGACTTTGGCCAGCAGGCCACGAGCGAGCTTCAAGTCATAGACGTCGCGAAGATACTTTCGGATGGTTGCCAGCGAGGCGTGGCACGCCCCCTTGAGGAAGCCGATGATGCTGGAGAGTTCGACGCCGCAGAGTCCGGCTTTGCGGATCTCCGGTGGGATGGTGCAAACATGCGTTTTGTCGCAAGCGGCACAGTGGCTGGCGAGCGATTGGTGCTCGGTTGTTTCGGCGCGGCTGACGGATCCTCGTCATTGGTGTGGTATTGTTTTTGGAAAGTTGAACCCAGAGTAGCATTACGCTACCATGCCAAGGTAAGGAGAATCACCATGGGACAACCAGTCAAGCTATCTGATGAATTGGTTTGCGACGCGCGAGCATCGGCGGAGATCACGCAGCGAAGCATTGCGGGGCAAATTGAATTCTGGGCGGCGCTGGGCAAGTCGCTCGAACCGATTTTGCGCGGCGATCGAGCGATAGCACTTCGCCAATCGGGGGCGGCGCGGCCATTGTCTGAAGCGATCGCTGAGGTGGACTCGCCAGCGGGTCGGCAGCGGGTCAGCGATTACCTCAAGACGCGACCGTTCCCACATTTTGAAGCTATCTCTGATCGTCCTGGCTTGCTTCGCAAGACAGATGAGGATGGTACTGAAACGATTGGACGGTTTGTCAATCGAGTATTCGAACCGGTCGACGAGTGATGTCGGGTTTTGAATTTCTCGACAAACGACCGATTATCATCGCAATCGCTGGATCCAACGGTGCCGGTAAGTCGACATTCTTTGCGTCGCATCTGGCCGACTGCGGACTACGCTTCGTCAACGCGGACGACATCGCACTTGAATTAGACATCGGCCCTTACGAAGCGGCCGAGGCGGCAGCGGCGATACGAGAGTCTCTCGTCGAGCGCGGCGAGAGTTTTATCTTTGAAACGGTCTTGTCGGACCCGGTCGGAGAGAAGGTCGAGTTGCTGGCCGGATACGCCGCGCGCGGTTATGAAACCGTGATGATCTTCATCCGCATCAACGACGCAGCGACATCAATTCAGCGAGTGTCCATGCGGGCAAGCCAAGGTGGCCACGACACACCGGACGCAAAGTTGCGGGCAAGGTTCAAACGTACGCGGGCCAATCTCGCTCGGGCGATCGAGCGACTGCCGCACGTCTTGGTCTTCGACAACTCCGACCTATGTCATCCGTACCGCCTTGGCGAACGCTATCAAGATGGTCAACGTGTCGATAAGCGTTGATGGCAAGCAGCTCGCTCTCTGATTATGCTTTGTGCCCTGCACCTTTAAGAAACAAACCGACGATTGCGTGAGCGAACTCGGGCGTTAGGTACCGCTTGGGACGAGACTTACGCGAGAACAGGTTCAACGGTTGGTCCACCATGCTGCAAAAAGAGATCCCCAAGAACGCCGGATCCGATTTGCGTAGTTCTCCAGTTCGCATGCCCAATTCCATGATCTGAACTACCAAGCGAAATCGCTTCGCGGTCAGCTTGTCTAACACTCCGTCAATCTCGGGCACTGTTGGTCCCATGTAAGTTTGAAACATCAGTCGCGGGACACGAGGATCGGCGCAGCAGTGCTCGAACGACGACGTCACAAAGATCAATAGCTTTCCCTGGACGCTCGGCTCTGTCGCGAGGATTTCGGTCAATCGTTGCTGACTCTCGCCGTAGTGCTGTTCGATCAGGGCCTGCAGCAGCGCGGCTTTATCCGCAAAGTGATGATACAGCGTCGGCTGAGTCACCCCGGCCGATTTAAGGATCTCGCGAATGCCGGTCGCTGCGTAACCTCGCTGAGCAAAGAGGGTGAGCGCCGCATCGAGCAATCGCTCGCGTGTTTTGGCTGCTGCCTCACTTCGTGAGTTCATCGCGTTGGCCCCACATCCTTGCGATTCTGTTTCAGATCATGCCCCAAATTATCAAAGATCGTGTGTATCAGGTCTTCGGTCTTTTCAGCGGTAATCAAAAAGAAACAAAACAGCATTTCATCGGTAGTCTCTTCGCCCCACGTCACTCGCTGCGGCGGTGATGATGGGTTCGAGGGATTGTCCGACGAGTTATCAAAGACGGCTTCGACAACCAACTTGGTTCCAGCCTTCAATCGAATCGGCTGCTCGTAATAATACTCATCCTGCCAGTTGTAATCCCACTGCGGAATATCGATCAGCACCTGTTCTTGAGCGTCGTTCGGCTGTGTTGCCGTCACTCGCATCGATTTGCCGAGCAAATGCATGTGGGGCACAATCCCAACCATGATTACATCTTTGGGCAAGGTGTAGGAGGTCGAACGTCGATAGTTTGCCTCTCCCGCCGGGATGTCCATTTCATAGTTCGCCATCCAGATACTACCGACCAGCTTGGCGGGTTCCTTAAGTGACTCTTCGACCGGCTTATCAACAAAATAAAGTCCGACCTCGGATTGATCGACTTCACGTTTGCCGGTTGGATGGTAATGGACTTGCACGACAATATCGCTGCCTTTCTTGAGATACCGCCCCATGTCGTTTGGCAACCGCCGAGCCGTGTTTCCGACGGACCAGCCACCGAGCGCACCGCTTGGCAGAAATCCAGGCCCGCCAAAGTTGCTGTAGCCGGGCTCGGGCGTCGCCGCGTCTAGCTTTCTCGCTTGACCTTTGTCATCGAGAAACAAAACTGCGTGATGCACGACGCGTTGGTTGCCAGGATGAAATTCAACCGCGGCCACCAACTTGTCTTCGGGAATCTCGATCGGCAGCACGAAATTCTGGAGCAAATCCGGCCCACTGGCTGGCACCGAAAAGGGTTCCTGCATCTGAACGACAAGATCGGGAACTCCCAACTGCCAACCATCGGCAAACATCGGACGCGGTGGCAAGTCGGCCTTGTCACCCAAAGCACAACCCTCTTTGACCCATTGCGCCAGCAAATCCAATTCGCGATCGCTTAGCCATCGCTGGCCGATAAAACGGTGCGCTGTCTGCGGGCCGGGAATCCAGGGTGGCATCAGACGACGTTGGGTGACTTCGACGATCATGTCCGCATGAGCCTGCGCATCGTCATAGCTGGATAGCGAAAACGGCGCGACCTGCCTGGGACGATGGCATGTTTCGCAGCGTTGCTGCAAGATCGGAGCGATGTCGCGGGCGTAGGTAACTTCAGCCTTCGGTCGATTCGCTCGCTCGGGAGGCAGGACGCAGCCGACCGGTTTGGTCTGGCTAAGCGACGGTTTTCGCCCAACAGCAACGGCAGCAATCGCGTCGGCGAGAAATCGCTTTTCAATGTTCACTCGCCTTCGCCCAATCGACTCGTAAGCGTTGTCAATCGCGCCGCGGTACGCCAGTTCTCCGGAAGCGTTCAAAACGAACGCTTCGGGAACGTGCGTCGGCTGCAGCGACAAACGCAACAACTGCGAAGCATCAAATAAGATTGGAAACGTCGCCTCATACTCGCTAAAGTGCTTCGCCGCGTTTTCCCGCTTGGTGTTGGGATCGGACACCACGCCGTACAGTTCAACGCCGCGTGGCAATGCGCCCGCTAGCCGGTTGAGTTCAGAAATGTACGAGTTGGAAATCGGACAAGAAGTTGACAGAAAAACGAACACACGGCTGATTCGTTTATCGTTCTGGGAAAGAACGTATTGCTGGCCATCGAGCCCCTGCAGGTCAAACTGAAAATGTGCACGCTTCGCGATTTGGCCCGTGGCATTGGTTGTGGTCATGCAGGCCGTAATGAACAGGACGCAGGGAAGGAGTCTCATTTGGAGCACCACCATTCAATTCGAATCTCAAAAAAATATCCAAGCATATCAATTGGTATGCATCCCGCATGCAAGTATACCGATCGGTATGCCTTGCGTCAAGCATTGCGCTAATGGAGCCGGACTGCGTCCTATTCAGCCAAGTTGCCGCAGTTCCACAAATGCTCTATCACGCGGAAAAGTTGCCGGCGGTACCGCGAAGGACCTTGGGAGTATCGTTTCAATGGCCAAAGCCGTGGAGCTCTGGAAAGCAGCGAACGGGTGCACGAACGTTCCCGAAAAAGCGACGTTGCCAGCCAAAGACCCGAGCGATGGGTGTACTACCCAGACAATGACTTAACGCGGGGGGAAAAGCGAGAGCCTCGTTGCGTTGTATCGCGTCGAAGGAGGAGGGCACACGTGGCCGGACGGTGCTCAGTATCTTTCCAAATTCATCGTTGGCAAACTCACACATGACTTCGACAGTCAGACGATCTGGCAGTTCTTCGAGTCGAATCCGAAGCGTTTGTTGCCGTTCACATACCTGAACGAGGAGCGGTGGCAGAAATGGTCGCCTCCAAGTGGAGCTGCTTCCATTTGAGTTGCGTCTCGCTCTTTGTGTCGCCCGTCGTTCTCTTATTTCATTAAATTGAGGCCTACTCGAAAAGGGAATGAGTTTTCGTGCAAACGCGAGTCTTCCCAGGCGGGAAAACTCCCAAAACCTCGAAAACCGACTGCTCCCAGAAGCCTCTAATTGGGGACGTACAAACACCCTGCAAGACCACATAACCCGCTCAAAACAGAGAGTCTCTGTTTCTGGGAAAATCACATTAGCCGAAGGTCACAGAGACAGAGACAGAGAGTGGCGAGAGTTCGGTCCGAGAGAGAGCAGAGGCGGGGGCGGATCGGGAAAACAGAATGTCTCTAATTGGCCGCCGGCAGAGACGCCGGAGAGTCGGCCAAAATGCGTTTCACCCTGCAAAAAAGGCGTAAAACACGAAAAAAGGCCGGCGACAGTCCAAAGCACCATCGCCGACCTTCTGATTTACCCGGCGGTCAAACAAGTTTGACCGTAGTCCGGAAAGTTGAGGTAACCGCACCATGCTCAAACCGACTCTTGCCCGCTCTTGTGAGGGGTAGGGTTCTGTGCCGGTAAATATTGGAGCCGTTTTCTCGGCATTTTCGTCTTGCTCGATTTGTGTCGTCTTTTACCGGACCAAATAACAATCCGGATCAGTGAAGCGTTGACTTTTGTTGCACGTGTGCAACACTTAGGTGAGCGTCCTTCGATAGTGGCTTTTCGCCCTCTCTGCGAATTTGCCCCTCCATTTAACCCGAACGTGTCATCGTGCCGCTTACTGAAATCGTATCGCGTATCCAAGAACGACGGAGAGAGCTTGATATCTCTGTCTCCGATCTTGCACGTCGAAGCGGAGTCTCGCGGGCGACCGTGATACGGATTCTTGGTGGCGAGGACCACGAATTTTCCTTTGCGAACCTGCAAGCGATTCTGCTCGCTTTGGGAATCTCTTTCGACTTAACAGAGATCCCGGCGGAGCAATTCCGAGATCAGATTGCCACTGAAAAAGCGAAACGATTGATTGCACTCACCCAAGGTAATGTCGCGCTCGAGGCTCAAGCCGTTTCGCGGTCCTCCGCTCAAACGCATCTGGAAGAGACGAAAGCTCGAATCGCTTCATCCAGTCGAAAGTTGTGGGCTTCGTGAATTCTGGTCGTCACAAGCAAGAGCTATCGGGTCTTGGTTCGAGCGGAAAAGATGATGACACGCCGTTCGATGGTTCCGGCCTCAAACTCAAGACGGTGAAAACACGGAGTGAACTCAACGAGGTGGAGTTCGCCGCGATCCTCCGTGTCACCGAGAAGTACCTGCTCTTAAAACCATCTCGCAAACTCGCACCCTTCACATTCGACTGGCTTCTCGGACTCCACCGCGAGATGCTCGGTTCGATCTGGATGTGGGCAGGCGAAATCCGATCGACCGAAAAGAACATCGGAGTGAGTCCCAGCATCATCGCAGCGGAACTCGGAGTCATTGCGATGGAGGCCGACAAGCGACATGACGAAAGCGGTGATCTCGTCATCGCGACGGCGGCCGAGTTTCATCACCGCGCCGTTTGGGTTCATCCGTTTGAAGATGGCAACGGTCGTTGGGCACGGTTGCTGGCCAATGTTTGGCTCATGCAACACGACCAACCGGCGACCCTCTGGCCCGCGACCGATCTGCGAAACACAGAGAGCCCGATTCGCGATGAGTACATCGCAGCGATCAAAGCGGCCGACGCGCGAAACTATGGCCAACTGATCGACTTGCACCAAAGGTTCAGCGAGTAGATCCTCAGACACGAGAGGCGAAACCAAATGAAAGGTAGCGGCAGGCCGACAGAATCAGGCGGCAACCCGATTGTGTACACACTAGAATTGGATCTGCACCTATTCTTTACGCCGCTGATGCAAGACTGGGGCGATGGGATCGTCATGACGCGAACGCTCCAATTGCCATTTCCACCGGACAACAAAGTTTCGATCGGAGGGCGCTCGATGGAGGGTGACGGCCAACCGCTTGGCTATCGCCTGCGTGACACTATTTGGGATGTCGATCGCGCGAGGTTCATTGCAACGACAACCTCCGACCACGGGGGCGGGCCTCTTGCGTATATCCCCGATGACATTGACAGATATTTCAGTGAGGGCTGGTCAATCGGAAGCTGGCAAAAGCACTGTGACAACAGTTGGAAGAGCCCCATCGGTGATCGGTTCGACCGAAAGAAATTCGATTTTGAACTATTGGATGAGGACGATCTCTACGAACTTGAAACGACGCCAGCTTCAAAACGTCCCGAACCTTTCAACAGATTAATGAGCGCTTTGGTCAGGCTTCTATTTAATCTCTACAACAACGAAGCGTTGGCATACGCGATGTACAAAACCAAAACATATTTCCAGGAAGAAAAGAACCAATCGCCAAAGTTCAAAGACGCGGTGCAACGCTATGAGCAAATGACTTCCGAAGAACAGCTCAAGGTCCGAAAGAATGTACTTCGTCGCACTGCTCACTTTGGATAGCCAAGCGAATCGAATATTCGTTACGTTGCGCCGCTTGACGCAGAAATGAAGATTAAAAAGTCTCCACGACCCTCGGGTTATTTCGATTCATTGTCTCTGAGGTTTTGAATTGGCCCGGCAGAAGACGAGCTTCGTGAAGCGAATCAAATAACCCAGCCAAATCGGCAGTTCGAGACGTTGGCAACCTGCCTGAAAATTGAGTCTCCATCACCTTACCCAGGTAATTCGGTAGCTGTTCCGAAACACCGTGTTTTGCTGTGCCAAATGCGTTTGGAACGGCACTTGCATATCGCAAAAGTTCGTGAGAATCGATTAATGCGCGAACCGGACTGTAATCCAACCGCTCTGAAGATCCGGACGATTTTTTCGGCATCGCTGTAAGTGATTGCCAGGAAATATGTTGCGGCAGGGCGGTTCTTGGTAGACTGCTCTGAAATCAAATAAGCCAACCATCGCCGGAGCATCGAAACTGGAAATGGCAGCGTTGTTCGGGTTATGAAATAGAGATACTCCGCCCGCCTGCGCCGATCTTGCGAACCGGTCTGAATGAACGGCGGTCATTGCCGTTGCTCGAGGTCATGCAGAGCTTCAACGTCACCAGCGACGTACGCGGAGAGGGGATCGGTGTACGGGTGCCAGTGCTGATCGGAATCGGCTTGCTGCTTTTGCTTTTGTTCGATTCGCTTTCGCGATTGCTCGGCCTCAGTTCGCTCGCGCTGAGCCAAATACGCTGGATCGAGATCCACTCCGAGCGTTTTTAATTCAACCGCAGCACATCGCCAATCAACGCCGAAATGTGCACAGTAACCCCGCAAAACATTTTTACCGGAGTAACTTGCCAGCCAAATCCTCGCTGATGCAATACGCCCCGCCCGCTCCATCCGTTTTACCTTCGGCGGCAATGGCTTCGTTTTCTTTCCCACAACGTTACTCCTTCCACGCTCCGAAGGCGGCGAAGCAACTGTTCTTGTGTAGCAGTTCGACGTGGGCGAAGCCGACGCGGCGGAGTAGGTCGAGCTGATACGTGACCGGCCGTGGCGAATCCTCTCGGTCGATGTATTCGAACACTTTGTCCCGATACTCGGCTCCACCGAATCCCTCGAGGTAATCCCCGTAACGCGACCACATCAGTTCCTGGACGGGCCTCGTCTCTTGAACCACCAAATCAGTGATCCAGAACGATCCGCCGGGACGAAGCACCGCGATGATCTTTTCAAAAGCGGATCGCCAATCCTCGTCGTCACGCAAATGATGCAGCACCGCGGCGGCCAGCACGACGTCGTAGTTTTCCTTCGGTAGCTCGGCTTCGCGGAGATCGCAGTGCCAAGTCGTCACCGTGTCGATGCCGGCGTCGTTCACCCGCTGCTTGGCACGCTCCAGCATCGGGCCGCTCAGGTCCAGCAAGTCGCTGGCAAAAGGCTTGCCGTAAACCTGCCGAAGTTTCAGCGTGTTGTTTCCGGCCCCGCAACCGATGTCCAGTACTCGCTCGATCTTCGGCGTCAATCGCACGGCCGCTAGGGTGATCAATTGCATTGACAGCGGCGCATCGATCGTCGCGGACTGGCCCGTTTCCAAGTTGCTAAAACGCTCGACGTCGGCATCGAATCGCGCGGCAATATCGTCAGTAGTAAACTTCGCAGAAAAGTCCTCCACTTCGTACTTCAGTTTCGCTGATCGCTTCCCGCTCATTTCGTCATCCATCATCGAAATCCTGCATTTGGCTTGTCTAAATTGTTGCTTTCACGAAAACGATCGTACGACAAAGCTCCGCCAAACTCACCCGGACCAGCGTTTGGCGAACCGCTCGATCGAACGGATTCCCAGCTCCATCTTTGTTCGAGCCGACACGTTCGCCGAATGAACATGGATCACCGGCGGTGCGAAGCCGGCCGTGACAACCTGTTCCTCGATCCACTTCACCACGTCGTAGCCCGTCCCACGCTCATCGTCCCCGAGATCGTGATCGAGACTGATGACCTCAACCATCCCCGTTTGAAGTAGTTCGATCGCTTCCTCGAGCCAATACACGCGATGCCATCCCTCCGGCGTTTCCCGTTCGTCATCGAGGTAGACGTTCACGATGGTTCTCTCGTTTGTCGGTTTGGCGTGACAGCGGATTCTTGGGGTAGCGGAGTCTTCGCGGTTCTGCGTTATCCAGATCGACTCCCGCCAAAGACAAGCCACCGGGGCCACAAGTTCGCAACCGAACAAGTATTGTCTTGTATTGCGGTCCGCAGTACAATCGATAATAACCAAATTTCTAGGCCAAAAAGAAGAACCATGCAAAAGAACAGCACGCTGATGGTGCGTCTTGATGAAGAATCCAAGGCTCTACTGGCTTCTGCGGCAGAACTCCGCAAGATCAGCGTCAGCGATTACGTTCGCTCGATCGTCGTCGGCCAAGCTCGACGTGAATTGGCCGCGGCGGGCACGAACATGATCTCGATGACTCCCGAAGAACAACTCGAGTTTTGGCAAGCACTGTCGAAACCGCCCAAACTGACCAAATCTCAGAAGCAACTAGGCAAAGTCATGCGAGGGGAGGCTTGAGCGGACCACGTTTTCCTGAAGGATGGTCCATCGAGGTTCTCGACAAATCGCATCCACGTGCAAAGTTTCAGTCTGGCGATGGTGAAGTTGACGATTGGCTGAAGAAGTCAGCATTGCAGAGCCAAAAAAAGCATCTGACGAGCTCAAAAGTGCTGCTGGATGAGAATCGCAACATCGCGGGTTACTACAGCCTCGCTTTCTCGCAGATCGACTTCTCCGACTTGCCAGCAGAGCTCGCAAAAAAGCTTCCCCGTCGCCAACTGCCGGTGAGTATCTTAGCTTGGCTGGGAGTTGATCGATCGTTTCAGGGCCGTGGCATCGGCGGGCGGTTGCTCGCCACAGCGCTGGTCGACTGCTACCAAGCGAGCCAAACGTTTGCCTTCATCGCCGTGATTCTTGATTGCGTGGACGAGCAAGCCAAACGTTTTTACGGGCAGTTCGATTTTGAGCAGCTGCCGGGCTACCCCATGCGTTTGTACTTGCCATTCAAATCACTCGAGGCTCTCGCGAAAGGTAACTGAATGGCAATCGAGGTGCGACGCAAGATTGGACGCAGGCGGTATTCGAGCGACTGAAGATTCACCCCCGCCAGCCTCACTCCGAGCTCGGGTCTTTTTTACCAGCCTGCTTACGCGCTTCCTTGAACGCCGCCTCCGCAAACGGCGCAACCTGCTCGTAGGTCAGCCCAGCGTCGCCCGCGATGTCGGAGATCGTGGAACTTCGTCGGAGCCTATTCATCTGCATCCCACCCATCACTCGCTGCAGAAAAATAAATCCCGAAGCGACTTCGCCGTAACCAAGCTGGCCAACACCCTGGTAGTCCTTCTCCTTTAATCGCTCGAGTACTTTGTCCAGAGCCGCGCGAAGTTGGTTTTCCGCCTGCAGCACCCCCACCTCATCGTTAAGCAGATCCCAGTCGACGGATGCGATCTCATTTCGCCGAGCTTTCATCGCTTGTTCGATGCGCTGGCGTTCATCGTCCCTGATGGTGGTCGTTTTGTCGTTCATGGCAAACCTGGAATGGACCTGAATTTCGAGAGAAAGAAGTTCGGTCGTACGACAACCCGATGCCCGCCGCCGCACCGGTAACGACGGTGACCTTGTCGCTCCATTCTACCGAGGTGGTCCCACTCCATCTGCTTCGTTCAAGTCTCGTTCGATTTCGCATCTCATCCATTCATCAACTGGGTTCGGTCGATTGTCTGGGTCGAGCAATGGAAACCAATCCCATGCCCTCGCGAGGAAGAATGCCCGAATTGCCATAAGGTAGTTTCCCGAGTGGTATCGAAATCGCCCCCACCGCGTCATGCTTGCGATCCACGCGTGATACTCCTCGACAAGTGCATCCGTATAAGCCTCATTCCACGGGTCAAACGTATGAATCAGTCGGTACATCGCTCGCTCTTCTTCACGGCTAAGTTGGCCGCGAACCATTTGTCTCAGCCGATCTACGTCCACGACGGGAGACCAAGATTCCCGGCGAGAGTCGCCATCGATAGAACCAACCATCTTGCACCTATTCTGTATTGGGAAAGTCGTCGCCGCCGATCCGGCAGCGTTCAACAGTCCCTATGCTTCAAGATGCAACCCATGGGTACCGATTCCGGAAACTTTCAAAACTTTTCCGTGCTGTTCGCCGAAGCAGTTCGCCCTCACTCTTGTGAACGTCTCGACTCAACTCCGCCTGCACGCCTCATCGACCGCCCGTTGCCAACTTCCGAACGTACGGCGGATCGCGAGGCCTTTGTCACGGTGTTCGAGGCAGACTTCGGTGTAAACGAGCGACTCGCCGGCGACTTGGCGGGCGCGTAGCCAAAGCAGCATCGTCTCGCGGTCAAAGTTGTCTGGACGCCGGCGGGAAACGTTGGCTAGGTTGATGCCGGCGGCGGTGAGGGCCGCTCGCCACGTGCCATGATG
>Ga0209947_1000525_pt1 | contig 24018 bp, 27 predicted proteins | sample SalPonR2_B_D2_MG_FD_185706 | JGI IMG/M metagenome (GOLD analysis project Ga0209947, IMG submission 185706) | Salt pond soil microbial communities from South San Francisco under conditions of wetland restoration - Salt Pond MetaG R2_B_D2_MG... ...
AGCGAACAGCGGCTCATAGACCATGAGCGGCTCGGTCTTGCCCTTCAGCACCAGCCTCCCGACCGGGCGGACCGGCGTGCCAGGCGCACCGGACAGCGTCGCCTCCGAGACGCAAACGGTCGTGCCGAGCTGCTTGTTGACGCTTTCGAGCCGCGCCGCGGTGTTCACCGGGTCACCCAGCGCACGATAGTCGAACAGGGTCCGTCCGCCGAAATTACCCACAGTGACCTCGCCGCTGTGGATGCCGATGCGCGTCGCGCCCAGGGCGATCCCGCGGGCCTGGGCCGCGGCAGCGTATGAGGTCGCGAAGGCATGCAAGTCGGCCGCACAGCGCAGCGCACGGGCCGCATGGTCGGGCTGGGGCACCGGCGCCGAGAACATGATGGCCACGGCGTCCCCGACGATGCGGTCAAGCGTGCCGTCGTGGTCGAAGGCGATCCTGACCATGTTGTCCAGGTAATCGTTCAGCAGCGTGACGGCGGCATCCGGGTCGAGAGACTCCATCAGCGCCGTGAAGCCCGCGAGGTCGGTGAAGATGAAGCTGCATTCCTGGCGGCGCCCACCTAGCTGCAGGGCTTCCGGGTGTTCGACCAGGTATTCCACCCGGTTCGGCGAGACGTAACGTGCGAAGGCCTGCTGGATCCAGCGCTGCTGGCGCTCGGTGGCAAAGTGGTGGTGCAGGCTGCCGGCGACAAAGGCCAGCGCGAGTGCCGTGGCCGGAGAAATCGGGTCCAGCAGCAGGTCGTAGCGCTGGAAAGCGATCCAGCCGCCCGCGGCCGCCGTTGCGACGAGGAGCCCGAACCACGCCGCGGAGACCAGCGCGCGCACCCGCAGGGCGATGAAGCCGAGCAGCAGGCTGCCGCACACCAGCAGGACCAGTTCCGCGCCGACGGACCAGTTGGGCCGCGCCAGCCGGTCGCCCAGCAATACCTGGTCCAGCGCCATGGCGTGGATCCAGACCCCGGGGATGATCTCGCCGAGCGGTGAGAAGCGCAGGTCCAGCAGCCCCTGTGCCGATGATCCGACCAGTACGACATGACCGTCCGCCCGGCTCGCCATGGCAGGATCCTGCAGCACCTGCCATGCCGGCAGCACCCGTCGCTCGTGTCCACGGGTATAGCGCAGCCAGATCTCGGCCCGGGCGTCGGTCGGTATGCCCACCGCCCCGACCTGGAGTCGTTCGATTCCCGCGCCCCGCTGTGGCGAGGTGGTGACCGTGACGAGGGGTTGTCCCTGGGCCACGCGCAGCGCCTCGGTGACGAGCGACGGCACCACTTCATCCCCGAGGCGCAGCAGCAGCGGCATCTTGCGAATCACGCCGTCGGCTTCGGGCGCGAAATTCAGCGCACCGATGCCCGCGGCGACCCGCTGCAACTCCGGCAAGGGCGCTGCCGTGCCGTCATAGCCGAGCAGGAAGGGGGCTGGCGGCCCACCGCGTTCCGCCACCAGGAAGGGGTAGGTGTCCAGGGTGCCCGGGGCGCCTTCGGACCGCATTGTATGGCCGAGCACCACCGGCGCAGCGGCGATGGTCTGGCGCAGCACCTCGTCATGCGCCGGCAGGTCGGCCAGTGCCGCGCGCAGGTCCGGCGGGGCCTGCCAGGTCTGCAGCATGGCGGCCGGAGAAGTGCGATCTGGCTCCGCCAGGATGATGTCGAGTGCGATCGCTGCAGCGCCGCCGGCATGCAGGTTGTCGATCAGTTCGGCGAGATAGGTGCGCGGCCAGGGCCATTGGCCGATCCTGGCCAGGCTCTCCTCGTCGATGTCGATGATCGTCACCGGGGTGTCCCGGTAGGCGGCCCGGTCCCAGCGCTGGTACTGGTCGAACACCGTGTTCCGCAACACCTGGAGCGCCAGGGGGTCGGCGACGTAGATCAGGGCGCCCAGCAGCGCCACCAGCGGCGGAATCCACCAGCCGCTGCCGGCCAGCCGCTGCCCTTCCCGATCGTTTGCTGCAGGTTGGTTCATGGCGTGATCGGAACGGAACTGAGGGGCTAAGCGAGTCTAGCCCAAACCACCAGCGTGCCAAAGGATCTTCTGCCAGAGCCCGGACTTGACCGATCCGGGTCATCAATGTTTTTAGATATTTACCTAAATATCTGAATAAGTTCCGACGCCATGTCCGATTCCCTCTTCAAGGCCCCGGCCGACCGACCCAGTGGGTCTCCCCGATGCTCCGCCTGCTGGCGCTCAGCTTCGGCGCGTTCGTCTACGGCTGCACGGCGCGATGCTGCGCACCCGGAACGCGAAGCCAGCCCGGGAAGCTACGCTTTTAGGATCGAACTACACTCGCAGTTGTTGCTGCGGCACCTGAATTTACTGTCTCTGTGAGCCCCCTGCGCCATGCCCGCAACCCCACAACGAAGCACAACCATGCTGGCCATCGGCTTCGTGCTGCTGTGGAACTCGGGTTTCATCGGCGCGGAGTTCGGCCTGGATTACACGGGCGTATTCACGCTGCTCTGGTGGCGCTACGCCTTGCTGGTGCTCATCCTGCTTGTCTACCTCGCGCTGCGCGGGCAGTTGCACTGGCCGGGATCGAGGGCTGTAGGGCTCACCGCGGTTGTCGGCCTGTTCGCGCACGGGGTGTGGCTGAGCTGCGTGATGCTGTCGCTGCAGATCGGCATCCCGGCGGGCGTCGTCGCGCTCGTCGTGGCGTTGCAGCCGATGACGGTGGGCGCGCTTTCCGGACGGGTCACAGGGGAGCCCACATCGGCCGGCGAATGGGTCGGGCTGTTGCTGGGGTTCGCGGGCGTGTTCATCGCCGTGCTGGGCCAGGCCAGGCTGGATGGCGGCCCATCGTCGCTCGCTTACCTGGTGCCGTTCGGCGCGGTCATCGCCTTCGCCATCGCCAGCCTGCTGCAACGCCGGATAGAGGTCTACCGCCCGGCGGATCACATCCCGGTGCCGCTGGCGCTTTTTTACCAGTGCCTCGCGACGGCGCTGGTCTCGATGGTTCCCGCCTTCCTGCTCGAGGGCATGGCGACGCGCTGGACGCCGGAATTTCTCGGCATCCTCGGCTGGCTCACGGTTGCCGTTTCCCTCGCGGCCTATGCCTTGATGTGGCGCCTGATCGAGCGCATGGACGCGACCCGGGTTGCCAGCCTGTTCTACTTCGGGCCGCCGGTCACGATGCTCATGGCCTGGATCGCGCTTGGCGACACGCTGCAGCGAAGTGACCTCGTCGGCCTGGCGGTGATCGCGGCAGGAGTACTGCTCGTGCAAGCCAGCGTATATTCCCGCACACGCCGCGGAACCCCTCGCTGAACGCGCGGTGTATCAGCTGTGAGATGCGCATGAAAACCCTGGCATGACCGCCGCGACGGAGGCTCGTCGAATCCGCGCCGCCCTGCATGTCGAAGTCTTCCGCGAGTCACGTAACGGCAGTCATCCTGGCTGCCGGCGTGTCAACATACGGGAGAACCGAATGAAATCTGTCTCAAGAACTTATGCTGCGAGGCCCCTCGCAGTGCTGACCGGGATCGTCATGCTGACCGCTGCCGCCATGGGCATGTCGTCTATCGCGCAGGCAGGGCACCATTCCGGGAAGGCGGACCACGCATCCAAGGACATCGTGGATACCGCTGCTGCCGCCGGATCCTTCGGCACGCTGCTGGCCGCCGCGGAAGCCGCGGGGCTGGTGGATGCGCTGAAGGGCGAGGGCCCGCTGACCGTGTTCGCACCGACCGACGAGGCCTTCGCGGCCCTGCCCGAAGGCACTGTCGAAAACCTGCTCAAGCCGGAAAACAAGGACGCGCTCGCCGGCATCCTGCTCTACCACGTGGTGTCCGGCAAGATCATGAGCGGCGACATCGGCAGCTCGGCCTCGCCCGCAACGCTGCAGGGCGCCACCATCGACGTGAAGTCGAGTTACGGCAAGGTGACGGTCAACGGCGCCAACGTGGTCGCAGCTGACGTGGCTGCCAGCAACGGCGTGATCCATGTGATCGACGCGGTGATCCTCCCGCCGTCGAGCTGAGCCCGAGGTAAAAACGGAGCCGCAGCTGTTGGTGCTACGGCTCCGTTTACGGACATCTGACTCAGGTTACGAAGCCCCCGCATGCGGGGGCTTTTTTTGCGCGCCTTACATGGCCTCCGCGACGACCACGTCGGCATCTTCGATGATCAGGTCGTACTGGTAGCCCATGCCGAAGTCCTTGTCCAACTCCAGCGCGCCGGTCACGACCACCGTGTCACCGACCTCGGGCAGGACGAAAGGCGTGGTCACCGTGAGGGTGTCGGCGCCTTCCGCGCCGGAGCCGTCACGCACGTGCAACCAGTTCTTCCCCATGATGCCGGCATTCGTCTTGACGACCTTGCCGCGGAGCACGACCTCCTCGCCCGCCAGCTGGTCTTTCTCGGCGTAAATTTCCGCGATGGTCTTGCCGCCTTCGGCCCTCTCGATGCCCGACAGATCGACCTCTGTGCTGGGCGCGGACGGCGCCGGATGCGACTCCGGCATGGCGGGTGCGGAAGACGGATTCGATTCGGTCGCCGGCATGTTCTGCTCGGCCGGCGCATCCACGACCTCCGGTTGCTCCTTGGCACAAGCCGTCAGAGAAACGGCCGCGGTCACGGCAAACAAGCAGGCAATGGTAAATTTCGACACAGGCATTCTCCGGTTTCGAGGTGAACGACAGCAGCCACGCGGCTGCCACGGCTCAATGAAAAACAACGGGCATTGTACCCGACGGTGCCGACGGTGGGGTCGGACCGCAGTAAGCCACTGATCCGATGACGCAAACAAGCGAAAAAGGTGCCTTGGGGACGCTTAGAAGCGAGATTTCGGCGGATAAAACGGCCGGTAAGGCCGATTGAACCCATCCACCGTCGAAAAATTCGACACGGCTGCGCCCCGAACGCAACCCCGATGTCCTGCGCTAAACTAGCGGCACCGACGACAGGACACGGGAACCATGAACTCGGCAAAAAGAGACTTCATCGACGGCCTCGGCCTGGCTGTGCTTGCGCTGCTGATCACGATCTTCTTGCTGTACGGAACCTTCGTCGCCATCGGCAAGGCCGACTACTTCCGCATGTCGGTCTTCGGCTTCCTGAGCGTCGTCGCACTTTACTGGACCATCCGTTTTACCCGGGCCCAGTTCGCAGCTTACCGGGCCTCGAAAAACTGACCGGCCCGACACCATGGAAATCATCCTCAATGGCAAACCGACGAACGTGGCGGATGGCCTGACAGCGGCCGAACTGGTGGCCGACCTGGCCCTGTCCGGACGGCGCTATGCCATGGAAGTCAACGGCGAACTGCTGCCCAAGAGCGTCCATGCAGAACACGAACTGGCCCCCCGCGACCGGGTCGAAATCGTCCAGGCCGTCGGCGGCGGATGACGCCGGCCGGGCCCACCAGAAGGAAGCCATACCCATGCAAGACGACCTGCTCGAACTCGCCGGCCGCCGTTACAATTCACGGCTGCTGACCGGCACGGGCAAGTACCGCGACTTCGATGAGACGCTCGCGGCCACCGAGGCCAGCGGCGCGGAGATCGTCACCGTCGCGATCCGTCGTACCAACATCGGCCAGGACAAGAACGAGCCAAACCTGCTCGACTACCTTGCGCCGGACCGCTTCACCATCCTGCCGAACACGGCCGGCTGCTTCACGGCGGCGGATGCGGTGCGCACCTGCCGCCTCGCACGCGAACTGCTCGACGGCCATTCCCTCGTCAAGCTCGAAGTGCTGGCGGACCAGAAGACCCTGTTCCCGGATATCACCGCGACCCTGGAGGCCGCAGAAGTTCTCGTGAAGGAAGATTTCCAGGTCATGGTCTACACGAATGACGACCCGATCATCGCCAAGCGGCTGGAGGAACTGGGCTGCGTCTCGGTCATGCCGCTGGCCGCCCCGATCGGTTCCGGACTGGGGATCCGCAATCCCTACAACATTCTCACCATCGTCGAGAACGCCACGGTGCCGATCATCGTCGATGCCGGCGTCGGCACCGCCTCCGACGCATCGGTCGCCATGGAACTCGGCTGCCACGGGGTGCTGATGAACACGGCGATCGCGGGAGCGCGCGACCCGGTGCTGATGGCCTCGGCGATGCGCAAGGCGGTCGAAGCCGGGCGTGAAGCGTTTCGCGCGGGCCGCATTCCACGCAAGCGATTCGCGTCCGCCTCCTCGCCGCTCGACGGGATGTTCTTCTGAACGATCGGGGCGCGGCTGACCCGAAGGCACCCGGGCATCACCGCACCGTGCGCAGTTTCGTCCGGCGCGCCGGACGTCTGACGCCGTCACAGGCACGGGCGATCGAATCGCTCTGGCCGCACTTCGGCATCGATCCACCCGCGGCGCCTCTCGACCTGGACGCCGTGTTCGGCCGCCACGCGCCGCGCACGCTCGAAATCGGCTTCGGCGACGGCGACAACCTCGCGACGCTGGCCGCCCGCCACCCCGAGCGTGATTATCTCGGCATCGAGGTCCACGACCCGGGTGTCGGCCACCTCCTGTTACGCGTAGAGCGGGAAAGTCTCGAGAACATCCGCGTGGCGCGACACGACGCCGTCGAAGTCATCAACCACTGGCTGGCCCCGGACTCCATCGACGAGCTCCTGGTGTTCTTCCCCGACCCATGGCACAAGAAACGCCACCACAAGCGGCGCCTCATCCAGACCGGCTTCCTGGAGCAGCTGGCACGCGTGATGCCGCCGGGCGCGCGCCTGCACCTGGCGACCGACTGGGCGCCCTATGCCGAGGACATGCGCGCCGCATGTGATGACTCGCCGGCTTTCGACAACACGCAATCCACCGGCGGCTACGCGGCGCGGCCCGATACGCGGCCGACGACCAAGTTCGAGCGCCGCGGGTTGCGTCTCGGACATACGGTCTTCGATCTTCTCTACAAACGCACCGACTGGCGTCCGCCCCCGGTGGATCTACCGTCCGGCTGAGGCCGATCCTGCGTCCAGCCAGGCCGTATCGCCCGTCCGGCTAGACGAGCACCTCGGTGAAGCCGTCCACCACGTACTGCACGGCCAGCGCCGAAAGCACGACCCCGAGCAGGCGGCTGATGACCGTACCGCCGGTGACGCCCATGACGCGCATCAATGGTTGCGTCAGCAGCAGGAACACCAGGGTGACGAGGAGCGCCAGCAACCCCATCGCGAGGATCAGGCCGAACTCCAGGTAACTGCTGGTTTCCGCGGTCAGCAGCAGCAGGGTCGCGAGCGCGCCGGGACCCGTGATCAGCGGGAAGGCCAGCGGAAAAACCGAGATGTCCTCGCGGTAACGGGCTTCCTCCTGCTCCCGCACGGTGGTCGAACGCAATCCGGACTCGCGCGCCAGGACCATGTCGACGGCCAGCAAAAACAGCAGCATGCCGCCGGCGATCTTGAACGCAGAAACGCTGATACCCAGCAGGCGCAACAGCCAGTCGCCGGCCACCGCGAAGACGATGAAGATGCCTGCGGAGATCGCGACCGACTTGAGCGCCATCCGGCGACGATAGCCGGGCTCCCCGCCGCGCGTGAGCGCACCGAACATCGGCACCAGCGAAACCGGCTCGATGACGACGAAGAAGATGATGAAAGTCTTGATCAATTGCTCGGTCATGACCGTGCGTTCCCGGGGGACGAGTAAGAGCGCTTGCAGGCGCGTCCTGCTGGACTATAAGTAGGGGCGAGGACAAGAATTCGGCGAGCCGCTCGCGGAAGGCGGGCAAGGATAACAGGCTCGCATGACCGTGGACATCATCATGCCTTTGAGAATTCCAGAAATTGGCGAGTGGTACCTGGACCGCAACGAGAACCGCTTCGAGATCGTCGCGCTCGACGAGGACGATCGCACCATCGAGCTGCAGCATTTCGACGGAACTGTCGAGGAACTGGACTTCGGGGCGTGGGAAAGCGGCGATTTTCGGCTCACCGGCCCACCCGAAGACTATTCCGGTCCGCTGGACATCGAACGCGAAGACCTGGATACCGACCTCAACCGGCCGGCCGGCGAGAAGATGACCGATCCGCTCGAATACCTGGACAAATCCAAGTAACCTGCAACGCAAGTCGCGGCCGGTCGCGGGTTTCTTGTGACCGGACGCCTTCCAATTGCAACCCGCAGAGCAGGTACGGATTGAAAGCGACCGTCGAACCGGCGAAATTCGCCACGCCCGAGGAGTGCGAGGCCGCTTTTTACGCTGCTTTCCGCAAAGGCGATGCCGCAGCCATGGAGAACGTCTGGGCGGCGGATGCCGAACTCATCTGTGTTCATCCAGCTCAGGCGCCGATGATCGGGCGCGCGGAGGTGATGCAGAGCTGGCGCCGGATTCTCGGCAAGAGCGGCGGCGTCGAGGTCGGATTCGATTGCAAGCAGCGCCTTCGCGGCGACCCACTGGCTGCCCACATCGGCATCGAAGTCATCGGCGCGCCGGGAGACGAACCCGCGCTCGTCACCGTCACCAACGTCTACGTCTTGACCCCCGGAGGCTGGAAGATGCGCAGCCACCATGCGGGGCCGATTCACCGGGGCTTGGGCAGCTCAGGTCCCCGGGGAACGATGCACTGACAGGATGCAGCTAGCGTCCCGAGGCCAGGAGGCCGCGGGCCAGCTGATCGACGACTCCGCCTCCGCCGTTGGCGAGCACCGCGAGTGCAAGCTGCTCATCCGGCACGATGCCCAGAAAGCTGCTGCTGCCGGCCGTGCCCCCGTTATGCCACACCACGGCCCGGTCGTTGATCTTCGCATGGTGCCAGGCAAGACCGATTTCCATTCCTGGTGCGCCCGCCGGCGCCCGGGGCCGCAGCGCGTCCGAAACCCAAGCGGGCTCGTCCGCGAGCAGCGCCTGCGCCAGTTCGAGCAGGTCGCGGGCGCTCGCCTGCCACCCGCCGGTCGGCGCATAGGCATCGAGCCGCCAGGGCGGTACCGGCTTGCCGGCCTGGTGGCCCACTGCGCGGCGGCCCTCGATGTCTCCAGGGGCCAGCACCGGGGGCTCCAGCTCCAGCGGCGCAAATACCCGCTCGGCCAGCAAGGTTTCGTAAGGCTGATTCGCCGACCGCGCAAGCAACTGGCCCAACAGCGCCATGCCGAGATTCGAGTAGGCATAGTCCCCGCGGCCGGACGCGATCGTCTCCGGCGGCACGCGTGCCGCATCGGCAAATATCTCTTCCGGCGTGCTGCCGGCATAGGGATTGTCGCTGGTCATGCGCGCCTGCATTTCGGGCCCTCTCGCAAGGCGCGGCAGCCCGGAGCAGTGCGTGGCGAGCATCTCCAGTGTGGCGGCCTCGAGTTCGGGTGACGGGTCCAGCCCGGACGGCAGCATCGATCCGATGGATTGCCCGGGATCGACGTCGCCGGCCGCCGCCATCCGCGCCAGCAACAGGCCCGTGAGGCCCTTGGTGATCGAGCCTGCTTCGAAGATGGTGTCAGCGTCGGGCGCCTTCCCGTCGCCGGCATCGCCCCAGGCCACGAAGCGGACACCTTCGCGGTCCGCCAGGCCGACGACCACCCCCGGTGCTGCGCCGACGTTCTCGACGAAGGCTTGCAGGCGCGCAGCGACGTCCGGGGTATCCGGCAGCCGCCCTTGCGGCAGAGGCTTCTGCGGGGCGGCAGACACGGCTGGGTCCTCGGTCGGCGCCGGCCTCACCTGAAAACCGTCGATCCGGCCGTTGGGCGCGACGGCCCAGGTGATCGCGATCGGCATCGGCACGCCGCTCCAGCGAGCCACGCGGCGATAGATCTTCAGTCCGCCCTCCTCGATCACGCGCTCGTGGAGGATCTCGTTTTCGCTGCCGAGTTCATCGCGCACCTGCTTGCTGAACCCCTCCAGGCCCTCGGGACTGCCGATGATCGCTCGCATCTGCTCGCTGAACCTCGCCCAGACAGGCGCAACGTCTCCTGCGAGAAAGCTCGCGGTCAAGTTCCGGCCATCGGCGAGCGCGGGATCGACGTCCCCGGCGTTTGCACCGCTGGATGCGTGGACACCCTGCGCACCCGTCATGCACAAAAGAAGCGTGACGGCTGCCTGCTGCAATAACGACTTCATGATTTTCCTCCTCTGGTATTGTCTGGCACTGCATCGATCAGCGCCTTTAGTTGCTCACGGTAGGCCGCGAGCGCCGCCCGGCCTTCCGTCGTGATCGCGGCCCGGGTCTGCGGACGCTTGCCCTCGAACCGTTTGTCGATCGACACCAGGCCGCCGGCCTCGAGCTTGCTGAGATGACTCGAGAGGTTGCCCTTGCTGAGCCGGCATGCCATTTCCAGGAAGCCGAACTCCACGAACTCGGCCTGGCTGAGCACTGTCAGGATCGCGAGCCGGGCCGGCTCGTGAACCAGCCTGTCCATGGCCAGTACACCGTCGAGGGCCGTCCGGGTACGTTTTTTCACCGCTCGTCCCTCAGTCCTCGCGGCGCCTCCAGCTCGGCGCGCAGCGCCAGGTAATCACGATGCTCCCGCCAGCCGGTGAAGATCGCGATGGCCGCGCACAAAGCAATGTAGGGCAGCCAGATCGACGGATAGTTGCCGCCATGAATAACGACGGCCGACTGGCACATCAGCAGGACGCCCACCAGGAAATCGCTCGCCGACCAGAACCACCGCCAGGCAACGAACGGTATTGCCACCACCATTGCTACGTAACCGAACACGGCCGCATCCGGCGCTCGTGAGTCACGCAGCAAGGCAGCGACGACAAAGCCGAGCACCACCAGCGAAACCACGGTCAGATAGATCACGTTCCAGGCATGCGCCCGGCGCTCTTTAGGCGTAGGCGCCTGCAGTACCGCGCCTTCGCGCTGGTAATACCGCCGCTGCAGCAATTCCTTGGCGCCAAGCCAGAGTAACGGCGTCGCGGCGAGCAATGCGCGCAGAACGGGGGTGAGTTCCGCATAGGCGTTCAGCAGGAAACTCGCCGCAAGCAGCACACCGCCGATCACCGAACTCAGGCCGCCCGCGCTGCGCGAATAACGTGCATAACGCTTCGCCTGCCGAGCGAGTTGATCGAGGTCTTCGAGCTGAGAGTTCATGCGTATCCCCAAAATGAAACTGCCAACCAGTTTGCAGTACAAACCAGTTTGCGTCAACAGGAGGCGCGAAGCATCGTCAGCGGTCGTCGTGTGCGGCGCGGCCCTGGTCCGCCTCCGGCGCACGGACATGCGCCTCGGGATAGCGGCGCATGAGCAGCAGCAGCAACGGCAGGCCGAGCAAGGCGAGCCCGGCCGTCAGCGCGAAGAACACGGCCCAGTCGCCTTCCAGCGCGTCCACCATCCAGCCGCTGGACGCCGACAGCCAGATCCGACCCAGGTTGCCGGCGGACGCGAGCAGCGCGAACTGCGTCGCGGTGTAGGCCACGTTGCAGAGACTCGAGAGGTAGGCGACGAAAGCGACCGTGGCCAGTCCCGCGGTGAAATTATCCGCGATCACCGCCACACGGAAGACCAGCGGATCGTTGCCGGACGCGGCCAGCCACGCGTACGTCAGGTTCGTGGCAGCGGCCAGCAACCCGGCCAAAAGCAACGCGCGAAACAGGCCGATGCGCGCCACCAGCACGCCGCCGGCCAGCACGCCGATGCCGTTCGCGATAAAACCGTACAGCTTCATCACCTCGGCGATTTCGCCGAGACTGAAACCCAGTTCGCGGTAGAACACGCCGGACATGCGTCCGAGCAGCGCATCGCCGAACTTGAAGACGATGATGAAGGCCAGCACCAGCACCCAGCCGCGACGTTTCATGAAATCCACGAAAGGCGCCACCACCGCCCCGTACAGCCAAGCGGTCACGCCGGCCAGACGCCCGCGCAACCACGCGACCCGGCGCAACAGGTCCGCGACCCGTGCCTCATGCTCGACGGTGTCGGCGGGCGGGCGGAACGGCGGTTCCGGGCTCAGCAGGATGGCGAGCATGCCCACGCCCACGCCGCCCGCGAGAAACAGGTAGGCCGTGTTCCAGCCAAAAAATTGCGCGAGATAGAGTCCGCCCGCGCCGCCGATCAACGTCCCGCCGAGGTGCCAGCCCCAGATCGCGGCGGCCGAACCCGCGCCGTATTGTTCGGGCGCGAGCACATCGACCCGGTAAGCGTCGATGACGACGTCCTGGGTGGCGGAAACGAAGGTGACGAACAGCACGGCCGCCGCTACGACGAACAGGTCGGCGGAAGGTTGCGCGCGCGACAGGACGAGAATGGCCGCCACCAGCCAGAGCTGGGTGAACAGGGCCCAGCCGCGCCGCCGGCCGAAACGTGCCGTGAAATAAGGCAGGCGCATGCGGTCCACCAGCGGCGCCCAGAGGAAGTTGATGGCGTAAGGCGTTGCCGCGATCGCGAACAGGCCGATGTCGGTGCGCGAGACGCCCTCGTCCCGCAGCCAGATCGACAGGTTGGTGAATACCAGCGGAGCCGGCAGCCCGCTCGAGAATCCCAGCGCCAGCAACGTCGCCATGCGCCGGTCGCGATAGGGTTCCAGCAGGCGCCTGAGGCGTTCGATCACGTCGGCCAGTCGTAATCGATGATCAGCGGGGCATGATCCGACAGCCGGTGTCCGGTGTAGATATCCGCCGCCTGGACGCGTTGGCCGAGGCCCGGCGTCACCACCTGGTAGTCGATGCGCCATCCGACGTTCTTTTCGCGAGCCCGCCCGCGGTTGGACCACCAGGTGAAGCGATCGGGCCGCGGATCCACGACGCGAAAGGCGTCCACGAAACCCTGGCGGTCGAAAAGCGTGTCCATCCACGCGCGCTCCTCCGGCAGGAAGCCGGAGTTCTTCAGGTTGCCGCGCCAGTTCTTCAGGTCGATTTGCTTGTGCGCGATATTCCAGTCGCCGCAGATGACGTATTCCCGCGGACGCTTGCGCACCCGGCGCAGAAAGTCCTCGAACTCGGCGAGGAAACGGAACTTGGCCTCCTGGCGCAAATCGCCCGAAGAGCCCGAGGGCATGTACAGCGAGGCCACCGACAGCCCGGGGAAGACCGCCTCGATGTAGCGCGCCTCGGCGTCGAACTCCGCCGAGCCGAAACTGCGCACCACCCGCTGCGGCCGGACGCGGGAGTACACGGCCACGCCGCTGTAGCCCTTGCGCTCGGCATCGAGGTAGTAACAGTGGTAACCGGCCGGGCGGAACATCGCATCGACGATCTGGTGTTCCTGTGCGCGGGTTTCCTGCAGGCAGACGACGTCCGCGTCCTGGCCGGGAAGCCATTCGAAGAAACCCTTGCGGGCGGCGGAGCGGATGCCGTTGGCATTCAGGCTGATGATGCGCATGGTGACCGAGCGTCCTGGACCGGCGTGTATCATACCGTTCGCCGCGCCCCTGACGTCGCGCGGCGTGTTCTTCCGCCATTCCGGGATTCCGCGATGCAAGATTACAAGCAGGCGTTCATCGACCTGGCACTCGCGCAGGGCGCGCTCAAGTTCGGCAGCTTCATGCTGAAATCCGGCCGCGAAAGCCCGTATTTTTTCAATGCCGGCCTGTTCAATACCGGCGCGTCCCTGGCCAGACTTGGCGCCTGCTACGCGGACGCCGTCAGCGATGCCGGATTGTCTTTCGACGTGTTGTTCGGCCCGGCCTACAAGGGCATCCCGCTGGCGACGTCAACGGCCGTCGCGCTGGCCGAACGGCACGGCCGCGATACGCCGTGGGTGTTCAATCGCAAGGAAGCCAAGGACCATGGCGAGGGCGGCAGCCTTGTCGGCGCGCCGATGGCCGGGCGCGTGCTGATCATCGACGACGTCATCACCGCCGGGACCGCGATTCGCGAGTCGATCGAGATCATTCGCGCGGCCGGCGCCGAACCCTGCGGCGTGGTGCTCGCGCTGGATCGCCAGGAGCGCGGCGGCGGCCGGCGCTCCGCGGTTCAGGAGGTGGAGCATGACATGGGTTTACAGGTCACCAGCATCATCACGCTCGCCGACCTGCTGGCCGATCTGGAGGACCGCAGCGCCACTGACCCACGGCAGATACAGGCGCTGCGCGCCTACCGCGAAACCTACGGCATCGCCTGAGAAGCGGCCTCTTCCGGCACTGCTTGAGCGCGGCCACGTTCCGGCGCCCCTTGGCGCAGCCACGGCCCCGGGCCCACCGGCCGCGGCTATTACCGGTTTTCCGACATTCCCCGATTGTGAAGCCCGTGTTTCAGCCGGCAGTCCCGAGGCGCTATGATGTGGGTGCAATCCGAACAGTGACCCAGGGGTGGATGGCATGCGCACCAGAGATGTTTTCCTGTCGGCGACAGCGGCGATACTGCTGGTCGCCGCGTCCGGCACCGCCGACGCGCAGAAGGTCTACCGCTGGGTCGACGAAAACGGCGTGGTCCATTTCGGCGATGCCATCCCTCCGGAATACTCCAGGGAAAAGCACGAGGTGCTCGACGGACGCGGCACGCGCGTCACGGTCCATGGCGAGAAAGACGAGGACACTGGCCCGGCGTACAGCAGCCGCGATCTGGCGCTCTTGACGACCTACGCTTCGGTGGCTGATATCGAGGCCGTCCGCGACAATCGCCTCGGTTACCTGCACTCGCAGAACGACGTGGCTCTCGAGCGCCTGCAGAACCTGCAGCAACGCCGGACCGAACTGGCCGGCAACCCGGCGGCGATCAACGAACTCGCCACCGTAGAGCAGCGCATCGGTGAATACGATGCCGAACTGGAACGCAGGAACGCGGAGATCGCGCGCATTCACGCGCAGTTCGAGGACGACATCCTCCGGTTTCGCGAACTCAAGAGCATCACCACGGCGGAAGGCCCCACGCCGCCGGCGGAACTCGACTCCGAGCGGTAGACGCGGGCGCCTCAGTGGCGACCGGAATGGCCGAAGCCGCCGTCGCCACGCTCACTCTGGTCGAACGACGACACCACCTCGAAGCGCGCCCGCACGACCGGCAGGACCACCATCTGGGCGATCCGCTCGCCGGGCTGGATGGTGAACGGCTGGCTGCCGCGATTCCAGGCGGACACGAAGACCTGCCCCTGGTAGTCGGAATCGATCAGTCCGACCAGGTTGCCGAGCACGATGCCGTGCTTGTGCCCGAGACCTGAGCGCGGCAGCAGCACGGCCGCGAGGCCCGGGTCGGCGATATGAATGGCAAGACCGGTGGGCACCAGTTCCGTCCGGCCGGGCCCCAATTCCACGGGAGCGTCTGTGCAGGCGCGCAGGTCCAGGCCCGCAGAACCCGGCGTCGCATAGTCGGGCAGGGGGAATTCGGTCCCCAGCCGGGGATCAAGAATCCTGAGCTTGATGGCTTGCACGCATCCTCTCCACGATCAGTCCGATGAGGCGATCCGCGAGCTCGGCCTTGGCGCCGCCGCCGAGATCCATGCGTCCATCCGCCCACAAAGCCACGAGCGCGTTGTCCTCGCGGTCGAAGCCGCAGTCGGCGCCGACCCGGTTCGCGGCGATCAGGTCGAGCTTCTTGGTCTCGAGCTTGAGCCGTGCATTCGCCTCGACGTCGTTGGTCTCGGCCGCGAAACCGACCACGAAAGGGCGCGCGGCCGAAGCGGCCACCTCGGCGAGAATGTCCGGGTTGCGCACCAGTTCCAGGTTCATCGTCCCAGCCTTTTTCTTGATTTTCTGCGCCGCCGGATGCGCGGGCCGGTAGTCCGCCACGGCGGCCGCGCCGACGAACAGCGCAGTCCCCGGGAGTTCCGCCTGCACGGCGACACGCATCGCCTCCGCCGTGTCGGCCGGCACCACGCGAACCCCGGGGGGCGCCGGGAGATCCACCGGCCCGCTGACGAGCGCCACCTTCGCGCCGGCCCGCGCGGCCGCCGCTGCGACTGCGTAACCCATTTTCCCCGAGCTCCGATTGGTCAGGTAGCGCACCGGATCAAGCGCCTCGCGTGTCGGCCCGGCGGTCACCACGACCTTGCGGCCCGCCAGCGGACCCTCGGCGCCGGACAGGGCCAGCGCATCGACGATCTCCTGCGGCTCGAGCATGCGGCCTGCGCCGGTCTCGCCACAGGCCTGCTCGCCGGATCCCGGACCGAGCAATTGCACGCCACGCGCCGCCAGTCGCGCCGCGTTCTCGCGGGTCGCAGGGTTGCCCCACATGAGACGGTTCATAGCCGGCGCGACCACGATCGGCGCGCCGGTCGCAAGGCACAAGGTGCTCAACAGGTCATTCGCCATGCCTGCCGCGAGCCGCGCAAGAAAACCTGCCGTCGCCGGCGCCACCAGGACCAGGTCCGCCCAGCGCGCCAGCTCGATGTGGCTCATCGAAGCCTCTGCGGAGGCGTCCCACAGCCCGTCCCTGACGGGATGCCCGGAAACCGCCTGGAACGTCAGCGGCGTCACGAAGCGGGCGGCCGATTCGCTCAGGACCACCCGGACCTCGGCGCCCTGCGCCCGGAGGCGCCGCACCAGGTCGGGCGACTTGTAAGCGGCGATACCGCCGGTCACGCCCAGCAGCACGTGTTTTCCAGTGAGAGTAGGCATAAAGGCTCCGTGCCCGGACTCCATCCCGCAGCTTAACCTGAGTGGCCCTTTCGCCGGTAACCCGGGGCGCACGCCGAAGCCATGAATCACCTGCCGATCAGAGACTGGCCCGCCGCTGAACGGCCACGCGAGAAGCTGCTGGCGACTGGCCCCGGCCGTCTTTCGGACGCCGAACTGGTGGCGATTTTCCTGCGCTGCGGCGCCAGGGGGCACAGCGCCGTGGATCTCGCCCGCCAGCTCTTGCTCAGCTTCGGCGGCCTGCGCGGGCTGCTGACCGCGGACCTGGCGAGCTTCTCGGCATTGCCGGGGCTCGGGCCGGTGAAGTACGCACAACTCCAGGCAGGGCTGGAACTGGCCCGGCGCCATCTCGAGGAGACCGTCAGGCGCGGCCCGGCTCTAGGCTCCCCCGACGCCGTAAGGCGCTTCCTGCGGGCGCGTCTCCGGGACCTTCCGCACGAGGTGTTCTGCTGCCTGCACCTGGACAACCGCAACCGGGTGATTCTCTTCGAGGAACTGTTCCGCGGCACCATCGACGGGGCCAGCGTCCACCCCCGCGAGGTCGTCAAGCGCGCCCTGGCGCAGAATGCCGCGGCGCTGATCCTGGCCCATAACCACCCCTCGGGCGTCGCCGAGCCCAGCCAGGCCGACGAAGTGATCACCCGGCGGCTCAAGAGCGCCCTCGCCCTCGTCGATATCCGGGTGCTGGATCACCTGGTAGTCGGTGACGGCGCCTGCGTCAGCTTCGCCGAACGTGGGCTTCTCTAGATCTCCGCCCGGCCCGGGGGTGGCTTGCGTCACCCGGCGCGCGTCGGCATAATGGCCGACTCTCAAATGGCCGGTCCACCGGTTTTTCCGAGGTCAAAATCATGTCGCGAGTCTGCCAGGTCACCGGCAAGGGGCCACTCACGGGTAACAACGTGTCCCACGCGAACAACAAGTCGCGTCGGCGCTTCCTGCCCAATCTCCACACCCACCGCATCTGGGTGGAAAGCGAGCGTCGCTTTGTGAAGCTGCGTGTCTCCCAGCATGGCCTGCGCATCATCGACCGCAAGGGCATCGAAGCAGTGCTCGCCGACCTGCGCGCCCGCGGCCAGAAGTTCTGAGGAGTCAGCCATGCGTGACAAGATCAAGCTGGTGTCGTCTGCGGGAACGGGACATTTCTACACCACGACGAAGAACAAGCGGCTGCATCCGGAGAAGATGGAGCTGAAGAAATTCGATCCCAAGGCGCGCAAGCACGTCGCCTACAAGGAAGCGAAGATCAAGTAGGCATCGGCTGCAGACCGACGCGCTGACGAAGAAGCCCGCCTTTCGGCGGGTTTTTTCTTTGTGGGAACCAGCGGGGGCCCGGGCGCCGCGGCGCTCAGGCAGGGCGCAAGGCGTAACCCCGCAGGCTGCTGGCAAACTCCTGCAGGGCACGCACGCCGCTGGCCTCGGCCTCCGCGCACCACTCCCGCACCTGCGTCACGAGTTTCTCGTTGCTGGTCGCCGAACCGTTCCAGATCGCCTTCAGCCGCTCCCGGAACTCGTGGACCGTGGCCAGCGCCTGGCTGTTGTCCAGCACTTCGCTGAGCCGCCGGCGCGCGTTGGTATCGAGCAACCCGGTTTCGCGCACCAGCAGCTGGCGCAACCGGCCGGCACGCTCCGGCAGGCGCTTGCGCAGTGCCACAAACTCGGTACGCAAGACCGGAAGCGTCACCATGCGGGAATAATCCCGCATCACGTGCATCCGCCCGACGACGATCGCGCGCACCGTATCGAGATCGAGGTGCTGCCGGGCCGCATCCCTTGCGGGTACCGGAGCCGTCCGCCGCACCTTCGCGAGCCCCACGAAAGACAAGGCCTTCAGCATGACCCAGCCGATGTCCAGCTCCCAGCGCTGGATGGAGAAACGGGCCGAGGAGGGGAAGGCGTGGTGGTTGTTGTGCAACTCCTCGCCGCCGAGCAGCAGCCCCCAGGGCGTGACGTTGCGGGAGGCGTCCGCACATTCGAAATTGCGGTAGCCGGCATAGTGGCCGACGCCGTTGACGATGCCGGCGGCGAGCAGCGGCTGGGAGGCCAGCTGCACCGCGATCATGATGATGCCCGGGATGCCGAACAGGACGAGAAACAGCACGACCATCAGGGCGATGCCGAGGTAGTTGTGAGCGGCGCCGTAAACCCTGCGCTCCAGCCAGTCTTGCGGCGCGCCGCGGCCGTACTTGGTCAGCGTTTCCTGGTTGCGCGCTTCGTGACGATAGAGCTCAGCGCCCTCGAGCAGCACCTTTTTCAGGCCCTCGACCTGCGGGCTGTGAGGATCGTCCGGCGTCTCGCAGCGAGCGTGGTGCTTGCGGTGGATGGCCACCCATTCGCGGGTGCTGATGCCGGTGGTCATCCACAGCCAGAAGCGGCAGAAATGCCGGATCGCCGGATGCAGATCGACCGCGCGATGCGCCGCGTCGCGATGCAAATAAAGCGTCACCGCGAACACGGTGACCTGCACCATGACGAAGGACGCGAGAATGTAGCCCCAGACCGGCAGGTCGAGCAGGCCACGCTGGTACGCGACAAGGAATTCCATCAAGTGGATATCACCGTATTGAGAATCAATCGTGCCACTATATGGGCTTCGCCACCGGAAGTCATTCGGCGTCGCGCCACGGATCGAAGCCAGTCCCATGCCTGAACTGCCCGAAGTCGAAACCACGCGTCGCGGCGTCGCGCCGTGGATCGAAGGCACACGCGTCGTGGCCGTCGATTTGCGCCAGCCGCAGCTGCGCTGGCTCGTGCCCGAGACCCTGGCACGCGAGCTGCCCGGACGCAGGGTGCTGGCAGCCGAGCGCCGCGCCAAGTACCTGCTGTTCCGCGCCGAGGGTGACCGGACGCTCATGCTGCACCTGGGCATGAGCGGCAGCCTGCGCGTGCTCCAGGCCGCCGCGCCGCCCGGCAAGCACGATCACCTGGACCTGCTTCTCGAGGGAGGTCGGCTGCTGCGCTTTCACGATCCGCGCCGCTTCGGCTCCGCCGACTGGATCGCGGGCGAACCGCTCCACCATCCGCTGCTGCGCGAGCTCGGTCCCGAGCCGCTCGGCCCCGGCTTCAGTGCCGAATACCTTGCAGCAGCCTGCCGCGGTCGCCGGATCGCGATCAAGCAGCTCATCATGAACGGGCGGATCGTCGTCGGGGTCGGCAACATCTACGCCAGCGAGGCGCTGTTTCGCGCCGGCATTCACCCGCGCCGTGCCGCCGGAAGGATCGGTGCGCCGCGCCTGGCGGCGCTGGTCACGGCAATTCGCGAAGTGCTGGAAGCAGCGATTCGCCAGGGCGGCACGACATTGCGCGACTTCGCCTGGGGCGATGGCCAGCACGGCTATTTCCGTCCCGAGCTGGCCGTCTACGATCGGGCGGGCGAGCCCTGCCTGCGCTGCGCAGGAACGATCCGCTCCATCGTGCAGGGCCAGCGCTCGAGCTACTACTGCGCGAGCTGCCAGCGCTGAGTCGGGCCGCGCGCCGCAGGACCCCGTGCAAGGCCTCAGTAGGTCCAGCCCTCGATCTCGCCGCGCGGATCGGTCGCCGCCTCAAGGCGATTGCCGGCGTAATCCCAGGTGATCACGTTCATGTTGCCGTACATGCGGCGACTGGCCTGTAGGGCATGCCCGCGCGCCGCAAGGGCCGCACTTTCCTCCGGGCTGAACGCCTCGGGCTCATGCACGACGCGATCCGGCAGGTACTGGTGATGGTAGCGCGGCAGTGCAGTCATCGTCGCGGCGTCCGCACCCTCGATCCAGGCGAGTGTCGCCAGCAGCACCATGCTGATGATGCGGCTGCCGCCCGGCGTGCCGAGCACGGCGACACCGCGTGGGGACTCCAGGAAAGTCGGCGTCATGCTCGACAACATCCGCTTGCCCGGGGCGATGTTGTTCGCGCCGGCGCCGACCAGTTGATACAGGTTGGGTTCGCCCGGCTTGATGGCGAAATCGTCCATCTCGTTGTTGAGCAGCAGGTCGAGACCCGGGACGATGAAGCTGCTGCCGAACCAGCCGTTCAGCGTCTGTGTCACGGCAACCCGATTGCCGGCCGCATCGACCACGGAAAAATGCGTCGTGTGGTCACCGTCCTCGCCCTGGTGCAGCGGCGAGAACACCGCGCTCGGCGTGGCCCTGTCGGTGCGCATCGAGGTCCGCAAGCCGGCTGCGTAATGCGGGTGCAGCAGCCGTTCCAGCGGCATGTCCACGAAATCCGGGTCGCCCAGGTAGCCGCGGTCGCGAAAGGCGCGGCGCAGCGCTTCGACGACGAGGTGCGCGCGGGCTGCAGGCTCCATCGCCTCGAGGTCGTAGAACTGCAACAGGTTCAGTGCCTGGATCATGGCGACCCCGCCGGCTGAGGGCGGCGGGGGCAGCACGACCCTCAGCCCCCCATCGAACTCGGCGACCAGCGGCTCGCGCTCGATCACACGGTAGTTCTCCAGGTCCTCCAGCGACCAGATGCCGCCGTGCGCACGCACCGCATCCACCATGGCCTCCGCGCTCTCTCCGCCGTAGAAGCCCGGAAGCCCGTCGCGGGCGAGGCGCTCCATCAAGCGGGCCAGCCCGGGCAGCTGCATGCGCGCGCCCAGCGGCGGCACCTCGCCCCCGGGCAGAAACAACTCACTGCCGGGCCAGCGGCGCAGCTGCTCGGCCTTGTAGTTCAGCCCGAGGCGCATTCGCTCGTAAACCGGGTAGCCGTCACGCGCGAGCCCGATCGCCGGCGCCAGCGTCTCCGCCAGGGGCAGGCGACCGTAGCGCTCGCTCACGTGGACGAGTGCCGCGGGCGTGCCGGGTATACCGGCCGCAAGCGGCCCGTTCAGCGACAGCCCGGGGACCGGCTCGCCCTGCTCGTCCAGGTACATCTCGGCATGGGCCGCGCCCGGGGCGGTCTCCCGCGCGTCGACCACGACCTGGCGGCCGTTCTCGGCGACATGGAGCAACCAGAAGCCTCCCCCGCCGAGGCCCGACGAATAGGGCTCCACCACGCCGAGCGCGGCGCTCACGGCGACGGCGGCATCGAAGGCATTGCCGCCGGCCTCGAGGACCGCCATGCCCGCGCGCGTGGCCAGCGGGTGCGCGCTGGCGATCGCCGCCTGGTCCGGCGCGCCGGCCCAGCCGACCCCCGGCAGACACAGGACGAACAGCGCAAGCGCGCGGGACAGGCCGGCCACGCGGCACCCGATGGTCGAACGACCGCAGCGGAGGTCAGCCATGTCCAGCCCTGCTCGCGGCGCGGCGCTTCAGCGCAGCCTCGACGACGGGGTCCACGAAGCGCGACACGTCACCGCCGAGCATGGCGATTTCACGCACCATGCTCGAGGAGATGAAGCTGAACTGCTCGGTGGGTGTCAGGAACACCGTCTCGACCTGCCCTGCGATGTGCCGGCTCATGGTCGCAAGCTGAAACTCGAATTCGAAATCGGAGACGGCGCGCAAGCCGCGGATCATCACCGGCAGGCCGTGCTCCTGCGCAAACTTGACGGTCAGCCCGCTGTAACCGCGCACCTCGACATTGGGCAGATCCGCAAGCACCGCGGCCGCCAGTTCCACGCGCTCATCGAGCGTGAACAGCGGGGCCTTGGCCGGGTTCGCGGCGATGGCGACCACCACGCGATCGAAGATCGCGGCCGCTCGCCGCACGAGATCGAGATGACCGCTGGTGATCGGATCGAAGGTGCCGGGGTACATCGCCGAGATACTCATGAACTCTCTGCCTTCACAGGTTCGGGGCGAGCCAGATGGTAACGCACCTGGCCAGCAGCCGCGCTCCGGTGCAGCTGCCAGCCGGCCGGCAACACGGGCGGTGCGATGCCCGCCTCGTGTTCGAGATACACCGCCGCCCCTGGCGCCAGCCAGCCGTGCCGCAGCAGCGCATCGAGCGACGGGGCGAGCAGATCCCGCCGGTAAGGCGGGTCGAGAAAAACGATATCGAAGGGCGTGCCGGGGGTCTCGAGATAACGCCGGGCGTCCACTCGGATCGTCTCGCCCCGCGTGCACTCCAGGCGCTCGAGACTGGCCGCGATCTGCTGCAACGCCGCGGGCGCGACATCGACGAACACGGCCCGTGCCGCGCCACGCGACAGGGCCTCCAGCCCGAGCGCCCCGCTGCCGGCATAGAGGTCCAGACAGCGTGCGCCCTGGATCACCGGCGACAGCCAGTTGAACAGCGTCTCGCGAACGCGGTCGGGCGTCGGTCGCACGTCGGCACCGGCCGGCAGCGGCAGTCGCCGGCTGCGCCATTCACCGCCGATTATCCGAAAGCTGCCTGCTTTCCCCCGCCTTGTCGTCATGGCTTCACGGCCTGCTCGAGCTCATCGAAAGCGTGATCATATCGTCCCATGCCGAGCGGCGAACCCTGGCCGCGAAGCCGCGGGTCGCGCATGACGCAAGTGCAGCAAACTCAAGGCCTTGAAACGACGATGAGAACCAGCGTAGGCTTCCCCCGACGACCGCGCGGCGTGACCGAAGACATGCGCCGTGCCATGCGCGTCCCCGGACGATAAAAGATTCGAAAAAAGATCATTCCTGTTTGGTAGGAGTCATAACGATGAGAAGCCTCTATTCGGTGGCGCTTGCAGCAGTTGCGCTGGCGCTCTCCGGGTGTTTGTCGGACGCCAAAGATCCTGATGCCCCGTCTGTCGGAACCGGCAATGGCGTACCCGAACTTCCGGTCGCCAACGCCACGTTCCGGGCGCAATTCGATCCGCTCAGCGCGATCGTGCCGTATCCCAACGATATCCTCGGTTTCGTTGCGGACCCGGGCACCGACGGCACGCTCAATCTGCCGGCGCAGCCGCTGCAGCCGCTCGCACCGCTGGTCAACCAGCTCGATGGCTTCTCCACCAACGCGCGGATCCAGGCCAACTTCACCCGCGCGGTGGACCCGGCCACGTTGACGCCCCAGACAGTGTTCCTCCTCGAAGTGGCGATTAGCCCGACGAACAAGGCCGTGGTCGGCCTGTCGGACACGACCCTCTGCAAGGTCGCGCTGGCGCCCGCGGCAAACTGCGCCGCCATCGGCGTCGCCGCGACCGGCAATCCCTTCCTGGTGCAGGGTGTCGACTACTCGGTCGGCCTCGCGCCGGATATCGATGCGGGCGGCCAGACGATCCAGCTCAAGCCGCTGCGGCCGCTGAATTCGAACCGCGACAACCTGTTCACGCCGGGCACCGAGAACGGCTACCTGATGATCCTCACGGACGGCATCACGGACACGCAGGGCAACCCGGCGCAGCCCGACAACACCTTCGCGCAGATCCGCGCCGGCTTCCTTGCGGGCGCGATCCAGCTGCCCCCGCCGGGCACGCCCCTGCCGCCCGACCTGACGACGGAAGAGTTGCTCGGACTGTTCATCGCGGCACACCTGCAGGTCGGCCAGACGCTTGGCGTACCGGTGGGCAACATCGTGGTGACCGCCAGCTTCACGACGCTCGATACCGAGACCGTGCTGCAGACCGCGGCCGACATGGCCGACGCCGGCCCGGCCCAGATCGGCCAGTTCATCACGCCGGTCGCGGTGCCGGTCTCGCCGGAGATCGTGCTGCCGGCCGGCACGCCGATCACCACGGCGCTGGTGCTCGAGCTGCAGGGTGTGGACGCCTCCACCATTCCGGGCGAGGGCGATGTCTACGCCGGCGCGCTGCA
>Ga0209947_1000527_pt1 | contig 23944 bp, 20 predicted proteins | sample SalPonR2_B_D2_MG_FD_185706 | JGI IMG/M metagenome (GOLD analysis project Ga0209947, IMG submission 185706) | Salt pond soil microbial communities from South San Francisco under conditions of wetland restoration - Salt Pond MetaG R2_B_D2_MG... ...
TCCATCGGTATCCAGTCGGCGGGCGGCGCGGGCCATGCGCTGTCGCAATGGATGGAGGATGGCGAGAAGCCCTTTGACCTGGGCGATGTGGATGTCTCGCGGATGCAGCCGTTTCAGGGCAACCGGCAGTATCTGTTCGAGCGCTCCAAGGAGACGCTCGGCCTGCTCTACGCCGATCACTACCCCTACCGGCAGAAGGCCACCGCGCGCGGTGTGCGGCGGACGCCGTTTCATGCGCAACTGCTGGCGCGCGGCGCGGTCATGGGCGAGGCGGCGGGCTGGGAGCGGGCGAACTGGTTTGCCAACGAGGGGCAGGAGCGCGCCTATTCCTATTCATGGGGTCGCCAGAACTGGTTCGAGAACGCCGCCGCCGAGCATCGTGCGATCCGGAAGGGCGTGGGGCTCTATGACATGTCGAGTTTCGGCAAGCTGCGGGTGGAGGGACCGGAGGCCGAGGCGTTTCTCAACCATGTCTGCGGCGGCGACATGGCAGTGCCCGTGGGGCGGATCGTCTATACGCAGTTCCTCAACCCGCGCGGCGGCATCGAGGCGGATGTGACCGTGACGCGGCTTTCCGAGACCGCTTACCTTGTCGTCACCCCCGCCGCCACACGGCTGGCGGACGAGACATGGCTGCGGCGGCATCTGGGGGAGCGGCAGGCCATCATCACCGATGTCACCGCTGCCGAAGGCGTGCTCGCGGTGATGGGCCCCAAGGCGCGCGACCTTATGCGCGCCGTCTCGCCCGATGACATGTCGAGTGACGCGCATCCGTTCGGCTGGGCGCGGCAGATCGAGATCGGCATGGGGCTGGCGCGGGCGCATCGGGTGTCTTACGTGGGCGAGCTTGGCTGGGAGATCTATGTGAGCGCGGACATGGCGGGCCATGTCTTCGAGGTGCTGGCCGAGGCGGGCACCGATCACGGGCTGAAGTTTTGCGGGATGCACGCGATGGACAGCTGCCGGATCGAAAAGGCGTTTCGCCATTTTGGCCATGACATCACCTGTGAGGATCACGTGCTGGAGGCGGGGCTGGGATTCGCCATGAAGACCGACAAGCCCGATTTCATCGGGCGCGACGCGGTGCTCGCCAAACGCGAGGCGGGGCTGGCGCGGCGGATGCTGCAATTCCGCCTGACCGATCCGGAACCGATGCTCTATCACAACGAGCCGGTTCTGCGCGATGGCGAGATCGTGGGGTACCTGAGTTCGGGGGCCTATGGGCATCACCTGGGCGGGGCCATCGGGATGGGATACGTGCCGTGCAAGGGCGAGAGCGCGGAAGAGGTGCTGGCGTCGTCCTACGAGATCGACGTGGCGGGCACGCGCGTACGGGCCGAGGCGAGCCTGCGACCGATGTATGACCCGAAATCGGAGCGGATGCGCGGCTGAGGTCGCGCGCGCCCCGCATCGCGTCGCATTGATCCGGCCCGGACTTGTCCCTATAGGCGAGGACAACGCGAAAACTGACTCCGGGGGAACGCAGATGTCCAACGCCCAACTGGAAACCGCCATCGAAGCCGCCTGGGAGGCGCGCGACACGATCACACCCAAGACCGGCGGCGAGACGCGCGAGGCGATCGAGGCGACGCTCGACGCGCTGGACGCCGGCCGGCTGCGGGTGGCCGAGCGGCAGGAGAACGGCGACTGGCACGTCAACCAATGGGCCAAGAAGGCGGTGCTTCTGGGCTTTCGCTTGCACGACATGGAGGTGCATCCCGGCGGGCCGCAGGCCGGCGGCTGGTGGGACAAGGTGGACAGCAAGTTCAACGGCTGGGGCGAGGCCGAATGGCGCGCCGCGGGGTTCCGCGCGGTGCCCAACTGCGTGGTGCGCCGCTCGGCCTACATCGCGCCGGGCGTGGTGCTGATGCCGTCCTTCGTGAACCTCGGTGCCTATGTAGACGAGGGTACGATGGTGGATACCTGGGCCACGGTGGGCAGCTGCGCGCAGATCGGCCGAAACGTGCACCTGTCGGGCGGCGTCGGTATCGGCGGGGTGCTGGAGCCGATGCAGGCGGGGCCGACGATCATCGAGGACAACTGTTTCATCGGCGCGCGCTCCGAGGTGGTGGAGGGCTGCATCGTGCGCGAGGGCTCGGTCCTGGGCATGGGCGTGTTCATCGGCAAATCCACCAAGATCGTGGACCGCGAGAGCGGCGAGGTCTTCATCGGCGAGGTGCCGCCCTATTCGGTGGTGGTGTCGGGCTCGATGCCGTCGAAGGGGGGCGTCAATCTCTATTGCGCGGTGATCGTCAAGCGGGTGGACGCGCAGACGCGCTCGAAGACCGCGATCAACGAGCTTTTGCGCGACTGAGTTGACAGGCTCGAAGCGCGGCACAAGTCTGCGGGCATGAGCGCAGAGCGAGATCCTCCCCTGCGTGCCGGAATCGCCTCGTGATCCCGGCGCTGTCTTTCCCGCTGCTGATGGCCGTGTTTGCCGTGGCCGCAGGCGTGGTGATCGTCTGCTCGCTTCGGGCCACGGGCCTCGCCGACGTGATCGCCGACAGAACGCGGCTGGGCGAGGCGATCATCGGGGCGACGCTGCTTGGCGCGGCCACGTCGCTGTCGGGCACGGTGGTATCCGTCACCGCGGCGGGCACGGGGGATGCGAGCTTTGCCATCTCGAACGCCATCGGCGGCATCGCGGCGCAGACCCTGTTTCTCGCCATCGGCGACCTGATCTACCGGCGCGGCAACCTCGAACACGCGGTGGCCGAACCGGCCAACCTGTTTCAATGCGTGGTGCTGATCGGGATGCTGAGCCTGCCGCTGGCGGCGATGACCGCACCGGAGGTGGCGGTGGCGGGGTTGCACCCGGTCTCGGTGGTGCTGTTCCTGGTCTACGTGACATCGGTGCGGGTGGCCGCGGGCATCCGCGAGACGCCGATGTGGCACCCGACGCAGACCAGCCAGACCCGACGCGACGAGCCCGAGGACGCGGCGGAACGCGACCGCCCGGTGACGGGCCCGCTGCTGGCCTTTGCCGGGCTGGTCTGCCTGATGGGGGCGGGGGGATGGATTATCAGCCAGGTCGGGGCCGAACTGATCGCGCGCTACGCGCTCGGCTCCAGCCTCGTGGGGGCGCTGATCACGGCGGTGGTCACCTCGATGCCCGAGCTTGTCACGACGCTGGCGGCGATCCGGCGCGGCGCGCTGCAACTCGCCGTGGGCGGCATCATCGGCGGCAACACCTTCGACGTGCTGTTCCTCGTGCTGTCGGACATCGCCTATCGCGAGGGCTCGATCTATCACGCGATGCAGGCGGCGGACCTGTTCTGGATCGCGGTGGGGCTTCTGATGACGGCGGTCCTGCTTGGGGGGCTGGTCCTGCGGCAGAGGAACGGCCCGGCGCGGATCGGTGTCGAGAGCGTCCTGCTCTTCGCCATCTATATCGGGGCGGTCACGGTGCAGGTGATCGCGCAGGGCTGAGACCAGGCTGCGCGTGGCTTGACATACGGCGGACCCCGGCGCATGTGGCGCGGATGAGCAAGGACACCACACAGCAGATCTATACCCTCGTCGTCGAGGTCGGACGCAAGGCGGGCGACGGGCTGCCCGAGGCGGCCACGGGGGCGGCGCTGATGGTCTACGCGTCAGGCGTGGACGAGGCCGAGGCGGTGCGCGAGACGGTGGCGATCCTCAAGCAGGCGGGGATGGCCCCGCTCGACGTGACCGGCCACGGCACATGCGAGGAGCGCGAAGCCGAAGGCCATGAGATCGGCGCGGAGGAGCGCGCGCTGATGGCCCGCGCCCGCGACGATAACGCGGTGATCGTGGCGCAGGTGACGCCGTTCGACGATTGAGGCGGGGCCCGGGCTTGCCTTGATGGGTTCACCCCGCGGGAGTATCGCCAACCGTCGCGAGGGGACAAGACCCTGAACGGAGCTAACCTGTAAAGGCGGACTCCAAGGGCGACAGGTCATTGCTGAAAGACTACTTCGGGGACACTCGACCTGCACCTAGAGCGTGCCCGCGTTGATTCGCATTCACGCGACACGCTCCAACCAGTTGATTTCGCATGTTCAAGGATCTCAAAACCGGTTCCCATTTTTGAGTGACATGCTCTAGCCGAACGCTCCAGCCATGCGGAAATCCGGGAGATTTTGTCGCTCAGGACGATGCCAATCGGCTTTCCAGTAATTCGCCGCGATCTTCCAGCAACGGATACGCAATCATCGCGAAAGAGGTGTTCAGCATCTTGAGTGCGCGCAGCAGGTCGAGATGGATCGCGCTGGTTTCGAAGGTCTCGGCCAGACCTTTGCGCAGACGCTTGAGATGCTTGCGCTGCAGGTGCTGCTCCAGATCGCGGACCTGTTCCTTCTGCTCGACCAGGTCCCGCGCGAGGCCGATGTCTTCCGACATCAGAACCGAAATCCCGTGCTGCACATTGCGCAACACAACGTCATGAAAATCCGACAGCTCGCGTCGGCCCTCGGGCGAGAAATCCACGTTCTCGGCGTCCTTGAGGCGCGCGAGATCCACCATCTTGCGCGCGATCACATCCGCGCCCGCCTCCAGGTTGACCGCGATCCCCGAGAGCTCGAAGGCGCGATTGCTGGTGTTCTCGTCCGGGTCCCGGCTTCGCACGCGCGACAGGTAGGTGCGAATATCGAGGGACATCTGGCTCAGGGCCTGCAACTCGGCGCGCTGCGCCTTTGCCGTGGCGCTATCGTAGCGGTCGAACAAACCGATCGTCGCGCGCAACATGATCTCGATGCGATGCCCCATCTTCACCAGTTCGCTCTGTGCGCAGGCAAAGGCGCGTTTCGGCTGATCCTGAACGGACGGATCGAGCGCGCTGTGCCACACGCCCTCGGCCTGCCGCTGCGGCGCATCCGGCACCATCATCTTCGAGATCCGCATGAGCGGTCCGACAAGGGGCAAGCTGACCACAAGCAGCACGAGATTGAACAGCAGGTGGAGATAAAGCGCCTGATGCCCGGCACTCAGGTCAAACCCTGCAACCGGCAGGTCATGGTTCGCCAGCACCAGCAGGAGAGCTCCCGCCCCGCCGCCACGCAGGACCAAGTTGCACCAGACCACCCGGCGCACGACACTCTCGGCCTTGAGCGTCAGCACCACTGCGATGACCGAGCCGCCAAGATTGGCCCCCAGGACCATCGCGAAGGCGACGTCCACGGGCATGAGCCCCTCCGTCGCCAGCGTCGCGAACAGCAGCACGGCCGCCACGCTGGAATGAACCAGCCACGCAAAGAGTGCCGCGATCACGAAAGCCAGAAGCGCGTCATCAGCCAGGTAGAGCATCACGGCTTCGCGCCCCGGCAATCCAGTCAACGGGAGGCTCGCCTCCCGGATCAGATCGAGGGACAGAAAGACCAGCGACAAGCCGATCAGGATGCGTCCGACCTGCCGCATCCGCCGGGCCGCACTGCGCAGAAAAATCATGACACCCGCCAGCAGCAGAACGGGCGTCACGATGGCAAGCTGCGAATTAAGAACGAGCGCGACAACAGCCGAGCCGAGATCCGCCCCCAACATGATCGCCAGGCCCGCCATGCTCCCGACCGCACCGGTAGAGACGAAACCCGCCATCAGCACCGCCACGGCAGTCGAGCTTTGCATCAGAACGGCCGTTGCCGCCCCCGATCCCGCCGCCGCGATGCGGTTCGACGTGGAACGGCGCAGCCAGAGCCGCAGCTTGCCCCCCAAGGCACGCTCGAAGCCTGTGCGCACAAGCCGGACCGCCCAGATCAAGAGCGCTGCGGAAGCGGCCATGTTGATGACGAAAAGAAGCGGTGTGCTTTCCATTGGGGTCCCCGGCTATGGCTGATGCCACCCGGCATCCGCGTTGTCTCAGAATGCAAACGGACCTCCGCCGTGGTGGAGCGGCAATTCCGTCCAGACCCCACCTGGCGATGTGTCGATCAAGGCGCTGCCCGCAGGACCCGTCATGAAGCCTGTGGGCGCATCCTCGCGCAGGTCCAGCGCGAAGGCGCTACAGCATGAAGGGGCCGTCACAACCGGGTGCCGACCGAGCATCGCATGATAAACACCATGCACGTGCCCCGCCAAGACCCTGACAGGCGTTTCATGCCGGTCCAGAACGGCCTGCAGCGCGTCGGGATTTGCAAGGCCGATTGCATCCATGAACCGGATCCCGGTCCTGAGCGGCGGATGATGCAGGGCCAGGGCGAGCTGCATGACCCCTGATCCGACACGCGCCCCGGACAAGAGCGCAAGGCTGTCATCGCGCAGCAGCCCTCCACCTTGACCCTCGATCAGCGTATCAAGCCCCACAATGCGCGTGTCGCCGATATCTGCGACCCAGTCGATCAGGCCACTCGCCGCGATCTCGGGCAGGTCGGAGAACGCCGCCCTGAAGCATTCCCTGACATCATGATTGCCGGGCAGCGCGAGAAGCCGAAGGCCCAGCCGGTCGAGTTCGCGCCGCGCAATGTCATAGCTTTCCGGGCTTCCGTCATCGCTTATGTCCCCGGTCACCAGGACCGCGTCCAATGGACCGATGGCCTCCAGCCGCGCACACAGCGTGGTAATTGCCTCATGCAACAGGCCGGCGGTATCCAGACGTCCCGAAGCCAGATGCCCCCGCGGGACCACATGCAGATCCGACATATGCAGCAAACGCGCCATGCCCTACTTGATCCCCGTGCGCAGGAAGGCCTGCACGAACTGACGCTGAAAGACGAGAAAGGCGATCAGCAGGGGGGCCACGGACATGACCGTCGCCGCCGATATCACGCTGATATCCACGCCGTTCTCGGGCGCGGCAAAGATCGACAGCCCCACCGTGAGCGGTCGTGTCTCGGGCGAATTGGTGACGATCAGCGGCCACAGGAAATTGTTCCAGTGGGTCGAGACCGAGACCAGCGCATAGGCCAGGTATGTCGGCCGCGCAAGGGGCACATAGACCCTCCAGAGGATGCCGAACCAGCCACAGCCCTCCACGCGGGCCGCCTCGTGCAACTCGACCGGCACGCCCTTGAACGCCTGGCGCATCAGGAAGATGCCGAAAGCGGACGCCATATAAGGCATTCCCACCCCAAGGATCGTGTCGAACAGACCAAGACGCGAGACCATCACGTAATTCTCGACGATCAGCACCTCCGGCAGGATGAAGAGCTGCATCAACACCAGGATGAAGACGAAATCTCGCCCCGGGAACCGCACCTGAGCAAAGGCGAATCCGGCTAGCGTGGTGACCAAGAATTGCCCGATAAGAATGATGGTTACCAACAAGAAAGTATTGACGAAATACTTCAGCCACGGCGCAGCGGCCCAGGCGGTGCGGAAATTGTCCAAGGTCCAGGGCGCGGCGATGTTGAAGTTGACCGCGTCCGAGGTCGTGTGAAATGCCGCCCAGAACGCGAACACCAGCGGCGAGATCCAGATCACCGCCAGAAGCAACGCGCCAAAGGTCTCGATATGTCGCGAAAGGCCGCTCATTGATAATGGGTTCGCTTGTCGAGGATGGTGAACTTTATGCCCGCCACGATGCCCAGAACCAGCAGGATCAGGATCGTCATGGCAGCCGCCTGCGGTGCATCAAAGAAGGCGAATGCCATCTCCCAGATGTAATAGAGGATCAGCTTCGAGGCGTCGTTCGGCCCCCCCTTGGTGAGGATGAAGAGATGGTCGATCAGCTTGACCGAATTGATCAGCGCGTTGACCATGATGAAAAGCGTCGTCGGCATCAGAAGCGGAAGCACGATCCGTCGCGTGAAGGTAAAGCGGCTCGCTCCCTCGATATCCGCTGCCTCCTTGAGGTCTTCGGGGATGGTCTGAAGCGCAGCAAGATAGAAGATCATGAAAAACCCGGCTTCCTTCCAGATTGTCACGATGATCACCGCCCAGAGCGCCGTCTCGGGCTGACCCAGCCAATTGACCGACGGAAGGCCAAAGAGAGCGCCGATCTGATCCAGAACGCCCAGGCCCGGCGTGTAGAAAAACAGCCACAGGTTCGCGGCGGCGATCATCGGCAAAACGGTCGGCGTGAAATAGGCGGTGCGCACGAACCCGCGCGCCGGGATCTTGGAATTGGCCCAGAGCGCCATACCCAGTGCGATGGCGATGGAGATCGGGATCGTCGCGCCCGCGTAAATCAGGTTGTTGGTCGCCACCTTCCAGAAGGTCGGATCGGCGAAAAGGTCGGCATAGTTCTCGGAGCCCACGAATTCGCTGGGGCGCCTGCGCGTGCCTCGGCTGAACAAGCTTGTCCAGAGGGTCGCCATCGAAGGGTAAAAGGCAAAGGCCGTCAGCAGGATTGCCGCCGGCGACAGCAACAGCCATCCGTATATCGCCTGTCTGCGGCGCTCGATGTTCACATGGGTCGCCATCTGTGGCCTTTTCCCGTCAGAAGCCGGTGCCGGGCGATCGCCCGGCACCGGCAAAGCGGGCTACCGGTGGAGGATTACCGGTAGTCCTTCAACAGCCGCTCGGCGGCGGCCTGCGCCTCGGCCAGCGCATCGGCGGGCGCTTGGCTGCCCGTCAGAGCCGCCTGAATGGCGTTATTCAGCCCGTCACGCACCCGCGCCGTCTCGAAGGTCGAAAACTCGGCGACGGCGTTCTCAAGCTGGTTTCGCGCCACCAGAGCGGGGGGAAACTCTTCCGTATAGGTCTTCAGAGCTTCTGTCTCATAGGCCGCGGGCGACACGCCCATGTAACCGGTGGAGATCGACCACTCCGCCGCCTGTTCGGGCGCGGTCATGAACTCGATCAGCTTGAGCGCGGCGGCGCGTTCCTCGTCGGTGGTGTCCTCGAAGACATAGAAATTGCCGCCGCCGGTGGGCGAGCCGGGACGCTCCTTGGCGGGCAGTTCGGCGACACCGAAATCAAACCCGGCGCTGTTCTTGACGGCGGTCAGGTTGCCGGTTGAGTGCCACATCATCGCGGTCTGCCCTTCGAGAAACGCCTGGCGCAGCGTGCCCCATTCGACCGTGCCCTCGGGCATGATGCCGTGTTCGGTCGAGAGCGACTTCCAGAACTCCAGTGTCTCGACAACCGCCGGGTCGTCGAAATAGGTCTCAAGGCCGTCGCCGGACATCAGCTCCTTGCCGTTCTGGATAGCGAGCGCCTGGAACATCCAGTAGGGATAGCCCGTGGAGGGGATCATCAGGCCGTATGTGTCACCCTCGGTCAGTGCCTTGCCCATGCTCACCAGCTCTTTCCAGGTAGCAGGCGGCGCTTCGGGGTCGAGCCCCGCCGCGCGGAACATGTCCTTGTTGTAATAGCCCACGATGGTCGAGCGCTGGAACGGGATGCCCCAGGTCTTGCCCTCGATCCGGCTGTTGGCCATCAGCGCCGGATAGAAGCTGTCGAGCCATGCCTCGTCCACGCCCTCGATATCCTCGAAGGCGACGATCCGCTCCTGCTCGATCAGGTCATAGGCGTCGATGGAAAACATCACCGCCAACTGCGCGGGCTCACCCGAGGCGATAGCCGAAAGGGCGCGCACGCGCGTGTCGTCGTAATTGCCCGAATAGATCGCGTTGACCTTGATATCGGGGTTGGCCTCCTCGAACTTGCCGACGATACCATCGACGACCTCCGTCAGCGCACCGCCGACCGCGATCGGATAATACATCGTCAGTTCCGTTTCCGCGGCAACCGGTGCCGCCGTCAGCGCAGCCACCGCACTTGCGATACTTATCGTCTTGATACTGTTCATAGTTTTCTCCCTAAAGTTAATCACGGTCTTCCCAACGTGACATCACTCCGTCACGCCATTCGGATGCCGAGTCCTGTTTCCCTGCGCGTCGAAGAAATGCAGGTCTTCATCGGCAAAATCGATTTCCAGGTCTTCGCCGGCCGGAATGTTGCGCAATCCCGGTACGGAAATCGTCAGTCCGTTCGCTCCGGGATGTGTCAGGCCCACGAAGGTCTCCGAGCCGAGGAATTCACATTCCGAAACCCGGCATTTGAGCCGCCCTTTGCCCGGCTCTGCGAGGCGCAGGCTTTCTGCCCTGAGACCGATCGTGCTGGCGGTCTCGAAGCCGGGTATCGCCGCGCCCTCGATCAAGGCCATGGGTGGCGCGCCCACGAATTCGGCCACGAACGTATTGGCGGAGCGGTAATACAGATCCTCCGGCGCGCCGGTTTGCTGGATCCGCCCGTCCTTCATCAGCACCACCATATCGGCCATGCTCATCGCCTCGGTCTGGTCGTGGGTCACGTAGATCACCGTGATGCCCAGATCGACCTGCAGCTTCTTGATGTCCTTGCGCACCGACGCGCGTAGCTTGGCGTCGAGATTCGACAGAGGCTCGTCCATCAGGCACAGCGGCTGGTTCGCCACGATTGCACGGGCGAGGGCGACGCGCTGCCGCTGACCGCCCGATAATTCAGCCGGTTTGCGCGCCTCATAGCCCAGAAGTCCGGTTATCTCGAGCGCGCGGTGCAGTTTTTCCTGGCGCTCGGCGAAACGGACCTTTCGCACCTTGAGGCCGAAAACCACATTCTCGGCCACGCTCAGATGCGGAAAGAGCGCGTAGGACTGAAACACCATGGACAGATTCCGCTCGGACGGGGCGGCAGTGGTCACGTCCCTGTCGTCGACCAGAATCCGCCCCTCGTCCGGCAGCTCCAGACCCGACAGGAGCCGCAGGGTCGTCGACTTGCCACATCCGGACGGCCCCAGCAGAGCGACAAACGAGCCGCGCGGAATCGACAGGGAGACATGCTCGACCCCGAGATTCCCGTTCCAGCGCTTCGCAACATTCTGCACCTCGACGAAAGCGTCCGACATCAGTCTGCATCCTCTGCAAATGTGATGCGGTCCCCGAGCTGCTCGCGCAGACGGGAAAACGGCTCGGCAGGTGGACGGTCGCAAATGACATGGTCGATCTGCGTGATGGAGCCACCTACGGCGGGTGCGAGACGACCGAACTTGCTGCGGTCTATGACAAGGACGGATGTCTGCGCGTTGCGCCACATCCGGTAGGTCGCGCGCACCTCGGCCTGATGGAATTCCAGCAACTCGCCATCGGCCCCGATCCCGGCGGTCCCGAAGATCGCGTATTCCGCCCGGTAGCGGCCAAAGAACTCGACCACCTCCTCGCCCACGAAATCGCGGTCCGGCAGGCGGATCTCGCCGCCCGGCAGGATGATCCGGTTCGAGATCTCCTCGCTCAGCGCCATCGCCGCGCTCAGGTTGTTGGTGACGACGGTCAGCTCCTTGCGCCGATGCAGCGCCCGAGCCACGCTCAGCGCTGTCGAGCCGATCGATATGAAGAGCGTCGCGCCATCCGGGATGAGCGCCGCCGCTGCACTGGCAATCGCACGCTTGCCCACGAGGTTGGTGCCCGCCCGCTGATCGAAGGGCGTGTTGCGACGCCCCTCGGCAAGCTCGATCCGCCCATGCGAGCGGTGCAGGGCGTCGCCATCGCACAGGATGTCGAGATCGCGACGGATGGTCTGCATCGAGACGCCGAACATCTCGGCGAGCGCACCGACGCTCACCCCGCCCTGTTCCTGAACGACCTGCTGAATGAGATCGTGCCGCCTGGTTTTCTTCGAGGCCATGTCCGCTTCCATCACTTTGGTCGAGTGTTGAGCATGAATTGCAACAAAGCAACATTTTTCTACGTGGTTTTGTTGCATCCCATGATCACGACTGAGCCCCGACGCTCGGGGGAAACGTGCCAGTTCGTTACGAATTTTTAACGTTGAATCAGTGTTAACCGATAAATATGACGCTGACATGAAATGTCGTATTGTTGTTTTTACTTTTAATTTTCTGGCTGCCCTGTAAGTTTTCCCCAGCCCGGTTGCAATGTCCGGGCCTGCGGGAACCGCAATTCGACACGGGTAGGGATTCGCTGGGCTGATGGATACTGTCGCAACCATATTCGACCGATACGAGGCCGTGCGCCATCGCCTGCCCCCGGCCAGCGCCCCGGATGCGACGGCGCAGATCAGCTCGCTGCACGACATCGCCGCGCAGGCCGATGCCTTTGTCTTCGACGCCTACGGGGTTCTCAATATCGGCGAGGCCGGCATTCCCGGGGCCTCCGAGCGCCTCCGGGAATTGCGCGGCAACGGCCACCAGATCCGCATCCTCTCCAACGCCGCCAGCTACACCCACGCCGGGGCCGCCGCCAAGTTCCGCAAGCTGGACATGGGGGTGCGCGACCACGAGATCATCACCAGCCGCGACGCGACGCTGGCCCATCTGGAGCAGCGCCTGTGGGGCTGCATCGCCGCGCTTCAGGACGACCTGTCGGATATCCCCGTCCCGACGCGCCGCCTTGTGGACGATCCCGCGAGCTATGACGCGGTCGACGGCTTTCTCTTCCTCTCCACCGAGGTGTGGTCGCTGGACCGCCAAGCGCTGCTGGAGGCGTCGCTTCTCGCCCGGCCCCGACCGCTGGTCATCGCCAATGCGGATCTGGTCGCCCCGCGCGAACACGGCTTTTCGCTGGAGCCGGGCTATTTCGGCCACTTGCTCGCGGACAGCGCCATCCCCGACATTCGCTTCTTCGGCAAGCCGTTTCCCGCGGTCTACGAGATGATCGAAGCGTCCCTGCCCGGCATATCTCCCGGTCGAATCGTGATGTGCGGCGACACCCTGCACACGGACATCCTCGGCGCTGCGGCCCGCGGCTGGCAGACGGTGCTCGTGGAAAATGACGGGCTGTTTTCCGGCGAAGACACCTGCGCGTATTTCAGCCAGGCCAACCTGTTCCCGACATGGCGGCTATCACGCATCTGAGACAGCCCCGAAATATCACCGGGTCCGGCGGCGCGCCCTCACCTTCCCCGCCCGCGAAGTCACGTCCGGGGACATGGAAACCGCCCGGACCGTGATGCGCCGGCAGGAGGTGGAACTGCAAGGCCGTCTTGTCCCCGAGAAGCTGTGCCGCGCGGGTTTCGCCGGCTCTTTGCAAGTTGCTCACGCAACCGATACAATGAAAGAAAAAACAGTAAATCGCAGCAGTCCCGGGTATAAAGTTCATGCAACATACGCTCCGAAAGGTCTGGAAAGAGTATGTCAGACCTTTCCTCCGGCGCCCCAGGCACCTGCAGGTGGCCGCCCTTTGCTATCGCACTTCGGAGGGCGGCAAGAAGGTGCTGCTCGTGACGTCACGCGGCACGGGCCGCTGGATCATCCCCAAAGGCTGGCCGATGGACGGCAAGAACGCCCCCGAAGCTGCGATGCGGGAAGCCTGGGAAGAAGCCGGTGTGCGCGAAGGTCAAATCGACGGCGACGCGATCGGCCATTACGAGTACGAAAAAGAGCTCAAGACCGGTTTGCCGGTGCCGGTCGAAACCCTCGTCTACAAGGTCGAGGTCAGCGAGACGCGCGACGATTTCCCCGAAGCGGGCGAGCGTGAACGCCGCTGGGTCAGCCCCGAGGAAGCGGCCGACATGGTGCGCGAGCCACAGCTGCAGAGGCTGCTTCGCGAAATGTAACGGCTTTTTGACAACCTGATTGCACCCTTGCACCTGTTTGTCTATCGCGCGTTGTCAAACCGAGCGTGAGTCCCATGTCCGACCGCAATCACCACGACGCAGATCATCTGGAAACGCTCGACCGCGACCTGCACCGTCTCGCCTATCTCGAAGGCGCGACACAATACGTCGCGCGGCCCATGGTCGGGCCTGGCATCGCACTGGCCTTCGTGGTCGTCGCGGGCTTCGCCGCGGCGATCTTCTTCGGGCAAGAGCCGTCCAGCTACGTCGTCGTCCTGGCTGCCGTCTTCGGGGCCTATATGGCGCTCAACATCGGTGCCAATGACGTGGCGAACAACATGGGCCCCGCCGTCGGGGCCAACGCGCTCACGCTCGGCGGTGCCATTGCTATCGCCGCTATCTTCGAAAGCGCGGGCGCGCTCCTGGCGGGCGGAGACGTGGTCTCGACCATCTCGAAAGGGATCATCGCGCCCTCGGCCATGGCCTCCGCCGATGTCTTCATCTGGGCAATGATGGCCGCACTTATTTCCGCAGCGCTCTGGGTCAACCTTGCCACATGGGTAAGCGCGCCCGTGTCGACGACCCATTCGGTCGTGGGCGGTGTCATGGGCGCCGGGATCGCCGCGGCCGGCTTTTCCGCCGTAAGCTGGCCCACCATGGGGGCGATTGCTGCGAGCTGGGTGATCTCCCCCTTGCTCGGCGGCGTGATCGCCGCCGCCTTCCTCGCGCTGATCAAGTCCCGTGTGATCTACCGGGACGACAAGATCAAGGCGGCCAAGAAATGGGTTCCCATACTCGTCGGGATCATGGCCGGGGCCTTCGCGGCCTACCTTGCCCTCAAGGGCCTGAAGCGCGTGATGAAGATCGACCTGCCCACCGCGCTGACAATCGGCGCAGCCTTGGGCATTGCCGCGTGGCTGGTCACCGTCCCGCTGATCCGCAAACAGGCCGAGGGGCTGGAAAACCGCAACAAGTCGCTCAAGGTGCTGTTCGGTATTCCGCTTGTGCTTTCAGCGGCCCTCCTCAGCTTTGCCCACGGCGCAAACGACGTAGCCAACGCTGTCGGCCCGCTCGCAGCCATCGTGCACGCGGCAGAGTTCGGCAGCTTCTCGGCCCAGGTGGCCATCCCCACATGGGTCATGGTCATAGGCGCGTTCGGGATCAGCTTCGGGCTCTTTCTTTTCGGCCCTAAGCTCATCCGCATGGTCGGCGGCCAGATCACCAGGCTTAACCCGATGCGCGCCTATTGCGTCTCCCTTTCGGCGGCGATCACCGTGATCATGGCAAGCTGGCTCGGCCTGCCTGTCTCCTCGACGCATATTGCCGTCGGCGCTGTCTTCGGCGTCGGTTTCTTCCGCGAATGGGACACGGCCCGCCGGATGCGCGCCGTCTCGCAGACCCTGCCCGAAGAGCACCGCATCGCCCCCGAAGAGCGCCGCCGCCGCAAGCTCGTGCGCCGCTCGCATTTCATGACCATCGTCGCCGCATGGGTCATCACCGTGCCGGCAGCCGCGATCATTTCCGCCATGCTATTCATCATCCTGAGCGTGTTTGTGAGCTAGGGGGCGTCGCGGTAATTGGCCGTCGCGCCACCCGCGTCAACTCTTTGATTTCGCATGTTCCAGAAGCTCGAAACCGGTTCCCGCCCTTGAACGACATGCTCTCGCAACCGTGTTAGTTCGCCGGGCTGACTCCGCCACGGCTTGCCGGTTTCGATGATCACGTCGGCGATTGCGACCGGCTTGAGACCCGGAGTGTGGCAGGCGGCGGCGAGCGCCACCTGGAACGGCACATGTCGCGGAGACCGTCGTCCGCCCGCGGTCGTTCTGCTGCCCCGAAGGTGCCCCGCAGCGGGTGGCCCGGGTGACGGGGCGCGCGAAAAGGGGCGGCGCATGACGGCGTGCCGGCCGGTCACCCGCGCAGGAGCGGGCTGACGAATCCTTCGGGCTTGACGGCGAGGACCGGGCATTCGAGGCTGTTGATGATGTTTTCGGCCGTGTTCCCGATGAACACGCCGCTCAGACCGGTCCGCGCCACCGTGCCGATAACGACCACGTCCGCAGCGACCTCGCGGCTCTGTTCGTGTATGACCCGTTCCGGTGCCCCGCGTACAAGACGCGGGACAAGACGCGGCCCGGGGCCGCTTTCTTGCCGAAGCTGCGCGATGAAGCGGGTCATCGCCTCGTGGCGCGTCCCGAGAATCTCGTTCACGTAGCGGTCGGCGGACAAGCGCGCTTCACCGCTCCCGGAAAACGCCCAGACCATGCCCTCGCCGGGGGCCTCCCAAGCGTGAAGGATGATGACCTCGGCATCCCGCGCACGCGCGATCATGCAGGACGCATCGACGACGCGACGGTTCAGCGCCGTGAGCGTCTCGGGTTCGGCGGCGTCCCAGACATCGAGGTCGACCGCCGCCAGAACACGTCCGGGGCGACTTGTCGCCGCCGGTGTCTGCAGCCAGACGGGACACGGGCACTTACGCAGCAGATGCTGGTCTGTGCTGGCAAACAGAAAACGGTCCACGCCCGAGAGCGGCTCGGCCTTCTTGACCACGAAATCGCAGCCTGATCGCGCCACATGCCGGATGACTTCGAGATAGGCCTTGCCGACGGTCACCGTCAGGTCGATGGTGCCGTCCGGCACGGTTTCAGAAAACGTCGCGCGCACGGCGTCGCGGGTATGTTCCACAGCCTCGGCGAGCAACCTGTCGGGATCCGCACCGGAAAGACGGGAGAGAATGGCCAGATCGTGCGGCGGCTCCACGCAGGCGATGACCTCCAGCGCCGCGCCGTGCGCCTCGGCAAGGGCCAGGGCGCTTTCGAGAGCGACCCGCTCCGTGCCGGTGTCTGCCACAGCCAGAATCTTGCGGGGCTTGCTGATCCGATCCGTCATGACGGCAGCTCCTTCTGGCCTTCGGGGTCGGTGATGACGCGCTCGGGCGCGCGCGCGTCCCCCGCGATCATGCCCGCAGCGGCGTAGGCGGCATCGCGGTAGGGCATCAGGACAAGATCGGCCCGCACAGCCTTGAGCGCGCGGGCCGTGTCGTCCCGGTGCGCCGCGACGGCGATCTTTCCCTCATATCCTGCGTCCCGCGCCGCCCGGATCAGCGCATGGCGCGGGTCGTCATGGGTCACTCCGGTATCGTGTTCGGGCACTGCGAGAACGAGCCAGCCCGCGCGGGCGAGCGGCAGATGCGCGAGGAATTCGGGATCGGTCGCGTCGCCGAAAACCGTGTCGAATCCCTGCGCGCGCGCATGGCGCACCGCCTCGGGACTGAAATCGACCCCGAGCACGCGCTTGCCGCTGTCCCGCAGTGCCGACGCGATGCCCAGTCCGTATCGGCCGAGACCGAAGAGGATCACGTCATGAGCACGCACCACGTCCGGGTTGTCCACGTCTTCGGCTGCCGGGTGACGGCGTTCGAAGAGGCCGAGGACCGGCTCGAACACGCTGTAGAGCTGATGGGAATAGGTGATCATGTAGGTCGAGGCCGCGATGGTCACGAGCCCGACGAGCGTGACGAGGCCCAGCGCCTCTTCGGCAACGTGTCCGATCGCGACCCCCATCGCCATGAAGATGAGAGAGAACTCGCTGATCTGCGCGACCGTCAAACCGGCGAGGAACCCGGTGCGCTTGCGGTAGCCCATCGCCCCCATGATCGCGAGCACGATGAGGGGATTGCCGACCAGGACGAAGAGCGCCAGCACGATGGCCGGAGCGACGCTCGCACCCAGTACGGAAAGATCCAGCGACGCGCCCAGCGCGATGAAGAAGAACAGAAGCAGGAAATCACGCAGGGAGGCGAGCCGCGCCGCGATCGCCTCGCGGAAGGGCGTGGACGCAAGAGAGACGCCGGCGAGAAGGCCGCCGAGCTCCTTGCCGAAGCCGAGGTAATGGCCCACCGCGGCCAGCAGCGCAGCCCACCCGATAGCGAAGGAGACCAGCAGCTCGGGCGCGCGCGACAGCCGCTCGATGAGCGGATTGGCGACGTAGCGAATGAAGAGCACGACGAAGGCCAGCATCGCCAGTCCGTAGGCGAGAACGCGCAGGACATCGGCGATCGCCCCGTCGCCTTCGGCCGCACCGCCCACCCCGATGGCCGACAGCGCAATCATCGCGACGACCACGACCACGTCCTGCACGATGAGAAAGCCCAGCGCGATGCGCCCGTGCAGCGAGTCTATCTCGCGCTTGTCGGACAGCAGCTTGACGATGATGATCGTGGACGAGAAGGTCAGCGCGATGGCAACGTAGATCGCCGTCAGCGTATCCAGCCCCAGCGCAAGCGCGATCAGGAAGCCGAAGACCGTCGTGAACACCACCTGCCCGAGGCCGGTGACAAGCGCCACCGGGCCGAGCGTTCGGACAAGGTTGAAATCGAGCTTGAGGCCGACAAGGAACAGGAGGACAGCGATGCCCAGTTCTGCAAGGAGGTCGATCTGCTTGTCGGACTGCGCGATATCGAGGACGGAAGGGCCGGCAAGGATACCCACGGCAATGAAGCTGACGATCAGGGGTTGTCGCAACAAGAGTCCGAAAAAGCCGACTCCCGCTGCCAGCACAAGCAATGCGGCGATCTCGTAAAAGATGTAGCTCTCGATTGCTGTGGTCACGCCATTTCTTTCAGCGATGCTCTCGGTTGGGTGCTCGATCATCCAGCGGACGGCTTCGCCGGGGGAAAGGTCATGCTTGGCGTCCGTCGCATTGCAAGAGCAGCAACCATCGCGCCCATTTCTCCGACATGCGGGCCAGCCCGGCGACAAAGATGACAGATTTACTCTGAAAAGCAACGTCTATCGTGACGGAAAGCATGATACTCATGCTTGTATCGAGACGTCACAGCCGGCGTGACACCAGCGATGCTACATGGAACGACGCGCTCTGACAGCTATCAGGCGGATGCCCGGCCCAGCTCTTGAAGAAGGTCCGACGGTGACGAAAGCTGCGCCCCGCCCCGACATCGGGCTGCCACAGCGCCCGGTCAGGGCTGCCCGTCCGCCAGCAGGCGGCGAATGAGCGGAGCCATCACCAGCGGCGTGAGATACATCGGCAACTGGTAGAGCCCCACGAACAACAGCATCGCTGCCGCCGTATCGGGCGGCAGTGCGCCGAGAAACAGCGCGAGGTTGCGGTTGCCCGCGATGATCGCCAGCGCCGGGGCGCTGCCCGGCGCGCGGCGGCGCGTCAGCAGCAGCGTTGCCACCTGCGCGCCGAAGCCGAGCGCGAAGACGGAGGCGAGCGTGCCCCAGAAGGCGGGGCCGGGGGTGGTGAGCGCGGGCCCCACGGCGGACATGAGGCCGACCACCACCACCGCCATCCCCAGCGTGATGAGCCCGTCCACCGTGCCCTGCCCCGCCGACCCGCGCAGCCACGCCATCCGCGCCCGCAACACGATCGCCGCGCCCCCCGCAAGCGCGATCACCGCCAAGAGGCGCAGCGCCGCCTCTGCCACGACGAGCGGCGCGCCGAACACCGGCAACAGCCAGAAAACCGGCAGCACCGTCAGCGGCAACAGCGCCGTGCCCAGCACGAGCTGACGCAGCGCCGGGGCGGGCTCGCCGCCCGCGAGGATGGTGAGGCCGGGGCTGCCGGTCATCGGCGGCGCGGCCAGCACCAGCACGAGACCGATGCCCAGCACGCTCGCCTCCGCCCCAAGGCCCCGGAGCGCGGCGATGGCCGCCACCGGCAGCGCCACCTGCATCACCAGCGTGACGGCAAGATAGCGCGGCAAGGACCGGCGGCCCGGAAAGGCTACGCGCATCTCCACCCGCAGCGTGGCGAGGAACAGCAGGACCACGATCATCGGAAAGATCAACGGTGCCAGCGCCCGTGCCAGCCCCGGTGCCAGCGCCCCTACCAAAAGGCCCGCCACCAGCACCAGCCGCCCGTGTCGGGCCAGCGCCGCGAGCGCCCCGCTCACACCGCCGCCGCGCCGCGCGCCGCCTGATCGTAGCACCCCGACAGCGCCCGCAGCAGCGCCGCCAGCCGCGACATCTCGGCCCGGTCGAGGCCCAGCTGTTCGACCGAGCGCACCAGCAGCTCCTCGCGCACGCGGCCATAGCGGGTGCAGTAATCGGCCCCCGCCGCGGTGATGGCGACGGTCTTTTCCTTGCCCTTGCGCCCGGTCCCGACAAGGCCCGCGCGCTCCAGCTTCTTGACCGCGTAGCTGACCAGGTGGGTGTCCTCGACATTCAGCACGAGGCAGATATCGGCGAGGCTCTTGGGCCGGTCGCGGTGATGCACGAGGTGCACCACCAGCACCTCCAGCGGCGCGAGCCCCGGCATCCCGGCGGCGGTCATGCAGCGCGACATCCAGCGCTGAAAGGCGTGGTTGGCCATGGTGAGGGCAAACTCCACCTCCGACAGTTCCGGCAGGCCGGAACTGGCGAGATGGGCCGAGGACACGACCGGCCCCGGCCTCAGCGGGCGAGCATCGTCTGCGGGATCCATAGGGCAATCTCCGGGAACAGGGTGAGGATGGCAGTGGCCACCACCAGCAGGAGGAAGAACGGAAAGGCGTGGCGCGCGATCCGGAATATGCCGCGCCCGGTGATGGATTGCAGCACGAAGAGGTTGAATCCCACGGGCGGCGTGATCTGGCTCATCTCCACCACCAGCACGAGGAAGATGCCGAACCAGATCGGGTCGATCCCTGCCGCCAGCACCATCGGCAGGATCACCGAGGTAGTCAGCACCACAATGGAAATCCCGTCGAGGAACATCCCCAGCACGATGAAGAACACCACCAGCGCGGCCAAGAGCATGTTGGCCGAATAGCCCTGCTCACCGATCCAGGCGGCCAGCGCGCGGGGGATGCCGGTATAACCCATGGCGACGGTCAGGAACGCCGCACCCGCCAGGATGAAGGAGATCATGCAGGTGGTGATCGTGGCACCGCGCAGCGCGCCCCATGTGCTTTCCCAGTCGAGCGAGCCGCCTATGCCTGACAGGATCAGCGCGCCCAGCACGCCCACCACCGCCGCCTCGGTGGGCGAGGCGAGGCCCGCGTAGATCGAGCCGATAACGGCGACGATCAGCAGGATCGTCGGCCCCAGCAGCACGATTGCGCGCAGCTTTTCGGCCCAGGTCGTGGCAGGCTCGGCGGCGGGCATCTTGTCGCGATGCATCAGCGCCCACAGCATCGTGTAGCCCGAGAAGAGCGCCGCCAGCATAAGCCCCGGCCCGATGCCCGCAAGAAACAACCGCGCGATGCTCTGCTCGGTCGCCGCCCCGTAGACGATCAGGATGATCGAGGGCGGGATGAGAAACCCGAACGTGCCCGAGCCCGCCAGCGTGCCGATGATCATGCGGTCATCATAGCCGCGCCGCGTCAGTTCCGGCACCGACATGCGCCCCACCGTGGCCGTGGTCGCCGCCGACGAGCCGGATACCGCGGCGAAAAGCGCGCAGCCGAAGATGTTGGCATGCAAGAGCCGCCCCGGCAGCCGCGTGGTCAGCGGGGCAAGGCCCGAGAACATGTCCGACGACAGCCGCGAGCGGAACAGGATCTCGCCCATCCAGATGAACATCGGCAGCGCGGTCAGGTCCCAGATGTTGAGCGCCCCCCAGACCTTGGTGGCAAAGACAAGCTCCACCGGGGCCGAGGACGCCATCAGCATCGCCGCCAGCCCCACGGCGATGAGCGCGAACCCCACCCAGAGGCCCAGCGCGAGGCAGCCGAAGAGGATCGCGACGAGGACCAGCGCGAGCGTCTCAATGCCCATCCGTGCCTCGCTTCTTCGCCGCTTCGGCGCGGCGGTAATCGGGGGTCTGCCCGCGCAGCAGCGCGACCAGTTCATCCACCAGCGCCACCGCCAGCAACGTCAGTCCCGCCACCATCACCGCCTGCGGCATCCAGAGCGGGAACCTCGCCATGCCGAAACTCACCGCCTCGAAGGTGTAGCTGTCACGCGCCTGCACAAAAGCGCTGTAGAGCGCGAAGCCGCACAGCCCCAGCGCCCCCAGCAGCACCAGACCGGCCATCAAGCGCGCCAGCGGCGCGGGCAGGCTGTCGGTCAGCATGGTGACGCGCACATGCCCGCCCGCGCGCAACGTTCCCGCCAGCGCGAGGAACGCTGCGCCGACGAACAGAAACCCGCCCATCTCCGACAGCGAGGTGATGGCGATGCCCACCGGCTCGCGTCCCAGCGCGATCAGGCTGCGGTCGATCACCCGGCCCGCCACCTGCACGAGCACCAGCGCGGCGATCGCCACGAGCGCCAGCGCGGCAAGGACGAATCCCGCATCGTAAAGACGGTCGAGCGTCCTGCGCAGCATGGCAAGGCTCCTGTCTGTCCTTGAAGGGGGACGTCGCGGGCGGGATGGTGCCGCCCGCGCGCGCCCGCTCAGTTGCGGGCGTAGTTGTCGAGGATCAGTTCACCCTCGGGACCGGCCGCGTCCTTCCATTCCGCGGTCATGGTCTCGCCGATCTCGCGCAGCTCGCCGGCAAGCTGCCCGGAGGGCTGGTGCACCTGCATACCGTTTTCCTCCAGTGTGGCGATCTTGTCCTCGGTCTCGGCCACCGACATCTCCCAGCCGCGCAGTTCGGCCTCTGCCGCCGCCTCGATCAGCGCCTCCTGCTGGTCCTCGGGCAGGGCGTCGAACGCGCGGGAGTTGACGATCACCATGTTCTTGGGCAGCCACGCCTGCGTGTCGATGTAATGGCCGACGAAATCCCACGCCTGCGACGACACGCCGGTGGAGGGCGAGGTGATCATCGCCTCGATGCGAGAGGTGGAAAAGGCCGTGGGGATATCGCCCGCCTCGACCGTGGTGGGCACCGCCCCCATGAGCTGTGCCAGCCGCTCGGTGGCGGTGTTGTAGGCACGGAAGTTGACACCCTGAAGCTGCTCGATCGAGGTCACCTCCTCGGTAACATAGAGGCTCTGGCCCGGCCACGGCACGGCATAAAGCAGCGTCAGCCCCTGGTCGGCCAGCTTGGCCGCGATCTGGTTGCGCGAGGCCTGCCACAGCCGGGCGGCATCGTCATAGCTCGCCGCGAGGAACGGCACCGAATCGACGCCGAACACAGCGTCCTCGTTGGCAAGTTGCGACATCAGGATCTCGCCGATGGGGGCGAGGCCGCGGCGCACCGAATCGCGGATTTCCGGATGTGCATAGAGCGAGCCCGCCGAATGCACGGTGATGGTGAGCCCACCCTCGGTGGCGCTGGCCACATCGTCGGCGAACTGCATGATGTTCTGGGTATGAAAGACGGAATCGCCATAGGGCGTGGGCATGTCCCAAGCGGTCTGCGCATGGCCCGCGCCTGCGCCGAGCCCGAGGGCGAGGGCCCCCGACAGCGCCAGTCTGGAAAGGTGTTTCATGAGGTGCTCCCTGTTGGATCAATTGATGCCGGAGCCGACCGGGGGCGGCTCCGGTTGAAGGGAAGCGTGCGCAGTCAACGACAATTTGTCAACAAAATATAAATATTGATGAGACGTGTGGCGGGATACGCTCCGCCCCTTGGTTGTGCCTCATCGAGGGATCATGAGCGGCGGGGTCATGAGTGGCCTTTAGCGGTCCCTCGCGCGGCTCATCTCTTCATGCCCAAGGTCTCCTTCAGGCCATGCACGCGCCCCGCCGCGCACTGCCTCACGCCAACTGCCACATCTGGAACAGCAGCCCTGCGGCAAACGCGCCCGACAGCGACAGCGCGATGTAGAGCGCGAAAACGCGCGGCTTCACCAGCGCCCAGACCGCGATCGCCGCAGGCAGCGAGGTGACGCCGCCGGCCACGAGAAAGGCGAGGCCCGCACCGGGGGCCATCCCCTGCGCCACCAGCCCGCCCACCAGCGGCAGCGCGGCATAGCCGTTGAGATAGGCGGGTACGCCGACGAATGTGCCGAAGAGGATGGGCGACAGGCCGGTGCCACCGAGCACGCCGGTGATCGTCTCGGCAGGGATGAAGGCCAGCATCAGGCTTTCGAGGACAAAGGCCAGCGTCAGCCATTTCAGCAGGAAGAGCGTGACATTGAGTGCCTCACGCCCGAATTTCGCGCGCCGCTCCGGCTCGGCCCAGAAGCGCCAGACCACCGGCTTCGGATCGCGCAGCTTCGCTCCGCCGCAGCCGCCGTTTCCGATGCCCTCGCGCAGCGGATCGGCGAGACCCCCGGCGCGGCCCACGAGATGCACCACCCAGCCGCCCATAAGGCCCAGCCCGATGGCCGCCAGCGTCTTGGCGATGGCGAACTCGAGGCCAAGGACACCCGTGGTCAGCACGAACATCGACGGGTCCATCACCGGCGAGGCGAGCCAGAACGCCATCACCGCCGAGAGCGGCACCCCCATCGCCAAGAGCGCCGCGATGAGCGGGATCACCCCGCAGGAGCAGAACGGCGACAGCGCCCCCGCCAGCGCCGCCAGCCCGATCATCACCACCGGCGCGCCGGTAAAGGCGCGCGCGATGAGGTTGTCCGCCCCGGTGGCTGTGGCCCAGGCCGCGACGCCGATGGACAGCACGAGGAAGGGCGCGGTGCGCGCCAGCGCGTCGGTGGTGAACGCGACGGATGCCCCCGCCTGCGCACGGTCGAACACGGTGAGCAGGACGAGGATC
>Ga0209947_1000528_pt1 | contig 23926 bp, 21 predicted proteins | sample SalPonR2_B_D2_MG_FD_185706 | JGI IMG/M metagenome (GOLD analysis project Ga0209947, IMG submission 185706) | Salt pond soil microbial communities from South San Francisco under conditions of wetland restoration - Salt Pond MetaG R2_B_D2_MG... ...
CAAAATACCTCTCAGACCTCTTGCACCTGTCTTAATTTCTAAAGCTTTCTCAGCGATTACTTTTAATGCGTCCTTTTCTATTTCTAGTTCTACACCGTCCATTTTGAAAAGCTCTTTATATTGATCTACTAAACTGTTCTTAGTATCCATCATTATTCTTATTAGAGCTTCTTCGTCTAATTCTTCTAATGGAACTATAACAGGTATTCTACCTACAAATTCAGGAATTAAACCGAATCTTAACAAGTCTTGAGCCTGAATGTTTTTTATAATCTTACTATAGTCTTGTTTAACATTATCGCCTAATTCAGCTCCAAAACCAATTGATTTTTTACCTACTCTTTTTTGTATTATTCTTTCTATTCCATCAAAAGCTCCACCTATAACGAATAGAATGTTTGAAGTATCTACCTGAAGGAATTCTTGATGTGGGTGTTTTCGGCCTCCTTGCGGTGGTACATTTGCTACTGTGCCTTCTAAAATCTTTAAAAGAGCCTGCTGGACTCCTTCACCACTTACATCTCTTGTAATCGATGGATTATCACCTTTTCTTGCAATCTTATCGATTTCATCTATATATATAATTCCCTTTTCCGCCTTCTCTATATCATAATCAGCAGCCTGTACTAATTTTAATATAATATTTTCTACATCTTCTCCTACATAACCTGCTTCCGTCAAAGATGTAGCATCAGCTATTGCAAAAGGAACTTTCAACATTCTGGCTAATGTTTGAGCTAAATAGGTTTTTCCACTTCCAGTAGGACCTATTAATAGTATATTGCTTTTTTGTATTTCAATGTCCCCAGTTTTTTTATAACTATTTATTCTTTTATAGTGATTGTAAACAGCTACGGACATCGACTTTTTAGCTTGATCCTGTTTTATTACATACTTATCTAAAAACTCAAAAATCTCTTTTGGTTTTGGTAATTTTTTAAATTCTGATTCTTCTAGAAAATCTGTTTCTTCGTCAATAATCTCCTTACATAAGTCTACACATTCGTTACATATATAAACATTTGGTCCAGCGATTAATCTTCTCACTTGATCCTGAGATTTACCACAGAATGAACATCTCAAGTGCTTTTCTTCTTTAGCCATATGAACACTCCTTTATTTTCTATAGCTAATCACTTCATCTATCAGACCGTACTCCTGGGCTCTTTTAGCCGTCATAAAATGATCTCTATCTGTATCTTTTCTTATTACTTCTATAGGTTGACCTGTTCTTTCACTTAATATTTTGTTTAAATCTTCTCTCATTTTTATTATTCTGTCTGCTTGAATTCTAATATCTTCAGCTTGGCCCTGTGCTCCTCCAAGAGGTTGATGTATCATTACTTCAGAATTCGGCAAAGCATATCTTTTTCCTTTTGTTCCAGCAGCAAGTAAAAAGGCTCCCATACTCGCAGCCATTCCTATACATATTGTTGAAACATCGGGCTTAATATACTGCATTGTATCATAAATTGCAAAGCCTGCTGTTATTGAACCCCCTGGACTATTGATATATATTTGAATATCTTTATCTGGGTCTTCAGCTTCTAAAAACAACATCTGTGCTACTAGTAAACTTGCTGTAGCATCATTAACCTGTTCACCTAAAAATATAATTCTTTCCTTCAGTAATCTGGAGTAAATATCGTAAGATCTTTCTCCTCTTCCTGTATTTTCTATTACGTATGGTACTAATGGCATAATTACACCTCCAAAAATTTTTATTAATTATTATTTTGCTAATTTAAATCCTTATTTCTTTTCTTCTTCCTTTTCTTCTTCCTTTTGTTCAGTTTCTTCTTTTTCTACCATTTTTACACTATCAGCTATAAACTCTATAGCTTTTTTTCTTTTTACAGAATCCTCAATATATTCTTTGCTTTCTTCTTTCATCTTTTCCATGAAATCATCAAGCTTATCTTCTCCTATGCCGTATGAATTAGCAAGATTTTTAAGCTCTTCCTCTGTTTCCTTTTCTGTTACTTCAAAATCATACTCATTAGCTAATGCTTCTATAACTAATTCTGTTTTTACACTTGTTTCAGCTTGTGGTCTTATGTTTTCCTTAAGTTCATCCATGTTTTGGCCTATCATTTTGGAATAATCTTCTAAATTTATACCCTGTTGAGCAAGTTGCTGCTTAAATCCATTTAACTGATTTTCTATTTCTCTATCAACTAAAATATCGGGCACTACAGTCTCACAATTACTTACAAATTCAGTTATTGAGTTATTTTGATTTGTTATTTTTTCCTTATCTTTTGCTTTTTTAATTAAATTATCTTTCGTATCTTTTTTTAATTCATCTATAGTATCAAATTCGCTAATATCTTTAGCAAATTCATCATCTAATTCAGGTAATTCTTTTTCTTTTATCTCATGAATTTTAACATTAAAATTAGCTTCTTTACCGGCTAATTCAGCTGCATTATAATCTTCGGGGAAAGTAACCTTAACTTCTACATCTTTTCCTGATTCCTTACCTATCAACTGTTCTTCAAATCCTGGTATGAATTGATTTGATCCAATTTCTAGAGATTGATTTTCCGCTGATCCACCTTCAAATTCTTCATCTTCTATAAAGCCCTTATAATCTATTAATACAGTATCGCCTTCTTTTACAGGTCTATCTTCTACATTTATAATTCTTGCATTTTTTTCCTGCATTTCTTTTAATGAATTATTAACCTGCTCATCATCAACTTCTGACCTTACCTTCGTAACTTCTATTTCTTTTGGGTCTGCTAATTTCACTTCAGGTTTCACTTCAATATCTGCCGTTATTACAACATTTTTACCTTCTTCAAATTCCTTAATATCTAACTTAGGTTGATCTATCGGATCTAATTCAGTCTTTTCTAGTGCTTCTTCATAAGCTGGTGGAATTACAATATCAAGTGCATCCTCGTAAAATACGCCTTTACCGTATCTAGATTCAATTAATTTTCTTGGAGCTTTTCCTTTTCTAAAGCCTGGTATGTTAATATTCTTTCTATTTTTTAAATAGGCTTTTTGAACTCCTTCCTCAAACTTTTTTGGTGTTATTTCAAACTCTATTGTTACAATATTTTTCTCTTTGTTAACTATTTTTGCCATTACTTCCTCCTTGATTATTAGTATATTTATTTTTATATGTTAACCTTTAATAGTTTAGTCAAAGTCATCTAATCATTATATCATAAAATTTATATATATCAACTTCAAAAACTAATCAATAATAATTTTTTTGAAATCTTCATTGATTTTATCCCTAAAGCCTTCCCCATATTCTAAAACTCCATTATTATTTATAAAAGGATATGCAAAAATAACTGAATTTCTATATATTCTTTTTAATCTTTTATAATAATATTTGTTGATTCTAAAAAAATCTAATTCAATCCTATCTATTTTGTTAATATCAATTTTTTCTTTAAGGTAATAAAACATCCTACTATATATATCTACCCCATTTTCAACCCTTAATACAGGTTCTATGAATATTCTCACCTTCCAACCTTTTTTTAAAGCCAAATTTAAACTTTCTATTCTTTTATCCAGTGAAGGTGTGTGTTTTTCGTATTTATCTATAATATTTTGTGGAGACAGCGTCCAAGAAAGTATAAAGTTATCAGTAGGAAGCTCATTTTCTAACAAGTTAAAATTATTACTTTTGGTTCTAGATTCAAAAAATATATTTGGATTTTCTCTTGCAAAATCCAACCATTTTTTATTTAACCCGTGAATTTTTTCAAAAGCCAATAAATCTCCTTCATAAGATAAACTTATATAGCCTTTATCTTTTACTTTTTCCTTAACATTTTTCATTATTTCTTTATAGTCTATAAATATAACAATATTGCTGCTGGGATACATCCCTTTTAGAAAACAATACTCACAGTCATAGGGACAATTCATTAAATTTACTATATAATAAAAATTATTATAACCAAAATCATTGCAAACTTCAGCACCTTTATAAATTTTTTTATCCTTGCTTTTAGCTAGTATTATTTTAAAATTCTCCTTTTGGAATTTATGTGATTGATTTTTCCTATTAAAAACATCCTTATAATGCTTAATTTTAATTATATCAGGAAATTCTAAGTTCTTTAAAATCTCCTTAGTATATTCATCATTCAATATATCCTCTTCTACATATACTTTTTTACTCTTTGAATAAGTCAAGTTTTTCTGTAAATTCATCATACTTCTTCCTTCTATCTTTTTTATCTTTAGCTTCAATCTTAGAAAAATCTTTAAGCAATTTAGTTAAATCATTACCTCTAATTTTATAATCTATAGCTTTGTTTTTTAGTTCTAACTCTAAATATTTAGATAGTCTATAGTTTTCGCCTACTATTTTCAATAAGTTTTTTTCTTCCTTAGTAAAAAAAATTGTTTTTTCAGTATTTGAACTAGCTTGCTTTAATTTATTTATATATTCAATAATTTCTACAGAGCTATTCTTTATTATTTTTTTTACAAATTCTTTGTCTAACTTATTACTATCCTGATTGTCAGATATTATTTTTATGATTTTTATATTTTGCTGAAATACGTAGTTTTGAGCTACTCTATAAAAAGCTTCTCCCTCTAAATCAACAAGATTTTTATAATAATGTTTATTTATATCTTTTCTTAATATAGTTTTAAGTTCTCCTTCTTTAAAAGGATGGTAATCTATATCTAAAAAATATTCATCATCATTTATACCCAATAATTTATTAATTATAAAAACATCTCCAATCTTTTGTCTTTTACTGCTGCCAGCTATACCTATATTTAAAACTATATCATCTTTATCTTTATAATATCTAGCAAGTAGATTACTTAATCCTTCAGCTGCTTTTATAACTCCTGTACCAGTAATTAAAGCTAATATATCTTCTTTTTTATAAATTCTGACCTTGTTAATATTGTGTACCTTTTTAAGATTATAATAATCTATAAAAGGCTCAGCTTCAATTTTAAGTGCAAAACACAAAAAAATCATACTATACATCCCATCCTTTTATAATTGGAAGATTTTGATTTATCATATAGTAAATCAATTTTATGTCTCCCTCAGACTTCTGGACTACAAATTTTCCGTAGGTTTTAATAGTTTTAAATTCTTCTTCAACTATATTATCTGGAGTTCCATACTGCAAATAATTACTATTAAATTTTTTGTAAGAGTGTTTTAGTCCATTCATGGTTATTTTTGTGATTAATGATACCTCCGTGTCATTTTCTTTTATTTCTAAGATTTCAAAATCCACATTTACCTTACCTTTATATCCTAAAGGTTTTAATACTAAATATTTATAGTCGTATATCAATATTTTTTTAATATCCTCTATAATCAAATCTTCAGAAGAATTGAGTAAAAAATCTTCTGGAGTATTGTTTTTAACTACATATGCCCCGTAAAAACTTGAATATGTTGGAGAAGACTCTCGGAAAATATCAGAATATCTTCCTTTAAAAGCACCAAAAGTATAATACACAATTAAATCCACATCTTTATCAATAAAACTTGAAAAGTATTTTGCATTAAATGTATTCATCAAAGGATACCATTCTAAATTAACTTCTTTTGGAATTTCTATTTCAATATTTTCTTCTTTAACAAATGAGCTCCTAAAATTAATCATATTGTAGGGTATCATAACCAATATGCTTCTAATTAAGTATATATTTAAAATGAATAAAGAAACTAATACTATAATTGTAATTCTTAAAATATATTTTTTCATATTATTCAATCTTCAATTCTGGTTTTTTCCCACCAGCGGATTTAACATAAATGTATAAACCCAGAAGAACAGATATCCCTCCCAATAATGTTAAAGAACTTGGCATTTCCTCGAATATTATTAAAGCTAAAATTGATGCAAATATTGGTTCTCCTAATGTTGATACCGATACAAAAGTAGAAGATACATATTCTAACATCCAGTTATACACGCTGTGGCCTAAAACAGAACAGAAAAAGGCTAAAGCAAAAAAAATCAATATTTCATTTTTGGGATATGGATATATAGGGGTTTTTGTAGCTAGTGCTATAGAAAAAAGAACCACAGTTGATATAGAATAAACTATTAATACATAAACTCTTAAACCCATTCTAATTCTTAATCTTCCGCCTATAAGTAAATATCCTCCTACAAAAAAAGCTCCTAATAATGCTAAAAAATCTCCTTTTAAAGCATGCCCTCCAACTTGAAAATCTCCAAAGGCTATTAAAATAGTACCTGCTAAAGCAATAGCTATACCTACTATAGATCTAAATTTAAAATCTTCCTTTAGAACAAAATGACTAAAAGCTGCTACAAATACCGGGCTTAGTGAAACAAGTACTGTTGAACTTGCAACTGAGGTTAAACTTAATGAAGAAATCCATGTTGCAAAGTGAAGGGCTAAAAACACTCCACTAAAAAAACACCATAATAAATCTGAAATTGTTATTCTTTTTAATTCTTCACGATCTTTTATAAGTACAGGTATCACCCAAAGTAGTGATGCAAACAACATTCTATAAGCTGAAATAATTATGGAAGGAGAATCAGATAGTTTTACAAAAATTGATGATAAAGACGTAAAAAAAAGTCCTACAAAAACAAAATTTTTAGATGGATTGTTTTCCATTGTCCACTCCTTTAATGTTATTATTATACTTAATTTACACCATAAAAAAAAATAAATCAAATTATGCAGGCATAATTTGATTTATTTTTAATTTTTGAAACTATGAACCGGTGCTGGTATTCTACCTCCTCTTTCAACTAATTTATCGCTGGAATATTTATTTAATTTTATTATAGGAGCATGTCCTAACAAGCCACCAAATTCAGCAACATCACCAACCTTTTTACCATAAACAGGAATAACTCTCACAGCTGTAGATTTATTATTTATCATTCCTATAGCACATTCATCTGCTATCATTGCTGATATTTTGGATGCTGGTGTATCTCCTGGTATTGCAATCATATCTAACCCAACTGAACATACACAAGTCATGGCTTCAAGTTTATCAATACTTAAAGAATCTCTATTAACAGCATCAATCATTCCTTGATCTTCACTTACAGGTATAAAAGCTCCACTTAATCCCCCTACATGAGATGAAGCCATTATTCCACCTTTTTTAACAGCATCATTTAGCATTGCTAATGCTGCTGTTGTTCCGTGTGCTCCACAACTCTCAACTCCTATCTCTTCAAGTATTTCTGCTACACTATCACCTACTGCTGGTGTTGGCGCTAGTGATAAATCCATTATACCAAAGGGTATATCCATTCTTTTTGAAACTTCCTTGGCCATTAATTCTCCTGCTCTTGTTATTTTAAAAGCTGTCTTTTTTATTGTTTCAGATACAACATCAAAGCTTTCTCCTTTTACTTTCTCTAATGCATGTTTTACTACCCCGGGTCCACTAACTCCGACACTTATAGATGCCTCCCTTTCACCAACACCATGAAAAGCTCCTGCCATAAATGGATTATCTTCTACAGCGTTAGAAAAAGCTACGAATTTAGCACATCCTATACTATCCTTGTGCCTCGTTAGATAAGCCGTTTCTTTAACTACTTCTCCAATTCTCTTAACAGCATCCATATTAATACCTGCCTTAGTACTTGCTAAATTTACTGATGAGCACACTTTATTTGTTTCGTATAAACTAGCAGGTATAGAATCTATGAGAATATCATCTCCCTTAGAATTTCCTTTATGGACTAAAGCAGAAAACCCGCCAATAAAATCAACTCCTACCTCTTCTGCAATCTTATCTAATATCTTGGCAAATTCTACGTAGTTTTTATCATTAGATGCTCCTGCTATTAGTCCAATTGGAGTTACAGAAATTCTTTTATTTATTATTGGAACGCCGAATTCTTTCTCAACAGTTTCTACGATAGGAACTAAATTTTCTGCATAACCTAGTACTTTATCATATATCTTTTTTCTTGATTTTTTACCATTAGTATCTGCACAATCCAACAAAGATATTCCTAAAGTTATTGTTCTTATGTCAAACTTTTGTTCATCAATCATCCTAATAGTTTCCAATATATTACTTCTATTTATCAAATTATTACCTCCCATATTATATTTCATGCATTTTATTAAATATATCTTCTCGCTGTAATCTCACAGATAATCCCATTTCATCGCCGATAATTTCTAATTCGCTTTTTAAATCAACTAGATCCATTGATAAATTCGAAATATCAACAAGCATTATCATAGTAAAATATTCTTGCATTACAGTTTGGTTTATATCTAAGATATTAACCTTCTTATCTGCCAGCAATCCTGCTATATTAGCTATTATACCGACTTTATCTTTTCCTATTATTGTAACAACTGACCTCATTATTCCCTCCTTCCTAAAAAAAATAAAGACCAAATAGGTCTTCATTAGTTTAAAATTATTTTTTCTTTGTCCTTTTACCTGAGAGTTTCGTTTTTCAACTTACCCCTTCGGTGCTCTTTCGAGTCTCTCCAAAGTTTTGTCCATATGCGGTCGACCTTTCTTCCTCATATTTCATCCAATTATTTAATTTATGGTTAGTATATGTTAATTTACAAACAATATCAAGTCTTTTAGAAAAGATTTACAATAATACCTTGTACTATCCCTATAATAAATCCAAGCACAGCTCCCAATAACTCTATATGCCTTAATTCTTTTTTTGCTATATCTAATACTATTTCTTCAAGTTTTGATAAATCAAAAGCATTAATTTTTTCTTCTATTAATTTACTTATAATAATTTCTTCTTCGGCCTTTGAACTCATTTCTTTTATTATATCCTGAACATAATCCAAACCTTCTTCATCCATTACCTTATTAAAATATTGGATTATAGGTTTTTTCAAAGCCAAAATCAAAGGATATTCTGAAATTTTTGTTTCAATAACTGTATGAATTTTCATTTTTATTTTATCAAGAAGTCTTTCGATTTTTTCTTCTGTTACGAAGGATTCCACAAGTTCTTCTATGCTTAAAAGCTCCTTTTCAACGGTATCTCCTATACTTTTTGATATCTCTGTTTGTCTTTTAGGTATAACACCCTGCAATTTTAAACCTAATATTTTAAAAGGTTTAACCGGCCTAAAAAGTAATTTTATTGCGATAACATTCGTAACGTAACCTATACTTGCTCCTATTATTGATAGTATTCCTATTTTGATTAAAATATTTGTCATTTAGCTACCTTCTATATTTTGATTTTTTGCATTCCTCTTTTTCTATACACTGATATATTTTCAAAGCCTAGTTTTTTTAAGTAATTAATTGAATTCTTGCAATTAAAACCTACATGCTCTGGATAATGAGCATCGGATCCAACAATTATATTTTCTCCTCCGAGCTTTTTATACAAGGTTAAAATTTCTTTTTTGGGATATTGTCTTGCAACTCTATGGCTAAATCCCGAAGTACTAACTTCCAGACTCTTTCCTTCTTTAATAATGATCTTTAATATATCCGCTATAATATCTTTATAATATGTAAATTTTATATCTGGTCCAAACCTATCTATATAGTCTAAATGTCCTAAAACATCATAGTTTTTATAGTTTTTTAATACTTTATAAATTTGATAATAATACTCTCTATAAACATTTTTATCTATACTAATTTTATTATAATCAATTTCATTTAAAAATACATTGTTAATTCTATGAAAAGCTAAAATTACTAAGTCAAATTCTTTTAAGTCAATTACATTTTCAACTCTCACTATAGAACTCACATCTATATTCATCTCAACACCAGCAAGAACTTCTATTTCGTCATATTTTTTATTAATTCTTTTTATCTCTTTCCAATATTCATCTACATTAAAAATTAGATCCTTGTGAGGTTCGCTATGAACATCAAAATGATCGCAGCAGTATACTATCTTAAGTTTTCTTGCTATAGCACTTTGAATCATTCTATCCAATTCATACTTGCAATCATTAGAATAAATAGAATGTATGTGAAAATCGTACATAAAAAAACCTCCCTTAAAAAACAATACCCACAGTGCCGTAATCCTTCTAATTCACGCCCGCTGGTTTGCAGGTGGGTGTTCTGTTCTCCAGTTTTGAAGTCCTACAATCAGGCTTTCCATCCCTAGAAAAACTCCGAACTCCCTTACTCAAAATGTCGGTTGAATTATTTGGACCTCGAACACCACAGGTATTCTTTAACTAATTATACATTTATTTTAGGCATAATTCAAACTATAAATTTATAAATTACAGCACTTTAATGAAATTATTAGCTGATAGTAAATAAATATAACTTTCTTTTACTTTTTTCTCTGTTAAAGTCTCTAAAGCTAGCCTATACTCTAATATTTGCTCTTTATAAATATTTAGTACATCCTTTCTTGTTTTGTTATACAAACTGTCGGTTTTGTAGTCTATAAGGACAATTTCATCTCCTTCATAAAAATAACAATCAATTACTCCTTGCACTAAAATGCTCTCATCATTTCCAGAATACTGAATGTCTACCTCATGGGGCTTTTTCTTTACTATAAAAGGCTCTTCTCTATAAACTCTGTTAGAAGAGATCATCCTTTTTCCGATGTTTGAATTATAGAACCATCCAATTTTTTTATAATCTACTACTTTTCCTTCTTCCCTTGTTAACTGTTTATTTAAAACCATCCTACTAATCTCATCTTTTATATGATTTTCATCCATATTTTTCTTAAGTTTGATCACCTGCATTACAAAATGTGTAAGAGTTCCTATTTCCCTACCTGTAAAATTAGTATCTTTTTGTCTGAAAGTTGGAAGTTCTGATATTATAGGTATATTATACCTGCTATCAGTATATTCTTTAGTTCTGAGTTTATTAAGTTCTGTTACAGAAACCTTTGGTGGTACCTCTTTTTCTCTATGATAAGGATAGGTCCACTCAAGATAATTTCTAACTAGTTTTACATCCAAATCTTTTTTATTTTTTAAATCTAAGATATCTTTGTATAATTTTTCTCTATTCCATACTTTTTCACCTTCCTTACTAATATCATAGTAATCTAGTATGTTTACTTTCCATCTCGAATTAAATTCTATATCTTCAATAGACCCTTCTTGGTTAAATTGTAAGGATTTTCCGTCTTTGTGATTAATTAAAACTCTTCCTATCCAATCTAAATAGCTATAGGAAGTATATAGACTGTAGTAGTCTATTCCATTCTGCCATTTTTCTTTTTTCTTTTCCATATTTTTAACAATTCCGATTAAAATTAATTTATCTATTGCTCTAGTCATTCCAACATATAGAACTCTCATCTCTTCTGATAAGTCTTCTTTCTTAAGCAATGATTTACTTGCTAGTCTTGGTAAAGTTTCCTTTTTAATTTTTTTATCAATATTGAAATACTTAGGGGCAAGTCTGCAAATATTATGGATTATTATACTTTTACTGCTATTCATTAGGTTGAATTTTTTATTCAATCCTGAAATTATTACTATTGGAAATTCCAATCCTTTACTTTTATGAATACTCATCAGTCTAACTACATTATCATTTTCTCCTAAGATTCTAGCACTCCCCATATCCTTAGAAGAAGATTTAACCTTATCAAGATACTGCAAAAATTTTACAAGACCACTCATTTTAGTTTTTTCAAAATTATATGCCTTATCAACTAAAAGTTTAAGATTTCCTTGCCTAATTTCACCTTTTGCTAGCATTCCTGTGAAATAATAATACTTCGTTTCTATTAAAATATCCCATATTAATTTGTTTAATGATTTGTACCTGCTTTCTTCTCTCCACTTTTCTATTTTTTCTATGAATTTTATGATTTTATTTGATATTTTATCATCTTTATTTTCAGCATATTTCAATACACTTTCATGGTATTTAGATTTTTTATCATTAACCCTAATTTCAATAAGTTCTTCAATACTAAAGTCACCTATAATAGATCTCATAACGCTAATTAAAGGTATGTCTTGCTTAAAATTATCTATTAATTTCAATAAATTTATTATTATTTTAATCTCTACACTTTCAAAATATCCTTCATTACTATCAGCATAGAGAGGTATATTTTCTTCATTAAAAACTTCGTCATAAATTTCTTGTGCTCCTTTTGTAGCTCTCAAAAGTATAACTATGTCTTTATAATTAATTTCTTGCCATCCCTTATCCCTTGTAAAAGTTTTTTTACCTAATAAGTTTTTTATTTTATTTGCAGCAATTCTAGCTTCTATCTCCATATCCTGCAAATCCAAGAGTTCCTCATCTATATCATCTTTATCTTCAAGATTTTTATTAAAGATATTTATTTCTACATCATTATATTCGTTCTTTTCAAAATCCATGCCCTTATATAAGTAGTTTGAATCATCATATTGGACCTCACCTAAATTTTTAGACATTATATTTCTAAAAAGAAAATTTATACAGCTTAAAATTTCAGTTCTACTTCTAAAGTTTTTATTTAAATTAACTATCATATTTTTTTTGTTTAGATTTTTTTGGTAATAATCGAATTTCGACATAAAAATAGTAGGGTCAGCCTGTCTAAACCTATATATACTTTGTTTTACATCTCCAACCATAAAAAGATTATAATCATTTTTTATTCTTCCAATAATTGTTTCTTGTACTCTATTACTGTCTTGATACTCATCTATATATATATATCTGAATTTGTTCTTATAATACTTGGATACTTCTTCAATATCTAAAAGTTCTAGTGCATAATGCTCAAGATCATTAAAGTCCAATAAACCTTTATCATTTTTTAAAGATTTAAATTTTTTATCCACTTTCTTTACAACTTCTACTAAAGCTTTCATAGGTATATAAGTTTCTTTAGTAATTTCTATAAGCTTATCAAATCCATCTTTGGGCACAATCTTTCTTATTTCTGAAATTATTTCTTTAAGCATATCTCTCTTAGATGCATAATTATAACAATTTTCGTCTTTTTTCTTGTTTGAAACTCTTGCCAGTGTTGAAAAATTAATAGATTTTAAATTTTTAGCAAATTTCTCTAAGTCTTCTTTGAATAAATTTTCCAATTCATCTACTATTACCTTATCAGCACTTAAGTTTTTATCATATGCATTACTTGGTCCATTGTAGTCAATCAGATCATCCATCTCACTAATTATTTTTTTTGAATACTTTAGCAAATTCCAAATATCCTCTTTTATTATTTCAAACCATATACTATCCCTATTTGTTTCTTTAAGTAAATCTAAAGATTCTTTCAACCACTTTATTGGATAAGAAAAACTTTGTATATTATAATAAGTTTCTTTTATAAAACCCTCTAATCTGGAATCTCCTCTATCTTCACTATAGTTGTCTACTAAATTTTGAAACTCAAAAGAATTATCTTCATAGCTTTTTTCTAAAACATCTTCCAAAGCTTCCATAAACAAGATTTCATTTTCCTCAGTACTACTTATCATAAAATTTGGATCTACATCTATCAAGTAATAGTACTTTCTTATCACATTTGTACAAAATGCGTGGATAGTAGATATATAGCTTTTATTTAATTTATTTATCTGTTTTCCCAATCTATATCTATCTGAATCTTTATTGCGAATTCTTTCTATTAAACTTTTTCGAATCTTTTTTTTCATATCTTTTGCCGCTGCATTTGTAAATGTCACTATCAAAAATTCATCAATATTTACATCTTTCTTATCTAAGGTATCGATAATTCTTTCCACCAATACAGCTGTCTTCCCAGATCCAGCAGCAGCAGATACTAATAAGTTCTTATCCTTGTTATTTATAGCTCTACTTTGTTCCTCAGTCCATTTAATCATTGGAATCACCTGCTTTTTCCAAAAGTTTTTCAAAATCTTTTTTATTTATTTTAGGAATAATTCTATATTTATTGTTGGGCATAGTTTTATCAAACTGGCATATATCTTTATAAGAGCACCATCTACAGGGAATGTCCTTATTTTTTTTATAAGGTTGTATCATTATTTTACCTGACAATATATCATCTCCAACTTCTTTTACCTTAGCATCAATGAATTCTAAAAGACCTTCAAAAGATTCTTTTGCAAGGGTTTGAGAATTTTTACTTATGGAACCATTTTTGTTAAGTTTAATCCTTGCTAAAGTTGAATCTCTTTCCTCTTCAATTTTTTTATCCAATTTTTTTATTATGTCCTTATCTTCTAAAAAGTAACCTTCCATTCTATAACTCTTAAGCAATTCTTTATCTATATCATCCTTCTCTATATATTTATCTCCATCTATCCAAGGAAGTAAAATACTAAAATAAAATACTCCTCCAATCATAGAATTATTTCCTGTTATTTTTTCTGGATTTTTAATTAATGCATCTAGATATACGAAAAGTTGAAGTTCCATACCATTAGCCACGGATGTTAAGTCAATAGATTTACCCTTTGATTTATAATCAATTATGTTTACATAGTTTCCTTTTTCACCTTCGTATATATCTACTCTATCAATTCTTCCTTTGATTTTTAATTTTCTTCCTTCTTTAAGCTCTTTCTCTATTGATTTAATATTAGAATCATCACTAAAACTCACTTCGTATAAGCTAGGTTTAAATTCACTTCTGTTTAAATGCTCTATAAGCCCCTTAGCCGTTTCCATTCCAACTCTTGATATTTTTTTCTTAAGATATTGATTTCTATAATTGTAATCTATTGGACTGTAATCATCTTCTTCTATTGCATCTTTTATTGAATCATCCATTATTTTTAAACCCTTTTCAAGTTCAATATATTCTTCTTTTTCATCAGCTATGTACTTAGTAAATTTTTCTAAAGAACTGTGATAAATTTTTCCGATATCTCTGCTATCTACTACATATTCTTTACGTTCTTCAGGTTTTAGTCCATATTCCACAAAAAACTTAAAAGGACAGTGGGAAAAGCTCTCTAATCCATAAGGAGATATTGTCAAAGGATTATCGTAGAGTTTTTTTACATAAACTTCATCTATATTTTCTTTGTTATTTGTATAAAGGAGTCCTTTTTCTAAAAAATTATTAAATCCTTCTTGATTTATTAAAAACCATTTTAAAGCTTCATGGTAGATATCCTTTAAGTCTTGTAAGTTTTCTTCTTTTGTCAAATTATTTACCGTTTGATTTAAAGCAGGCTTTACTCTCCTATGAAATTTTTCTCTTTCAGATAAAGTAAGGCTGCTGTTTATGTTCATTTGAGGAAATATATCTTTTATTTTATCAATATATGATGACCTTACTAAGCTTGAGCCTTCATAATCTCCCAATGAATAACTGAAAGTTATTTTCTCCTTACCTCTGCTAAGTATATTATAAAAATTGTGTTTTTCTGAATTTATTAAGTATTCTGAATCTTTTAATTCAAATCCTTTTTTCTTTAATAAATCTTTTTCTTCATCTATTAAAATGCCGTTATCATCAAAACTTTTAGGCATATATCCGTCATTTACTCCTACTATATACAAAGACTCTCTGCTACCAAATTTAGATCTTTCTAAATTACCTACAGTAACTGAATCCAATTTAGTAGGAATTACTCCTACTTTGTACTCAGCTAAACCAGATTCCAATATGTTTTTCAATTCACTTATAGTTATATCAGTATCCCCTGAAATTGTAATAATCTGGTCGAATAATTCCATGACTGAATTCCATACTTGATTATTTACATAAGCTTCTTCGTACAAACCTTTTTCTCTCAAAATTTCAGTATCTTTTTCGACTTTTTCTTTTAAGTTTAGTCTGTCAATATCTCTACACAAACTATTAATTAAATTTTCTATAGTATTTTTGCCATATAATCTTTTAGAGGGTAGTATTTTTATAAGCTTTTCCCTCAAATTATTTAAAAATTGTATATCTTCACATTCATCTTTTTTTTCAAATTTTTCAAACCATCTATTTCTATCTATTCCCCATCTAAGAGAATAATTCTCTATAATTTCTATTTCTTCATAGTTAAAATTCCAGTATCCTAACTTAAGCAATCTGAAAACATCTTCTCTTTTATAGTTATATATAATACAGTCTAAATAAGCCATTACAAATATAATTAAGGAATTATCCATCAAAGCTTTTTTGTAATCGCTAAAAAAAGGTATCTCGTATTCCTTAAATACCTTTTCAATCACTGGTATATATATAGAATCATCTCCCAAGAGAATTCCTACATCTTTGTATTTAATATTGTACCTTCTCAAATCTTCTACAATTCTATCCGCAACCATTTCTATTTCTTCATATGGATTCTGACCATAAAAAACTTCTATATTTTCTGGACTAGAAGAATATCTTTCAGGAAAATAACTGAAAAAATTTCTTTCAAGGTGCTCTATATCATTCTTTAAAAAATCTTCCCTTATTAAATTCACAGTTTTTATTTCGCAATTTAAGTCTTCAAGTCTTATATTTAAATTTTCAAAAGTATCCAAAGCTATTCTAAATTCTTCTTTATTCATTTCCCCTATTTTTTCATTTTCCAAGGGAAGGGATATGTATAAATTTTGAGATGATATCAATAATTCTCTAATCATCTGAAATTGAAGCGAAGAAAATTTACTAAATTCATCTATGTATACTATGCTGTTTTTAATATAGTTGGAATTTTTAATTTTTTTTACAAACAAATTTTTCTTATCTTCATTATCTAAATATGTATTTTTAAGTTTTTCTTCAAGTTTCTTATATATTGTTTTTATATCATCTAATTTTCTATCAAAACCAAAGTTTTCATATTCTTCATCTTCTATTTCTTCTAATAATTCCGGTTTTATACTGTTTTCTTTTAATTCTTTCAATAAAGAATTAAAGTTTTTTAAAAAACCTTCTTTTTTGTAAGAACGTCCAAAAACTTTAAGCTGTTTTTTACTACTTTCAAATATTTCTCTTAAGAGCATTATTTTTCCATAATCATTTATTTCTTTTTCTTTTATGCCTCCGACCTCTTCTAGTATTTTGTACTCTAATCTAGTAAAGCTTAAAACTTGAACTTTCATAATTCCCTTAACTCTTAGAAAGTCAATTAATTCTCTTTCCTTTTGAAAAGTAATTTGTTCGGGCACAACTAGTATAATATTTTTATCATTATTCTTTAGATCTTTTTTTATATGATTATATATGTAACTACTTTTACCGCTTCTAGGAACGCCGAATATATAGTTAAGATTCATGAAATTACAACTCCTTATGATTATTCTTATTTATCAGCCTCTTTTTTATCAAAATTTCTTTTATATATACTAATATTGTCTAAAGTCCAAATCCTATCAGAAAATTCACCATACTCTACGTTTTTTAAACCATCTTCGAAGTCATACACCCTTGCATCTATAAGATCTATATAATGCAGTATCTCCGCCTCTAAAATCATAGGTTTTTTAGGGGAACCGAATTCCGGAAAATAATGATGGCTAAGTATCATGTGTTGAAGCAATACCTTAACCTCTTCATCTGCTCCAAGTTTATCAGCTGCTTTTTCAACCTCAATAACACCCATAGTTATATGTCCCAGAAGCTTTCCATCTCTAGTATAATCATTAACTATTCCCATTTCATTAGAATCCATTTCTTCAATTTTAGAAATATCGTGTAGTAAAATACCAGCATATACTAAATCAATATTTATATTTTCATAAGTTTGACCTATTTTTTCACCTAATCTAAGCATTCTTATTAGATGATATAAAAGTCCTCCTTTTATTGAATGGTGATTTGATTTAGCTGCAGGATAATAAGTCATTTTATCCTTGTGTTTTGATATAATCTCCAACACAATATTCTGTATGTCTTGATTTTCTATTTTTGCTATAAATATCTTTATTTCATTAAACATATCTTCAGATTTTATAGGAGCCGTCTGTACAAAATCACTAATATTCACTTCATCCTGAGGGCTAACTTCTCTTATCCTCTCTATTTTAAGTTGTTTAGTGCCCTTCCATTCACTTGCAGTACCTCTAACTTTCATAACCTTATAGTTTTCTACTCTCTCTTCAATATCTTTGTTTAGATTCCAAATTTTGCCGTTTATTTCTTCAACACCGTCTCCTAAGATAAGGTCCATATAAAGCTTACCATTTTTATCGCTTTTCACCTCGCTGGATTTCACCAGAAAAAAACTATCAAATCTTTCATTTACTTTCAAATCTTGAATATTTTTATAAGTCATTTATTCCTCCTAATCTATTTTTAGACCCATATGATAAGAACTGTAAAATACTCCATCAATCAATACATCTCTTGTTAATAGGCCTTCTTTTACAAAGCCGAACTTTTTATATAGTTTTATTGCTCTTTCGTTATTTTCATAAACAAGAAGATCTATTTTTCTAAAGCTATTTTCTTTACATAAAGATATCAAATACTCCATCATTTGGCTTCCTACCCCAATGTTCCAATAATCCTTTAATACACTTATACCTATGTCTGCCTTATGCTTTAACCTTTCTTTAGATGAACTTGTAATGCTAGCTACGGTTACTAATTTCTTGTTTATATAACCACCTATCATAAAATTCCCATCTGTTTCTTTCATATTTCTTAAAAGCACTTTCTCTTGTTGTATAGTATATGAAATTCCTTCTTTTCCAAAGGTTAAAAAATTTGTTTCCCCTCCTACCTTATTTAAGTAAGTAATTACTGCTTCTCCATCATCTAAATCTAATTCCTTAAAAAACATTTTTGATTTGTCTTTCAACCTTACTTCCTTCAATTAACTAACCTCCATATTTTATTAACAAGAGAAAATCATATGTTCCATAAAATTATATCATATATCTTTTTAAATAAAAGTATTAAAAAAACCGCCAAGGCGGTTTTTATTAGCAATTCTACAAATTTTCTAGAATTTCTTGCAAATCTTTTTTATTGAAATTATATTTTTTATTGCAAAACCTACAGCTCACTTCAGCTTGGCCATCTTCTTCTATTATTTTTTCTAAATCTTCTTTACCCATTGAAATCAAAGCCTCTTCAATTCTATCCTTACTGCAATCACATTTATAATTTACCGGTATTTTTTCAGTTATTTCTATCTCAAAATCACTTAAAATTTCCTGTGCAATCTTTTCTAAACTTCTACCTTCTTTAAAGTAATCCGAAACATTTTTAAGTTTAGCTATTTGTTTTTCGATTTTTATTATTTCTTCTTCTTTTAAATCCGGCATAGTTTGAATCATGAATCCTCCTGCAGATTTTACTGATGTATCTTTATCTACAAGAACTCCTAATCCAATTACAGTAGGTTGCTGTTCAGATTCAAAAAAATAAGAAGCTACATCTTCAGCGATTTCTCCTGTTACAAGTTGAGATTGTCCTACATAAGGCTCCTTCATTCCTATGTCTCTAATAACCTTGAGGGTCCCTTCTACTCCAACAGCCTTTCCTACGTTTAATTTGCCATTTTCTTTATCTTCTACAAAGAATCTAGGATTTTGAATATAACCTTTTACATTACCTCTACTGTCTGAAGTCACAAGAATAGTTCCCGCCGGTCCTCCTCCATTAACTCTTAAAGTAAGCTTATCTTTGTCGTTTTTCATTGTATACCCCATCATTATGCCAGCTGTAAGCATTCTACCTAGTGACGCAGTAGCAACTGGTGATGTTTCGTGATAAGCCCTAGCTTTTTCTACTACATCTGTAGAATCAACTATCATAAATCTAAATGATAGATTTTTATCTATACCTCTAATCATATTTTTCATATTTTACCTCCTTATTGCTGTAAAAACTATTCTTTCTGATTTTTCATTAGGTTTTTTTTCATTATAATTATCAAAGATTTTTATATCCTTAAACCCAGCTTTTTCTAAAACTTTTTCTATTTTTTTTATTTCATAAGCTCTTTGACGTTGAGTTTCTATTACTCTCTTATAGTTATTATCTTGATTTATAAAAAAATTTAAATTCATTTCAGAAATGCAGCTTTTTTGATTAAAGGAATTTTCCCAAACATAAAATATACCTTGTTCTTCATTAACAAAGATATTATTATCCAAAATATATTTAAGTTTATAATAACTGCTGCAGTCAAAAACAATACAACCGCCTTTGTTTAGCAGCCTGTAAGAATTATTTATAAAGCTTTCAAGATCAATATCTTTAAGCATATAGTTAACCACATCACATGTACTTACAATTCCGTCAAATTGAGAATTTATTTTAAAATTAGTTCCATCGCCTTTCATCACTCTGACGTTTGATATTTTTCTCAATTTTTCATAAGCCTTCACCAGCATATTTTCCGAAGAATCGATAGCTGTTATCTTATAATTTAAATTCGCCAATTTTTTTGTGATTTCTCCTGTGCCACATCCTATTTCTAAGATTTCTTTTTTACCCTTTAATCTTTTATCTATGAAATTCGTCCACTTGTCGTAGGGAACATTTTTCATTAAAATATCATAAACTTCAGAAAATTCATAATTGTTCAATTCTAACCTCCTGCTGGCTAATCTTTATTGTTTTTATATCTAATTATATTCTTCAATTCTTTTATTTCCTTTAAAATCAAATTTAAAGTATACTGTAAACTTATAAATATGACGAAAAAAATTATTATTATAATAATTTTTATATCTAAATTAATCATTATGCAACATCTCCCTATTATAAATATTAATTTCTTTACCCCTTATTTTTTCTTCGTCAATATATTCCCTCATATCTTCTGGCACTGTAAGGATATCCTTAACTCCATCACTAATATATCTTAAATCATAGTTCATTTCAAAATATTCATACCATTCTTCTGATTCCTGATATTCATCTGTACGGCTTACTCTTATTCTGGGTATTTCTTTAAAGTTAAATCTTTTATCAGCCCAAGAATAGCTTGGATTAGAACCCACATCTAAGATTCCAATATGCTCATACTTAAGTCCTTCATATTCTCCTCTAATTAAATATTTCTCTAAATCTTCATCAGGTCTTAAACCATAAGGCAGAGACAAAGTATTGATTTCATATTCAGGTATAAACTCATTGATAAACTTTTCCTGTTCTCCTAATTGAAATAAAATTTCTTCTTTATTTTTTATTTTATTAAGAAAAGCATGATCATAGGTATGATTGCCAACATCATAACCATTTTCTACAAGATAATTTAATTTAAAATCTAAATGCTTCTTTTGTCTAAAAGGATTTGTTCCGAATAGGTAGAAAGTAGCTGTTGAATTAAAATCTGGATTGTTTCTTTTGAACTCTTCCATAATTCCCACAGCACTATCTGGATCAATAATTAATTCTCCATTTTCTTCTATTACCTTAAAGTTATTCTTCAATCCATCATCAAAAGTAAAAATTACTGGTGTTTTACCGGCTGGAACATCCATCTGTCCTTTAATATAATCTTCTAAGGATACTAAGTAATAGTTATTTTCAAAAAGATATTCTAGATTTTTTACAAAAGACTCTTTCGAAATTTTCCAAACTCCGTCATTTTCTTCAATGGAATGAAACATTAAAATCATAACTTTACCCATTTCATTTGGTTTTAAAGTCAAATCAATATCATCTTCACTAATTTCTTCTTGATGTTCTTCCAAAGCTTCTCCTGGATCTAGGTAGCCACTGTTAGCAGCTAAAGCTATTAAAATTATATTTATAAAAACTAATAATCTACTCATCTTCTTTTAGCTCCTTTTATAGGTTATAATCATTGTAACAAAAATATATTTAAAAATATACAATTTACATGAAAATTACTAAATTGTATTAATTTTTGAAATTATTATGTTATAATACATAAAGGTGGTGGTAATATGTTTGATAGCGGCTCTATTTTAGCAAAAAACAAACTAAAAATACTATATATCTTTTATACTATAAATATACCCATTAACAATACGGATATAACTAAATTCGTACTTGAAAAAGATTATATGGATTATTTCACATTACAAAAAATTCTAAACGAATTAAAAGAAGACGAATTTTTAACTGTAGACAAAGTAGATGGTAAGGATTTATATTATTTAACTGAAACCGGCAAAAAAACAGTAGATATGTTTATCGATAAAATTCCTAAAATGTATCGTAAAAGCATTGAAGAAAATTTCAAATTCTTAAAAAAAGAAATAGAAAAGAACAGGCAGTTAGTTGGCCATTATTTCCAAAGAAAAGATAAAGATTATACTGTTATTTTACAAGCTTTCGAAGATGATATAACTGTTTTTAATCTATCTATAAACGTTCCAGATGAAGATACTGCAAAAAATATAATGAAAAAATGGAAAGATAAACCTGATAAAATTTATTCTGAATTCATAAATATATTATTTAAGTAGGTGTTAAAGTGGTAAAAAATAAAATCATAATATATACAGATGGTGCTTGTTCTAATAACCAAGAAGAAAAAAACTTTGGAGGTTATGGGGCCATCATGTTATATAAAAATCATAAAAAAGAAATATTCGGTGGAGAAAAAAATACGACAAACAACATTATGGAAATGAAAGCAATAATAGAAGCTTTAAAACAATTAAAAACTAAGAAAATTCCTGTTGAAATATATACAGATTCGGCATATATCGCCAACTGTATTAATCAAAAATGGTATGAAAAATGGATCAAAAACGGATGGAAAACCGCTAGTAAAAAACCTGTAAAGAATCAAGAACTTTGGAAGGCAATAATAAGTTATGTAAAAGAAATCGAAAATATCACCTTCCATAAAGTACCTGGTCACTCAGGGGTCGAACTTAATGAGAAAGCAGATGAACTAGCCAATAAGGGTATCGACAGTATAAGATAGTATTTTCTTTGCATCTAGATATCCTTGTTGCATGTTTTTTGAAATCTTTTGACTATCAAATTCCAAGCTTCCTCCTAGTGACTCATCAGGACCTATATCTATAACCTCCACATTTTTATACTTTGAATAATCGTAATTATCAGGTCTTAACCTAACTGATATTATTTTTTTGTACCCTTTTTTTACCAGCATATTAATAGGGAGATTGTTGAAAAATCCACCGTCTATATAATAATCTCCCTTTATTCTCTCAGCTTTAAATAGAGGAAGATAAGAAGAAGCTATTATATACTTATATAAATTCCCCTTTTCAATATCTTCAAGAAAAACCTCTACTAATTTCCTTTTACTTAGGTTGTATGTAACAAGACCTAAATCTATATTACTCTTTCTTATATAATTTTCATTAATATTTTCTTTTATCATTTCTTTCATAGGAGATATATCAAAACCATTTTTGTTATTAATAAATAAATTTTCAAGTTCATCTACATCCTTTGACATAGTAGTACTAAATTCTTTCGGAAATTCCATTTTTTTTATATTTCCTTTTACTATTTTATCAAGGGATATTTCAGTCCACATTTTTTCTGCAAAACCAATATCCCCCATAGCAAAAATTGCTGAATTTATAGCCCCAACTGATGTACCAACAATTCCATCAATCTTAATATTCTTTTCCTTTAAATATTTCCACACTCCTATTTGATAAGCACCTTTAGCTCCACCGCCTTCAAATACCATACCTAACATTTTATCATCTCCATTTATTTAATGTCGTAAATTTCTACTGAATCTAATAATGTATTATCTATAAGATTATTAATAGATAAATTTTCTTCGTCTTTAATGATTTTATCTAAACTAGGCCTAGTAACTGGATTATCCGGAGAAAAAATAGAACAGCAATCATCAAAAGGTTTGATAGAGGTTTCGTAAGTTTCTATATCCCTGGCAATATCTACGATATCCGTTTTATCAGTACCTATTAAAGGCCTTAAAATAGGAATATCTACGCTGTTTTGGATGACTCTTAGAGACTTTATTGTTTGACTTGCAACTTGACCTAAGCTTTCTCCTGTAATTAGACAGTCGTAATCTTTTTTTTCTGCTATTTCTTCAGCTATTCTCATCATAAACCTTCTTGCTATTATAGTTGTATTCTTATCTAAGCAATCTTCCTTTATCTTACTATATATTTCCAATATATTTA
>Ga0209947_1000529_pt1 | contig 23916 bp, 26 predicted proteins | sample SalPonR2_B_D2_MG_FD_185706 | JGI IMG/M metagenome (GOLD analysis project Ga0209947, IMG submission 185706) | Salt pond soil microbial communities from South San Francisco under conditions of wetland restoration - Salt Pond MetaG R2_B_D2_MG... ...
TAGTGGAACAGGATATCGCCGAACCAGAGCAGGTAACCGTGGGCCGCGCCGATCAGGAGCAGCCACAGCTGGCGCCGGTAGAAGATGCCGGCGAAGCCGGCCCCGCGCTCCTCGGCCCGGCCGGCCATGAGCACGACACCCGCGCCGAACAGCATCGAGAAGATCGTCATGAACTTCTGATCGAACAGCAGGTGGGTGAGGAACCAGGTGCCGAGGTTGTACCACTCCTGGCCGCCCATGATCAGCGGATTCGTGTAGGCGGCGAACGGCATCGCGAAGGCATAGACGTTCATCACCAGGATGCCGAGCACGGCCACGCCGCGAAGGGTGTCGATGGCCGTGATGCGCTCGGCGGCGGTGACGGGCCCCGCCTCCCGCGGCTTCTCCAGGTCGTCCATCGCCCCGCCCGGGGGTACCCGCGTCTCGCTCATGACCGTCTCCCTGCCGCGCCGGACCCGCCCGGACTGGCTCGCATTCTACTGCCCGGGCCCATCGCGGGCATCCGTGGATGTGATCCGGCTCACACCGGCGACCGGGAAGCCGGTATAGCCTTGCCCTTATTCTGTTCAATCGCTCGCCGGGACGCGGGCACGGAGTGACCATGAAGACCCTGAGGATTCCCGCTCTTATCGCTCTCCTCGGCCTCGCCGCCGCGGCGCCCGCCCAGGCCGACGACGACCTCTGGTTCGGCATCCGGGCCGGCACGCTCGGCCTCGGCGTGGAAGCCACCTGGCGCCCGGTGCCGTATCTCGACCTGCGCGGCGGGCTGAACCGGTTCAGCTTCGACGATGACGGCTCCGAGGCCGGCATCAACTACGACGGCGAGTTCGATCTGAACACCTGGTACGCCACCCTGAACCTGCGCGCGCCGATGACGCCGTTCCGCCTGACGGCCGGCTACTTCTCGAACAGCAACGAGGTGAACCTCGCGAGCCGGGACGGCAGCACGATCGAGATCGGCGGCACGGTCTATCCCGTCGATCAGGTGGGCACACTCAACGCCGCAGTGACTTTCGACAGCGGCGCACCCTATGCCGGCGTCGGCATGGACTTCCGCATCTTCGACACCGTCGGCCTGAGCCTGGACGTGGGCGTGCTGTTCCAGGGCGAACCCCAGGTGGGTTTCACCGCCAGCGGCCCGATCGCCGACGTGCCCCAGTTCCAGGATGACCTGGAAGCCGAACGCCAAGAGCTGGAGGCCGAACTCGAGGACTACGACCTCTACCCGGTGGCCATGCTCGGCTTCCACTGGAACTTCTGATCGACATGCCGCTCGGCCGGCGCCGCGACCTGCCGGCACCGCTGCAGGCGGGCGCTGCGGCAGCCCGGCTGGCGTCCTGACCGCGGCGCAGACGAAAAAAAAGCCGAGCCCCTCGCGGGACCCGGCTTTCACAACGCCGTCGTTGAAACGGCTGGGGGATCGACTCGGTCGCCTGGCCTGTCAGGCCGCCTTGCGGCCGCTCAGCCACTGCTCGAGATCGTCGGCACCGCCGATCAGCTCGCCGTCGATGAACACCTGCGGGAAGGTGGTCGCCTTGGCGACGGCGCGCAGCGTGCGGTCCGTATAATCCCGGTTCAGCAACAGCTCTTCGTAGTCGATGCCGGCGTCGCGGAGCCGTGCCTTCGCTTCGGCACAGAACGGGCAGCCCTTGCGCGACAGGATAGTCACGTCGTGGGGCTTCTCCGCGCTCGGCGCGATGTACTCCAGCATAGTGTCGGCGTCGGAGACCTCATAGGGGTCGCCGGGCTTCTCCGGCTCCACGAACAGCTTCTCGACCTTGCCGTCGCGCACCAGCATGGAATAACGCCAGGAGCGCTTGCCGAAGCCGAGGTCGTCCTTGTCGACCAGCAGGCCCATCTTCGAGGTGAACTCGCCGTTGCCGTCCGGCAGGAAGCGGATGTTGTAGGCCTTCTGGGCCTCCTGCCACTCGTTCATCACGAACGCGTCGTTGACCGAGACGCAGATGATCTCGTCGACGCCGTGCTTCTTGAACGTGTCGGACAGCTGGTTGTAGCGCGGCACGTGCGACGAGGAGCAGGTGGGCGTGAACGCGCCCGGCAGCGAGAAGACCACCACGGTCTTGCCGTCGAACAGCTCACTCGAGGTCCGGTTGACCCACTCGTGTCCCTCGCGCGTGCGGAATGTCGCGTCGGGTACTCTCTTGCCTTCCATCGATGTATCCATTGGTTTCCTCCTGGTTTCCGGTTCGGGTCATGGCCCGTGTTTCGAATCGGTTTCTCGTTTGTGCTCGTCGCTTGACCTTCAGGCCGCCTCGTCTTTCAGCAGGCTGCGGAGCATCCACGCATTCTTCTCGTGAATCTGCATGCGCTGCGTCAGCAGATCCGCCGTCGGCTCGTCGTTGGCCTTGTCGACGATCGGGAAGATCTGGCGCGCCGTGCGCACCACGGTCTCCTGGCCGATCACCAGCTGCCGGATCATCTCCTCGGCATCCGGGCTGCCGGTTTCTTCCTCAATCTCCGTGAGCTTTGCGAACTCGCTGTAGGAACCGGGCGCCTTGACGCCCAGGGCGCGGATGCGCTCGGCGATCTCGTCGACGGCCTGAGCGAGCTCGGTGTAGTGCTCCTCGAACAGCGTGTGGAGCGCGGCGAACATCGGCCCCGTCACGTTCCAGTGATAGTTGTGCGTCTTGAGATACAGCGTGTAGCTGTCGGCGAGCAGTCGCGACAGCCCGTCTGCAATCTCCCTGCGGTCTTTCTCTTCGATTCCGATGTTGATGGTCATGATTCGTCCTCCTTCGATATTCCCTATCATAAGGACCGCCATTGATAATGAAAATGGAATATTTATATAATAGTGATCGAATTATTGAATATAACGGCCGGACCTCCCTTTCATGGCTACCAATCTCCCCAGCGTCAAACAGTTACGTTACTTCGTGGCACTCGCCGAGCACGGCCATTTCGGCCGTGCCGCCGACGCCTGCCATGTCTCCCAGTCCGCTTTCAGCGTCGGCATCCAGGAACTGGAGTCGGCGCTGGACGTGCAACTGGTCGACCGCACCAACCGGCAGGTCACCATCACCGCCATCGGCCGGGAGGTGGCGGAGCAGGCCCGCCTTTGCCTCAGAGATCTGGAGTCACTCGTGCAAATGGCAAGGGTGGGCCAGAAACCGTTGTCCGGACCCCTGCGCTTGGGCGTCATCCCCACCATCTCGCCTTTCCTGCTGCCCCGGGTGCTGCCGCTGGTGCGCCAGAGCTTCCCGGAGCTGAAGCTGTTTCTGGTGGAGGATCTCACCGAGAAGCTGCACCACAAGCTCCTGTCCGGGGACATCGACCTCATGCTGTTCGCCGTCCCCTACGAGCTGCGCAATGTAGAAACCGAGCCGCTGTTCCGGGACCGCTTCCTGCTCGCGGCGCACCGCGAAACCCGTCTCGTGGACCCGGAGAACTACCGCTACAACCGCCTGCACGCCGACAGCGTGCTGCTGCTCGAGGAGGGCCATTGCCTGCGCGAGCACGCCATCGACGCCTGCCGCATCCGCAGCTCCGAGAAAGTGAGCCGCTTCGCCGCCACCAGCCTGTTGACCCTGATAGAGATGGTGGACGCCGACCTCGGCATCACCTTTCTGCCGGAGATGGCCAGGGACTCGGCGCTGCTGAGCGCGACCGGGGTCGGACTCTGGCCCATGGGCGAGCGCTCCTACCGGGAGATCGCCCTGGGCTGGCGCCGCGGCAGCGCCCGCGCGGACGAATTCCGCGAGCTGGGCGCCTTCATCACCGACAATCGCCAGACCTGACGGCCCTCGCCTGCACCGGGCAATGCCCGCCCTTATGTCGAGTCGGGCCTCGCCGGGCTGCGCAGGCCACTAGAATCCGGGGGCATAACAAGAACAACGAGGCCAAGCCATGACCTCCCGGAACGACCGCACGGATACTAGCGGGCAGCGCGACTACTACCGCATCCTCCATGTCCAGCCCGACGCGCCGCTGGAGGTGATCCGCTCCAGCTACCGCACGCTGATGCAGCGGATGCGCGCCCATCCCGACCTGGGCGGCGACAACCGCCGGGCCGCAGCCCTGAACGAAGCCTGGTCGGTACTGCGGCACCCGGAGAAGCGGGCGTCATACGATGCTGCCCGCGGCGCCGCCGGCGCCTCGCGCCGGCGCAGCCGGCACGAGCCGCGCCCGGCGGCAGCCTGCCTGTTCTGCGGCACGGAGCGCGGCCACCTCGGCGCGCCTGAAGCCGGCGAGCGCTGCAGCGAGTGCGCCAGCCCGCTCGCGCCGGCCGACCGCAGCCGCCTGGAGACGCGCGGTCAGCGGGCCATCGCCCGGATCCGCCGCTCGCAGCCGATCACCTTCCTCGCGACCTGGCCGCAGCACTTCCCCATGACGGGACGCATGCACGACGTCTCCCTGCACGGGCTGAAGTTCGTCACCCGGCAGGCACTGTCCGCCGGCCAGATCATCCGCATCGACTGCGACATCTGCCGGGCCGTCGCCCGGGTGGTGGCCGCGCAGCCGGCGGTGGATTCGGGTGGCAGGCAATGGCTGGTACGTGCGGAATTCCTTACGCTCGATCTCGAGCGCACGGTCGGGGCTTTCGTCTGCGAGACCGCCTGAAGCCTCAGACGCAGACCGTGACCATGCCGAGAGCGAGCCAGAGCACTGCGGCCCGCCGCACGACCGCAAGCAGCGTGTCGCCGAGCCGGCGCGTGAGTCCCCCGATGGCGAGGTCGTGCACCCGGGTATCGATCTGCTCCCGGTGCAGCTCGTACGCCGCATCGGAGGAATCCAGGTAGCCCTCCGGCAGGAGCACCAGCCCGTCCCCGCTGAATTCCTCTTCCCCGGCAGAAGGCGATACGACTCTCTCGGCCATGGATAAACCCTAGCGCAGGCAGCCGCTTGGCGCCGTGAGCGTCATCACAGTAGCGGGATGGTCGGCGGCGGCCGCTGGACACGGTCCGCGCGAAGCGCGACAGTCGGGGCCATGGAGAGCAACGACCTGCGCTGCTGGCGCTGCGGCGCCCCGCTCGCGAAGCTCACCCTGCCGCTGTCGCGGCTGGACGAGTGCCCGGAGTGCAGCATCCCGCTGCACGTGTGCCGGATGTGCGTCCACTACGATCCGTCCGTTACCCGCCAGTGCCGGGAGGACGACGCCGAGGAGGTGAAGGAGAAGGAGCGGCCGAATTTCTGCGACTATTTCCGGCCCTCGGCCACGGCCTTCGAATCCGGCGCCATCGACGCCGAACGGCGGGCGCAGCGGGAGCTCGACAGCCTGTTCGGCGGCACCCCTGAGCACGGCCCGGCCGAAGACGGCGGAGAGGATCCCCTGGACGACGCCGAGGCACTGTTCCGCAAGGAGTAGTGCGGGCGACGCAGGCGGCGGAGCCCGCCGCCGCCCTCAGCGGCGCTGTCGCCGCTTCCGCTTTCCCTTGCCGGGCGCGTTGCGGCCCGGCTCGTCCGTGCCGCCCCACTTCTCGCGATGCGCGGCTGCCGCCTGGGACTGCACCGAGGCGTGGCGGTTGGACAGCAGCAGGGAGTCGGGCGAGCACACGCGTGCCTTGATCAGGCCCAGGTCGGCGGCGGCGTCGAACAGGCTCGGATACCACCGCTCCCACTTGGGCAGTAACGCTTCCACCTGTTCCCTGAGGCTCGCACTCATCGCAGCCATCCTCCTCGACCGTCCCCCGGAATCTATCCCAACGCTCCCGCCAGAGGAAGGGCGGGCATCGCGGCACCGGGCATTGAAAGGGCAATTAAAAAGGGCCGCATCGCTGCGGCCCTCCGTGAGTGGGGCGTCGTCAACCCCCGGGTATCTTCCGTACCCTGGGCCTCACTGCGACAGCGAAGGCTGCTCCACTGTCACTGCGAAAACCCGGGGCTGGAACGACACTCCCAATTTCTCACTAGACATTGGATCACCTCCTTTCAGTTATGGGCCGAGCCGACAGCATCCAACAAATACGGCCGGATTCCAAGCGCTGCGGCAAAAAACGCGGACCCGGTCACGAGCGGCGATTAGACAGAATCTAGTCGCTGCCGATGTCCAGCTTCGTGAACTTGGTGCCTTCCAGCGTCAGGTTGTACATCAGGCCCTTGCTGCCGAACACGAAGCCAACCACCGGGTCCTTGATATTTGCGGTGTCGATCGTCTTGCCGGCACCCAGGTCGATCAGCGCGACCGAGCCGTCCACGCCCACCTTGAAGCCGGCGCTGTCGCGGAACTTCGCCAGCGCCTCCTGCGTCATGAAGGCGATCACGATGCTCTTGGCCTGGGCGCCGAGCTGGAAACCGAAGGAACCGGCTGCGGTGGAGTAATAGTCCACCGTCTTGCCGCCGACCCTGAGCGCGCCCTTGCCGTACTCGCCGCCGATGCCGATGCCGGCCTTGATGACACGGGGAAACACCAGGATGCCGGCGGCGTTGTCCAGAAACACCTCCGCGCCGTTCACCTCGGACTTGAAGCGGGCGAGCGCCTGGTCGACGTCGGCATCGATCTCTGCGGCACTGTCCGCCAGCGCCGACTGCGCGGGCCAGCAGGCCGCGACCAGGATGAGCGGAAACAGTCTCGGGATTCTCATGGCACAGACTCCTCGGGAGGAAAGCGCCGGAATTCTAGCAGCAACCCCTGAATCCGGCCTTAACCGCCCCGGCAGCGGCATCCCGGCGTGTGAAGCGATTCTCAGAATTTCCGGCGCTCGGGCGGGCATAATGCAGGCAATATGCGCGGACACAGCGCGGGGTATGGCATGGCACAGGGATCGGACAAGCCCGGAAAAGGAGACACCGTCAGGCTCGCACGGCCCGGCGGTAAGGTCGGACTGGACGAGCGCGGCCACGCGGTCTGGGTGGGCGACGTGAAGACGGGCCGCTTCGAGCTGATGAACACGCAGACCGTGGAGGCGCTGATCCACCAGGGCGACCCGAATCTGCGCGAGGAGATGGATCGCCTGGCGGGTGACGGCGCGGAGGGCGTGGTGGCCAGAGAGAAAGACACGGGCCACTTCCGCATCCTGGAGACCGAGAGCCTCGAGGCCATGATGAACCGCCCGGTCGCGGGACGCGAATCGGTGGCGGTCGGCGGCCGCAACATCGACGAGCTGGAGCCGGAGCCGGACGAGGCAGGCAACGAATTGCAGCTGGTCAGCACCCAGATGCTGCGCCAGATCCTCGGCAAGGACGTGACCGAGGCGGACGAGGGCGACGAGGACGCACCGGAGGCGGCTTTCTTCGACCCCTACGACAGCACGCCGAAAAAGAAATAGATCGGCCGTTCCGTCGGGTTATTCCTTCGGCCCATTTCATAGGCCCATTTCATCGGTCTGTAATACGAGCCCGCTAGTATCAATCCCGGTTCGGGGAATCACCCATACCCGTTCCAGGCTGCGGACCCCCCACCCCGACACCCGCAGCCGACCCGTCCGGCACGCGACAGGATGCCGCAACGGATACCACGGAGGTACCCGACCGGACGACTCCCCCAGACCGGTGTGCCGGCGGCCGCAATGGCCGCCGGTCTCACCGGCACTTTCAGTCCGTGAGGTCCTCGTCGCTGAGCCGATGGCCCCAGTCCCGCTTTGCCGCCAGGTAGCGGCGGTTCCAATCGCCCACACCGGTCACGTGCTTGACCGCCTCGATATCCGCCAGCCCATGCTCGGCCAGGTCGGCGACTTTCTTCGGGTTGTTGGTGAGCAGCCGGAACGGCCGCGTACCGAGAAAATGGTGCAGCAGGGCGGCCGCGTCGCTGAAGTCTCTGGAGTCGTCCGGCAGGCCCAGAGACCGGTTGGCCTGGTAGGTGTTCTCGCCGGCATCCTGCAGGATATAGGTCACCGCCTTCGCCCAGAGCCCGATGCCGCGGCCTTCGTGGCCGGCCATGTAGATGAGGATGCCGCCCGCGGGGTCGGCATGGATGCGGTGCATGGCCGCGACGAACTGGGGCCCGCATTCGCAGCGCTGGGAGCCGAAGACGTCCCCCGTGAGGCAGCTCGAGTGCACGCGGACGAGAGGGCGGTCCGCGGTCTCCGGTTCGCCGATCAGGAGCACGCTGTTGACGGCCATGGAAGAGGCCAGTGTGGCGAACAGCCGCTGGCCGCCCTGCTCCCTGAGCTCCCGGGCCAGGTCCTCCACCTTGGACAGCTCGGTATGCCGCACCGCCGCGTACCAGCGAACGTCCATGCGCAGGCCGGCGACGTCCAGCGGCAGCGGTATGGGACCGAGCAGGTTGATGGCCGGCTCGCCGGGCGGCGGCGGATTGGCCGCGTCGATGACCCGTCCGCAGCGGTCGATGCGGATCAGACGGCCCTGCTCGATCAGCCTGCCGCGGATCGTGGGATCGATGTACGTGAACATGGGGCGAAGGATAGCACCGCCGGCCGTCAGCTCCCCGGCCGCTCGCGGCGGAGATAGCAGCGCTCGCCCCGGTAGCTCAGCAGCAGCGGAGGCCGCCGGGGATCCGCGAGGCACGGCCCGATCTCGGCGAGCATCGCCTCGGTCACGTCGATGAGCCCGGCAGCCACGCTCCCCTCCGGATCCACCCAGCGCAGGTCCAGCAATTCGCCGTCGCCGCCGAGGGTGCCGCGGAGATGCCGGGCATCCACCATGAAGAAGCGGGCATGGTAGCGCCATGGACTGCAGGCCGGCGTGATGGCCCGCCCGACGTAGCGCAAGCGGTGCAGCGGCGGTGCCACGCCCAGCGCCCGGAAGCTGTCCCAGCCGCCGGCACCCGGGCCCACGTCTCCCGGCACGCCCAGCACCAGGCCGGTCTCCTCGGCCGTCTCGCGCACGGCCGCCATGGCGAGCGCCCGGGCGTGCGCGGGCGAGCGGAACTGCCCCCATTCCCCGGCCGGGAGGTCGGACGCCGGCTGCGCCCGCCGGTCGTCCGGCTCGAGCCGGCCGCCCGGGAAGACGTAGACGCCCGGCGTAAACCGCGCCTCGCGGCGGCGCCGGCCCATGAGCACCTCCACGCGGCGGCCACGGTGGCCATGGCGGCGATAGACCAGCAGGCTCGCCGCGTCCTGCGGGCGTACGGGAGGTCGACGGGTCGGTGTCATGCGACCGGTCTCACTCCAGCGTCGGCAGCGCCTCCAGCGCCAGCACGTAGTAGCTGACGATGCCCACCACCGTATGCGTCTCGTCGATCACAGGCGCATGGCCGATCCCGACACTCTCGAACAAGCGCGCGCAGTAGCGGATGTCCATCTGCGGCCGCACGGAGATGACCGGTTTCGCCATGATCTCGTACACGTTGACGCGCTCGGGCGCCCGGTCCTGGCCGATAACGTGCTTGGCGATGTCCGAGAAGAGGAGCATGCCGTATTCGTCGCGCTCGTGACGGCGCTTGACGATCAGGCAGGTGGCCTGCACCTGCTTCATCGTCTTCAGCGCGTCCAGAACGGTCATGCTGCCGTCGATCTCCGTGACCTCGCGATGCATCACCTCGCTGACGGGCACCCATTTTCTTTCAACCATGATCACTCCTCTCTGTTCGTCGGCGGCAGGACGGCTTCCATCCCCTCACAACTGCTCCTCCACGACCTCGGTCAGCTTCTGCGCCTGACTCGTGACGCCTACGGCGTCCTCGACATCGATCTGGATGGCGATGCCCGTGCCGGGTTTCTCGTCGAATTCCCCCACCTCGCCGATGTGCTCCAGGATGTGGCGACTGAGATGCTGCTCCACCAGCATCATGACCACGTCGCGCTGCGTGGAGAGCGTAAGACCCAGGAAGGTCTTCTTCTCCTTGGAGCCCTCGCCCCTGGCGTTGTTCACCACGGTGCAGCCGGTGGCACCGGCCTCCCGTGCCGCCTCCATGATGGCGTCGGTCTTGTCGTCCTCGACGAAGGCGATGATGAGCTTGAAATGCATGATGTTATTCCTCTTCCGAAGCGATGGCCGGCGGATCCGGCCCGTCGCCGCCCGCCGCCCTGCGCGCCCCCAGCCACTGCGACAGCTGCGCGTAACCGAGGACACTCATGATAGGGAACAGGGCGGCGAACGCGACCAGACCGAAACCGTCCAGGAGGGGGCTGCGCCCGGGAACGGACTCCGCCAGTCCGAGCCCGAGCGCCGCCACCAGCGGGACGGTGACCGTGGACGTGGTGACACCGCCGGAGTCATAGGCCAGCGGCACGATGAGCCGCGGCGCGAACCAGGTCTGCACGATGACCACTGCATACCCGGCCATTATGTAGTACGGGAGGGGCGTGCCGGTGACGATCCGGAAACAGCCCAGTGTCACGCCCACCGCGACGCCGAGGGCAACGGCCACCCGGAGCCCCCAGGGGTGGATGGCGCCGCCGGAGACGTCCCTGGCTTTCAGCGCCACGGCCAGTACGGCGGGCTCTGCGAGCGCGGTGGAGAAACCGATGGAGAAGGCGAAGGCATAGACCCAGTAGTAGTCGGACCAGCGGATGTGTCCGATCTCGCCAATAGCGGCGCCCACACCGCCGATCAGCGCCGGATCGGTGAGCTGCTCCGCCATCATGCGCCCCAGCGGGAACAGCGCCTCCTCCAGCCCCACCAGGAAGCAGCCGAGCCCGACGACCACGAGCACGAAGCCGGCTAGGATCCGGTTGCGGTCGGGCATGCGGCCGCCGATCACCAGCCACTGGAACACGAACAGGAAGGCGGCGATGGGCAGCACGTCCAGCGCGGTGCCACCGACGATGGCGAGGCTTTCGATGATCAGGTCCAATTGATCACCATCCCGTATCCCATGACGAAGAGGATCGGCGTCAGCGAGGCGAATGCGATCAGACCGAAACCGTCCAGCATGGGGTTTCGGCCCTGCAGGGAGGAAGCCAGCCCAACGCCGAGTGCGGCTACCAGCGGTACCGTGACCGTCGAGGTGGTCACGCCGCCGGAGTCGTAGGCGATCCCCACGATATCCGCCGGCGCGATGATGGTCATGGCCATCACCAGCCCGTAGCCGCCGATGATCATGGCCGGCAGCGACCAGCCGGCGATGATGCGCATCACGCCGAGAACCAGCGCGACGCCCACTGCCAGTGCCACGGTGATGCGCAGCCCGCCCGCGTATCGGCTCTGGGACTCCGGCGAGGCCTCGATGATCCCGGCGGCAGCAGCGATCTTCCCGGCCTCGGCCGCCACGGCGATCAGCGCCGGCTCGGCCACCGTCGTGCCGAAACCGAGTGCGAACGCGAAGGCGATCAGCCAGAAGACACTGCCCTTGCGCGCGAGCGCATGCGCCAGATTCTCCCCGACCGGGAACAGCGCCAGTTTGAGGCCGTAGATGAACAGGGTGAGACCGATGACCACGAGCACGACGCCGCCGGCGAGCGGTGCCAGCCTTGCCGCGGGCTGGCGCAGCACCAGCAGCTCGAACACCGCGATGACCACGACGATGGGAGTCAGGTCACGCAGGCTGTCACGGAGATCGCGCCCGAGCGCACGGAGGACGTCAAACATGGCGCTAAGCGTCTCTCCCCTGTTGTCGGTCGGCTACCGGTCGATCAATGGTCGAGCGACGGCCAGTCGTCAGCCTGCCACCGGCCGTCCTGCCGGCCGCCCCGCGCGGCCTCAGTGATCCAGGGCGTCCGCCTCGTTGCAGATGAACCGGTACAGGCTCTCGTAGGACGACTGCACGGAAGGACCGAAGATCGGGTCGTGGGACTGGTCGGACTGGCCCGGCAGTGCATCCCAGTCCTCGTCGGCGAGCAGCTCGTCCGCCAGCGTGAACAGCGCGGCCTCTTCCCAGCGCATGTGGTCCCTCAGCCTGCGCACGTAGTCCGCGGCGGCGGCGGCGAGTTCGTCGCGGCGCACCACGGAGCCCGCTTCCACCGCGTCGAGCGCCTCCCGAAGCTGGATGCCGGCATGGCCCAATTCGTCGTGCTCCTCGAGGATGCCCTCGATACCGCTCAGCATATCGGGAGCCACGATCTTCAGTCGGTGATAGATGCGATCCTCGCGCGGATGGTGCACCGAGTCCGGGTATGAGGTCATGTAGCGCATGATGTCATGGGCCAGCTCGTAGTCGGGCTCGAGGCCGTCGGCGATCCGGCGTGTCTCCTTCTCCAGCAGCTGGAGCAGGACGGCGATGTTGCGGTGATCGTCCCGTAACTGGGCGAGGACTGTGGAAACTGGTGTCGGCATAGTTCGTTCCTGACGGGTCTTCCCGGACGTGCCCGCGAAACCGGGCCGGCGGTGCCTTCCCCCGTCCGAAAACCCATCCTGCGGAGGGCGGCAGGCACAGCCTATTCGGGAATACCACTACCGCACTGCCGGTGCAACCGCCGGCTTGTGGTAACGTCTGGCGCCGACGGGATTACGCCGGGGGACGCACCGTGGAATGGATCACCATGCCGGAGGCCTGGATAGCGCTGGCCTCGCTGACCGTGCTCGAGATCATTCTCGGCATCGACAACATCATCTTCATCTCGGTGCTGGTGGGCCGGCTGCCCGCGGAGCAGCGCCAGCGCGCCCGCATCATCGGGCTGGGGCTGGCCATGGGCATGCGCATCTTACTGCTGCTGCTCATCACCTGGATCATGAAACTCTCGGCGGACCTGTTCGAGGTGCTCGGCACCGGCATCTCGGGCCGCGACCTGATACTGGTCGGCGGCGGGCTGTTCCTGCTGGCGAAGTCCACGCTGGAAATCCACCACTCGGTGGAGGGCGTGGACGCCGATGAGAAGCAGGTGAAGGCGGCCACCTTCGGCGGCGTGCTGGCGCAGATCGCGATCGTCGACATGGTCTTCTCCCTCGACTCGGTGATCACCGCCGTGGGCATGGCCGATCACCTCGCGGTGATGGTTATCGCGGTGGTCGTCGCGGTGGGCGTCATGATGGTGGCGGCCGGTGCCATCGGCCGCTTCGTGGACGAACACCCCACGGTGAAGATGCTGGCGCTCTCATTCCTGGTGCTGATCGGCACCGCGCTCATCGCCGAGGGCATAGACCTGCACATCCCGAAGGGCTACATCTACTTCGCCATGGCATTCTCGGTGGGCGTCGAGATGCTCAACCTGAAAGTCAGGAAGAACCGACGGCCGGTGCGGCTGCACAAGAAGGTGCCGCGGAAGGAGGAAGCCCTGGAGCAGAGCTGAGAGCAGAGCTGAGGTCGGAGCAAAGGAAAGGGCCGGGTACTTCACCCGGCCCTTTGCCGCCTGGGACTTATCGGTGTCAGAACTTGTAGCCGATATTGATGCCGTAGGTGATCGGATCGATCTCGACGTCGCCGAGTGAGGCACCGTCGACCTTCGCTTCGGTATCGATGTCGATCCAGCGGAACTCGAAGTTCAAGACCCATTTCTCGTTCAGGCTCCAGTCGGCTCCGATCTGGGCTGCCAGTCCGAAAGAGGTATCCAGATCGAGATCGTCGCCCACCGCCGGATTCAGGTCTTCACTGAAGAAGATCGTCGCATTCAGGCCGAGGCCGACGTATGGCTGGAAAGTAGCGTCTGGCAGGAAATGATACTGCAGGCTGACGGTGGGCGGGAGATGATCGGTCTCACCGATCTTGCCGACTGACTCAAGTTGGATGTCGTGATTGAACGGCGCGGCAGCCAGCACCTCCACACCCCAGTTGGGCGAGAAGAAATAGGTGCCGTTGAAGGTCAGTGTCGTGCCGTCGTCCACTTCCAGAAACAATCCGGAGACGTCCAGATTCTCGTCTTTCGGATCGACCGTGGTCACACCGACACGGACCAGCCAGTCGCCCGCTTCATAAGCCTGCGCCGGCAATGCAAGGCAGAATGACAAGCCGACGAAGACCGCGAGAATTCGCGTAGCAAGTCCTCTCATGATGACTCTCCATGGCCTGTTGCCGTGGTCGCAGACAACCAGACCGCCAATGAATTTCACGCGACCATGCCTATTCTCTGCTGCACTGCATCACTGCGGTATAGTGGTTCCCACAGAAGGCCCGTCGGTCACTACCTATGGCGCGCCGGACGGCGGCGGGCACCACCTGCTAAGCTCCCGCCGATGAGCGGCGAGGCGAAGAGCTCTTTCCAGGCCCTCAAGCGCCTGTTGCACTACGCGCGGGGCTACCGCAGGCGCATCCTGCTGGCCACGTCCTGTTCCGTGCTGAACAAGCTCTTCGACGTGATGCCCGAGATCCTGATCGGCATCGCCATCGATGTCGTGGTGCGCCAGGAAGACTCCTTCGTGGCCGCCCTCGGCATCACCGAGCCGCGCTCCCAGATGCTGCTTCTGGGCGGGCTGACGCTGGTCATCTGGATGAGCGAGTCGCTGTTCGAATACCTGTACCTGATCCTGTGGCGGAATCTGGCCCAGGATCTGCAGCACGGCATGCGCCTGGATGCCTATGGCCACGTGCAGCACCTCGATCTCGCGTACTTCGAGGATCAGAGCACCGGCAATCTGGTGGCCATCCTCAACGACGACGTCAACCAGCTGGAGCGCTTCCTGAACGGCGGCGCCAACAACCTCATCCAGGTGGCCACCACGCTGGTGGCCGTGGGCGCGGTGTTCTTCGCGGTCTCGCCGCTCATCGCAGTGGTCGCCTTCACGCCCATCCCGGTCATCGTCGTCGGTGCCTTCTATTTTCAGCGCCGTGCGCAACCGCTCTATACCGAAGTCCGCGAGCGGGTCGGCGGACTGGGCTCGCGCCTGGCAGCCAACATCTCGGGCATCGCCACGATCAAAAGCTTTGCGACGGAGCAGATCGAAGCCGATCGGGTGCGGGCCGACAGCAATGCCTACGTGGATGCGAACCGCCGCGCCATCGCCGTGAGCTCGGCCTTCATCCCGGTGATCCGCATGGCGATCCTGGCCGGCTTCCTCGCCACCTTTCTGATCGGCGGCTGGATGACCCTGTCCGGCGCCCTGGCGGTGGGCGCCTACGGCGTGCTCGTGTTCCTGACCCAGCGGCTGCTGTGGCCGCTGACCAGCCTGGCGGAGACGGTGGACCTGTACGAACGCGCCATGGCCTCGTCCCGCCGTATCCTCGACCTCATCGAGGCGCCCATCGCGATCCGCGACGCCCCCGGGGCCGAGACGCTGGGCGAGGTAGAAGGCCGCATTACCTTCGAACACGTCTGGTTCGCCTATGCCGACGGCGAACCGGTGCTGCGCGACATCGACTTCGACATCGCCCCCACCGAGACCGTGGCCTTCGTCGGCCAGACCGGCGCGGGCAAGAGCTCGCTGATCAAGCTGATGCTGCGCTTCTACGAACCCCGGCAGGGCGAGATCCTGCTGGACGGCCGCCCGATCCGCGATTTCACGCTGGAGAGCCTGCGCCGCCACATCGGCCTGGTGAGCCAGGACGTGTTCCTGTTCCAGGGCACCGTGCGGGACAACATCGCCTACGGCGCGCCGGAGGCCGGCGACGAGGCGGTGATCGAGGCGGCCCGGGCGGCCGAGGCGATGGAGTTCATCGAGCGTCTGCCCCGGGGGCTCGACACCGTCGTGGGCGAGCGCGGCCAGAAGCTCTCCGGCGGCCAGCGCCAGCGCCTGTCGCTGGCCCGGGCCCTGGTGAAGGACCCGCCGGTGCTCATCCTGGACGAGGCGACCTCCGCGGTGGACAACGAGACCGAGGCGGCCATCCAGCGCTCGCTGGCGACCATCTCCCACTCGCGCACGACGGTGGTCATCGCCCATCGGCTCTCCACCATCGTGCACGCGGACCGTATCATCGTGCTCGAGCGCGGGCGCATCGCCGAGACCGGCGATCACGAATCCCTGTTGGCCCGGGGCGGCATCTATGCCAGCCTCTGGGCGGTACAGACCGGACAGGAGGCAGCCGCCCCGCCGGCTCAATGATCTGACGGAGACGGAAATCGGCATGGAACTCCTGGACCGGATACGCGAACGCCAGCAGGCGCTGACCGCCTGGCGCCATCACATCCACGCTCACCCGGAACTCGCCTACGAGGAGAAGGCCACCAGCGACTTCGTGGCGGAGAAGCTAGAGCGCTTCGGCCTGGAGGTCCACCGCGGCCTGGGGGTGACCGGGGTGGTGGGCACGCTGCGCGCCGGCAGCTCCGGGCGCGCCATCGGCCTCAGGGCCGACATGGACGCGCTGCCCATCCAGGAGCTGAACGAGTTCGACCACCGTTCCCGGCACGAGGGCTGCATGCACGCCTGCGGCCACGACGGCCATACCACCATGCTGCTGGGCGCGGCCGAGCACCTGGCCGCCAACCGCGACTTCGACGGCGTGGTGCACTTCATCTTCCAGCCCGCAGAGGAAGGCCGCGCCGGCGCGAAGGCGATGATCGACGACGGCCTCTTCGAGTTGTTCCCGGTGGAATCGGTCTATGGCATGCACAACTGGCCGGGACTGCCGATCGGCGAGTTCGCGGTGCGCGTGGGGCCGCAGATGGCCGCCTCCGACAAGTTCGAGATCACGGTGCGCGGCCGCGGCGGCCACGCCGCCATGCCCCACCAGACCATCGATCCGGTGGTGACCGCCGCCCATGTGATCACCGCGCTGCAGTCCCTGGCCAGCCGCAACACGGAGCCGACCGACTCGGTGGTGGTCTCGGTCACCGTCCTGCGGGGCGGCGAGACGTTCAACGTGATCCCGGACGAGGTGGTGCTGAAGGGCACCGCGCGCACGCTCACGCCGGAGTCACGCGACCGGATCGAGCGGGACATCGAGCGGGTGGCCGCCGGCGTGGCCGAAGGCTTCGGCGCCACGGCCGAGACGACCTACTACCGTACCTACCCGCCGACGGTGAACACGCCGGACGAGGCCGAGATCGCCGCGCGGGCGGCGGCAGCCGTGGCAGGCGCCGGCAACGTGCACCGGGACCTGCCGCCCACCATGGGCGGCGAGGACTTCGCGTTCATGCTGCAGGAAAAGCCCGGCTGTTATCTGTGGCTCGGCAACGGCCCCGGCGAGGGCGGCTGCATGTTGCACAACGCCCGTTACGACTTCAACGACGAGGCGCTGCCCATCGGCGTCGCCTACTGGGTCAGCCTGGTCGGGGAACTGCTCGGCGGCAGCGACCGCGCTCCCGGGGCCGCCTGAACCCTCAGCCGGCCTCCTGCGCCGCCCGGGCCTTGCCCGTCCGCTGGCGGTTGTAGCCCTTCAGCCGGCGCGTCGCGGCACGGAACGAGTCGTTCACCGCCACGTACGGGTCTTCGTGGGCATGGTTGTCTTCCTGGGCGTGGCTTACGACGATCTCGCGCCCCGGCACGTTGACATCCACGACGACGTGATAGAGCCGCCCCTTGTTCTGGTGCCGGTGCGGCGCCTCCACGGTCACCCGGCACGAAATGATGTCGGAGCACACCTGCTCCAGCTTCTCTGCCTGTTCACGGATGACGGTCTCCAGCGCCGGGGAGCGCGGGATGTCCTTGAAGCGGATTTCGACGGGTATCTGCATTCGGCGACTCCTCTCTGGGTGCCCGTTCCGGGTGCCTGTCTCGACTATGCGGCGGGCTTCCCCGGAGCAGCCATCAGTGGAATCCACGATCGTTCCTGCTGCCCACGGCGGAGGATATTGGCTGGAGCGCCTCGTCCGGCCGGTACCCCTCCCCCCCGGGTATCCCGCCCGTGCTTGCCTGTGGGTCGATACTAGCAGTGGCGGTCCGGTCGCGCCCGCTGCAAAGCAGCACGATTCGTCGGCTTTCCGCACCCGCCGGAAGACCCGGTTACAGGTCGCGCGGGCCGTGATATTATTGACATGCGGATTGTCGTGACGACAAATTCTTTGTCAGGAGGCCTGGCATGCAGAAACACCTGGACGACCTGTTCCACGAGGTCCGGCTGCTTTTCACCACCCTGATCCACACCGGAGAGCAGCTGCACGAAGACTCCGAGATGACCCAGCCCCGCCGGGCGGTGCTCGAGCACCTGCTGCGCGAGGGGCCGTCCACCGTGCCGGCCATAGCGCGGGCGCGGCGCGTCTCGCGCCAGCACATCCAGGCGCTCGTCAATCCGCTGTTGCACGAGGGGCTGGTGGAGCGGGTGGAGAACCCCGCCCACCGGCGCTCCAAGCTGGTACGGCTGACGGCGGCAGGGCAGAAGGTGATCGAGGACATCCGTCGCCACGAGGCCCATCACCTCGACCAGGCCGGCATCGGCGTATCCGACGATCAGCTGCGCGGGGCGACGGATGTGCTGCGCCACGTCCGCGAAGCGCTGGAGGCCTGAGCCGGCCCGCCGCGGACGCTACGGCAACAGGCTCCCCGACGCGCCGGGATCGAGCCCGGCAGACACGTCGAAGTCGCTGTCGAGCGCTCGCAGCACGGCCGCGTCGCGCTCGTAGACGTCCGGATAGAAGCCGAACTCGCCGTCGGGGCCCATGCCGGCCGTCCAGTACAGGATCATGACGGGGACCGGACGCGGCAGGAAGACGGTGCGCGTGAGCCCTGTCGCCACCGTGGCATCGATCTCAGCGGGCCCCCAGTCCGGATCCTCGTCCAGCAGCAGCGCCGCCAGTTCCAGCGGCCGCTGCACCCGGATGCAGCCCGAGCTGAAGCTGCGATCGGCGCTCCGGAACGCCTCCCTGCCCGGCGTGTCGTGCAGATAGACGTTGTACGGGTTGGGCAGGATGAACTTCACCTGCCCGAGGGCGTTGCCGGGACCCGGGGGCTGCACCAGCTGATAGGGCAGTGCCCCATTCCGGTAGCGAGCCCAGTCGACATCCTGCGGCGCAACGACGCTGCCGTCGGCCGCCACCACCTGCAGGCCCCGCCGGGTCACGGCGGCCGGATCCGCGATGGCCTCCGGGATGACGTCGTTCTTCAGTACCACCGGCGGCACCGTCCAGGTGGGATTGAAGACGAGATAGACGATGCTGGAGCGGAACACGGGGGTGCGCCGGTAGGGCTGCCCCACCACCACCCGCGTCTCCCAGCGGATTGCGTCGCCGCGCATGAAGAAGGCGCGGAAACCGGCGATATTCACCAGCAGATAGTCACGCTCCGGGCGCTCCAGCACCCAGCGGGCACGGTCCAGGTTCACCCGGATCTGGTCGATGCGGGCGGACACCGCCAGGTTCATCGCCGCCAGAGTGCGCGCACCGACGACCCCGTCCGGCTCCAGCCCGTAGCGACGCTGGAACGCCGTGACGGTGACTTCGACCGGGTCGTCGTACTGCCAGGGATCCGGCGCCGCCGGCAGCGGGAACTCCGCGGCCAGCCGCGAGCGGACCGCGGCCACCCTCGGATCCCGCATGCCGGGCTTCAGCGCGCGCCCCGCCGGGATGGCCTGCCAGCCGCCCGAGGCCGCGATGCCCCGGTAGCGGGCCAGGGCCGCGACCAGTTGCCGGTACGGCGCTCCCCGCTCGAGACGGCGCCTGAAAAACCCGGCCAGAGACTCCGCCGCCAGCGCCGCATGCAGCGTGGCCACCGGGTCGCCCTCCTCGGTGTCCGGGTGGAAGTTCCAGTGAGGGTCGAGGCGGGAGGGCTCCACCTTGCCGTACACGAGGTGGTGGGCGAGCCGCGCCAGAGCGTCGGTCATCAGCAGATCGCGGTCCGCCCTGCCGTAGGGGTCCGCCTCGGCGCCGATCTCCTCGACATGGCGCTGCAGCACGGCGAGATGATAATCGGCGGGGTTCAGCCCCTCCTCCGCGCTGGCGCGCACCAGCGCCAGCAGCTCGCGGCGGCGTTCCGCCTCGGACCACAACGGCCGGAAGCGCCGGCCGGCGTAGAGATCGGGGAGCAGCGTGCGGGCCGCCAGAGGCTCCCCTTCGATCACGTGCAGCGTATCCGCTTCGATCTGCTCCAGCCGCTGGCGCAGCCGTTCCCGGACGGCCTGCTCCGCGGAGCCGTGCAGTTCCTGATCCCATGGCGAGGCCGCAGCCCCCGAGGCGGCGCCGATCAGAAGCGGAGCCAGCAGCAGGACTGACAGCAGGGGGAGTCTGATCGGGACGCCGCGGCAGGACACACCGCTATTCTAAACCGGGACCGGCGACACGGAACGGGAACCGCCCGGGCCTCAACCTGTCGATATTCTTTCCAGTCTGCGCGCTCGTCGTCCATAATCGCCCGTCGAAGCCGATCGCGTGCGAACGGAGTCTGCAGGCAGTATCGGCAGGACCAGGCAGTCGCGGCGCGGCAACGGGAGAGAGCCCGGGAGAGAACATGGCAGGAGACAGCCCAACCGATCATCATAGCGCCTCGCGGCGCCGGTTTCTGGCGGGCGCCGCAGCAGGCGCCGCAATGCTGGGGCCCTGGAGCCGCGCGGCGGCGGCGTTGGAGACCCGCAGCCTCGCCTTCTCGCACAACCATACCGGCGAGAGGCTGAAGGCCGTGTACTACGAGGGCGGCGAATACCTCCCCGACGCGCTGGCCGAGATCAACCATCTGCTGCGCGATTTCCGTACCGGCGAAGTGTGGGAGATGGACGTGGCGCTGCTGGACACCCTGGCAGACCTGCGGTCGCTGACGGGCAGCACGGCCGAGTTCCAGATCATCTCCGGCTACCGCTCGCCCCAGACCAACGCCATGCTGCGCAGCGCGAGCTCGGGCGTGGCGAAGCGCAGCCTGCACATGCAGGGCCGCGCCATCGACGTCCGGCTCTCCGGCTACGACACCGCGAAGCTGCGCAAGGCCGCGATGAGCCTGCGCCGGGGCGGTGTCGGCTATTACGCCCGCTCGAACTTCCTGCACGTGGATACGGGCCGCGTGCGGAGCTGGTAGGCCGATGCGGGCGACGCTTCTGGCGGCGGTGCTCCTGATTCTCCAGGCCGGCTGCGCGGAGCGGCCCGCCGGGGAGGCCGGGCAAGCCGCCGGCGTCGAACCCGCGGACATCGTCCTCACGGGCGGCGTCGTCCATACCGCGGACGAACAACGCAGCCGCGCGGAGGCGGTGGCCTTGCGCGGCGACACCATCGTCGCGGTCGGCGGCGCCGGCGAGGTGAGCGCCTGGATCGGCGACGCCACCCGGGTGATCGACCTGGCCGGGCGAGTCGTCCTGCCCGGTTTCCACGACGCCCACATGCACCCGATCACCGGCGGCGAAATGCTGCTCGGCTGCTCGCTGTTCGGGCTCACGACGCGGGAGGCCATCCTCGCGAAGGTCGCCGAGTGCGCGGCGCAGAGCGACGACGAGTGGGTGATCGGCGAGAACTTCGACCTGGCCGCCTTCCCCGGCGGCAATCCCCACAAGTCGCTGCTCGACGGCATCGCCCCCGATCGTTACGTCTACCTGCGCGGCACCGACGGCCATAACGATCTGGCCAACTCGAAGGTGCTCGAGCTGGCGGGCATCACGGCGGAGACGCCGGACCCGCCCAAGGGCGTCATCGAGCGGGACCCGGAGACCGGCGAGCCGACCGGCATGCTGCGCGAGACGGCGCGGGCGCCGGTGGAGGCGCTGCTGCCCGAGACCACGTTCGAGGACCGGGTGGCGGCCCTGGAGGCGACGCTCGCGGAGACGGCGCGCTACGGCATCACCTCCCTCGTCGACGCCTGGACGGGCGTGCCCGACTGGGAGGTGTATCGGGCGGTCGCCGAATCAGGCGGGCTCGACGCCCGGGTGAAGGCTTCGCTCACCTACGGCGTCAACGCCAAACACCAGGGCGAGGAATGGGAGGCCGCTCTCGCCCGGCGCGGCGAATTCGCCGGCGAGCGCTTCTCGGTGAGCGGGGTGAAGTTCTTCGTCGACGGCGTGCTCGAGGGCGAGACCGCCGCCCTGGTCGAGCCGTACACGGGCATGGACCATCGCGGTGTGCTCAATTTCGAGAGCGAGGAACTGAAGCAGGCCGTCACCCGCTTCGACGCGATGGGCCTCCAGATCCACATGCACGCCATCGGCGACCTGGCCGTGCGCGAGGGACTGGATGCCATCGAGGCCGCCCGCAAGGCCAACGGCGACACCGGCAACCGCCATCACATTACGCACCTGCAACTGGTTCACGCCGACGACATACCCCGCTTCGCCGAACTCGGCGTCGCCGCCACTTTCCAGGCGCTGTGGGCTTATCCGGACGCGTGGATCATGGAGATCAACCTGCCGGTCGTGGGCCCGGAGCGCGTGGAGCGCATGTATCCCGTCGGCAGCATCCACCGCGCCGGCGGCACGATCGTCGGCTCGAGCGACTGGGCCGTATCGTCGATGAACCCGCTCGAGGCCATCGAGACGGCGATCACCCGCCAGGATGCCTCCGGCCAGGTCGAGGGCACGCTGAACGCCGACGAGGCCGTGGACCTCGCCACGATGCTCGATGCCTATACCCGCAACGCGGCACGGCTGCTCGGCCACGACGACATCACCGGTTCCATCGAGACCGGCAAGCGGGCGGACATCGTGGTGCTCGACCGCGACATCTTCGCCATCCCGGCGGAGGAGCTGAGCGAGGTCCGGGTGGACATGACGCTGCTGGACGGCGGCATCGTCTACGAGCGCAGCGACGGGCCCGGCGCGGGCGCGCCGGCGGAGAGCGACAACTGAATACGAGGGCCGGTATCCATGGCTGAGGGCGGAAGCTCCGGTATCGCCGCGCCGCGGGCCACGTTCCACCAGGCCATCCGGCTGCTGAATGGCGGCGACGCCGAAGGCGCGATTGCCGTCTGCCGGGAAGCGCTGGCGGAAGACCCTGACGACATCAACTTCACCGCCCTCATGGGGGCGGTCCTCCTGAAGTCCCGTCGTCTCGACGAGGCCGAGGAGCAGCTGCGTCGCGCCATCGCTCTCGCCCCGTCGTTCGCCAAGCCCCACGAGGACCTGGGCCTGCTGCTGCTCCAGCAGCGGCGCAGCGAGGAGGCAGAAGCGGTGCTGCGCCGTGCCGTCACCCTGGACCCCGATCTGGAGCAGGCGCATTTCCAGCTCGGCCGGGCGCTGCTCGCCAACGGCAAGAGCGACGAGGCCGACGAGGCGTTCGAGCGCTGCTTCGCGCTGAACCCGGAGAAGGGGCGCCTCGCAGAGGCCGCGCGTCTGCACCGCTCGGGCAAGGTCGAGGATGCCGAGCGGCTGTATCGGCGCGTGCTGAAGGACAACCCGAAGAACGTCACCGCGCTGCGGCTGCTGGGCGTGATAGCCATGCAATCCGGCCATCCGGAGAACGCCGAGGAACTGCTGTCGAAGGCGGTACGGCTGGCGCCGGACTTCACCGGCGCGATCATCGACCTGGGGCGCCTGCACCAGGACCAGCACCGCCTCGCCGAGGCCATCGAGTGCTTCGGGAAGGCCGTCGAAACCGATCCGCGCAGCTCCCACGCCCACTTCCTGCTGGCCGCCGCGCTGGCACCCGCCGCGCGCACGGCCGCGGCCGCCGCGGCCTACCGGCGCGCGATCGAGCTCAAACCCGAACATGCAGGCGCCTGGCTCGGCCTGGGCCACACGCTGAAGACCCTCGGCCGCCAGCCCGAAGCCATCGAGGCCTATCGGGAGTGCATCCGCCTGAAGCCCGCCAACGGCGAGTCCTGGTGGAGCCTGGCCAACCTGAAGACCTATCCGCTGGGAGACGAGGACATACGGGCGATGGAAGCGGCGCTGGAGACGCCGGACCTGAACGAGCAATCCGAGGTCAACTTCCTGTTCGCCCTGGCAAAGGCCTGGGAAGACCGGGAAGACTATGGCCGTGCCTGGCATTACTACGACAAGGGCAACCGCCGCCAGCGCATGCGGGAGAACTACGACCCCGTGCAGACCGAGGTGAACAACGACGCCATCGTCGAGGTCTTCACGGAGGAGTTCCTGGCGGTCAACGAGGGCATCGGCTGCGACGATCCGGCGCCGATCTTCATCGTCGGCCTGCCGCGCTCCGGCTCCACGCTGATCGAACAGATTCTGGCGAGCCACAGTCAGGTGGAAGGCACGGCGGAGCTGCCCTATCTCGGCCGCGTCGCCACGAGCCTGAATCGCAACCGGGCCGACGGCGTGAATTACCCCCAGGCCGTGCGCGAGCTGAAAGGACCGAACTTCGAGGCTCTGGGGCGCCGTTATCTGGAGCACGCCTCGCTGCATCGCGTGGAGGGGCTGCCCCGGTTCATCGACAAGATGCCGAACAACTTCCCGAACGTCGGCTTCGCCCACCTGATCCTGCCTGGCGCGAAGATCATCGATGCCCGGCG
>Ga0209947_1000530_pt1 | contig 23882 bp, 19 predicted proteins | sample SalPonR2_B_D2_MG_FD_185706 | JGI IMG/M metagenome (GOLD analysis project Ga0209947, IMG submission 185706) | Salt pond soil microbial communities from South San Francisco under conditions of wetland restoration - Salt Pond MetaG R2_B_D2_MG... ...
AGATGGCGTCGGGACGAATGTGCTTCTCGATCTTGTCGTACAGCGATTTCTTGATGTCGATACGCTCGGCAACCGCTTCGATGATGAAGTCGCAGTCGGCGAGCTTTTCGGCATCGTCGTCGAAATTGGCCGGTTGCAGGAACTCGACCAGGCCCTTGTCGGCCAGCGGCGGCGGCTTGAGCTTTGCCAGGCGGCCGATCGCACCCTTGGCCAGGTCATTGCGTCCGCCTTCCTTGGCGGGCAGGTCGAACAAGCGCACCGGAATGCCGGCGGCGGTCAAATGCGCCGCGATCTGGGCGCCCATGACGCCGGCGCCGAGCACCGCTGCTTTTCTGACGATGAATCTGTTGTTGGACATGGTTGTGGAGTTCCTGTTTCGGATCTGAGAAAGCTTTTTAACCACGAAGGGCACGAAGAACACGAAGGGAAAACCGAAATCTCTCGACACTGCTTCTACCAACAATGGAGTCGGCGTCTAGCGGTCCCGGGTGTCGCCAGTGGCGATTCCGGGAGGACGATGGCTTTCTCTATCCTTTCGTTCTCCTTTCCGTCTTGCTTCGTGCTCTTCGTTCCTTCGTGGTTACATGGTTTATCTAGCGGCGATATGGTTGATCATCCACTCGACCGGCTCGCAACTCAACTGGCCTTTGCGAGTGGTGATTCGGCTTCGCCGAATTGGGAATGAGTTATCGCCTCGTGGTCGAACTCGTCGACGGCAATGAGTTCGGCCGAAAGGCGCTGCGCCTCTATCAGCAGCCTGGCCTGTTCCTCGTTGATCAGGCCGGCCTCGACCGCTTCGGCCGCCAGCTTGTCGACGTTGACCGGCGTCGGCTGACGCTTCATGCCGTTGACGACGGTGCGCTCGGCTTCCTCGGCCGCGAGAACCGCATCGAAAGCCTTGAGCGCGACGGCCGCACCCACGCCCTCGGTGGGTTTGAAGATGCCGTGGGTCAGACGGTCGCGCGTGGCGTTGTGGCTCATCAGCATCATTGCAATCCTGTGCCCGGTCCGATCATCGGACTCGGCGTGGACCCGACCGAACGGGAAACAGATGCGCTTGAGCAGCCAGCCAAGCGCGCCGGCGGGGAAGTTGGCCAGCACGCCGTGCAGGGCTTCCTCGACCCGGTGCAGGCTGTCGTTGACACCCCAATCAACCAGCGGCAGATCGTCTTCCGGCTGGCCGTCGTCCTCAAAGCGCTTGAGCGTCGCCGAAGCGATGTAGAGATGGCTGAGCGCATCGGCGAAACGGCCGGAGAGCTTCTCGGCGAACTTGAACTTGCCGCCGAGGATCAGCAGGGTGGTGTCGGCGATCAGCGTGAAATTGGCGCTCAGGCGATTGATGCGTCGGTAGTGGCGCGCCACCGGGCCGGAAACCGGCGAATGGCTGACTCGCCCGCCGGTCAGGCCGAGGACGATCGAACGCACGCCGTTGCTGATGGTGTAGCCGATATGACCGAAGAACGCGTGGTCGAACTTGCTCCGGGCATCGGGCGCCTGGCTGGTCGCCGCAGTCATTTCCTTGATCAGCCACGGGTGGCAGCGAATCGCGCCCTGGCCGAAGATGATCATCGAGCGGGTCAGGATGTTGGCGCCCTCGACCGTGATCGCCACCGGCACCGACTGGTAGACCAGCCCAAGGTAATTCCTGGGCCCCATGATGATCGCCTTGCCGCCGTGGATGTCCATCGAGTCGATGGTCAGGCGACGGTAGGCCTCGGTCAGATTGGCCTTGAGAATGGCCGAAAGCACCGCCGGCTTTTCACCCTGGTCCAGAGACACCAGGGTCATCCGGTGGGCGGCATCCATGCGATAGGTTTCGCCGGCGATGCGGGCGAGCGGCTCCTGTACGCCCTCGAAATTACCGATCGGCTGCTTGAACTGGTAGCGCACCCGCGCGTAGGCGCCGGTGACCGCGCTGAGCATCTTGCCGCAGGCCACCGACAGCGCCGGCAGGGAAATGGCGCGACCGGCGGACAGGCAATGCATCAACATTCCCCAACCCTGGCCAACGCGCTCCTGCCCCCCGATGACCCACTCCATTGGAATGAACACATCGGTGCCGCGGGTCGGGCCGTTCATGAACGGTGCGCCCCCGGGGATATGGCGCTTGCCGTTCTCCACCCCCGGTGTATCGGCCGGGACCAGCGCGCAGGTAATGCCGAGATCCTTCTTGTCGCCCAGCAGGCCGTCCGGGTCGAATGCCTTGAACGCCAGGCCGACCAGCGTGGCCATCGGTGCAAGCGTGATGTAGCGCTTGTCCCAGGAAACCCTGAGGCCAAGCACCTCTTCGCCATTGTAGGTGCCCTTGCAGACGATGCCCTTGTCAGGCATGGAGGCCGCATCCGAGCCGGCCAGCGGCGAGGTGAGGGCGAAGCACGGGATTTCCTCGCCCGACGCCAGGCGGGGAAGATAGTGGTTCTTCTGCGGTTCGGTGCCGAAATTGTGCAGTAATTCGCCGGGTCCCAGAGAATTGGGCACCATGACGGTCGTGGCGGCTGAAGAATTGCGGGTGGCGATCTTGGTGACCACGGCCGCGTTGCCCTGAGCAGAAAAATCCAGCCCACCGTATTGTTTCGGGATGATCATGCTGAAGAAACGATGTTTCTTCAGGTGCTCCCATACTTCTGGCGGCAGGTCCTGGTCGTTGTAGATCTGCCAGTCGTCGAGCATCCGACACAGCTCCTCGACGGGACCGTCGAGGAAGGCTTGTTCCGCGTCGTTCAACGAAGGCGCGGGATGCTTCATCAGCTTCTTCCATTTCGGTCGACCGGAGAATATTTCCGCGTCCCACCAGGTGGTGCCGGATTCCAGCGCTTCGCGCTCGGTATCCGACATTGCCGGCAGCACCTTGCGAAACCAGTCGAACAGCCGGTTGGTGACCAGTGCGCGACGCAGCGGCGGGACGGCGGCGACGATCAGCGGCAGCGCGATCAGGAGCGCGAGTATGCCGACCGCAGGATGCAGCGCGGCCCAGAAGGCGCCGGCCGCGGCGGCGACCGTCAGCATGGCGGCCAGCCACGCGGGGGCAGCGAAATACGCGAGCACAAGGGGCAGTACAAGTACCAGGATGATGGCAACGGTGGTCATGCGAAGTTCTCCTTGAACGAAAGCTTTTTTGGTGCGGCCCGCGCGGAATCGCGCAGTCCGGCGCAGCCGAAGCGGATCAGGGCGCGAGCGGTGTGTTCGACCTGATGGTCCGTGGTTTCGGCCATGGTGTAGGTCAGCGCGCCGATCAGAAAATCGAGTTGCTGGCGCAGGTTGTCGGGCGAAGTGCCCAGTGCCCGGCTGACCGCATCCGCGAAAGCGCGCATCACGTGGGAGTACTGACGTGCGATGGTGCCGTGCAGTTGGGTCGCATTCTCGGCCCAGGCGCGCATCAGCAGACGCATGAAACGCCCCCCGTCGCCTTCCGATTGGGTGCTCATCAGCAGTGCCGGGTAGATAAAGGCCTCGAGCACATCTTCGAGATCGGGCGGATCGGATGCCTTCAAGACACCATCCAGCCGGGAAAGCCGCTCGCTGTTGAGTTCATCGAGCCGGCGCTGGAACACTGCGAGAATCAGCGAGTCCTTGGAACCGTGGTGATAGTTGACTGCCGCCAGGTTGACGCCGGCATCGCGGGTGATCTGTCGCAACGTGGTGGCGTGGAAACCCTGGTCTGCGAACAGCTGTTCCGCGGTATCCAGTATTCGTTGTCGGGTCGAATCGGTCATCCAGGTCCTGGCCACGGGGTCATGGGCAATTGCTTCGAGTATGCGCCACGCGGTGCTGAATTAAAACAGCAGTTTCAAACAGGCGTTTGAATCTTAGCATTGTAGACGGCGCCTTAGCAACAAAGTTCAGATCTTTGCGCGACGACCCGCCACCGCGAGTGCAACGGCGAAAGACACGGCGACAGGCGGCCGGATCAATAGGAGGTGGCTGAGGCTAGTGTACTAGCGCTTCGAACGGCGCGGGCCGGATCGACAAGCCCGAAGCGAAGATTGTTCCAGGACGCCTGACCCGATTTAAATCAAGTGCTTGCGAATTATTCCTCGAAGCTGATCATAGCTCAGACCCAGACGCTTGGCGGCACGCTTGCGACTGCCGCCGGACGTCGACAGCGCTCGTTCAACGATGGCTTTTTCCTGCATGTCGAGCCACCCGCGGAGGTCGTTGGGCAGTCTCGCCGGTCCATCGAGGCCGTCGCCCAAATCCGTTGCAGGCGCGGCCGATGGCCGCCACGGGGATTCGAATGGATCGAGATGCAGATTCTGGATCGGTTTGTCCGGCATCTCGTGTCGGTAGACTGCGCGTTCAACCGCGTTCTTCAGTTCGCGTACGTTGCCGGGCCATGCATACTGCTGCAACAAACGGAGCGTTTCGTCGGAGAATCCCGCGAAAAGCTCGCGTCCCAGTTCGCGACTCATGCGGATTGCGAAATGTTCGGCCAGTGGCAGGATGTCCTCGCGCCGTTCTCGCAACGGCGGCAGCGTAATCACATCGAACGAAAGCCTGTCCAGAAGGTCGGCGCGGAACCGGCCGGTTGCCGCCAGCGAAGGCAAATCCTCGTTGGTGGCGCCCACCACCCGCACGTCAATCGATTGGGTTCGGGACGATCCAAGGCGCTCGAACTCGCCGTATTCTATGACACGGAGAACCTTCTCCTGCACCGCGCTGGAGGTCGTGGCCAATTCATCGAGGAACAGCGTGCCGCCGTCGGCTTGTTCGAAGCGGCCGATGCGGCGGCTCGCGGCGTCGGTGAAGGCGCCGGGCTCGTGTCCGAACAGCTCGGATTCCAGCAAGGAGGAACTGATGGCAGCGCAGTTGAGCTTGATCAGCGGCTGATCCCAGCGCGACGACAGAAAATGCAGCCTCTCGGCAATCAGTTCCTTGCCGGTGCCGCGTTCGCCCACGATCAGCAGTGGCCGGTTCAGATCGGCCGCGCGCGAAACCTGCTCCAGCGTTTCCAGGAAAGCGCCGGATTCGCCGACCAGGGGCTGCTCTTCGCGTTTCATGGCATGTTGGCCAGTGGTCGTATTCGCATGCACTGATTATCCCGCAATTGCCATCGCTTGCCGAGCCCGGCAGAAGTTTCCTCAAACCGTGGTGAATCAAAAGCAGCGCACGAGAGCACGGAGAAATCACCAAGGGTACGAAGAAAGCCTTCAGACTTGGAACCTTTGTGCTCTGCGTGCCGTCTTCGTGTCCTTCGTGTACCGGCTTTTCAAGCCCGCCGGTGGCCGGCGCTTCTGCCAGAATAGCGGGATGGCGAAAGCAAAAACCCTTTATGTCTGCGGCGAGTGCGGCGCCAGCCAGCCCAAGTGGTCCGGCCAGTGCCCCGACTGCGGCGCGTGGAACTCGCTGTCCGAGTCGCTTGCCGACGGCGGAGGCGCCCGCACCAGGCGCGGCGGCTGGACGGGCCAGGCGTCGGCCGAAGTGGTTCGACTCGATTCGGTTCGCACCACCGATACGCCGCGCTTCAGTTCGGGCCTGAGCGAACTCGACCGGGTACTGGGCGGCGGCCTGGTGCCTGGATCGGTGGTGCTGATCGGGGGCGATCCGGGTATAGGCAAATCCACGCTGTTGCTGCAATCCCAGGCCGCGGTCGCGGCCGAGCGCAAGGCACTGTACGTGACCGGCGAGGAATCGGCCGCCCAGGTGGCGATGCGTGCGCGCCGTCTCGGACTCGATCCGGAGACGCTCGAGTGTCTCACCGAGACCAGCCTGGAAACCGTGCTGGCCACCGCCGCCGCCAACCGGCCGGGCTTCATGGTCATCGATTCCATCCAGACCCTGTGGAGTGAATCATTGCAGTCGGCACCCGGGGCGGTGGCCCAGGTGCGCGAATGCGCCTCCAGGCTCGTCCAGTACGCCAAGCAGACCGGCTGCACCGTGGTGCTGGTCGGGCACGTCACCAAGGAGGGTGCCCTGGCCGGGCCGCGCGTGCTCGAACACATGGTCGACGGGGTGTTGTATTTCGAGTCCGATTCCGGCAGCAGGTTTCGCCTGATTCGCTCGGTCAAGAACCGGTTTGGCGCGGCCAACGAACTCGGTGTCTTCGCAATGACCGACGGCGGCCTGAAGGCGGTTTCCAACCCATCGGCGATCTTTTTGTCCAGCGACGAGGCGCCGGCGGCCGGCTCGTGCGTGCTGGTCACGCGCGAGGGCACCCGGCCGATGCTGGTCGAGGTTCAGGCGCTGGTTGCGCCCAGCAGCCTTTCGCAACCGCGGCGCATCGCGGTCGGCGTCGACCCGGGGCGGCTGGCAATGCTGCTGGCGGTGATGAATCGCCATTGCGGCATCCAGGTCAATGACCAGGACGTGTTCGTCAATGTCACGGGCGGCATCCGGGTGACCGAGACCGCCTCGGACCTGGCCGTAGCGCTGGCCATCCAGTCGTCGCTCCGTGAGGCCCCGTTGCCGCGCGAGCTTGCGGCATTCGGTGAAGTCGGCCTGTCGGGCGAGTTGCGTCCGGTCTACAACGGCGAGGAGCGGTTGCGCGAGGCGGCAGGGCAGGGCTTCACGACCGCGCTGGTGCCGCATGCCAACGTCAAGGGCGTCAAGGCCAGGCTGACTATTCGCGGCTGCCGGCGGCTTTCCGATGCGCTGGATGCTGCACGCGAGGTCGATAGTTGACCACCCCTGGTCGGCATGAAAGAATCATGCGGCCGAACAAGAAATCAAGGAATCCACGCCGTGACTGAACCGCATCGCCAGCCCATCGCCAAGGTCGATACCGCCTGGCTGCGCATGGAACAGCCGACCAACCTGATGATGATCACCGGCGTGATCGTGCTGCGGGAATCGGTTGACTTCGAAACGCTCAAGGAGGTGGTTGCATCCAGATTTCTGGCCTTTCCCCGCTTCCGCCACAAGGCCGTTCAGACCACACGCGGCTGCTGGTGGGAAGAGGACGAGGACTTCGAGCTCACCTCCCATATTCGGCGAATTGCACTGCCGGGCGACGCCGGCAAGGAAGAGCTGGAAGAATTCGTATCCGAGTTGGCATCGACCCCGCTGGACAAGTATCGGCCGCTGTGGCAATTCCACTTCATCGAAAACTACGCCGCGGGGCCCGCACTGGTCACCCGAATTCACCATTGCTATGCCGACGGCATGGCCCTGGTGCAGGTGATGCTGTCGCTGACCGACGCCGACCGCGAGAAATCGACCGCGCTGGTCGAGCCAGAGCAGTGGAAGCGACGTCGGGTTCGTGAATCGAACGTGTTCAAGAGGCTCATGGAGCCGGCACGCGAAGGCATCGATGCGGTGCAGCACCTCGGTTACAAGTTGGTCGAAGAGGCCGCGCACCTGATTCGCGAGCCGTCGCAGGCGGCCGCTTACGCCGACAGCGCCTCGGAGATCATGTCCGAACTGGCGACCATGCTGCTGCTGTCGGACGATCCAGCGTCGCGCTTCAAGGGCAAGCTGGGCGTTCGCAAGAGAGTGGCCTGGACTCAGCCGTTGCCGCTGCTGGAAGTCAAGGCAATCAGCCAGGCGCTGGGCTGCACCGTCAACGATGCCCTCATCGGCATCATGACCGGGGCGCTGCATCGATACCTGCTCGACTATGGTGAGGATCCTTCCGAACTCGAGATCCGGGCCACGATCCCGGTCAACCTCAGGCCTCTGGAGCACGCGCGCGATCTCGGCAATCATTTTGGTACCGTCTTTCTCGACCTGCCGATCTGGGAGTCCAATCCACTTGCGCGGGTCTACCGCGTGGCCGAAAACATGCACCACCTGAAAAACTCCAAGCAGGCCAGCGTGTCACTCGGTTTGCTGGCAACCGTCGGCATGGCGCCGGCTGCGGTTCAGCAGGCGGCACTGGAGCTTTTCGCGCGCAAGGCCACAACAGTACTCACCAACGTGCCGGGGCCGCGCAACTCATTGTTCCTGGCCGGCTCCGAAATCGGTCAGATGATGTTCTGGGTGCCGCAAAGCGGCTCGATCGGCATGGGCATCAGCATACTCAGCTACAACGAGCAGGTCTCTTGCGGCGTGATCACCGACAACAAGCTGGTGTCCGACCCCGAACGCCTGGTGGACAACTTCGCGATCGAATTCGAAAACCTGTTGCACCTGGTGATGATGCTGGGTCCGGACATCAACCGCAGCCCGGAAGAGGTCGAGAACCATCTCCAGGCCTGGCTGGACAATACGCGAACCGACTGACCGAACATTGCTTGACCGATCTGGCCCCCGGGCGATCCTGTCCTCGGGAATCAGGGAAGGGAATCGTGCGCGTACTCGATATCGAGCGCCTGCATTGCGTCGATCGGTTTCATGCCGGCCGCCTTTTCGTAGGCTGCGTTCGAATCGTCGAGCCCCTTTTCTCCGTAAAGCAGATATAGCCCGTTTCCGTACTCGATCCATGCGATCGGCGCGTTGGAAATCCGTATGGCTTCCTTGAAGTGCGCCATCGATTTCTCGGCGCTGGCGCCGTAGGTCATCGAGCCGACCAGCTTGCCCACCTTGGAAATGACCTCGGCGTGATAAAGACCCAGCGCCGTATGCGCCTCGGCGTGCAGCGGCTCCAGGTCGATGGCCCGGTCCAGCGATTTCTTGATCTTGCCGCCCAGGCCCTGGCTCAATGCCTTGGCAATCGAGATGCTCTGGCTGTACCGGCCCAGGTGGTAGGCGTGGAAATAATGCGAATTGGGGTTGTCGGGATCGGCGTCAATCGCGGCCTCGGCGCGCGCGATGCCGTCGGTGTAGATGGCCTGCTTGACCGCGTCGTCCTCTTCCAGGTAATCGGCGTAGATGCCCGAAGCCTTGTTGACCACGACGTGCGCCGAATCGCCGTGCGCCAGCGCCGCATCCACGGCAGCTGCGAAGTCCCCGGTGTGAAACGAACGCCAGGCCTGCTGTATCGCCTTGTCCTTCGGCCAGGGCTCGCGATCGCCGGCGTGCAGGTCGTCCCATGCCTTTTGCAGTTTGCTGCCCGGATAATCGAACGCTGTCGAATCGCCGGAAAATTCCGTCCAGTTGCTGGTATCCACAAATCGCACTCCATCAAGGTCATCGGACAGATTCTACGGCCAGCCGCGTCGGGCTGCATACCCGACGACCGCCACAATAGTGTGACTGCTCTAAATTCGCGGCCTATATTTCTCTACAACGGCCTCGGAAACGGGGCAAACCCGAACCGGAAAGAGGTGAAAAGACATGGCCAAGAAGACAGCCAAGAAGAAAACCGCAAAGAAGAAGGTCAGCAAGAAGACCGCTCGCAAGTCGACCAGCAACGTGCAGGATAACGCACATGAAATCTGGCTGGCTGGCCTCGGCGCGTTTGCGTTGGCCCAGGAAGAAGGCACCAATCTCGTTCGCCGCGGCGGCAAGCTTATCAACGAAACCACCGGTCAGGTGATCAGTGAGAGTTCGAAGCTGTTCGAACGCCTGGTCTCCGAGGGAAAAAAGCTCGAAGGCAAGGGCCGCAAGATGGCTGAAGATGCCGTTGGCGGCGTGCGCAGCGATGTAGAAGGTCGCGTCGGCAAGGCTCGCGAACAGGCTCGCACGAACTGGGACAAGCTCGAAAAGGTATTCGAAGAGCGCGTCGCGCGTGCACTTTCGCGCCTCGGCGTTCCGACCTCCGATGAAATCCAGGAACTGAGCAAGCGCGTCCAGGAACTCAACACGCGCGTGCGCGAACTGGCGAAGGCGCAAAAGGAAAGCGCCCCGGCCAAGACGACCAAAAAGACGCCCGCGTCTGACGCTTCCTGAGCGGACTTTAGCGACACGTCCTAGACGTCTACCCCGAAGCAGCCGGACTTTGCTCCAGTAGTGCTGCTTTTTTACCCGGGCCACCGTGCCCGGGTTTTTTTTGATCCCGGCTCGAGGGTCGCTACATCTACTGCGGAACGCCCAGCCACGGCACCCGAGCGCCCCTCGCTACGAGGTGGTCACGCATTAGGCGGAATTGTTCTGCGGTATGTTTTTGTCAGGCTGAGTCGATCGAGATGGATGCCGTGTGGCAGGAACCGGCCGGGTTCGCCTGCCGAGGGCCTCGCCACGCGTCGAACCGAGGCAGGCGAACCCGGCCGGTTCCGGGATCGAAGCCGCTCGACGGGCCGAAACACAAGGATCAGCGGTAGGCGTCGGCCAGGTGTTCGAACTGTTCGCGTGCCTGTCCCCTCAGGTAGGGGCTGACCAGGCTCATGACCTGGATTGCTGCGCGGTCGGGTCGGGGCTCGATTTCGGGCTCCATGACCTGGTCGAACGCGATCCAGTAGCTGCTGATGAGCACGATGTTGCGCACGACCGATTCGCGTTCCAGCGACTGCGCCTCGAGTTGGCCGCTTCGCTCCATCCCTGAAAGCAGCTCGGATGCAGTACGCATCGAAAGCTTGAGGATCGCCCGGATTCGTGTGCGTAAGTTTCTGCTCCGCGCGCAGAGCTCGCTCAGATCACGATAGATGAACCGGTAGTCGGAGATATTCTCGAATACCAGATGCAGAAACAGCCAGGCATCCTCCACGTCGGCTTGTTCAAAGCCGTCTCCCCCCAGCAGTTCGAGCATGCGCTGCTCGTAGCGGCCGAACAGTTCGTCGATCAGGCTTTGCTTGGTCTTGAAGTGGTAGTGCAGATTGCCCGGACTGATGTCCAGCTCATCGGCGATCCGATTGGTGGTGACGTTCGGCTCGCCATGGCTGTTGAACAGCTGCAGCGCGGTTTCGGCAATGCGATCTGGAGTTCGGGAGCGTGACATGCATCAGCCGATGCGACGGCCTCAACCGGTCAGGGAGTCGACCAGTTCGATATAACGCTTCATTGCATCTTCCTGCTCGGTGCCCTTGAGCTTTTCCCATGCCTCGTACTTGGCCACGCCGACGAAATCGAAGAATCCGGGACGCTCGCCGCTGACATCGCCCTCGGCCCCTTGTTTGTACAAGGCATAAAGCTTGAGCAGAGTATCGTTGTCCGGTCTTTGCTCGAGTTGCTTCACGCGTTCGGATGCCTGCTCGAATTCCTGCTTCAGATCGCTCACTGTTCGCTCCCTTTTTATTGATTCGGAGTACAAACTGTCTTCTTAGCACGCGAGCATCGGAAGGTCAACGATTTTGCCCTTTCCGCCGCCGTCGGAGCGTTGTCCGGCGGTGCGGCGCGTGCCGCTGTGCCGTCTTCCGAGGCCCGGATTCTCGCCGATTGCGGCTAGGAATTCGAATCCGGGCTGGCGCTGAACCGTCAACGCCGGTACTCTTAGCAGCTACGACCCACGAACAAACCCGAAGGAGACCCCCCAGATGAGCTATTTCGTGACCGGCGGAACTGGATTCATCGGCCGCAACCTCATCGACCAGTTGCTCAAGCGCCGCGGCAACGTCTATGTTCTGGTGCGTCGCGGATCGAAAAAGAAATTCAACGCCCTGGTCGCGGAGCGGTGGAATGAATCGAGCAAACGGGTCATCGCGGTGAACGGCGACCTCACCAAGTCGGCACTGGGCGTGTCGAAGGCCGACATGGACACACTGCGCGGCAAGGTCAAGCATGTGTTCCACCTGGCCGCCGTCTACGATCTGGCCGCGACTGCCGAATCGCAGGAAAAAGTCAATATAGACGGCACCCAGAACGCAATGGATTTTGCCGCCGCCGTGGGCGCGAAGTGCTTCCACCACACCTCGTCGATCGCGGCGGCCGGCATGTTCCAGGGCTCTTTCCGGGAGGACATGTTCGAAGAGGCGACCGGGCTGGACCACCCGTATTTTCGGACCAAGCACGACTCCGAAGGCCTGGTCAGGCGCCGGTGCGAGATTCCGTGGCGAATCTATCGGCCCGGCATCGTGGTCGGGCATTCGAAAACCGGTGAAATCGACAAGATCGACGGTCCCTACTACTTCTTCAAGCTGATCCAGAAACTGCGGCGCATGCTGCCGCCCTGGGTGCCGACGCTGGGCCTGGAAGGCGGCCGGATCAACCTTGTGCCGGTGGATTTCGTCGCCCGGGCAATGGACCATATCGCGCACAAGCCCAAGCTGGACAACACCTGTTTCCACCTGACCGACCCGAACCCGAAGCGCATCGGCGAGGTCATGAACCTGTTTGCCCAGGCCGCTCATGCGCCGTTGATGTCGATGCGCATAGACGCGCGCTTGTTCAACCTGATCCCCCAACCGGTCAAGCAGGGCATCGGCATGCTACCGCCGGTGCGGAGAATCATCAACCAGGTGCTGGGCGATCTCGGCATCCCCAGGGACATGCTGAAATTCTTCAATTATCCGACCAGTTTCGATACCCGCGAAGCCGACCGCGCGCTCAGAGGATCCGGGATTTCAGTGCCGTCGCTGGAGGATTATGCCTGGGTGCTATGGGATTACTGGGAACGCCACCTGGACCCGGAATTGTTCATCGACCGGTCGCTCAGCGGCCACGTCAAGGACAAGGTGGTGCTGGTCACCGGCGGCTCCTCGGGCATCGGCAAGGCGACCGCGCTGATGATGGCCGAGGCCGGCGCCAAGGTTATTGTCGTTGCGCGCAAGGAATCGGAGCTGGCGGAAACGAAGAAGGAAATCGAATCCATAGGCGGTACGGCGTTCACGTACAGCTGCGACCTGGCCGATTATTCGGCCGCCGACAAGCTTTGTGCGCAGGTACTTGCCGATCACGGTGCGGTCGACGTACTGGTCAACAACGCCGGGCGATCGATACGTCGGTCGATCAACCTGTCCTATGACCGCTTTCACGATTTCGAGCGCTGCATGCAGCTCAACTATTTCGGTTCGTTGAAAATGATCCTGGGCCTGCTGCCGGCGATGGAGGAGCGCCGCAGCGGACACATCATCAACATTTCGTCGATCGGCGTATTGACGAACGCACCCAGGTTCTCGGCCTACGTTGCGTCCAAGGCGGCGCTGGATGCGTTCTCGCGCTGTGCGGCGGCGGAGTTCAACGATACCGGCGTGGCGTTCACCACGATCAACATGCCGCTGGTGCGCACGCCGATGATCGCGCCGACCAAGATCTACGAGTCCGTGCCCACGATTACGCCCGAGGATGCGGCCGACATGGTCAAGCAGGCGGTCATATACAGGCCGCAGCGCATCGCGACCCGGCTGGGCATTTTTGGCCAGGTGTTGCACGGTGTGGCGCCGAAGATTTCGGAGATCGTGATGAATTCGGCCTACCGGATGTTCCCCGATTCTGCCGCGGCGCGCGGCGAGCGCCCGGAAAAAGGCGAGAGCAGGGCGACTCAGGAGCAGATGGCGTTCGCCAGCCTGATGCGCGGCATTCACTGGTAAGCCGCGGCGTCGGCAACCCCAGGGTCCGGTTCTCGCGCCTCGGCGTATCAGCGCCGAATGCGAGGCAGACCGCCCGACCGTGAAAGCAGCGTGCGCCGGCGGTCGGGTCCGTCTTGGGTCGCGGCTTCCTCGCGCTGCGCTTCCCGTCTCGGGTCGGTCGATGTGGGCCCTCCGCTGCCGATTCCACGGTCAGCGACAGGGCCGATGATCGTTCGATAGCGAATTTCCTCGCTGGCCGCTCGCCGCTGCCGGGCCTGTTCCGTCCTTTGCGCCAACCGTGCGGCGCGTTCGCGACGCGCCGACAGTGCTGCCTTGCGCTGGTCGACGAACGCCTTGTTGCGTTCGGCGATTTCGTCAAGACCTTCGGCGGCACCGATCACGCTTATTCCGTCCCGTACCTGGTGAAGTTCGGCATCTTCGGAACAGGGAATGTCGGAGAAAACCGTTGTGCCTGCGCTCTCGCAGCGGTAGATCTGGGCCGAAACCGGAGCAGCCGAAAGCATGCAGGCGACCAAGGCCGCCAGGGCCGCGATGATCGGTGCAGTCCCCGTCGGGTCGTTGCTCATCCGATGCCTGGACCGTGCCACCGACAGGCGCGATCAGAAACGGGCTTCGCGGGCCAGCCCGCGGGCGTCGGTTCCGACGTGCGGTTCCAGGCGCTGGAGAATTTGTCGAACCACGTCGCTGGCTTCGTGCTTGTGGCGTCCGGATGGGGTAGCGCTGGAGCCGATCCATTCGGCAAGTCCACGATCCACCAGCTCGCTTTGCCAGTCTGACAGCCCACTCGGTGGCAGAATCCAGCCCCGCTCTACCAGGCGGGCGCAAATGTAGGTGATGCCCTGCTGGGGCCGAATGCTGCCGCGCTTGTTGTAGCTTGGCCGGAAGGCGCGTTCGGCGACTTTGGCCGAGAATCTGCGCCATGCCCCGGAACGCCCCAGCCATGGCACCAGGTAGACCGGTTTCGGGCTGGCCAGCGCATCCTGAAGCACGCCGGGCGTACCGCCGGCAATCAGCAGCGCGCCGGCATGCTCCAGCGCAAGACCATAAGGATTGTGGTTGTCCTCGCGCTGCCATGAATAGACGTCCGCGTCATCGCCGGCGTGCTTTCTCAACCAGTCTCCGGCGTCGGCAGAGTGACGCGTGGTCACGATCAGAAGCCGCGAATTGCGGCGTCGAGCCCATTCGACTGCCTCGGCCAGCAAGGACTGGCATTCGGCTATGGTCCAGTTGCCGCGTGGATTGCGTCCGATGATCAGTGCGCTCTTGCGCGGCCGCTGCAGCCATGCTTGCCACTTGCCACTTTCGACCGTCGGCTGCCACTCGTCGCGGTGGCCGAAGCCCAGAAGGCTGGTGACCCTGTGCGGGTGCGGCGGCAGGCCGTGATGCTGCATGCTGACTGCCACCCCGGCATGCTCGGGGACTGATCCGGCGTGGCGGCCGATCAGGACCAGCGCCGGCGGCTGCAGGCTGCGTGCGGCGGCCCGCCGTGCGGCGCGCGTGGCCAGGGTGCCCGAAGCGACCAGGATCGCAGGCGGATTATGCGGATCGAGCAGCTTGCGTGCGTTCACCGCGCGGAAAAACGCGGCGATCTGCCCGCCGGGCATGCCGGTGCGCACCAGTTCGCGCCCGGTGGCACGCGCAAGCTCGGTTCCGACCGCCTCGGCCTTGCTGCGCACGCGGGCTCGAGGGCCGGCCAGGACCGCGATCGGTCCGGGCGGCAGTGGGCCACCCCGCAGCACCCGCCGGGATGTGCCAACGCGGCGCGTCAGGCGCCAGTTAGTGCCGGGGTTGAGGCGCTCGGCAAGGTGCAGTTGTTCGATCCAGAAATGCAGGCTGCGGCGTGGTCTGCCGCGGCGAATCCAGATCGGCTCGTGCAGCTCGATTTCGAGTTCGTCGCTTAGCGAAAACAGTCTGTCCAGCACCCAGGGCAGGTCGGCGTCGGGCACGTTCTCGAGCAGCCCGGCAATGCTGCGGGTTCGAGCATGCTGGTCGGGGTCGGGTCGTGCGCCCAGAAGCGCGGTGATCTCAGGCCCATCGCGTCGCGCCGAAAGCGCCAGCGCGGTGTCGGGCCAGCCGGCCGAGGGGCGCATGGCCGAGACCGGCAGAAAGTGTGCGTTGTCGGCCTCGCGCTCGAGATCGAACCAAAGCGAACCGGTCGGATTGTCCTGGTAGACGAACCATTCCGGGAACGGTCGCCATGGCTGGGTGTGCAGCGTCGTGAAGTGGACGCAGGCCGATTCACCGGGAACGTACTCCTTGTCGCGAGCGTTGTACCGCCCGTCCATCTGACCCCACAGCCCCGCGGCGCGGGCGCGCGCCTCGATCCGTTTGCGAGTGGTCTTGACCACGGCATCGCGATTCCAGACGCCGGACATCTTCTGACAGTCGATCAGCATCACCGATGTATCGTGGTCGTTTATGGAAAGAAATCCCGCGTTGCCCAGTTCGCGGTCGAAAAGCTCGGCCGGGTCGGTCAGCCAGACCTGGTCGACGTCGTTGTAGATCGCCCGGCCCCGGTAGTCGCAGAAATGCGGGATGGCGAAGCGGTAATTGGTGAATCCGGTGATCCAGAAACCGCTGACATAGCCCTTGAGCCCCTTGAGCAGGTGGATTTCATAGATGCGGCTGGGATCGCGATGCTTTTCGATCGACCAGATGAACACGCGCTCGGCGCGGAACTGGCGACGCTCGGAGCCGAGAAATATCCGCACCGGCGGCTTGTCGCTGGGCCGGTGGCCCGGACGCACGCCGAGGATGATCTTTTCGGGTCGCCGGCGGGTTGCAGGCGTCATGATCGGATCGATGAAGGGGGTCAGGCCGCGAACGATTCTTTGCGCGATCAGGGGCATGGCGTTGGTTCTTCCTCGCTGTCAGGAGTCGAAATGATAGCGCTTCCAGCGCCGATGGTGCCATGCCCACAGCGCTGGATGTCGGATAATCTGGTTCTGCATGGATGCCAGCATCGCGTCCAGCATGGTGTCCGGGGTGTCGGCGACGAGCGGCGGATGCACCCTAAAGCGCCAATCGGGCGCGGCGGCCTCGGCGTGGATCGGCAAGACCGGGGCGCCGGTGCGCACCGCCAGGCTGGGTATGCCGCTGGGCATGCGCACGATCTTGCCCAGGAAGCGCCGGGGCGCACCTTCGCCCTTGTTGGCCTGGTCCATGAGCACGTACAGCATGCCGCCGGAAGCCAGAATCTTCAGCATCTGGCGAAAGCTGCGCGTGGGATTTTCGCGATCCAGCGGCACCGGCACGCAGCCGGCCCGCTGGAGGCTCTGGCCCAGCAGACCCGGCGGCAGGCGCCGCGGGTCGCGGAATACCACGTGCACAGGGAATCCGGCCCGCGCCAGGCTGGCGGCCATCAGGATGCCGTTGCCCATGTGCATGCCCAGCAGGATGGCGCCGCGACCGCCCGTGGTCGCGTCTTCGAGACGCGCCATGTTCTCGATACGCACTGTATCGACCAGTGCTTCCGGATCGCAGTCCGGGTGGGCCAGCGCCAGGGTCTCGAATACAGCGCGGTCATTGTCGCGAAAAGCCTGGTGCAGCACAGCGCCGGCTTCGCGAGGCGAAATGTCGATTACCCGGGCGATATCCCGCCGAAGTCTTGCGTTGAAAGGCCAGGTCGCCCAGTAGTGCATGTGCCCGATCAGCCGGCCGATACGCCTGATCCGGCCCGGACCGCCCCGGCTTGCAAATCCGCTGAGCGCAATGGCGAGGCGGCTGGCGATGGTTCGCCGGATGCGGCGCAGCGGGCGAGCGCTCATGATGCCGCTTCGATCCGCCCGTCGGACACGCGGTAGATCCGGTCGGCCAGCTTCAGCATGCCCGGCTGGTGGGTCACCGCGAGCATCGTCAACTCGCCCTTCAGGTGTCCGATCGTCGCCAGCACCGCCTGTTCCGAGGCATGGTCGAGATTGCTGGTGGCCTCGTCGAGGATCAGCAGCCGGGGCTGGTGGACCAGCGCGCGGGCGATCGCGAGTCGCTGGCGCTGCCCGCCTGACAGCCGCCCACCGCGCTCGCCCACGGCAGCATCCAGGCCGCCGTTCATCTGTTCGACGAAGCTCAGCGCATCGGCCTTCTGCAGCGCGCGCTCGGCGTCCCGGCGGCTCAGGTCGGGCGCGCCCAGGGTGATGTTGTTGAATACCGAATCGTTGACCAGCAGCGCTTCCTGCGGCACGTAGCCGATGCTGCGGCGCCAGAGCCGGTGGTCGATCCGGTTGAGGTCGACTCCGTCGATCAGCACCTGTCCGCTGTCCGGGCGCAGCAGGCCGGCGACGAGATCGATCAAGGTGGTCTTGCCCGAACCCGACGGGCCGGTGATCACGGTCAGCCGGCCGACCGGAATCTCCAGCGACTGGCTGTCGAACACCGGGTGCTCGGGATGGGCGAAGCCGACCGACTCGAAACGAATGCCCTGCTCGAGATGCGGTTCGAGTTCGCCGCGCGGCGGTTCGCGCTCTTCGCGGGCCTCTTCGATGGCTTCGTTGAGAGACCAGAACGCGCTTTCGGATATCGCCATGTGCTGCCAGGCGCGCTGGGCCTTGGACAGCAGCGTGACCACCCGCGCGAGCAGGAATATCAGCACCATGGCCGCCGACAGCGTCATGTCGATCACCGCCAGCATGATCACCAGCCCGATCGCGGCCAGGATGACCAGCATGGCTTCCTGCAGCGCCTTCATGGCTTCCTTGGAGAACACCTGCTTGCGAAGCGACTTGTTCAACTGCTCGGTCTGCCCCGAGATCAGCGTGTCGAAGCGGTCTTCGCGCGCCATTGCCTTCAACGGCTTGATCGCGGCCAGCTGGTCGGTCATCACCGACAGGATCATCTTGAGCAGGCCGGTCTGGCGGCGGCCCGCCTTGCCGGCGATGCGCACCAGGATATTGAGACCGCCCAGTACGAGCGCGGCGAGCAGCAGCGCGCCCAGCGTCACTTTCCAGGAGATCATCAGCGCCAGCGCGCTGTAGACGACAGCCGTGATCAGCTGCGCCGACATGATGGCGCCCTGCAGGTAGCCCTCGGAGGCGCGCTGGGCTTCGGTCGCCATGGCGTTGGCCAGGCTGCCGACCGACTTGGACAGGTAGTAGCGCCAGCGGCTGGCCGCGACCGCCCGCACCAGGTCCAGCCTCAGGTCGGTCGCCACCTGGGCGACTGCGTAGCCGACCTGGCGGTTGGCCAGCAGCACCACCAGCGTCTTGCCGAGGATGAGGAAGATCCCAAGCGCAAGAAGCCAGGGCAGGGTGGGCTCGATGCCGACGGCGCCGAATGCGGCATTGATCAATTGTTCCGGCAGCGACGGGTCCGCGGTGTCGGAAAGCACCGCGTCGGATTCGCCGCCGAGCTGGCTGGACAGCGAAATCATCGACAGCAGCGTCGACAGGCCCAGCCCGTCCAGCAGGCTGGCCATCAGCAGCGCCAGCAGTACCACCGCGCTGCGTGCCGGATAGCGGCGGAACAGGCTGACCAGCATTTCCGGGGTACCGCGGTCGATGCCCGAATCGGTCCCGGGCCGGCTCATCCGAGCGCTCCGCTGCGCCACATGCGGAACAGCAGTTTCCACGACGCCAGCCGGGGATGCCGGCGCATGCTGTCGGTCACTTCGACCTTGATGCCGCTGTGGCGCTCGATCTTCCAGCTGAGATAGTCGACCCCGTTGGCGAACGTGCCGGCGGCCTTGAGCAGTCGCAGCACGTTCAGCAACTTGCTCCAGCCGCGACGAAGTCCCCAGCGCAGCCGTCCCGCCATTTGCCGGCCGCGCGGCAATTCGACCCGAAACGCACCATCGTCGGCCGACACACCGGCCAGCGGCGGCAGCAGGGCCTGGCTGAGCCGGTTCCAGAACGCCGGATCCCGGTCAATCAGCCCTTCGGCGGCGCCGGGCGGCTCCGGGCGCAGTTCGCAGCGATATGTCGCGGACACCGCACGTACCCAGAAGCCCGTCGCGGTGAGAGTTTCGTTGCCCAGCGCCAGCGCCTGACGTGCGAAATGCGCCGCGGCGCGGGCCCGACCTTCAGCCACCCGGTCCGCGGCCTGCGCGTCGGCGGACCAGACCAGCCGGCAGGGCTGGCTGAAGCGGGCCCAGAAATAGCCGTCCAGGCCGCCGGCGGTGCGGCGCTCGAACGTCGCTTCGGAGACGATGATGTACTTGCAGCGCACGCGGGCCTTCTCCGGACCGGCTTCCAGGTAGTAGACGTTCGGCGGCAGCAGGTGGTTGAACATCGCCGCGAGCCCGGCGCCGTGTACCGATCGGTAGTCGGCGACGATGGCCATCAGGTCGACCAGGCCGTCGCGGATATTGGCGTTTCGCCGCGTGGAACCGTAAAGCACCACAGCGCGAAGCGCGGGACCGCAGCGGGTTCGGATACCCTCGACCAGCGGCGCCAGGCCTTCAGGCGCATCTTCGGCGAGATCCTTCGCCATGTGTTCTTGCACCGGCGTCACGGGCGGAGGAACCGGAACACGGGGCCGGGCGAAATCTCCAGCGGATGGCGTTGGTCCAGGTCGAACTCCTGGCCATCCAGCGTGATGGCGCTTATGTTATTTATCACGATGTTATTGCAACGACCTGAAATATAGCCATTTTTTTCGTTCATTCCGGCGCTGAAACGACCGCGCGCGACCTTCGACAGGCGCAATGGTAGCCGTTTTGCGCCGGCCTGGATGGCCGTGATACGGAGCGGACCCTCGCCGCGCCGGGCATAGGGGTCGACCAGGCTGTGGTCGTGATTCAGCGAGCTGAGCATCAGAAAGCGGCAGTCGTGGTCGAGGCTGCCCAATCCGTCGGTTCGGATTTCAAGTCTGGGCAGTTCGAACCGATGCCGCCGCAGCGCCCAGCGCAGTCCGATCGAGAGTACGCCCGCGGTGGATGCGAGGTGTCGTCTGCGCAGCCAGTTGTCGCGCTCGGCCTGCCAGCGATGAACATAGCGGATCACTTCGTCGACCATCGCCCCGGCCATGAAGAACCCGTGCTGCTCGCCGATCGACGGATGCTCCAGCTTCAGGGTCGGACGATCGACCGGGTGCAGATGGTCGGCCGGTGTCGTGAGAATGCGCTCCAGCGTCTCGAGAAAATGGCTGCGCGTGCCGATGTCCTCGGCCACGTAGTTGGTACGCCCGGCGCTGAGCAGGATAAGCGCAGGCATCCGGGCCGGTTCAAGATGGCGCGCCAGCCAGGAGACCGCGCCCTGGAGCGTGCCGTCGCCGCCTGCGATCACCAGGTACTCGAGCGAATATTGCAGCGATTTCGCCAGCGCCTGTTCGATATCCGCCAGGGCGGTGACTTCGAATACCTGCCCGCCGTGCCCGCGCACCCGATCGGCGCTGCGCATCGCCCGGTCGTGGAGGCTCATGCGGAAGCTCAGCGGGTTGATCAAGGCCGCGAGGCGGGTTGACGAATTCAGCACACCGTCGGCCGCAGGAGTCGAAACCGGGCTAGTCATTTGCGCGCCGGCGGAATCCGCTAGCCGGCCTGCCAGCGTCTGTCCAGCATCAGTTCGAGCACCGCCTTGCTGCCGAAGTAGGCCAGCAGCAGGATGGCCATCCCGATCAGACAAAGCCGAACCACGCGCATGCCGCGCCAGCCGTAGCGCCAGCGCCCGGCCAGCAACAGCCCGAACACCAGCCAGGAGGTAATCGACAGGAACGTCTTGTGCGCCAGATGCTGGGCGAACAGGTTGTCGACGAAGATCAGACCGGTGGCCAGGCTGAGGGAAAGTATCAGCCAGCCGGCCAGGATCATCTTGAACAGCATGTTCTCCATCACCACCAGCGGCGGCAGGATCTCGATCAGCGCCGCGCCCTTGTGGCGCCGCAGAAGATTGTGCAGTACCGCGATGAACAGGGCGGTGACCGCGGCGATGCTCAACAGGCTGTAGGACAGCAGAGAAGCGGTGACGTGAACATCGAGCATGAACGAGCCGGTTTCCAGCGCCATCGGGTCGGGCGAGATGATGAGCTTGTGCAACACCATGAAGGCGGCGCCCGGCAGCGCCAGCGGCAGGATCTCGAGCACGGGGTAACGCAGCATGCCGATCATCAGTACCAGCAGAATCAGCAGCGAGACCAGCGACAGCGCGCTGAAGAAATCGGCGCTGGGCCCGCCCAGCATCGAAAACTCGATCCAGAAGGCATACGCATGCAGCAATACGCCGATGATCGCAACCACGACGCCGCCGCGTTTCAGCGCTGCCCGGTCAAGGTGTAGCCCGTAGCCGATTGCCACGGCCGCGGCCAGGTAAAGCAGCGGAACGGCGATTTGTAGCGTATAAGAAAGATTCAACGGCTTGCCTGCTCAGTACCGGTCAGCGGGTCAGTATAATCTCGACAGGCACCAAACCCAACTATTCCATGTTCGATCAACTCAGCCAGAGGCTGGGCGATTCGCTGAATCGCCTGCGAGGCCGCAAGCTTACCGAAGACAACATCGCCGAGGCGCTGCGCGACGTACGCCGGGCGCTGCTGGAGGCCGACGTCGCCCTGCCGGCGGTCAAGACCTTCATCGACCGGGTGCGCGAAAAGGCGCTCGGCCAGAACGTGCTCGCCAGCCTCAAGCCCGGCGAGGCGCTGATCAAGATCGTCCACGACGAACTGGTGCAGGTGCTGGGCGGCGATTCCGCGCCGCTGGCGCTCAACCGCCAGGCCCCGGTGGTGATCCTGCTCGCCGGCCTGCAGGGCGCGGGCAAGACGACCACGACCGGCAAGCTGGCGAAGTTCATCGCCGAGCGCCACGGCAAGAAGGTGATGGTGGCGTCGGCCGACATCTATCGCCCGGCGGCCATCGATCAGCTCGAAACCGTTGCCGGACAGGCCGGCGCCGCGTTCTACCGGCATCCCGAAAACAACGATGCCGTCGAGATCGCGAACGCCGCTGTCACCGAGGCCAGGCGGAACGTCGCCGACGTGCTGATCATCGATACCGCGGGCCGGCTGGCGATCGACGAGGCCATGATGGACGAGATCGGTCGCGTCCAGCAGGCCGTGAATCCGGCCGAAGTGCTGTTCGTGGTCGATTCGATGACAGGACAGGACGCGGCCAACACGGCAAAGGCGTTCCACGAGGCATTGCCGCTGACCGGCGTGATCCTGACCAAGACCGACGGCGATGCGCGCGGCGGCGCCGCGCTGTCGGTTCGCGAGGTCACCGGCGTCCCGATCAAGTTTCTCGGGACCGGCGAAAAACTGGACGGGCTCGAGCAGTTCCATCCCGACCGCCTGGCGTCGCGCATCCTGGGCATGGGCGATGTGCTCAGCCTGGTCGAAGACGTCCAGCGCAAGGTCGACGAAAAACAGGCCAAGAAGCTCGCCGGCAAGGTCGGCAAGGGCTCGCGCCGGTTCGGCCTGGACGATTTCAAGACCCAGCTCGAGCAGATGGAGAAGATGGGCGGGCTGGGCTCGCTGGCCGAGAAACTGCCGGGCATGGGCAACCTGCCGGCCGCGGCCCGCGCCCAGCTCGACGACCGCCAGACCCGCCGCATGATCGCGGTGGTCAATTCAATGACGCCCAAGGAGCGGCGCTATCCCGACACCATCAACGGTTCGCGCAAGCGGCGCATCGCGCAGGGCTCCGGTACCCATATCCAGGACGTCAACAAGGTCCTCAAGCAGCACAAGCAGATGCAGAAAATGATGAAGAAGGTCGGCAGCAAGGGCGCAATGCAGAAGATGCTCAAGCGCTTGCCGGGCGGCGGCATGCCCGGCGGCGGGGGCGGCATGCCGTTCTGATCGGGTCGCTCGACACGGTCGCGAACTGAAGAAAAATCGGCTGCGGCGAGGGCGAAACAGTCCGAATAAACTGACTTGCCGCAAAAAAGCGGGCTGATCCTGTCCCATAATGTCCGCTGACTGATTCAAATCAATCCCGGATGCCTGCCATGAACGATTCAATCGACCTGAAGAAACTCACCGACTCCTTCCTTGGCCAGGAACTGGACCAGGGCGAAAGCGAAACGCTGCAGGGCATCCTCGAAAGCCAGACGCTCTCCGACGGCCAGACGCTGGTTTCGGAAGGCGACGAGGATTTCCGCCTGTTCCTTCTGGCCGAGGGGCGCCTGGAGGTGCTCAGCGCCGGCCGCGGCGAGCTCGAGCACGTCTACCTGATGAGCCCCGGCGAATTCGCCGGCACCCGCGCATTCGTCGACCGCGTGCCGCGCCAGGCCACCCTCAGGGCACGCGGCGAAGCCGTCGTCTACAGCCTCGCACCCGACGCGCTTGAATCGCTGCTGGAAAGCGAGCCCACGCTGGTCTACAAGGTCATGCGCGCGCTGTTCCGGATTACCCACGTCAACCTGATGCGCATGAACAAGGAAGCGCAGGAGTTGGCGAACTATGTATACAAACGCGGCGGCCGCTACTGAGACCGGGGACTTCCCGGTCTGACCTACTGCGGCGGCCCCGAGGCACGCATCTGCGCCGTTTCGCTCGGTCGCGCGTCCTCGACGTACGGTCAAGTACGCCTGCGGGTCGCTCGGTCGCGAAACGACGCAGCTGCGCACCTCGGAACCGCCTCGCTACGCCCAGACCGGGAAGCCCCCGGTCTTTTCGCTTCATATCTACTGCGCGGGCGCCTGCCGGCGTCCGGCGGTGCGCGGAATCCTCATGCACACTTGAGTGCATTGCGGTTCCTGTGCTCCGGCGGCCACCGGCAGGCGCCCGCTCGCTACGGTC
>Ga0209947_1000531_pt1 | contig 23853 bp, 20 predicted proteins | sample SalPonR2_B_D2_MG_FD_185706 | JGI IMG/M metagenome (GOLD analysis project Ga0209947, IMG submission 185706) | Salt pond soil microbial communities from South San Francisco under conditions of wetland restoration - Salt Pond MetaG R2_B_D2_MG... ...
CCTGGAGGTGCTCGCCGGCATCCCCACCGTCGTGCTGGGCTACTTCGCGCTGTTCTTCGTGACGCCGATCCTGCGCGACGTCGTGCCCGGCCTGAACCTGTTCAATCCGCTGTCCGCGGGGCTGGTGATGGGGTTCATGATCCTGCCGACGATCTCGAGCATCTCGACCGACTCGATGCAGGCGGTGCCCAGGTCGCTTCGCGAGGCGGGGTACGGCCTGGGCGCCTCGCGCTACGAGGTCGTGCTCAAGGTGGTCGTGCCCGCGGCGCTCTCCGGCATCGTCGCCTCGTTCATCCTGGCGGCGTCGCGCGCGATCGGCGAGACGATGATCGTCACGCTGGCCGCCGGGCAGAAGCCCACCTTCACCTTCGACCTCCGTGAGACGATCGCGACGATGACCAGTTTCATCGTGCAGGCGGCCACCGGCGACCAGCCGGCCGGAAGCATCGCCTCGCGCGCGCTCTACGCCGTCGGTGCGACGCTGTTCGTGATGACGCTGATCCTGAACGTCGTCTCGCAGCAGGTCGTGCGGCGCTTCGGGGAGCGGTACGAATGAGCGCCTCGCCCCGCCAGCCGTCCGACGCCGCGGCGCGTGCCGGCTTCGGCACGCCGGAGGAACGTGCTCGGCTGAAGCGCCGTAAGCGGATCGGCCGGGCGTTCCAGGCGCTCACCGCCATCCCGGTCGTCCTGGCCCTGGCCCTGATCGTGACGCTGTTCGTCGACGTGATCACGGACACGGTGTCGTGGCAGGTCGTCGAGCCCGAGGAGAGCGGCCTCACCTGGTCGTTCGCCGAGGGGGCGCGGCTGGGCGGCACGTGGGAGCACCTGGTGCGCCTGGAGCTCGAGGCGCGCGGGGAGGAGCCCGCCACCGTTCTGGACGATCCCGAGGAGCGGCGGAAGTTCCGGCTACGGAACCGCGTCGAGCTGCTCTGGTGGGTGGACGGACGCCCGTTCCGGTGGGCGGTCACGAACAGCCGCGACGACACCGTCGACGACGTCGGTCTGTTCCGCGGCCTGCGCGAGCGGCACGAGATCCTGGCCGGCTTGGAGGACGGGCAGCAGCTGCGGCTGAACCCGTGGTTCGACGCGGCGTTCTTCCGAAAGAACGCCAGCCGGACGCCGATGATGGCCGGCCTCCAGAACGCGCTGATCGGCACGCTCTGGGTGATCGGCCTGGTGATCTTGATCGCCCTGCCGATCGGCGTCGGGACGGCGGTCTACCTCGAGGAGTACGCGGCGGACAACCGGCTCACCCGCTTCATCGAGGTGAACATCCGGAACCTCGCCGGGGTGCCGTCGATCGTGTACGGGATCCTGGGGCTGTACGCCTTCGTGCGCCTCATGAACCTCGGTCCGACGGTACTGGCGGCGGCGCTGACCCTGGCGCTCCTGATCCTGCCGGTCGTCGTGATCGCGTCGCGCGAGGCGATCAAGGCGGTTCCCTCGACCTTACGGCAGGCGTCGTACGGCCTGGGCGCCACGAAGTGGCAGACGGTGTCCAGGATCGTGCTTCCCAACGCCGTGGCGGGCATCGTGACGGGCGTGATCCTGGCCGTGGCGCGCGCCATCGGCGAGACCGCCCCGCTGCTGCTGGTCGGGGCCGCGGCGTTCATTCCCAGGGCGCCCGACGGCCCGCTCTCGACCTACACCGTGATTCCGATCCAGATCTACAGCTGGGTGGCGGAGAACGACCGCGAGTTCGCGCACGTCGCGTCGGCGGGCATTCTGGCGCTGCTGATCGTGCTGATCCTTCTCTACGTCGCCGCGTTCTGGATGCGCAGGCGCTTCGAACGGAGCTGGTAATGGCCAGTCAGACGGTCCCAGAAGGCCACGTCACCGTCCGCACCGATCCGGTGCCCGCCGAAGAGGCCGTCGTCGCGCTGCACGACATGTCGCTCTGGTACGGCGATTTTCAGGCGTTGCACGAGGTGAGCCTGACCGTCCCGAAGAACCGCGTGACGGCGCTCATCGGCGCGTCCGGCTGTGGAAAGTCCACGCTGCTGCGTTGCGTGAACCGGATGAACGACCTGGTCCCCGGCGTGCGGGTCGAGGGACGCCTCGCGTACGAAGGCGTCGATCTCTACGACGGCGCGGTCGATCCGGTCGAGGTCCGCCGGCGCGTCGGGATGGTGTTCCAGAAGCCCAACCCGTTCCCGAAATCCGTGTACGACAACGTCGCGTTCGGGCCGCGGCTCCACGGCTACCAGGGGGACATGGACGCCCTGGTCGAGAAGAGCCTCAAGAGCGCCGCCCTTTGGGACGAGGTCCAGGACAAGCTGCGACAGTCGGGCCTGGGCCTGTCGGGCGGTCAGCAGCAGCGTCTCTGCATCGCGCGGGCGATGGCGACGGACCCGGACGTGATCCTGATGGACGAGCCCACCAGCGCGCTCGATCCGATCGCGACCGACCGGATCGAGGAGCTGATCCACGAGATCAAACGCGACTACACCGTGATCATCGTCACGCACAACATGCAGCAGGCGGGCCGCGTCAGTGATCGCACGGCGTTCATGCACCTCGGGGTGCTGATCGAGGAGGGGCCCACCGAGCAGATCTTCACGAACCCCCAGCACGAGATGACCGAGCGCTACGTCAGCGGACGGTTCGGCTGAGCAGCCGTCCGGTTCGTCGGGACGCTCGCCCGCAGCGGCTTCGGCGGCTCGCGGGTCAGCCGGCGCTCAGCGGGAAGAACACCGGCACCACCAACAGCGTCGCGATCAGCATCAGCACGACGATCGGCAGGCCCACCCGGAGGAAATCGCCGAACCGGTAGCGGCCCGACGTCAGGACCAGCGCGTTCACGGGCGACGCGACGGGCGTGGCGAACGCCGTCGAGGCCGCGACCGCGATCGCCATCAGCATCGCCTCGGGCGACACGCCCAGGTCGCGCGCCGCGGCGAACGCGACGGGCGCCAGCAGGACGGTGGTCGCCGTGTTCGAGATCACCTGACTGAACGCCGAGGTCAGCACGAACAGCGCCGCCATCACCAGCAGCGGCCCGGCGCCGCCCAGCGCTCCCACCAGGCCGCCCACGACGGCGTCCAGGCCACCGCTGACCTGCAGCGCCGTGGACATCGGCAGGATCGCCGCGATGAGGACCACCGACTCCCAGTGGATCGAACGGTAGGCGCCCTCCATGCTCAGCGCGCCGCTCACCACCATCGCCACGGCCGCCGTGAGGACGGCGACGGCGTTGGGCAGAAGCCCGAACGTCATCGTCACGAGCAGCCCGGCCAGGATGGCGAGGGCCGCGGGGGCACGGCGCGTATCGCGCGCGAAGCGCTCCCACTCGCGGGGCGCGCCGACGACGATGAGGTCGTCGCGGGCCTTGGCGACCTGCCGCTGCGCGATCGGCCCTCCCGCGAGCAACAGCGCGTCGCCCGACTGCAGGTTCATGTCGCCCAGGTCGCCGTGAAGCAGACGCGTACCGCGCCGCACGGCGACGGCCGTGGCCCGGGTCCGATCGTGAAGCCGGCTCTCGCGCAGCGGCCGATCGACGTACTTCGAGTTGGGCGGGAGGAGCGTCTCGATCAGCATCAGCGGCTCGGGCAGCGGCATGCGCGGCTGATCGTCCAGCCGGGCGCCGGTCTCGATCAGCAGCCGCTCCAGATCGTCGCGCTCGGCCAGCACGTGAAGCACGTCGTGCGGACGGATGAGCGTCGTCGGCTCGGCGCGGCGGACGTGCGGCTGCGTCTCGCCCAGCGTCTCGACCGCCAGCACGGTCGCCCCGAATCGGCCGCGCAGCTCGGCCGCGCCGACGGTCGTACCGACGAGCGGCGAGCCGTACGGCATCTCGAGGGCGTGGAGACGCGGACGCAGCTCGTAGCGATCGGCCAGCTCGTCCAACGAGGTCGCGGCAGTGCTTCCGTCCGCGCCGACCCCGGTGTCGCGGTGGTCGGGCAGCAGCCGCCTGCCGATGGTGGCCATGTACACCACGCCGACCACCAGCATCGTGGCCCCCACCGGCGTGAAGGCGAAGAACCCGAACGGCTCGCCGCCCATCGCCCGCAGCTGGTCGGACACGACCAGGTTCGGGGGCGTCCCGATCAACGTCAGCATGCCGCCCAGCAGGCTGCCGAACGCCAGCGGCATCAGCAGACGCGACGGCGCCATGCCCGCTCCGCGCGCCAGCCCCACGACGACGGGGAGCAGCACCGCCACGGTCCCGGTCGAGGAGAGGAAGGCGGAGAGCAGCGCGGCGATCAGCATGGTCGCGACCAACAGCCGCGTCGGGCCACGTCCCGCGATGCGTGCGAGCAGGTCGCCGAGCCGATCGGCGACCCCCGTCTCGAACAGGCCGGCACCGACGATGAACAGGCCGGCGATCATGAGCGTGATCGGCTCGGCGAAGCCCGCCAGCGCCTGCGCGGGCGTCAGGATGCCGCTGATCGCCATCGTCAGCATCGCGATCAGCGCGACGAGGTCCAATCGGAACCGATCGCTCGCGAACGCGGCGACGGTGGCGGCCAGCACGACGAACACCAGGGCCGCGTCGCTCATGAAGCCTCGTCTCCGTCCCGCCTCGTACCCCGCGTGACGTCGTCCGAACCGTCGGACGCCACGCCGTCCGGTGTCGCGTCGCCGCGCTTCGCGTCGCCCGGGTCGGCACCCGAGTCCGCGCCCGGACGCAGGTCCAGGCCGTTCACGCGGTTCGCCGCGACCTCCGGCCCGTCGCGCACGATCGCCTCCAGGCCGTCCGTCGCCGCGTCCACCACCCGTTCGACGAGCTCGCTCTCGTCCTCGCGGAAGCGCGACAGCACCCAGTGCTCCACCGTCCAGCGGGGCGGGGGCCGGCCGATGCCCACCTTGAGGCGGACGAAGTCGGGTCCGATGCGCGTGACGATGTCACGCACGCCCTTCTGTCCGCCGGCACCGCCGCCGGTGCGGATCCGGAGCCGTCCGAGCGGCAGGTCGAGGTCGTCGTGGACCACGGCGATCTCCTCGGGACGGACGCCGTTGCGGGTCGCGGCGGCCTGCACGGCGGCGCCGGAGAGGTTCATGAACGTCGTGGGCTTGAGCAGCCGGATCTGACCCACGCGAGCCTCCTCGCCGTCACGTCCGGACCGGAAGGTCGCGCCGTGACGGCGAGCGAACGCGTCCAAGACGAGGAACCCGGCATTGTGCCGGGTTCCCGCGTAGCGCGGACCCGGATTGCCGAGTCCCACGATCAGTCGCACGTGGCGCCCGTCTCCCTACTCCTCGACGTCTTCCGCTTCCTCGTCCTCCGCGCCGCGGCCGATCACTTCGGGCTCGGCGCCCTCCTCTTCCTCGACCTCTTCCTCTTCGACCTCGAGGCGAGGAGCGAGCACGGTGATCAACGTCAGCGCCTCGTCGTCGACGATCTCGGCCGTCGCCGGAAGGAACGCCCGAACGTCGCCGATGTGGATCGCGTCGCCGATCTCGAGCGCCGAGATGTCGACCGTGACGTCGTGCGGGATCTGGCTGGGCAGGACGTAGATCGTGACCTCGCGACGCTGGACGTCGAGCTGGCCACCGGCCTCCTGGCCCTTCGCGGTGCCCTCGAAGAGCACCGGGACGGCGACCTCGAGCTTCTGGCCAGCGGTGATGGCGTAGAAGTCGACGTGGAGCGGGACGCGGCGGCGCTTGTCCATCTGGACTTCGCGCACGAGCACCTGATGGTTCTCGCCGTCCACCTCGAGGTCGATCAGGCTGGACGTCCCCTGCTCCCGGAACACGCGGTCGAACGCCTTCAGTTCGACGGCGACGGACAGGTTGAGACCCTTGTTGTAGACGACGGCGGGCAGACGACCCTCTTGCCTGAGGGCGGCGCTCCGTCCGGTCGTGCGCGAGCTGGCTTCGAGCTTCATGCGTGCCTCCCGTGGCGGCCAGCGCGCACGCTGGCGCCTGGCGTCGGTTCCTGCGCCCACGGGGTCCGGCGTGCCGACGAACGACGAGGCGGACCGCGCAGGCGGGCGCGCGCCCCGAGAGGCGCGCGTCGCAACATGCGAGGATACTCGTTTCCGGCCGTGCGCTGCAAGCGCGCAGGCAGCGGGCGGAGCGTCAGCCGCTGAACAGCGAGCTCACCGAGGCGTTGTCGTGGACGTTGCGGATCGCCTTCGCCAGCAACGGAGCCACCGACAGTACCTCCACGCCCTCGTGCCCGCCTGCGAACGGCACCGTGTCGGTGACGATGATGCGCTCGATCGCGGCGTGCGTGAGGCGCTCCAGCGCGGGAGGCGTGAAGACGGGGTGGGTGGCGGCGACGGTGACGTCGGGCCGCGCGCCCAGGCGCAGCAGCGCGTCGATGCCGTTCCGCATCGTGCCGGCCGTCGAGATCATGTCGTCGATCATGATCGGCCGGAGTCCCGCGACGTCGCCGATGACGTGGGTGACGTGGATCTCCGTGGGGCTGGTGCGCCGCTTGTAGAGCATGGCCAGCGGCAGGTCCAGGTAGTTCGCGAGCCGGCGCGCTTCGGTCGCGCGGCCCACGTCGGGCGAAACGACGACCGACTCCGACAGGTCGTCCTTTCCGAGGTGGTCGCCCAGGATGTCGAGCGCGGTGAGGTGATCGACGGGCACGTCGAAGAACCCCTGGATCTGACCGGCGTGAAGATCGACGGTGATGACGCGGTCGACGCCGGCGGTCTGCATCAGGTTCGCGACCAGCTTGGCGGTGATCGGCTCGCGCGCCTGCACCTTCTTGTCCTGGCGCGCGTAGCCGAAGTACGGAACGACGGCGTTCACGCGCCAGGCCGAGGCGCGCTTGAGGGCGTCGGAGAGGACGAGCACCTCCATCAGGCTGTGGTTCACGGGCGCGCAGGTCGACTGGACGACGTAGCAGTCCGCCCCCCGGACGCTCTCGTCGATCTGGATGCGGGTCTCGCCGTCGGGAAAGCGCGACACCGAGCCGTTGGAGAGGCGCATATTCAGGTTCTCCGCGACGGAGCGGGCCAGGTCGGGCGTCGCGGTTCCACTGAAGAGCTTGACGTCGTCGCCGACCCTCACGAGCTCCGCCTCGGGCCCGGGGCGCGGGGACGGGAGTGGGGGGCGGGGCGTCTGCGGTTCGGCCTGTGCACGTTCCACCTCGCAGGGAGTCGCGGCTCGTCGCCACCTTCGCTTCGACCGCGCCGAGCATACCCCAGACCCGGCGGGTCACCCGACCCCGCCACCGGCCTGCTGAGGTGCGTGCCCTGGTGGCATGACGGGCTGGCGTGACGAGGGGCGGCCCGTGAGCCGCCCCGGTCGTTTCCCTCCGCGGACGCGCGTGGCGCCGGCGGTCGCGTCAGCGGGCGTACTGGACGGCGCGCGTCTCGCGTACGACCGTCACCTGCACCTGGCCCGGGTACTCCATGTCCTGCTCGATGCGACCGGCGATGTCGCGCGCGAGGAGGACGGCGCGGGCGTCGTCGATCTCGTCGGGCTCGACGATGATGCGGATCTCGCGGCCGGCCTGGATGGCGTAGCTCTTCTCGACGCCGGGGAAGCTCGTGGCGATCGTCTCGAGCGTCTCGAGGCGCTTGAGGTAGATCTCGAGCGACTCGCGGCGGGCTCCCGGACGGGCGGCGCTGACGGCGTCGGCGGCGTTGACGAGCACGGGGAAGAGGGTGGTCGCCCGGTCGAGGTCGTGATGGTTGGCGATGGCGTCGACGACCTCGTCCGGCTCGCCGAAGCGGCGTCCGAGCCCGGCTCCGATCTCGGTGTGCGTGCCCTCCATCTCGCGGTCGATCGACTTGCCGATGTCGTGCATCAGTCCCGCGCGCCGCGCCATCGGCTCGTCGAGGCCCAGCTCCGCCGCGATGATGCCCGACAGGTGCGCCACCTGGACCGAGTGCTGCAGGATGTTCTGGCCGTAGCTGGTGCGGAAGTGCATGCGGCCGAGGAGCTGCAAAAGCCCCGGCTTGATCCCGACGACGTTCGCCTCGAGCGCCGCCTCCTCGCCGCGCTCGCGGATGTAGGTCTGCATGTCCTGCTGGGCCTTGTGCACGACCTCCTCGATCCGAGCCGGGTGGATCCGTCCGTCCTCGATCAGCTCGTTCAGGGCCAGCCGGGCGACCTCGCGACGTAGCGGATTGAAGCTCGAGAGCAACACCGCCTCCGGGGTGTCGTCGATGATCAGGTCGACGCCGGTCAGCGCTTCGAACGCGCGGATGTTGCGGCCCTCCCGGCCGATGATGCGGCCCTTCATCGAGTCGCTCGGGATCGGCACGACCGTCACCGCGATCGCGGCCGAAACTTCGCTGGCGCTGCGCTGGATGGCCTGCGCGAGGATGCCTTGGCTGCGGCGCTTGGCGTCCGCGTCGGCGCGCTCCAGGGCGGCGCGGATCCGGACGGCCTTCTCGCGCTCGAGCTCGCCCTCGAGGCGGTCGAGGATGATCCTCTCGGCCTGCTCGCGATCGAGGCCGGCGACCTCGTGCAGGCGACGCTCGACGTCGGCCTCGCGCTCGGCGAGCGTGTCGTCGCGGCGGCGCAGCTCGTCCTCGCGTGCGTCGAGGCGCTCCTCCTGATCGTCGAGGCGCAGCGCGCGGGCGTCCTGCTGCTCGCCGCGGCGGGTGAGGCGGTCCTCGAACACGTCGAGCTTCTCGCGCTCGCGGCGAAGATCCTCGCGCGAGCGGGCGAGCTCCTCACGGTGCGTGGCCGCCTGCTGCACCGCCCGGGCGACGTCGCGCTCGGCTTCGTCGCGCTCCCGCTTGAGTTCTGCGCGGACCGCCTCGCGCTCGCGCGCCAGCTCGGCCTCGGTCCGCTCGCGGTCCTCGCGCGCCCGCTGTCGCGCGTCCTCGGCGGCACGCTCCTGCAGGCGGGCGGCCTTCTCCTCGGCCTGCGCCAGCAGCGCGCGAGCGTCGCGCTCGGCCTGGGCCGCACGCTCCTGATCGCGCCCGCGGCGCAGCAGCAGCCCCACCGCGACACCGAGCGCCAGCCCGACCAGGCCGAACAGCCAGCTCATGCCGCGCCGTCCGTGCTGCTAGAGCCGGTGGGCGACGTGCTGGTCGACGCGCTGCTCGACGTGGCGCCGGGCGTGCCGGCGACGGACGCCGCGTCCGGGCCGCTCGCGTCCGCCTCCTTCGCGGGTTTGGGTGGGGGCCTGAGCCGCTCGGTCACCTCGCTCCGAATGGCGGTCAACAACTCCGGACGCTCCGCCAGGAACTCGCCCGCCTTCTCCTTGCCCTGCCCCAACCGCGTCTCGCCGTACGAGAACCACGACCCGCTCTTCTGCACCACATCCAGATCCGTCGCGATGCCAAGCAGATCCCCGATCTTGTCGATCCCCCGACCGAAAATGATCTCCACCTCCGCCTCCTTGAACGGTGGAGCCACCTTGTTCTTCGTCACCTTCACCCGCGTCCGATTCCCCACCTTGTCCGCCCCCACCTTCACGTCCCCCTTGCGACGCACCTCCATGCGGACACTCGCGTAGAACTTCAACGCGCGACCCCCCGGCGTGGTCTCCGGATTGCCGTACATCACCCCGATCTTCTCGCGAATCTGATTGATGAACACCGCCGTCGTCCGCGACTTCGCAAGCACGCTCGTCAACTTCCGGAGCGCCTGACTCATCAACCGCGCCTGCAACCCCACATGCGCATCCCCCATCTCCCCCTCGATCTCCGCACGCGGCACCAACGCAGCGACACTATCGATCACCACCACATCCACCGCGCCCGACCGAATCAGGAGCTCCGTGATCTCCAGCGCCTGCTCCCCCGTATCCGGCTGCGACACCAACAGATCGCTCACGTTCACGCCCAACGCCTCGGCATAGCTCGGATCCAACGCATGCTCCGCATCCACGAACGCCGCCACGCCCCCCGCCGCCTGCGCCTCCGCGATGATGTGAAGACTCAACGTCGTCTTCCCCCCCGACTCCGGACCGTAGATCTCCACCACCCGACCCCGCGGCACGCCCCCGATCCCGAGCGCCAAATCCACGCTCATCGACCCCGTCGAAATCACCGCGATCTTCTCCCGCTGCGACTCGTCCCCAAGCCGCATCACCGCACCCTTCCCGAACTGACGCTCGATCTGGAGAAGGGTGGTCTCGAGCGCCTTGCGGCGCGGATCGCTGCTCGTCTCGGCCATTCGGTCTCGCCTCCCACGCGCCCGGCTGGGCGCGGTCCATGTTCGTCAGCGGGCGTCGTGCAGGCGGCGCCTCAGGAGGTCGAGGGCCCGAAGCACGACACGGTCGCGTACCCAGGGCCCGCTGCGCTCGAGGAGGCGGACCTCGTCCGTCTCGCTCCCTTGCGCGTCGCGGACGGCGACGTCCACCGAGACGCCACCGCCCTCGTCGTCCATCGCACGAAGCTCGCCTACGGCGATCGCTGCGTCGACGGCGAAGAACGCGCGAGCTCGGCCCGCTGCCTCCGCGGCGATCGCGCCTTGGAGCGAGGCGGCCGGGGGCCCGAGCGCGTCCATCGCATCGACCTGCCATGCTACCACGGCCCCCGCCAGCGCCGAACGCCGCTCGTCGGCCGCGGAAAGGGCCGCGGCGAGGCGTCCGCCGGTGGCCCCCTCGACCACGGCCAGCCGGCGGCCGGATCGCTGCAGCGCCTCGATCACGACCGACGCCAGATCGTCGTCGTCCGCTCCCCAGACGGCGTCGCCGAGCCGTGCGGCGACCTCGATCGCGACCGGTCGCCCCAGCGTCTCGGCCGTCTCGGCGTCCGGTCCCTTGGCCGCGATCCGGACGTGCACGCCGTCCGCCCGGGCGTACGTCGCGACGCTCGGATTGGCGCCGGCCGTCAGCTCCGCCAGCAGCTCCGTGATGTGCGACTCGCCCACGCCGCCGGTCTTGAGCGTCGTGCTCCAGAGCCGTTCGCCAGGAAGCGGCAGCCTGCCGAGAAGCTCGTGCTCGACCATCCGCACCAGCTCGCGGGGCGGCCCCGGCAGGGCGGCGACGTAGCGGGTCCGGCCGCCGCGCGCGAGCCTGACCAGCCAGCCGGGCGCCGTTCCTCGTGGATTGGGCAGCGGCTCGGCGGAAGGGATGGTCCACGCCTGCTTGACGTTCGCTTCCGGCATCGATCGGTCCATCCGGGCGAAGAACGCCCGGAGCTCCCGCTCCAGGTCGGGATCGACCTGAGGCGTCTCGCCGGCGACCGCCGCGATCGCCTCGCGGGTCAGGTCGTCCTCCGTCGGTCCGAGCCCGCCGCTGGTGACCACCAGGTCGCTTCGCTCGAGGGCCGCCTCCAGAGCGTCGCGGACGCGCGCCAGATTGTCCCCGACACGCACCGACCAGTACACGTCGACGCCGCGGTCGGCCAGCGTCGCGGCCAGCCAGGCGCCGTTCGTGTCCACGATCTCGCCGAGCAGGAGCTCGGTCCCGACCGCGATGATCTCGGCGCTGCGGATCGGATCGTCCGTCGCGTGCATGGCGCACTGTACACGGGCGCGACGGTCGCAGCATTGCAGTCTGGCTCGACATCGGCCCCCTCGGAGCCGGTGCTAAGGTGGCCCATGGACGAACCCGCACGCACCCCCGTCGCCCGCGTGGAGCGCGCCCGCCCGGCGACCCTCGGCGAGCTGCGCGCGAGCTCGTGGGCCCACCACGCGGGCCGCAGCGTCAAGGACGAGCTGCGGGCCAACCTCGTCGCCCGTCTACGCGAGGGTGGCCCCGTGTTTCCCGGCATCGTCGGCTACGACGAGACCGTCGTTCCGCAGATCGTGAACGCGCTGTTGAGCCGCCACAACTTCATCCTGCTCGGCCTGCGGGGGCAGGCCAAGACGCGCATGCTGCGTCAGCTGACGAGCCTGCTCGATCCGGTGGTGCCGGTGCTGGCCGGCTCGGAGCTGAACGACGATCCGCTCGCGCCGGTCTCGCTCGAGGGCCGAGCGATCGTGGCAGACCGGGGCGACGAGGCCGAGATCGCCTGGCTGCCCCGCGAGGAGCGCTACGTCGAGAAGCTCGCGACGCCCGACGTGACGGTCGCCGACATCGTGGGCGACATCGACCCGATCAAGGCGTCGCGGCTGGGGACCCGGCTCGGGGACGAGCGAAGCGTGCACTACGGCCTGCTCCCTCGTGCCAACCGTGGCGTGTTCGCCGTCAACGAGCTTCCCGACCTGTCGGGCAAGGTACAGGTCGCGCTGTTCAACGTGATGCAGGAGGGGGACGTCCAGATCCGCGGCTACCCCGTCCGCCTTCCTTTGGACGTGCTGCTGGTGTTCAGCGCGAACCCGGAGGACTACACCGCCCGCGGCAAGATCATCACGCCGCTCAAGGACCGGATCGGGAGCGAGGTGCGCACGCACTACCAGGGAACGGTCGAGGAAGGCATGCGGGTCACGGCTCAGGAGGCCTGGACGGGACGGGACGCGGACGTGGTGGTGCCCGCCTGGGTGGCCGAGGCCGTCGAGCAGGTCGCCTTCGTCGCGCGCGAGGACGCCCGCGTCGACAAGCACTCGGGCGTGTCGCAGCGCTTGCCGATCTCGCTGCTCGAGACGGTGATCTCGAACGCCGAGCGTCGCGCCCTGCTGCACGGCGACGCGAGGCCGGTGGCGCGGATCAGCGATCTGTACCAGGCGCTCTCGGCGGTGACCGGCAAGCTGGAGCTCGAGTACGAGGGAGAGCTGAAGGGCGGCGAGGCGGTCGCCCGCGACATCGTCCGCGAGGCGATCGGGCGCACCTTCGCGGCGCACGCCGGCCCGCTCGACGTCGACGAGGTGGTGGCCTGGTTCGAGGACGACCGCGTCCTGCGACTGCCGGGCGAGGTCCCCGCGGAGCGGTGGCTGGACGAGATGGCGCAGGTGCCCGGACTGCTGGACGCGAGCGAGGCGCTCTCCGGCAGGGACGACGCGGACGAGCGCGCCGCGGCCGGCGAGTTCGTGCTCGAGGGGCTCCACGCCCGCAAGCGCATCGGCAGGAGCGAGGAGCGCGGCTACGTTGCGGCCGAGCCGGACGCGCGCGAGGCGGGTGCGGCGCGCCGCCGATGGAACTGAGGCGGACGATGGGATCCACCCGCTTCTCCCGTTACGAGGCGACGCTGGACGACCTGGACATGGCGGAGCTGATGCGCGGCATCCAGGAGCGCCTGCTCTCCTCGGGGTTCGAGCGCGACCCGTTCGCGCCCGATCCGGACGCGGGCCGCACGATGCGCGACCTCTACGAAGCGATCGCCGAGGCGCTTCTCCGGGCGGACATGATCCCGGACGACGTGCTCGCGGCGGCGTTGGAGTCGGACGACTGGCTCGACAGCGAGCTGGGCGAGATGGTGCGCGAGCTGGCCCGGCGGCTCGAGCGCGAGGGCTATCTGCGTGCCGAGGGGGGAGCGGGCGGTCCGGGCACCGAGGCCGGGGAGGGCGCAGGACAGGGCGACCCCGGACAGGGCGACCCGGACGGCGCCCGCTTCGAGCTGACGGACAAGTCGATCGACTTCCTCGGGTACCGGACGCTGCGCGACGTGCTCGGGGGTCGCGGCGGCGGCACGCTGGGCGCTCACGAGACGCGGGAACGCGTCGCGGGGATCGAGGCGGTGGGCGAGAGCCGGCCGTACGCATTCGGGGACGCGATGAACCTCGATCTCGGAGAGACGTTCAAGTCCGCGGTGGCCCGCGGGCACGAACCCGGTCGGATCGAGCTCCTCGAGGACGATCTGCACGTCCAGCAGGCCGAGCTGCAGGCGGCGGCCGCGACGGTCGTGATGCTGGACTGCAGCCACTCGATGATCCTCTACGGCGAGGATCGGTTCACGCCCGCGAAGCAGGTGGCGCTGGCCCTCGCGCACCTGATCCGGACGCAGTACCGCGGCGACTCGCTCCGCTTCGTGCTGTTCCACGACGGGGCGGAGGAGATCCCGCTGGCCCGGCTGGCGCAGGCGCGTGTCGGCCCGTACCACACGAACACCGCGCAGGGGCTCGCCACCGCGCGGCGGCTGCTGAAGCGCGAGAGCAAGGAGATGAAGCAGATCGTGATGATCACCGACGGGAAGCCGTCGGCCATCACGCTCCCCGGTGGACGGGTGTACAAGAACGCGTACGGGCTCGACCCGATGGTGATGGGCGAGACGCTGCGCGAGGTGGCGGCGTGCCGGCGCGAGGGCATCCAGATCAACACCTTCATGCTGGCGCGCGATCCGGCGCTGATCGCGTTCGTGCAGCGGGTGAGCGCGATGACGCGCGGCAAGGCGTACTTCACGACGCCCGACACGATCGGGCGGTACGTGCTTCAGGATTTCGCGGCGCGTCGGACGCGAACGGTGAACTGACGCCCGCGCCGGCCGAGCGTCGTCGCGCTGGCCCGCCGCGGTCGCGGCCGGCGGCTCACTCCAGGCGCCGCGTCAGGGCGTCGAGCGCCTGGATCGCAGGCGTGTAGTTCGGATCGATGCTTCGCGCCGCCTTGTAGTCCTGCTCGGCGCGGGCCAGCTCGCCCGCCGCCTCCCTGAGCCGGCCGAGGCGGTAGAACGCCTCGACGTACGCGGCCGAGGGCGGGCGGACGCCGCCCGGATCGGCCCGCTCGAACACCTCGATGGCGGTCTCGAACGCTTCGACGGCCGCGTCGGTCCGACCGATGCGCGCCAGGATCCGGCCTCGGTTCAGGTGCGGCCACGGCTCCCGCTGCCCGCGCGTGGTCTCGGCCGCCGCGGCGTACGCCGCAAGCGCGGTCTCGAGGCGGCCGTCGCGCCAGGCGATCATGCCGAAGTCCATCCCGTGCTGGTAGTCGCGGCTGCGGAGGAAGGCGTTCTCGAGCGAGCGCAGGGCGCCCTCCGTGTCGCCCTCCGCGGCCCTCAGCAGCCCGTTGAGGTGGACGTAGGCGGCGGGCGGGCTGCCGACCAGAGCCAGCGCGGTGTCAAGCTCCTCTCGTGCGGTCCTCAGGTCGTCCGTCAGCCAGGCGGCGCGCGCGTAGAGGTAGTGCGCCTCGGGATCGTCGGGGCGCTGCTGGACCAGGTTCGGGCCCTCCAGCTGGGCTGCGGCGTTGTAGTAGCCGCGGGCCAGAAGGTCGCGCATCGCCGAGGCGGGATCCGGCTGGCCGGCGGCCTGCCCGGCCAGCGCCAGCGCGGCGAGGGCGAGGACCGCCGCCACGGTCGTCCAGGCCTTCGCTCGGGGCGCCCAGCGGGCGGGGGGACGGCTCATGGCGTCATGCTACCCGGCGAATCCCCGACGCGCGCGTCGCTCGCACGGTCGTCGCCGGGCGCCGTGCCGTCGCGAAGCGCCCGGTCCAGCCAGTCGAGCCCGGCCTCGGCGGAGGCCCGCAGCGATTCGCCGAGGTCGTCGCCGGGGGTCGCGGCCGTCGCCGCGAGGCGGACGAGCGCTTCCGGGTCCACGGGGACCGGCGCGGCCGCGCCGCCGCTGACCGCGAGGAACCCGGCGACCTTGGGGTCGTACGCGACGCCGACGTGGGCGACGCCGGCGCGCGCGGCCAGGATCAGGCCGTGGAGCCGAGCCGAGACGACGAGGTCGACCTCGGCGCATCGGGCCAGGGCGTCGTCGGCGGTGTCGGCGGACCGCCGCTCCACGCCCGGAAGCGACGAGACGATCGCGTCGGCGTCCTCCTCGTCCGCGCCGCTCTGGAGCGGTACGACCCCGACCGGCCGGCCCGCCGCGATCGCGTCGCGCGCGACGGCCTCCAGGCCGGCGCGTGCGCCGGCGACGTCGGCGCGTGGCACCAGCAGCACGCCGCCCACGCGGCCGAAAGCCCCGACCGGGAGGGCCAGCGCCGTGTCCGCGAAGCGCGGGGCGTCGATCCCGGCCTCGGACAGCAGCACCTGCGACGGCGCGTCGCGCACCGCGACGGGCAGCCCCGCGAGCGCCCTGACGACCGCCCGGCGGCCCCGCGGCGAGAGCGGGCCGATCGACTGTCCGAACACCACGACCCGGGCGCCGGTCGCCCGGGCGGCTCGGATCACGCCGAGGTAGTACAGCAGGCTGCGGTAGCTCGTCGCGTCCTGGAGCAGCCCGCCCCCGCCGGAGACGACGGCGTCGGCGCGCCCCAGCGCCCAGGGGAGGTCGCGCAGCCGATGCCAGGCCGGCACGCCGTGCACCGCCCGCGTCTCGGCCGGCGAGCCGCTCAGCGCGCGGACCGCGTGGCCCCGCGCCGCGAGTCCGCGCGCCAGCCCGGCGAAGATCGCCTCGTCGCCCAGGTTCCCCAGGCCCAGGTAGCCCGAGACGAGGATCCTCACGGCGCGGCGTCCAGCCAGCGTCGACCCCGCCGGACGACCAGCCGCGCGGCGACGACGGCGACGGCGCCCACGGCCGCACCGAGCGCCAGCGCGACGATCGTGCGCTCCAGCGAGATCGCCAGCGGCGTGTGGTAGTGCGAGAAGCTGTTCAGGATGCTGGCCTGCGCGATCACGCCCCCGGTCAGCAGCGGCGCGCGGATCCATTCCGGCCACGTCCGTCCCGTCAGCCCCAGCAGGCCGAGCGGGTGTCCGAACAGCTCCTTGAAGCGGGGCCTCGCGAAGGCGGAGGCCAGCGCCTCGCGCAGCTCCAGCTCCAGCTCGCTCGCGCCGATGATCGGGGTGTTGCCCCGACGGATCACGACCAGTCCGAGCGCCGCCACGCCCAGCACCGCCAGCGCCGCCGGCCCGAGGCGGATCGGACGCGACCACAGCGTGCGCAGCCAGCCGGCCGGACCGCGCTCGCGCAGCATCGCGTGCGCGAGGAAGAGAAGCGGCGGCACGACCAGCGTGGCCGCCACGCCCCGGAACGGCTCGATCCCCAGCACCGACGCGCGATCGCTGCCGACGGCCACGAGCAGGAGCGCGCCGATCAGGGTCACGCCGGTGGCGCGCAGCAGCGTCCACGGCCCACGCCGGTCGGGTCCGGAGTCGCCCGGAGCGGAGCCGCCGCGAAGCGGCCGTCCGTATCCCAGCACCGGGAAGACCAGCGCCGCGATCAGCGCCAGAGCGTCCCAGTCGAGGCCGGCGGCCAGCACGCCCAGAGCGGCGAGCGCCGCGGCGGCGAGCGCGCCCCACACGCCGGGGTAGAGCGCCGTCAGCAGGCCGAGCCCGGCCAGCACGCCGACGGCGGCGGCGGCCCGAAGCCAGCGCGAGGGCGCGTACGCCGCCAGGCTCGCCTCGTCCAGCGGCAGCGGACCGACCTCGAAGCCCGACGCCTCGAGCGCGCCGACGAGCCCTCCGACGAGCGCCTCGGTGTTGGCCAGCATGTCGCCGAGCTGCTGCTCGGTATAGGGGCGCAGGTAGAGGAGCCGGACGTTCCGCTCTTCGGCCGCGAGCAGGTACTTGTCGACGACCTCGGCGGGCGGCAGCCCCTGGTTCAGGTAGTCCTGGTTGAAGCTCAGCAGCCGGACGGTGGGGACCTTTCCGCGCAGGGCAGCGAAGCCGTCCTGCGGCGTGCCCTCGATGACCGCGGTCCAGTACCCGCGCGACGCCTCCGCCAAGCCGGAGAGGTCGTGCGGATGGCCTGCGACGTCCAGCCCGGCGTGGATCAGGTAGCGGGCCTGCGCGGGGAACGTCGCGCCCACGTCGCGCAGGCCGGGGGCGTTTCGGGGGCGGTAGGCGACGTCGAAGCCGGCTTGGGCGTAGCGAGCGATGCGGGCGCGGTCCGGACCCGCGGGACGGATCTCGGCGTCGTCCCCGGACAGCGCCCACCAGTCGTGTCCGCCCAGTCCGACGGTGTCGGGGCGAGCGGGCGCCTGAGCGACCAGATCGTCGGTCGCGCCCGGCTCCAGGGCACGGATCAGGGTGGCGTGCGCGGGAACGTCGGGAGCCGGCAGGCCGGACGCGACCGCCTGGGCGATCGCGTCGGCGCCGGTGACCATCGCTGCGCGCCCGTCGGCCGCCAGGCTCCGGGGCGTCTGCTCGTAGATCGCGATCCCGGGCAGCCCCAGCGACCGGTAGTGGAGCGCAAGCTCGAACGGATCACGGCTCAGGGTGCGTGCCTGCGTCTCGAGGGCGTCCGCGTCCATCACGATCGCGACGCGCCGCGTGTCGCCCTCGGCGCGATGCCGCTGCCAGGTCAGCAGCGCGGCCGGCAGCAGCGACACCGCGACCAGCCACCACAGCACGCGCCGGACGCCGTCAGGCACGGGCGCCGCCCGTGAGGCCGTCGGTGGTGTCAGGCCTGCGCACCGCGCGCTCGACGAAGCTCGAGATCACCGCCAGCGCGACGTGGTTGCGGCCCCCCTCGGGAACGATGAGATCGGCGTGCTGCTTCGTGGGCTCGACGAACAGGTCGTGCATCGGCTTGACGGTGCGCCGATACTGCGCGATGACGCTGGCCGCGCTGCGTCCGCGCTCGGCGACGTCACGCTCGAGGCGCCGAATGAAGCGCTCGTCGGGCGGCGCGTCGACGAACACCTTGAGCGTCATGCGCTCCCGCAACAGCGACTCGTGCAGCACCAGGATCCCCTCGACCACGAGCACGGCCCGCGCCTCGACGCGGACCGTCTCGCTCGAGCGCTCGTGCTGCGCGAAGTCGTACACGGGCCGCTCGATGGCGAGCCCGTCGCGGAGCGCGTCGATCTGCGCGACGAGGAGCTCGGTGTCGAACGCGCTGGGCTCGTCGTAGTTCGTCAGCGCCCGCGCTTCGAACGGCAGGTCGGGCTGCGAGCGGTAGTAGGCGTCCTGAGGAAGGATCGCGACCCGCCCGGCCGCCGCGCGCACGATCGCTTCGGCCACGGTGGTCTTGCCCGAGCCGGTGCCGCCGGCCAGGCCGATGACCAGGGGTCCGCTCGCCGAGAGCCCGTCGCTCACGGCCGCTCTGGGGTCGCGGCTTCGGGATTCCGGAGCGCGCCCGGCGAGGCGTCGGCGGGCGCTGCCCCCGCCTCGGCGCGGCGCGCGGCGGCCGCGATGAACCCTCGGAACGGCGGGCTGGGTCGCATCAGGCGCGAGGTGAACTCGGGGTGCGACTGCAGGCCGACGAAGAACGGATGGCCCTCGAGCTCGATCGCCTCGACGAGACCGGCGCCGCGTCCCGCCATGCCGGGGGTCACGCCGGAGACGATCATGCCCGCCTCGACCAGGCGCTCGACGTAGGCCGGGGCGACCTCGTAGCGGTGACGGTGCCGCTCGCGCACGATGCGATCCGCGCCCGGCCGGTACAGCGACGCGAGGACCGTCCCCGGCTCGAGCCGCATCGGCCAGCTGCCCAGCCGCATCGTCCCGCCCATACCGTCGACGTCGAGCTGCTCGGGCATGAGATCGATCACCGGGTGGGGCGTATAGGGGTCGAACTCGGTCGAGTTGGCGGCCTCGAGTCCCGCGACGTTGCGCGCGAACTCGATCACGGCGATCTGCATGCCCAGGCAGATACCGAGGTACGGCACGCCACGCTCGCGCGCGATGCGGGCGGACCGGACCTTGCCCTCGATGCCGCGCACCCCGAAGCCGCCGGGGACCAGGATCCCGTCGTACGTCTCGAGAAAGCCCAGGTCGCCTTCGGCGACCTCCTCGGCAGAGACCCATTCGACCTCCACGGCGACGTCGTTCGCGATGCCGGCGTGCTTCAGGGCCTCGTTGAGCGACAGGTACGCGTCGGGCATCGCGACGTACTTCCCGACCACGGCGATGCGGGTCCGGCCGGCGGGCTTGCGAAGCACGCGGACCGCCTCCTGCCAGACGTGGAGCTCGGGCAGCACCTTGTCGAGCCGCAGCGCGCGCTCGGTGAAGCGGCCGATGCCTTGCTGCTCGAGCATCTCGGGCACGGCGTAGACGTGGTCGGCGTTGTAGGCGTTGAACACGTCGCGCGCCTCGACGTTGGAGAACAGCGCGATCTTGCGGCGGGCCTCGTCTGGAACCGGGCGCTCGCTGCGGACGATGAGCGCGTCGGGCTGGATGCCGACGCCGCGCAGGGTGGCGACGGAGTGCTGCGTCGGCTTCGTCTTGAACTCCTCGCTGGTTCCGAGGTAGGGGAGCAGGGTGACGTGCAGGTAGAGGGTCTGGTCGCGGCCTTCCTCGAAGCGCATCTGCCGGATCGCCTCGAGAAACGGCAGCGACTCGATGTCGCCGACGGTCCCGCCCACCTCGACCAGCACGAGCTCCGCGCCGGCCTCCTCGCCGGCGGCGCGGATCCGCTTCTTGATCTCGTCGGTGACGTGCGGGATGACCTGGACGGTCTGCGAGAGGTACTCGCCGCGCCGCTCGCGCTCGATCACGGTCTGGTAGACCTGGCCGGTCGTGACGTTGTTGCCGCGGCCGAGGTCGGTGTCCAGGAAGCGCTCGTACGTCCCGATGTCCAGGTCGGTCTCGGCGCCGTCGTCGGTGACGAACACCTCGCCGTGCTCGTACGGCCGCATCGTGCCGGCGTCGACGTTGATGTACGGGTCGATCTTGACCGCCGTCACGCGGTAGCCCCGAGCACGCAGCAGCGCTCCCAGGCTCGAGGTGGAGATGCCTTTGCCGAGGCTCGAAACCACCCCGCCCGTGATGAAGATGTACTTGGTCACCATGCCCTCACCTTCTCCGGGACCGCATGCTACCACCGGTCGTCGCGGCGGCGACCGACGACGCCGACCGCGAGGCCGCGCGCCCCGGCCTCGGCCGCGACGCCGTGGTACCTTGCGCCGCGTGAAGCGAGGAATGCACGCCGCAGCCGGGGGACCGGCCGGTGCCTCCACGGCGCCCGGCGGCGGCCGTCGCGGGATCCCGTTCGTCATGACGGGCGCCTCGGGCGTGGGCAAGGACACCATCCGACGCGAGGCGGTGCCGGCGCTGGGCGATCTGTTCTACTCCGTCTCCGCCACCACCCGTGGCCAGCGGCCCGGCGAGGAGCACGGCGTCCAGTACTACTTCCTGACGCCGCAGCGGTTCGAGTCGATGCTCCGCGACGACGGCCTGCTCGAATGGGCCGACTACGTCGGCGACTACTACGGCACGCCGCGCGCCCCGGTGGAGGCCGCCCTGGCGGCGGGTCGCGACGTGCTGCTCGAGCTGGAGCTGGCCGGCGCGCGTCAGCTCAAGCGCGCGCTTCCCGAGGCGGTGATGATCTTCATCGCGCCACCCTCGCTGGCCGAGCTCGAGCGCCGCTTGCGGGGCCGCGGCACCGACGACGAGGCGAAGATCCAGAAGCGGCTTGCCCGGGCGCGCGAGGAGATCCGCGCGGTCCGCGAGTTCGACTACGTGGTGGTGAACGACGAGCTAGGGCGCGCCGTGCACGAGTTCCAGGCGGTCGTCCGGGCCGAGCGGGTTCGTGCCACGCGGCTTCGCGACGAGGACGTGCGCGCGTTCCTGCGCGAATCCTGAGGGGCCGCAGGGGTCCGGGCCCGACCGACGACGCCGACCGGCGCGCGCGGCGACGGTCGGCCGGCGACGGTGCGGTACGATGCATCGCACGAGGCGCGGGGCGCCGCCGGCGGACGCGCAGCTCGCGCGTGCTCGCCCGGTCCCGCCTCCCGTTTCCCTAAGGAGGATCCATGGCCCAGGAAGGCTACGACCGACTGCTGTCCCTGACCGATTCGCGCTACCGCCTCTCGATCGTCGTCGCGAGGCGCGCCGCGCAGCTCAAGAGCGGCGTGCCGCCGCTGCTCGACGCCGACGAGATGCCGGCCGCGAAGACCAACACCGTCTCCGTCGCGATGGCGGAGCTCCGTACCGGCCAGGGGATCGTGTGGGGCGAGGAGCTTCCCACCGACGTCTCCCTGCGCGAGGCGCGGGCGCGGCAGCGCCGCGAAGAGCGAGCCGAAGAGCTCTGAGATGACCCGTCCCCGCCGCGTGGTGGTGGGCGTGACCGGCGGCGTCGCCGCGATCAAGGCGCCGTTGCTGGTCCGGCGGCTGCAAGATGCCGGGGCGGAGGTGCGCGTGGCCGTGAGCCGCGACGCGCTCCGCTTCGTGACGCCGCTGGCGCTGGCCACGGCGTCGGGATCCGAGATCCTGGACCGGGACGCCTGGTTCCGTCCCGACGGCGAGGCGCGCCATCTGAGCTGGGCGCGCTGGGCGGACGCGATGCTGGTCGCCCCCGCGAGCGCCGACGCGCTCGCAGCAGCGGCGGCGGGACGCGCGGACGATCCGGTGTCGGCGCTGGCGCTGTCGATGAAGCGCGTGCTGTACGCCCCGGCGATGAACGCCGCGATGTGGAGCGCGCCGGCCGTCCGCCGTAACGTCGATCGGCTGCGCGACGACGGTCACGAGGTGCTCGTGCCGGCGTCCGGTCGCCTGGGCGCGGTGGACGAGGGGTCGGGCGTGGGACGGCTGCCGGACGAGGCGTCGCTGGTCGCGGCGGTGATGCGCGATCCCCGGCCTCGGGATCTGGTCGGTCGCCGCGTGCTGGTGACGGCCGGCCCGACGCGCGAGTGGCTCGATCCCGTGCGCTTCCTGAGCAACCCTTCCTCGGGCCGCATGGGGGTCGCCGTGGCCGAGGCGGCGCGCGACCGGGGCGCGGAGGTCACGCTGGTGCACGGCCCGATGGCGGTCGCCGCGCCGCACGGCGTACGCGCGGTGGCGGTCGAGACGGCGCGTGAGATGGCCGAAGCGGTCGAGGCGCCGTTCGACGCGTGCGACCTCCTCGTGATGAGCGCGGCGGTCGCCGATTGGCGCCCGTCGGAGCCGGCGGACCAGAAGGTGCCCAAGGCGGGCGAGACGTCGTCGCTGAACCTCGTCAGGACGCCCGACGTGCTGGCCGCGCTGGCGAAGCGGCGCACGCGCCAGACGATGATCGGCTTCGCGATGGAGACCGATCAGGGGGTCGAGCGGGCGGCCGACAAGGCGCGCCGGAAGGGGCTGGCGTTCATCGCGCTGAACTACCCCCGGCGCGAGGGGAGCGGGTTCGGCGGCGATCTGAACGAGGTGACGCTGGTGCGGCCGGACGGGACGTCGGACGCCCTTCCGCGCCTGTCCAAGCGCGAGACGGCGGAGCGGATCCTCGACCGCGCCGTGCACGATCTGGGGGCCTGAGCGCCCGCTTCGTGTCGGAACCCCTGGCGCGATCGCGACGTGACGTATACCGTATAAATATGCCGAGTAAAGAGTACCGCCAGCGCCTGATCGAGGAGCTCGTCGAGAACGAGTTCATCTCGACGCAAGCCGAGATCGCCGAGCACCTCGCCAAGCGAGGCATCAAGGTCACGCAGGCCACGATCAGCCGCGACGTGAACGAGCTGCGTCTGGTGCGGCTGCCGGCAGGGAACGGTCAGCATCGCTACCGTTCGACCCCGCTCGCCGCCCAGGAGGACGTCGTCGGCGAGCTGGCGCAGCGGTTCCGCCTGTTCGTGCGCGACCTGGACCGCGGCGACAACCTGCTCGTGATCGACACCGACGAGGGGCACGCCAGCGGAATCGCCTACGTGATCGACAAGCTGGACCGCGAGGAGGTGGTCGGCACGCTCGCCGGGCAGAACACGATCCTCGTGATCTGCCGTAGCGTCGACGCTGCCCAGCGCATGATGGACGATTTCGAGGACCTGTTGGCCTGAGCGCCACGGTTCCGGCCTCCGGCGCTCCTCCGGGCGACTCCGCCCGGGCGCCCAGAGTCCTCATCCGGGGCGTGCTAGCGTCCCAGGCGGAGGTTTTCATGCGCCTGCTCAGGACTGTTCTCGTCGCCCTCGCGCTCGCCGGGGCGGCCCATGCCCAGACGGTGGTCGTCCACCCGTTCCTCGGCGAAGGGTCGGTCCTCGGAGCCGTCGTCGCCGACCGGATCGCCGAGGCGCTCGAGTCGAGCGCCGACCTGGTCGTCGGGCCGGCCGCCGCCCCGGCGCTCGTGCCCCCGTTCTCCTACGCCGACGGCTACGTCGGCCCGTTGGCCCTGCTCGAAGAGGGCGGGATGGCACGCTTGCACGGCGCCATGCTGTTGCGTGCCGGCAGCGGCGCCGATCTGGCCGTGTCGGGCCGCGTGACGACCGACAGCGACGGACTTCGTCTCGACCTCGTGGCGGCAGCGGCCGACGGCACCACGACCCGGACCACGTTGCGGGCGCCGGAGGACGATCCCGCCGAGCTGGCCCGCCGGGCCGCGGCGCTCCTGAGCGCGCGCCTGGACCTGCCGCCGCCGCCGCGTCCGGAGCCGATCGACATGGCC
>Ga0209947_1000532_pt1 | contig 23842 bp, 24 predicted proteins | sample SalPonR2_B_D2_MG_FD_185706 | JGI IMG/M metagenome (GOLD analysis project Ga0209947, IMG submission 185706) | Salt pond soil microbial communities from South San Francisco under conditions of wetland restoration - Salt Pond MetaG R2_B_D2_MG... ...
CTACCAGATAACCTACACTAGAGGTTCGTGATGTTCGTTGTTTTTGCATATATTCACCATTGTTGAATGAGTTCGTGAGCCTTGGCTGGGAAGCGTCGGCCGGCTTGAGGTAAGTACATTCACCGAAAACCGCCGGGAACCAAACCAGCGCCCCTGGCTTATAGAAAGTACTCCCGGCATTATATCAGAAGTAAGCCGGGCGATGCTATACATTTTCCCGATCGGACTGATCAAGATTACTCGATCACCATTGTCGATCCCATATTCGGCTGCATCCTGCGGGTGTATCCCCACTCCCCTCGCCGCCGATCGCGCAAATTCGTCAATATTATCAAACTGTGAATTATTTCTAAAACGGTCATGGGGGGTAACAAGTTTCAAGGGGTACCCAGCCCCCTCTGAATAATTGCGGTAAAGGGGAATTCGGTTTCCTCCGGCCTCTTCCAGCTTCCCACAGGCAACCTCTATCAGTCCCGATTCCGTGGCCAGCGGATATTCCGTGGGGCTGCGGGAAAAGTCGGCCAAACCAACCCGGTACTGATCTTTCCCTGCATAAATTCCATTTTTAAAAAATGCACTCTTATCATTTACCTCGCTGTCCTGCAGAAAATGGTCCAGCCACTCCTGAGCTCTTTTTCCGCCGGTGAAGGCAGCAGAGAAACCCAGCCGGCGGGACAGTTCCGCAAAGATGTCAAAGTCGTGGCGCGCCCCGCCCACTGGTGGTATCGCGGCGGCACTGTAGTATAGGTAGTTGCAGTGGCTGTAAATAATATCACTGCGCTCCACAAAAGTACTTACCGGCAGCACCACATCCGAATTGCGGGCGGTATCGGTCAGAAAATAGTCGTGGCTTACCACAAACTCGGCTTGCTCAAAAGCCCTCAGGGTCTTACGGGTGTCACTGCTCTGTACCACGTAGTTGCCCCCCACATTGTATAGGAGTTTAATATCCGCGGGATAACCTCCGGCACGGCCGTTCAGCACCGCATCCGCCCAGCGGTACACCGCCACACTGCTGCCGGCTGGATTAGGAGGAACCGGGATTTTTCCACAGCGCGGCCCAGGCAGCACATTCCATTGTCCGGCGCCCGTACTCCCGCCTAGAAGGCCCACATTACCCAAGGCCAGCTGTAGCACCCCGCCCATACGGTCGGCCTCCTCGCCTCCCAGGGTGCGCTGGATCGACAGGCCCGGCAGCAGAGCCGCCGGCTGAGCTGTGGCATAACGGCGGGCAAACTGTTCTATCTCGGGGGCGGGAACCCCGGAGCGCTCCGCCGCCCACGCGGGCGTTTTAGGCGGGGTGCCGTCTTTTCCCAGAATGTGCTCCTCGAGCTCCTCAAAACCGGCACTATGGGCCTCGATAAAACTCCTATTCTCCAGTCCATCTCTCAAAATACAGTAAAGCATGGCTTGCATCAGCGCAGTATCGGTACCTGGATAAATGGGAATCCACTGGTCGGCAAAGCGTTTTACCGTCCGAGTGCGCCGCGGATCGATAACCACAATCGGAATTCCCCGCTGCTTGGCTTCCCCTAAAACCGCTTCGGTTTCTGGACTAAAACGGGTATCAGCAGCATTAAAACCCCACAGAATAACCAAGCGCGAATACAGAAGGCTCTTTACATCGATTCCTACATACTCGGTTCCGTACATATATGGCTTCACAAAATCGGTCGCCTCGCTACTGAAGGAGCCATGGGTATCAGTATACCCCCCGCTAAGGGCTAAGAAACGCTTGGTGAGCCGGGCGGTGTTGTGCAGAGCTCCCCGGCATGCACCGGAGCCCCCAATCCGCATAACCGCCTCCGGTCCGTAACGCGCGTGACTCTGCCGGATACGCTCGGCAACCAGCTCCAGGGCCTCCTCCCACGAGGCCTCTCTAAAGTGCCCCTCCCCTCGCCTGCCGGTTGCAATGAGAGGCTGTGTAAGCCGATCGGGATGATACACGGTCGAAGGAAAGCGAAATCCACGCATACATCCGTTCATATAGCTGGTTTTGTAGCTGCTATTTCTTATCTGGGTAAGCACCCCATCCTCCACCAGGGCCTCGAGGGGGCATCCGGTAATACAATCACGGTTACAGGAAACCGGAAATACTGACTGCTGTTTCATCCCTCCATATTATGCAGAGATAAAACAACTTGTAAATAAAGACAATACTTATTACAGTGGTTCTGTAGGCCGGCCATTAAATATACGATTAAGGGGGATAGAGATGACGGATAGAAAAGTACGATGGGGTATATTGGGAACCGCCAAAATTGCCACCAACCATGTTATTCCAGGCTTAAAGCGAGCCTCATTATGCGAAGTACATGCTATTGCTTCACGCAGCGAAGATAAAGCAAAAACAGCGGCTAACCAGTTCGCTATTCCCAAGTACTATTCAAGCTATGAACAACTCTTAGAGGATTCTGAGATTGAAGCAATATACATCCCGCTACCCAACCACCTGCATGCAGAGTGGAGCAAAAAAGCCCTCGAGGCGGGAAAACACGTATTGTGCGAAAAACCATTGGCTCTCAACACCGAAGATATTCATGAACTTATTAAGGTACGAAATAAATCGAAGCGAAAGATCGGCGAAGCCTTTATGGTTCATACCCATCCACAGTGGCTTAGGGCAAAATCTATTGTGCAGAGCCAAAAATTCGGTGGTCTACAGGCTATTCAAGGTTTTTTCAGTTACAATAACCGTGACCCTGAAAACGTACGCAACAAATTCAGCCGGGGCGGTGGCGGCTTGTGGGACATAGGCTGCTATCCGGTGCACACCGCCCGCTTTATGTTCGGAGAAGAGCCCCAGAAGGTAATTGCAAGTTTCAATTACGATCAAAAATTCAAGATCGATAAAATGGCAACCGCAATACTGCAATTTCCCTCTGGCCCCGCAAGTTTTACCAGTAGTACCCAGTTAGTCCCTTGGCAGACAATGCATTTTTTCGGTGATAAACAACGAGTAGAGATACAGATACCCTTTAACCAACCCGGCGATTTCCCCTCACGCCTCTTAGTGGACGACGGCAGCGACGTAACCGGATATCCCGAGGAAATTGTTATTCCCCCGGCCGATCAGTACGCAATCCAGGGCGATGAGTTTGCCAGGGCAATTATCGAGAACCTCGAAGTTCCGGTGCCCCTCGAGAACAGCTTGTACAATACAGCTGTACTCAATGCCCTCTTTCGTTCCAGTGAGACCGGAACCTGGGAAACACCAAAAGTAGAATAATCTTATCCTGGAGGAAAATATGAAATCAGTTGGCTTTATCGGAGCCGGTAATATGGGCTCGGCAATTGGACAGGGGCTTCGGCACGCCCACCCGGATATGTCAATCAGTTTTTATGACCTGGATTCCACCAAGGCCGAACAGTCGGCTAAGGAGTGCCGCGGCCAAATGTGCGGAAGCTATGAAGAACTTTTTTCCGCTGCCCAAGTACTTGTCATTGCGGTAAAACCCCAGCATCTGAGTTCACTTTTTTCCCAGATACAGCAGCTAAGCGGCGGCCGGGAATTTATCTCCATCGCCGCCGGAAAACCGATCAGCCTGTTTACAGAACAGCTGAAGACGAATAAGGTTATCCGTTTTATGCCCAATTTAGCTGCCAAAGTGGGGGAATCAGTGGTCGGCATATCGGCAGTCGACGGTCTGGATGCAGAGTTTCGCGAGACCGCCTTTGAAGCAGCCCGGGCTATCGGCATACCGGTCGAATTACCGGAAGAGCTGATGCCGGCAATTACCGGCCTTTCCGGTTCGGGAATTGCCTATGTGTTTGCCTTTCTGCATGCCATGGCTCTTGGCGGAACCGACGCAGGGTTCTCCTACTCCCAGGCACTCGAAATCGCCTATGCCACCTGCCGGGGAGCGGTAAAAGTTCTGCGCAGCGAGGGAGTCGGCCCGGCGGAATACCTCACCCGGGTCACTTCGGCCGGAGGTACCACCATTAAAGGAATCAAGGCCCTCGAGGAAGGAGGCCTTACACCAACGGTGATGGAGGCGATTAATGCGGCCGCTCAGCGAGCCAGGGAAATTGAAAACGATCTCTGAGGGGCCTAAAAGCTGTTACATGCCGCGCTTTTGTTGGGCTTGTAAGAATTACAATGGTCAAGTAAGATAATCCTGTTATGGTAGACCTTAAATATATTAAAGAAAATTATGAAACGGTACGGGAAAACATCCGCAATCGTTACATGAACGTCGACATTGATGATATCCTCGCCCTCTACGAAGAGCGAAACCGACTGCTGCGGAGCCTCGAAGAAATCCGTCAAAAGCGGAATGAGAATGCAAAGCGCATGAAGGCAAAGCTCGAGCCTGAGGAGCGGAGCAGCTTAATTGAACAGGGGAAACAGTTTAAAGAGCAGATTGCCTCCCTCGAAGAAGAAATGAAGTCAATCGAGGTGCGCCTGTGGGATGAAGCGAAGAAAATTCCAAACGCTGCTCATCCGGATGCACCAATCGGCAAGGAAGATAAGGATAATCTAGAAATACGACGGGTTGGAAAGCCAACCCAATTTGATTTTACTCCCCAGGATCATATCCAGATAGGCAGCAGCCTCGATCTGCTGGATTTTGAAACCGCGGCCAAAGTCTCGGGCCCTAAGTTCTACTATCTGAAGAACGAAGCCGTTTATTTAGAGATGGCCCTGATCCGCTATGCTATGGATACCTTGCGGGCCCACGGGTTCACCATCACCATGACCCCGGATATTGCCAGGGAAGAGGTTGTAGAGGGGATCGGTTTTAATCCACGGGGCGCTGAAAGTAATATTTACAACCTTGAAGGTACCGGCACCTGTTTAGTCGGTACTGCGGAGATAACCCTGGGCGGATACCACTCCAAGTCTCTGCTGAAAGCGAAGCAGCTTCCCATACGTCTAGCCGGGGTCTCCCACTGCTTTCGTCGCGAAGCCGGTGCTGCTGGACAGTACTCCAAAGGGCTATACAGGGTGCACCAGTTCACCAAGGTAGAGATGTTTGTATACGCCCACCCGGAGGCCTCAGAAGAGCTTCATCAGGAACTGCTTGCGATTGAAGAGGAAATTTTTCAGGGGCTTGAGATTCCATACAGAGTTGTTGATACCTGTACTGGCGACTTGGGTGCTCCAGCCTATCGTAAATACGATCTTGAAGCCTGGATGCCGGGCCGTGGAGAGAACGGAGACTGGGGTGAGGTTACCAGCACTTCAAATTGTACCGATTATCAAGCCCGCCGCCTGGCTGTTCGCTTTAAGGAAAATGGAAAAAACCAATTTGTGCATATGTTGAACGGGACAGCTATTGCCGTTTCCCGGGCAATTATTGCACTCCTCGAAAACAAGCAGCAGGCAGACGGCACTATTGCTATTCCTGAAAAGATAGTTCCCTATACCGGATTTGACACTATCACTGCCAAAAAGTAGCTGTTCAAGTAGCCGGATAGAAATCTATGTCCGAATCCGAAAAGTAGTGCTACTTGCACATCCGATTTACAGTAGCTATATATTGATCCTGATAATCTGAAAATAGAAATTTGTCATGCTTTTCCATCTCTTCACTGACTTTGTTCAGCAGCTGTTTTTCACATCGCTTACACAAGGCCTTGTCCGTAATGTACACAACACCAGTTTGTTTTTCGGGACCCGGAATAGCTTTTTTACATGAATCACATACAATTGTTAACATGGCTCAACTCCTTATTTTTTTATTCTGTTTCTACTCTTATTATAGTTTCGTTTACCGGTCCGCGGCAACCGAAACTATGAAAATGAAGCAATTTCCAAATTTAGAATTGCCACCGCGGGCAAGATTGTTGAAATACCTCTTATCAGGTATACTATAGGACATGAAAAATTCAGCGTTATTAACAGATTTGTACGAACTCACTATGATGCAGGGCTACTTTTTGTATGAGCGTGACTCGCAGGTGGTCTTTGATATGTTCTTCCGCACCCAGCCTTTTAACAGCGGGTTTTCGGTTTTTGCCGGTTTAGAGGATATGCTGAAGGCGGTTGAAGATTTTTCTTTTTCAGAGGAGGACATCGACTATCTGTCGGGTTTGAATCTCTTTCATGACAGCTTTTTGGAGTATTTAAGAAGTTTTCGTTTCACCGGTGACATTTACAGCATGTCCGAGGGTACTCTGATCTTTCCCGGTGAACCACTGCTGCGTGTTCACGGCAACTTGATCGAGGCGCAGTTAATAGAGAGCATGCTGTTGAATACTATAAATTTTCAATCTCTGGTGGCCACTAAGGCCGCCCGTATTTACCATGCTAGCAAGGGGGGAAAGATCCTGGAGTTCGGTCTTAGACGGGCACAAGGTTGGGACGGCGCTTTATCCGCCACCCGTGCAGCCTATATTGGAGGTGCCCTAGCCACTTCCAATACCCTGGGCGGAAAAACGTACGGGGTTCCGGTAAGCGGTACCATGGCTCATTCCTGGATTATGGCCTTTAGATCAGAACTGGAATCCTTTAAAAAATTTGCCGAACTCTACCCCGATAAGGCAATCCTGCTTATCGATACCTTCGATACCCTGGGCAGCGGAATAGAAAACGCAATTAAGGTGGGAAAAATACTAAAGAAGCAGGGAAAGCGAATGGGAGTCAGACTTGACAGCGGAGACCTCTCCTACCTCAGCCAGAAGGTCCGTAAAAAGCTTGATGCTGCCGGTTTGGAAGATGCCTACATCACCGTTTCAAACGATCTGAACGAGGAGATTATTCATCAACTGGTCACCGACAATGCCCCGATTGATATGTGGGGAGTGGGGACTAACCTTGTAACCGGAGGCTCTACCGCCTCCTTCAGCGGGGTCTACAAACTGACGGCCAAAACCCTGGATGGATTGATAGTGCCCACCATGAAGGTTTCTAACAATATTGAAAAAACAACTAATCCAGGGGCTAAGCAGGTATACCGCTTTTATGATGAAGATAAGATGGCGATCGCCGACTTGATTAGCCTGGAAGAGGAAGATTTCAATCATAACCGGCCCCACTCCTGCTTCCATCCTATGTACCCCAACACCTATTTCACTCTGTACAACTATGATTCAGCGGAGCCCCTCATTCACAAAAAAATGGAGAATGGAAGAATCTGCACAGAACTGCCGGAACTGGGCGATATCCGCGAGCATACTCTTCAGCAGATGCTCAAATTTGACCCGACCTATAAACGCATTATCAATCCTCATATTTATAAGATCTCCCTTTCGAGGGCACTCAAAAACCTGAAAAACAGAATGATCAATGAGTTCAAGCATGAAGATCGGTAATCGGACTATCGATTCTAAATCTCCGGTTCTCATTATTGCAGAAGCTGGTACCGCCCATCTTGGAGAGCTGGATCGAGCAAAAGGGCTTATTGATGCAGCAGCAGAAGCAGGTGCCGATTGTATTAAATTCCAATGGGTAATCGCCGATGAAATAGTCCACCCAAATGCCGGAACTATCCAGCTGCATAAAAAGCCGGTCACAATATGGGAACGTTTTAAGGCTTTGGAACGGCCCCCGGAATTCTATGCATCCCTTAAGGAGGAAACGGAGCGCCGTAAGCTTCTGTTTCTCTGCTCTCCCTTCGGCCCCAGGAGCGCGCTCGGACTTCGCGATCTGCAGGTAGATGCGATCAAAATAGCCTCGCCTGAACTAAATCATTTCCCCCTGCTCGAGCTGGTCTCCGACTTTCCACTTATTCTCTCTACCGGGATCTCAAAATTAGCGGACATTGAGCGCAGCTTGGAGTCTCTCCGCAGCCCCGCGGCTTTGCTGCATTGTATCACCGCGTATCCCGCCCCTGAACAACAATACAACCTCAGGCTGTTGCCGGGCTTGGCAAAAGTTTTCGGTGCCCCCGTAGGGGTCTCCGACCATTCCTGCCACCCTTATCTGGTGCCCAGCTTATCCGTAAGCCAGGGAGCCAAGCTGATTGAGAAACATCTTACCTTGAACCGGCAGGACGGCGGCCTTGACGATCCTATTGCACTCGAACCAACTGAGTTTGCGCGCATGGTACGCAGAGTGCGAGAGGCAGAAGGAGAAACAGCAGACCAGCTTATAAAAGGGTTGTCCGACGAATTAGGGGCCGTATACGTTGAAAAGACTCTTGGAGACGGAATTAAAAAAATGGCCGATGCTGAATCGACCTATTACTACACCAGCAACCGCTCTATCATTGCCCGAAGCACATTGCTGCCCGGGGATAAACTAAATCCGGATACCTTTGCGCTGCTGCGATCCGAACAGCAGCAGCCCCCGGGCCTGCCTCCCCAGTTTGTATCCACAATCACGGGCAGGCAGATTAAAAAGAAAGTTCCCGCCGGTTCCGGTATTACCTGGGATCATCTCCTGTAAGCAGTTTCAGCTCTCGCAGTTCCCGGTACAGCTGTTCCTGACTGATAGGTTTTTGCAGATATCCCTCGCATTGACTGCGAAAGGCACTCATCACATTCTTCGCATCACCAAGGGCCGTGGTCATAATCACCTTGGTTGCATCCGTGCCGATCATACCGTGACGCTCTTCAATTGTTCGTACCTCCTTGAGTACCTCCTGCCCATCTTTTTTGGGCAGCATTATATCCAGGCAGATAATATCATAGGGGGTCTTCTCATTTATCGCAATCTGAAAAGCATCAATGGCCTCTTCGCCATCCACAACTACATCGCATTCGCCTAAAGGCGCTAAATACTTATGCATCAGTTTTCTACTTGCAAAATCATCTTCTACTACCAGTGTTTTCATTCTTCCTCCTCATGCAAAGCAAGCGAAGTAGTAAAAGGGTTGCCTTCTGCATCAAAACTGAATTTCCAAAAACTTTCAAGATCGGGAATCTCTTCAAGGCTGAATAAAACCGTTGGAAAGGATAGGTGTACTTTCACATCCTTCTGTTCAAGCTCCCTCAAAAAATTTCCACCCAGAACATTCAGCAGTTCCAGCAGGCAGTCGTCAATCTCGTTCACCGACAGATCTTCCCAATCTGAAGCGTGTATGTTTTCAACGATCTCCCGCTTAATCTCTAGTGGTAATGCAAGCATCAAACGTCCGCGCACGGGTTTATAAAATTCAATAAACAGCAGCTGTCCGGTTTCAAAAGCCACTTTCTCTTCCGTTTCAATGACATCAATGAAAGCCATCTCTCCTAAAGTGTGTTGAGTTGCTCTTAACAGAGCCGTCTTTGCTTGCTCTTTTGTTACTTCACGCATACTACTCTCCCAGTACCTCGGTTACTTTTTCGGGTGTCATGGGTTTTCTCAAAATCCCCATCACATCCTTTTCTTCCAATTCCGTCTCCAGCCGTTCATTTCCCATACTCGATATGATCAACACCGGCAGCTGTTTCGTTTTATCTATCAGCCTTAGTTTTTTTATAAATGTCGCTCCGTCCATTTTTGGCATATTTAAATCTGTCACAACCAGGTCGACTGTATTACGATTCAAATTTGACAAGGCTTTTAAGCCGTCCTCCGCTTCAATAAAAGTACTATCTTGATAGCCGGCCATTTGAAAACAGCGTTTTATTATCATTCGAGAAGTGGCGGAATCATCTACTATCATAATCTTATCCAGTTTCATTTCTCACACCTCCTCACAATTGCCATTTAGAACCAGCATTTGAAACAATAATTGCTCCATCAGCCACTTTAAATCCTACTGTACGGCTGGAGTTCCCCCCAGTATCCTCTTTAATTACACCAAATCCGTTTTTCCAAAGATACCGTTTAATAGCAATAGTGTTACGTCGTCCAATATCAAAATGTCGATTTTGATCCATTATACTCGATCCACCGGCCAGTTTTATTTTTATATTTTTTTTATCAGCACCCTTTTTTACCATATCCTCAAATAACTTAGGAAGACCAGTGTCTGCAAAATATCCCGGAAGCTTCTTAGCTTTTTCACTATTCACCTTTGAATCCGGCAGGGCAATATGTATAAGTCCGGCTACCTGCTTGTTTGGATCGTATGCACATACCGCTACGCAAGACCCAAGAGCATAGGTTTTTAGCTCATCATCACCTTTACTGCTTACCTTCCACTCCCCGATGCCAATATCGAGCCGCATCACTTCATCTCCCTTAACAGACGTACCATCTCTACAGTCATGTCGTCTATAGCTACCAACTTTTCAGCCCCCCCCAGGTTATATGCCTCTTTGGGCATCCCAAACACAACGCAACTACGTTCATCCTGGGCAAGGGTTCTTGCACCGGTAGACTTCATTTTTACCATTCCCTCAGCTCCATCGCGTCCCATCCCGGTTAAAATTACCCCTAGAGAATTGACTCCTACATTTTCAGCTATAGAATCAAACAAGACATCCACCGATGGTACATGACCATTTACTTTTTCTCCGTTTTTCACCCGTACAAGGTAACGACCACCCGAACGAACTACCTTCATTTGCATCCCACCTGGTGCAACCAGCACACGTCCTTTCATCACTCGGTCGTTATCTTCAGCCTCCTTGACCTCTACCTTTGAGATCGTATTCAGCTTATCGGCAAACATCTTTGTAAATTTTGGCGGCATATGTTGTACAATTACTGTCCCCGGCATATCCGGTGGAAAGGCCTCAACAACCCTCTGCAGGGCTACCGTTCCCCCCGTTGAAGCCCCGATACCGATAACTTTATCAGTTGTTCCGTGCAGCACGGCTCCAGTAGGTCTTTTAATTCCCTGGGTGCTTTTATTCCGCCATCGGCTCACATCTACCGTCGAGGCAACCTTTATTTTTTGCCCCAGCTCTTCCAACATATCCTCCAGCTTATTACCAAAACTGGTAGAAGGCTTGAGTACAAAGTCTATTGCCCCGTAATCAAGAGCTTCGAGGGTCACCTGAGCCCCGGGAGCTGTAAGTGCAGAGACCATAACAACTGGAACAGGATACTGCGGCATAAGGCGACGGAGAAATTCAACTCCATCCATCTTCGGCATCTCCACATCCAGGGTCAGTACATCCGGCTTATTGTATACAATCTTATCACGAGCCACATACACATCCGGTGCACTGCCGACAATCTCTATCTCAGGGTCCCGGCTTAAACCCGTGGTCAGGATCTTTCGAGCGAGTGCAGAATCATCTATTACTAAAACCTTTATTTTGTGCGCCGTTGATAACGTGTTCATTCGGTTACCTTCTTCATGTACAAGGCCGGCTGCACGTATTGGAAATCGCGGTTATCCCGGCCCAAAGTCTCAGAGTGGCCGATAAACAGATAGCCGCTGTCCAGCAACACTCCCCCAAATTTCTGTACAAGGGTTTCCTTGGTGGGCTGGTCGAAATAGATCATTACATTCCTGCAAAAAACAGTATGGAATTTTTTTCTAAAGGGAAAGGACTCCCGCTTAAAATTGAGTCGCTTATAAAGTACCAACCTTTTCAGATTCTCTTTTACACTGTAGCCACCGGCCTCGTTCAGAGTAAAGTACTTGTGCAGCAGCCCTCGGGGAACCTGATCAAGCCGTTCCTTTCCATATGCACCCAGGGTAGCCTTTTCCAAAGCAGTTCTAGAGATATCCGTAGCCAGAATCGGTGGACCTTCAGTAAAGTAATTTGGTCCAAAAAATTCAGCCAGGACAATAGCCAGAGTATACGCCTCTTCTCCGGTGGCGCAACCTGCACACCATACACGTAAATCTTTACTGCCCTCCGCTTCAAGCTGTTGAGCAATCTGCGGGAGCACCCGTTTCTCAAGAAACTCAAAATGATCTTTTTCTCTGAAAAAATAGGTATGGTTAGTGGATATTTTATCTACCAGCTCTAAGAGGCCGGCACCACTTGGATCTTCAAGGACTGCGTTGTAATAATTTTCAAAATTGGTATAGCCCATTTGTCGCAGCAGCTTGTTCAGCCTTCCTCGAACCAGCACCCGTTTTTTTTCGGTAAGGTGAATTCCAAACTTCTCATACACGAGGGCAGAGATTTGTTTAAATTCGTTGTCCGTAATGTCAATCAGGCCTTCCATTCTTCTTTTATTCTCCAGTACTGTTATTCAAGCACATACGAAATGAGTGCGCCCGTGTCAACTATTAAACTGACCTTTCCATCCGACATAATACTGCATCCGGAAAGAGCCCGAATTTCTTTCATATATGAGGGTAGGCTCTTAATTACTATTTGCCTGTAGCCGATAATCTCGTCGACTAGAATTGCAAGTTTATGGTCCCGGGCCTGGGCAACAATAACTATTCCTTCCTCAACCCGTTTTTTCGCAGTTTCAATCTGGAAAAAGTCGTACAACTTTACCACAGGGATAACTTCGTTCCGTAAATTGATAACTACATCTTCCGTACTGGTCTGGGTAATTTCTACCTCAGCAGCTTTATGGAACTGAATTACATCGGTAATCGGCAATGAATAGAGCTGAGGCCCAACAGTGAAGGTTATTCCATCAATAATAGCAAGGGTTAGGGGAATCTTAAGAATAAAGGTACTCCCTTCTCCTTCAACACTTTGAATATCAATTTTACCACGCAGTTTTTCGACGTTCTTTTTAACAACATCCATTCCAACTCCACGGCCAGAGATTTCTGAAACTTTTTCTGCAGTTGAAAAGCCTGGCTCAAAAATTAGCTTCCAGACATCTTCATCCTTCATCTCATCGGGATTCCCCTGGATAAGGCCCCGTTCCAAGGAACGGGCGATTAAAGCATCTCGTTTCAGCCCGCCACCGTCATCTGCCACGGTAATCCATATCTCATTCCCCTCGTACCCTGCACTGAGTCTTACCGTACCGGTTTCCGGTTTCCCGGCGGCCTTTCTTTTGGCAGCCGATTCCACCCCGTGATCAAGGGCATTGCGGATTATGTGTACCAAAGGATCAGAAATCTCTTCCATAACGGTGCGGTCCATCTCGGTATCTTCACCGCTTATTTCTAGGTTTATGGGTTTTTCGAATTTTTTGGATAAGTCCCGAACCAATCTCCGCATCTTGCTGAACAACCCTTCCAGCGGAATCATCCGCATGGACATGGTAATTTCCTGCATCTCCCGCGAGATCTTTGACAAATAAGTTGAAGCACGTTCAAAATCAGGCAAATCATATGGCTCAAGCTCAGGGTTATTAATAACCATCGACTCGGCGGTTATCATCTCACCCATCAAATCAAACAGTTTATCAAGCCTCTCAGTATCTACCCGGATATCCCGCCGCTTAATTCGATAACTGGCAAACTGATCTTTCTTCTCCGGAGCCTCTTTCCCCTGCTCCTCAAGGGCCTTCTCTATTTCGTCCTGTTTGGCTTCGCCCTGATCTATCAGAATCTCGCCCAGCCGCATCCGCTGCATATCTAAAGCCTGGTCGACCGCCTCCTGTGAGGCAATGCCCATATCAACCAGCATATCGCCAAGGGGCTTATAGTCCCCCTCCTCTTTGCTGGCAACGGCCTTTTCGGCACTCACATTGCTCTCGGACAACTCTCCCGGCAGTATCTCCCCTGCATGAACCTTCTGCAGAGTGGCATTCAAACCGTCTATGCTCTGAAGCAGAAGGTTTACTATCTGCGGATCGGGACTACGTGCTCCAGTGCGCAGGGTGTCCAAAATCCCTTCAATACCCATGCACATTTTCTCAAGAATGGCAAAGCCGAAAAATCCAGCGTTTCCCTTGACGGTATGAATAGCCCGAAAGGCCTCTTCTATGCCGGCAGTGTTCGTTGGGTCTTTCTCAAGCTCAAGCATGGTTTTCTCAGCGGTATCAACCAGGTCGGAGGTTTCTTCTACAAATTTTTGAATCATTTCGGGTGAAATAAGCTCTTCGGTGAAAGATTTTTTAGGCTCAACCTGGGTACCCGTTGATTCTTGGGAGCTCTGCTTTCCCGATTCGTCCACGGCTCCTGCTGTCTTTTCTTCCGCTGCTCCAGATTCAATTTTCTGCAGATAGGGCTCTAGGCGTGTGTCAATTTCACTGGTATCTATCCGTCCCTCGTAAATAACTGCCACGCCGCTGCTCGTATCCAATCCTTCCGCCTGCGCCTCGATGTCGGATACCATCTGCTGCAGCACGTCTCCGCCGTTCAGTAGAATATCAACAAGCTCATCGTCTATTTCCAGTTCGCCCGTACGCATGGAGTTAAGCACTGTTTCAAGCCGGTGACTAAACCCCTTAATCTTCGACAAACCGATAAACGAGGATACTCCTTTGATAGTATGCATTGAACGAAAAATATCATGAACCGTCTGCTCATCGTAACTTTTCTCAAGATCCAAAATACGTTCTTCAATATCATCTAAATGGTCATGAGTCTCTACTAAAAAAGAGGAAAGAATCTCGCTGTCCTCAATCACCACTTCGTCTAAGTCTGCTGCTGCCGGAGTTTTAATCTGCTCCTCAGCTGCATCCTCGACAGCCTCTTGAACCTCTTCCGCTACAACTTCCTCCGCGGAGGAAGCCGAAGTTACAAGTGCAGACCCCAGCTCCTGCAGCTGCTGCAGGTTTTCTTCCGAGGACCCCTGCAGCACTATCTCCTCAGAGGTCTTTACAATATCTGCTAATATCTGAGTAATTTGTTCATCTTCTATACTATTTTGCAGTGTTTCGGCTGTTTCTCTGATTTCCGCAACAGCCAGCAGGTCGCCATCTTCATACTGCTTAATTGCATCGCTCAGTTGTTGAAGCTCTTCCATATATTTTCCTATTGTTTCACCAACATTTTTACGACCTTCGCAAGAGAAGGGGCTTCAAAGGGTTTCACGATCCACCCTTTTACCCCCAACTCCTTTCCAACCTGCTTTTTCTGAGCTGCACTTTCTGTAGTTAAAAATACCACCGGTATATGCGAATACTCCGGTTTCTGCTTGAGTGCTTCTACAAATTGGAAACCGTCCATTACCGGCATATTCACGTCGACGATGCAAAGTGAAACTTCACACTTTCCGCACTGATCAAGTGCCACCTGTCCATTCTCGGCTTCAATAATCTCGAACCCTTCGGGCTCAAGAGCCTTTTTCACGAGCTTTCTAATTGTAACAGAATCATCGACACATAATATTTGACTGCCCATGCATATGCTCCTTTCATTATTTTAGAATAAGGTTATATCTCCGTTCAACTCATTTTTCTGCGTATCTGATTTTTCAGTTTCCTCGACTATATCCTCGTCAATTTCATGGCCGAACGCCTGCCACTCCTCACGGGTTGTAAAAAAAGTCTTGAGCAACCGCCTAACCTCGTCCGCCTGCTGCTCTATCTCGGTTTGACTCAGTTGTTCACTCTCAGCAGAAAATTCGACTCCCTCCTGTGCAAGGCTTTCAAAAAGCTGAACCATGTGCTGTAAAATCTGACGGACACTGTCCTGATATTGTAAATGAACTGTAACATCATTAATATTCTTAGTAACTGAAGAAGAAAGTTTTTGTGACTCCTCGATTACTTCCGATACCCGGTCTATCTGCGGGGTCAACTGCTCAATTACTGCTGCATGCTTTTCACCGCTGTGTGCCAGTTTTTCCACCGCATTCTGCAGGCGCTCACCATAGGTTGAGATTGAATCTTTAACCGTATGCACCGAACTCTCAATGGTAGTACTGATCTCATCGGCAATTTTCATAGTACTTTTCGCCAATCCCTGTACCTCCGCGGCAATCACCGCGAACCCACGTCCGGCCTGCCCTGCTCGGGCTGCCTCGATTGAAGCATTAATTGCCAGTACATTGGTACGCTCCGATAAATCGGTAATGGTGGCGGTAAACTGGTCTACCGATTTCATCGTCTTTTCGATCATTTCAAGCTCACCAATATAATTGTCACGAATAGCTTTAAACTCTTGGATCAGCTGCTCAATTCTTCGCAGTTCCTCTTCCATACGAACGGATTGAACCCGAAGTCCTCCCTCTTCAGAGGTAAGCTGCCCAAATACCCGCTGAATCATGTCGTCAACATCTTTACTCCAATCACCAATGCTGTACACATGATTAGTCAGCTCAAGAGTTGCAGTTTCCGTCTTATCAACAATTACCTTTGACAATATTTTCTCGGCATCTGTTGCTTCAGCTATTTTCCGGCACTGTACGGCATATTTATGAAGGTATTCATCCTTCTCCCTTAACTCCGCCTTCATTTCCTGGATCTGAGCCTCGGATTGACTGAGTTTTTCCTGCAGCAGTTGATTTTCCCGGGTATACTTATCGAATTCTTCCTCATTCCGCTCTGCCTGAATCGAAGATTCAGATTGTAGACCAACAATCAGGATGACCATTAGTGCCACTACAACTAGACCAGCTGCGTAAATAAAGGCAATACTGCCGCTTATCAAGTAAATTATCAACAGCACTATTTCGAGGGCAGCCCCCGCAACACTTAACTTTTGCATCAATAACCCTCATACTTTTCTCAATACCAATTATTTGAGATAATAGCTCAAATTGCAAATTTAAAAAAAAATAAATGCAAATACCGGTAGGCTAAACCAAAACCTCAAAGGGAATTCGGAGTATTACCCGAGTATATATATTTTCTTCCGACTCAATCCACATTCTACCGCCAAACTGCTTGGTCACAAAATAGGCCTTAGTAAGCCCAAAACCGCCTCCGTAGGTCTTCTTATGCTGAACATTAGCGGCACGTATACCAAAATCTACTACACTTTCAATACTCTCATTAGGAATCCCACGTCCGTTATCCTCCACAACTATCCACAAATATTCTTCGTCTTGATATATTCCAGACAGGATGTTTCCTCCAGGATCGGTGTATTTACGGGCGTTGGCTATCAGATCCCGCAGTACATCCTTTATCAGCAAGGGCATATGTATAAGACCATCCGAGGCAGCATCGAACTGCAGGTCGACAAAGTAGTTATAACGGTTTTTAAGGGCAATATTCTCTACGATTTTATACACACCTCGACTATTTTGCTCTACCGCCTTCAAAAAGGCTATAAAATCATCGTGGAGCTCGACGGGAGTAAAAGTGATCCAGGCGGAAGGGCCTACCTCGTTACGCCGTACGATCTCATCCAAACGAATGTCTAAAATTGAAACAATTTTTTCAATTGCCTCAACTACCTCCCGTACTTGCTTTTCAGTACCCTCAAGAGGTGCTTTGGTTGTGCTGTATACATCCGACAGCACCTTCGAGTGCAGCTCTGAAATTTTTTCGGCATCCTGTTCACCAATCGCCTGCTTCTTCACTAATAACGCCAATTCCTGTACAGATCCATACGCATTGAGCAGTATTTTCTCGTCCTGCAGCAGCTCCGATAAACATAAAAAATTGTATTGCAGTACATTCAGCACATTGAGCACACTATGGTTATTCAACATGTGCCCACGCTGATCATCAACTTTAAGTTGTTTTTTAATTTCCACGACCACCCCTAATTTTTTTGCAGATTATAGGCTTATTTAACAAATTATAACGTATTATTAATAACTTATCAAAGGTGATTTTACTGAATTTAATCTTCTTCGGTCAGCAGTTCAGCTACCTCTTCAGGACTTTGTGCCCGCAGCAGCATTTTACAGAAGGTTTTCGATTGGGTAATACGCGCTATTTCCGACAGTGCTTCAATATGCGGACCCGATTGGTTGGGCGGAGCCAGCATAAGAAAGAAGAGATTACTGGGATTACCGTCCAAAGCCCTAAAATCAATCCCCTCCGGAGCAATTCCAATTGCCAATGTCAGGGAGGAAACAGTGTCGGTTTTCGCATGGGGCACGGCAATACCCGCCTCTAAGCCGGTACTGCCCTTGGCTTCACGGGCTAACAGCGCATCGTAGGCAGCGTCAAAATCATTCAGCTTCCCGGCATCTACAAGTACCTGCAAAAGTTCACGGATAACCGCCTGCTTGGACTTGGATTCCAGGGGTACCTTTATTATTTCGGGCTTTACAAGGTCTACTAATGCCATTTTTTTACTCCATTTTTATTCAGGCAGGGCATCGTACAGATCCCACACTCGCTCTTCATCTTTTACCATAAGAACCGAACAGTGCACAAGCCGCATAGCTCGTTCGGTTTCATGATAAAACTCATCCCTGCGACTGCGTACATGTGAGAGCTCACCTATCAGCAGCAGATCGGCATCTATCTCTTCGGCGTATTTTTTAATCTCCTGGTGCACCGTGCCACTGCGCTTCTCCAGGGTTGCGGATACTCCCTTCCGGCTTGAAAGTTTATCGACATGCTTCAGATAGCGTTCAGCATCGGATTCTAAATCGTGGTGATACTCCTCCTCTTCGGAATCGAGAAAAATCCGAGCTTTTACCAGGTCGTTCAGCGCACGGGTATTGATAACGTACAGTCCGTACAAATCAGCACCGGTAGTTTTAGACAAGCAGACCGCGTATTGTGCAGCCGTAATAGCCTCCTCGGTGCCGTCCACATATACCAGTATTCTACGTATCGGCCCTTCCATGGCGCTCCTCCTCCTTTTTTTCGAGTCGGTCCTTGACCATTTTCATCAAAACAAACATATCCCGCTCGTTCTCCTCCAGCCGGTTATTGATGTATGCAACGGTCTCCTTAAGATCCGGGATGGCGATTTTCTCCAGAGCGTTCACCTTGCGGATTGTCTTTTTGACCTCCAAAGCTAAACGCATTATGGAAACCTTCAATTCCGCCAGCCTTCCCATCATCTCCAGGGCCTGCTGAAACTCCTGCAGGGCCCCATCTACCCAATAGCTGGTATCGGAGGGGCTGAAATAGGGTGGGTGCTCGGAAAAATCGGTATCAACCACCGGCAGCTGCACCCCCATCACCCTCCGCTGTTTTATCTTTATGCTGGATTCAATATTTATAACCCGGCTAATGTTGGCAACTTTCAATTTACCCATATCGATGCTAGCCTGTTTAAGGGCTGCATAAGCATCGGCCAGGGCTTTCTCAACCCGGCTCTGATAATCAACCGCCTGGTCAACCAGGTTCAGCAGTTCCAGTATCAGAATATTGCGCTTCTGATCCAGCAGTTCGTAGCCCAGCTCAGCAAATTTAAGCTCGTCCTTTAACTTGAGAAGACTGGATTTTGTCGGCGCTACATTACGCATAATAGTCTATCCTTCGTAGTACTTCTCCAGCTCTTCATCGGTGACCCTGTGCAACTCCTCAGCCGGGAGCTTTCGCAGTACTTCCCAGCCGAGATTCAAAGTCTCTTCAATGGTACGATCCTCATCTACCTCCTGGGACACAAATTGTCGTTCGAAGGCCTCACCAAATTCCATGTACTTGTGATCGAGGGGAGTCAGCTCCTCCTCCCCGATCACTGAGGCCAGATTGCGCACATCCTTCACGTAACTGTACGCGGCAAACAGCTGGCTGGCTAAATGCGGATGATCTTCGCGAGTCATATCCCCGCCAATACCGTCTTTCATCAGCCGGGACAGCGAGGGCAGCCCTGCGACCGGGGGATAGATATTGCGTCCATTCATTTCCCGCTCAAATACAATCTGTCCCTCGGTAATATATCCGGTCAGGTCGGGAATCGGGTGGCTGATATCGTCGTTCGGCATAGTGAGTATCGGCAGCTGGGTAATAGAGCCGGAACGGCCCTCTATCATCCCGGAACGCTCATAAATTTCGGCCAAGTCGGAATAAAGATATCCCGGGTAACCCTTTCGGGAGGGGATTTCCCCGCGAAGAGTGGAAACCTCCCTCAGGGATTCACAGTAATTGGCCATGTCGGTCATGATAACCAATACATGCATTCCCTTGTCAAAAGCCAGATACTCAGCCAGGGTCAAAGCCGAGCGGGGAGTTATTAGCCTTTCTATAGACGGATCATCCGCCAGAGAAAGAAACAGAGCCACATTTTCAAGCACCCCGGAACTCTCAAAGGAGTCGATAAAGTAGCGGGCAACATCGTGCTTTACACCCATTGCGGCAAATACGACGGCAAAATTACTCTCGCCTCCGCGTATCTTTGCCTGGCGGGTAATCTGAGCGGCCAACTCGTTATGGGGCAGACCGTTTCCGGAGAAAATCGGCAGCTTCTGCCCCCGGATAAGGGTATTCATCCCGTCAATGACCGAAATGCCGGTTTGGATAAAATCACGGGGATATATGCGAGCGGTAGGATTAACTGGAGAGCCGTTCACATCCCGCTCCTCCTCTCCAACCGGCGCCGGACCATCATCAATCGGCACACCCAGGCCGTTAAAGACCCGCCCAAGCATCCCCTCGCTCACCTCCAGCGAAAGGGGTTCACCCCGAAAACGAACGCGGGTAGAGGGCATGGTTAGCTCGGTGGTGCCCTCAAAAACCTGTACCACAACTACATCCTCGGAGGTGTCCAGCACCTGCCCCAAACGGGTATGACCGGTTTTATCAACCACCTCCACCAATTCCTGATACCCCACCGGATGGGTCTTGCGCACATATACCAGGGGGCCGTCGATCTTATCCACCCCCACATATTCGCGGCCCGCTAACAGGCTTCTATCACTACTCTTCATAGAGAGACTCCAATCTGTCGAAGGATCGTTCTAGACGGGCCTGCAGCTTGTCGAAAGCGGCCTCATCGTCGTTTTCTATCTTAAACTTCATCTTTACCAGGTCTTGGACCACCTTCATTTTACGAAGACGGACAATGGTGGCTCCCTGCTTAATAGCATCCCGCCCTTTGCGCCAATAGGTAAGAATTAGCTCCAGCATGCGGGCCTGCTTCATAACCGTGGAATACCGGTCCACATCGTCAAATGCATTCTGCTGTAGAAATCCGTTTTTAAATAGACTACAGACTTCTATAACAAAACGCTGACTGTCGGGAAGGGCATCCGGTCCGACTAACTTTACCACCTGTTGCAATCGTACCTCCCGCTGGAGCAGATCCATAATCTCGCGCCGGTCTTCCGCCCACTGCTCGCCCACCTGCTGTGTCCAATAGCCGATAATGTCGTTGATGTACTCAGAATAACTCTCTAACCATCCTATCGCCGGATAGTGACGGGCATTGGCCAACTGCCGGTCCAGAGCCCAGAAACAGCGGACAAAGCGCTTGGTATGCTGGGTTACGGGCTCGGAAAAATCGCCCCCTGGAGGCGAGACAGCCCCGATAATCGAGACCGAGCCCTCTCTGTCCGAAAGTGTATTCATAATGCCCGCCCGCTCGTAAAACTCCGCCACCCGAGTAGGAAGGTAGGCAGGAAACCCCTCCTCCGCCGGCATCTCCTCCATACGGCCGGAAAGTTCTCGCAGGGCCTCCGCCCAACGGCTGGTCGAATCGGCCATAATGGCCACATGGTAGCCCTGATCGCGGTAATACTCCGCCAGGGTTACTCCGGTATAAATACTGGCCTCACGGGCCGACACGGGCATGTTAGAGGTATTGGCAATCAGAATGGTTCGTTCCATCAGACTGGTACCGGTACGAGGGTCGACTAGTTCGGGAAATTCGGTCAGCACATCGGTCATCTCGTTGCCCCGCTCCCCGCAGCCGATATATACAATGATATCTGCATCACACCACTTGGCAATAGCGTGCTGGGTCATGGTTTTACCGGTACCGAAACCACCGGGAATTGCCACGGTGCCCCCTTTCGATAGGGGAAACAGGGTGTCGATGACCCGTTGACCGGTAATCAGCGGAGTGGTCAGGGGCATACGTTGCGCAGTTGGCCGCGGGTTTCGGATAGGCCAGCGTTGCATCATCGTCAGATTATGCTCATTACCATTCGCGTCCTCAAGCACTGCGATCTCATCGCTTACCGTATACTCGCCCTCCGGAGCAAGTGACTTCAGTGCTCCAGAAAGCAGGGGGGGCACAATTATACGGTGCTGCACCCGCTCGCTCTCCTGAACCCTCCCCAGAACCTGGCCGCCCTTCACCTGGGCACCTACTTCAAGCTCCGGGACAAAATGCCACTTTTTTTCCCTCTGCAGAGCCGGCTCTTCTTCACCACGCTCTATAAAAGCGCCGCTTCGCTCCTTCAGCCGTACCAGGGGACGCTGAATACCGTCATAGATCTGACCCATCAGCCCGGGTCCCAACTCAACCGACAGGGGCATACCACTGCCGTAAATCGGATCTCCAGGAGCAATGCTCGTAGTACCCTCATATACCTGTATAGTCGCATGGGTTCCGGACAATTTGATTATCTCGCCTACCAAACCAACATCTCCGACATGGATCAGCTCCATCATCATTGCGTCGCTTATGTCGCGAGCCTCAATTACCGGCCCGTTTACCCTCTGTACTGTTCCAATTACCCGTTCACTCATCACTTGGCTCCATGCGTTGATAGATCATTCTACGTATCACTGTGGAATAGCGATCCAGCCGTGCTTCAACCAAATTGTTGAAGGCCAGGCGCCCATCCCGGGCGGTGAGAAAAACACCCTGCTTCTGCATAGGAGGCTGATCGGTCCGCTCGATTTTTACCAAGCGCCCCGTTACAGATTTCACCTCCGCCTCCGCCTCGCGCAACAGCCCGTCGGTAATCAACTTTAGTTCCTGCTCCGATGCGTTCACTCTCAGCTTATCTTCCGACAAACCGATCGCCCCCTCGGCAATCCAATACTTCAAAATAGAACGGTAATCCGAACGTTCGGTCAAAGACTGCAATTTCTCTTTCACCCGCCCCATTGCCTTGGCAAACAGCTCCTCCTGGGCTTTCAGGCGCAACTTACGCTGCTCGGCCTCAATGGCTTGGGCATTCTTCTTCAGAATTCCCTCGGCCTGTTTCCGGCCTTTCTCCTCCGCATCCCGGCGGATAGACTCGGCCTTTTTCCGCCCCCCCTCAACTATCTCCTTAGCTTGGCGCTCCGCATCTTCGGTAATTTTCTTAACCTCAGCCTCGGCCTGCTCCGTTATTCCAGATAGCAGAGAAGTATTCTGCGACTCTTTACTCTGTTCAGGCATCTCTGCACCCCCGTTATAAATTAATACCGATCGCCTGGTTCACCATTTCCCGTAAAGTCGGTCTACCCTCCAGGGGTCCCTGGCGGTCCGGAATCTCTACGATCAGGGGAAAGGATTGGGAAAACACATAACGATCTACTTGCCGGCGTATAAGCTCGGCGACCGGCTCGGTTATGATTACGATTCCCACCTGGCGGTCATTCAAAGCCTCTTGAAGGGCAGATTGAGCCTCATCGGGATTTTCAGCCACCCGGCCTTCCACACCGACCATGCCGAAGCCGAGCACCGCATCATCTCCACCGATCATAAAATACTTCATGCCCTAGAATTTACCCAATATCATAAGGGCGGTGATAAATCCAAATACCACCAGCCCTTCCGCCAATGCAATAAAAATCAAGGCCTGGCTGGCCAGCTCCGGCTTCTCACCGATAGTTCCCATCGCCGCCGAACCAACGTTGGCAATCGCAATACCGGCACCAATAGCACCCATACCGAAGGCAATCGCCGCGGCAAGCAAACCAAACTTCATTACCCCCGCCTCCTCAGCGCTTATCACCTTTTCCTGCTGGGCAGACTCAGTTTCCTGGGCAAAGACATTTGATGCAAACACCAAGCTGGCAAAGGCCATCACGATCAGCATAACAATCAAACTTATCCGCAGACGGGATACAAACCAGCGTTTTTCTTTTTCCATTTCAGTAACTCCTTATCGCTATTAAGAAAATAGCCGAATACGGCTATTTTCGTCGTTTCGCTTGCCGCAAAGCGGCATGCGAAACTATATGTATATTCCTCAATTTCTCCCGCCCTTATTCGGAACGCAGAGAAATGGGAGCATACGCTCTTCCATTGCCGGCAAAGTATTTTGAAAAAAATTCATAATAGTTCAACCTGAGAGATTGGATGCCGGCCGACAGCCCCTCTAATCCGATTACCAATGCATTTCCTAGCAGCAGAATTAAATAGGACCATATCGTAAAATTTCCGTTGGAGGCGGCCATCTCCGCAATCTGAAAAAAGGCCATCATTAAACTTACGTGAGCAATTCCGAGACCGGCAACACGCAT
>Ga0209947_1000534_pt1 | contig 23748 bp, 20 predicted proteins | sample SalPonR2_B_D2_MG_FD_185706 | JGI IMG/M metagenome (GOLD analysis project Ga0209947, IMG submission 185706) | Salt pond soil microbial communities from South San Francisco under conditions of wetland restoration - Salt Pond MetaG R2_B_D2_MG... ...
CCTATATAGACTTGTGAGGAGGTGCTAAAAAGGTGTTAAAATATATAGTGAAAAGAATTTTAATGGCAATTCCTATTTTATTAGGTATATCAATAATTGCTTTTTTTCTAATTAGATTAGTTCCTGGGGATACGGTTACTGCCTTACTAGGAGCAAATTATAACGAAGAACAGGCTACAATATTAAGAGCTAAATACGGATTGGATAAACCTTTGGTCCTTCAATATTTTATATGGTTTAAAAATGTTTTAGTTGGAGACTTAGGAAACTCTTTTTTTACTAGAGAACCAGTATTGGCAGCTATAGCTGATAGATTACCCGTAACTTTACAACTTATGTTTATGAGTTTTTTATATTCTATATTTATAGCCATACCATTAGGTACAATAGCAGCAATAAAGAGAAATTCAGTTCTTGATTATGGAGCTAGCTTTGTAGGTTTATTAGGCGTATCTGTTCCTAATTTTTGGCTTGGAACGTTATTTATTTTGTTTTTTTCATTAAATCTAAAATGGTTTCCTTCAGGAGGCTTTATAAGCTTCTTTGAAGATCCAGTACAAAATTTACAGTATATGATTATGCCTTCGGTAGCATTAGGTGCTTCGGTAGGAGCTGTTGTAATGAGAATGACAAGGTCATCTATGTTGGAAGTTTTAGGACAGGATTATATAAAGATGGCAGAAGCAAAAGGAGTAAAGGATAGACGATTGATAATACACCACGCTTTGAAAAATGGATTTATACCTGTAGTAACAGTATTAGGTATACAGTTGGGTTACCTACTTGGTGGATCAGTTGTTATAGAAAAAATATTTTCCTTACCTGGAGTTGGGCAGTTATCTCTTCAGGCAATTACAAATAGGGATTATGCTTTGATGCAGGGTTGTATTTTACTGGTTGCTAGTGGATTTGTAATTATAAATTTAATAGTTGATATAATTTATGCATTCTTAAATCCAAGAATAAGATACTAAAAGGAGGTTTTAATTTGGGAGAAATATGGTACAGATTTAGAAAAAATAAATTAGCATTATTTGGATTTACAGTACTAGTTGTATTTATAATTTTAGCATTAGCAGCTCCTATTATTGCTCCTTATGATCCTTTTCAGATGAGTGTAGGAGAAACTCTACAAAGTCCTAACCCATCACATATTTTTGGTACAGATCAATTTGGAAGGGATATTTTAAGTAGGATTATTCATGGAACAAGAATATCATTTAAAGTAGGAATAATATCAGTAGGTATATCGGTAGTTTTAGGAGTAGCAATGGGTATATCAGCAGGATATTTTGGAGGGTGGATAGATATTGTAATATCAAGGATTATAGATATTATGTTTTCCTTCCCAGATATATTTTTGGCGCTGGTAATTATGGCTATATTAGGAACTAGTTTAACTAATGTTATGATTGCTATAGGAATAGTTTACACTCCTATATTTGCAAGGATAGCAAGGGGTTCAACTCTAACAGTAAAAGATAATGCCTATATTGAAGCTGCAAGGTCTATAGGCGTTGGTGATTTAATGACTATAATAAGACATATATTACCAAATATTCTTGCACCTTTAATAGTTCAAATAACTTTATCATTTGGTTTTGCTATAAGATCTGAAGCAGCTTTAAGCTTTTTAGGTTTAGGAGTTGAGCCTGATGTTCCTTCTTGGGGTATAATGTTAAATGAAGGTAAAGACTGGTTAGAATTAGCTTGGTGGGTTTCTGTATTCCCAGGTTTAGCAGCTACATTAGCAATTTTAAGTTTTAATGTATTAGGAGATGGATTAAGAGATGCTCTAGATCCAAAACTAAAAAATGAATCAGAATAAAAAAGCTATAGGAAAGGAGGTAAGTCCAATGAAAGAGATAGTATTAGAAGTAAAAGACTTAAAAACTCATTTTCGAACTAGAAAAGGAGTAGTAAAAGCTGTTGATGGTGTAAGTTTTAAGGTTCATAAAGGAGAAACATTTGCATTAGTTGGAGAATCCGGCTGTGGGAAAAGTGTTACCTGTATGACAATTATGGGATTAATTGGTCGAAAGAAAAACGAAGTTGTATCTGGAGATATTCTTTTTAAAGAAAGAAATATAACAAATATTTCTAAAGAAGAAAGAAGAAAGCTTAGAGGAAAAAATATGTCAATTATATTTCAAGATCCTATGACTTCTCTTAATCCAGTTTATACAGTAGGAAGTCAAATAGCAGAAATGCCTATGATACATGAAGGTAAAAGTCAAAGCAAAGCAAAAAAAATAGCAGTTGATATGCTTGGTAAAGTTGGTATACCTTCTCCAGAAAAAAGAGTGAATGAATATCCTCATCAGTTTAGCGGAGGTATGAGGCAAAGAGGTGTAATAGGTATGTCCTTAGCCTGTAATCCAGAACTTCTTATAGCAGACGAACCTACAACGGCCTTGGATGTAACTATTCAGGCACAAATATTAGAATTACTAAGAAAGCTTAAGGAAGATTCTAAGTCGGCGATAATAATGATTACACACGATTTAGGAGTTGTAGCAGAAGTTAGTGATTCTGTTGGAGTTATGTATGCAGGTACATTAGTAGAAAAGGCAAGTGTAAAAGATTTATTTAAAAATCCTATGCATCCTTATACGAAAGGTCTTTTAAAGTCAATACCTAAACCTGGCTCAAAAGAAAGGCTTACAATTATAGAGGGCCAACCTCCTGATTTACATAATGCACCTAAAGGATGTAAATTTTATCCTAGGTGTTCCTATGCAATGGAAAAATGTAAAGAAGAAATGCCGCAGTTAATAGAAATTGAAAAAAATCACAAGGCGGCATGCTGGTTAAACGAGGTGAAAGAAAATGGAAAATAATGTATTGGTGGAAGTAAAGAATTTAAAAAAGTATTTCCCCATTAAAAGTGGACTTCTCTCTCGTACTAAGAATTATTTAAAGGCTGTTGATGGAGTGGATTTGAAAATCTATAAAGGTGAAACTATAGGAATAGTTGGAGAGTCAGGATGTGGCAAATCAACAACTGGGAGATTAATTTTAAAACTTTTAGAAGCAACAGAAGGAGAAGTATATTTCGAAGGAAAGGAAATTACCAATTTAGATAGAAATGAATTAAAAAATATGAGAAAAGATTTTCAAATGGTTTTTCAAGATCCATATGCTTGTCTTAACCCAAGATTATCCATTAAAAGTATAATAGAAGAACCTTTGAAAACTCATAAATATAGTCCGGCAGAAAGAAAAAAAAAGGTGGAAGAGTTACTTGATAAAGTAGGTATACCAAAAAGTTACTTGGATAGGTATCCTCACGAATTCTCTGGGGGGCAGAGACAGAGAATAGGAATAGCTAGAGCATTAGCCTTAAACCCAAAATTTATAGTAGCAGATGAACCTGTTGCGGCCCTAGATGTTTCAATACAAGCACAAATATTGAATTTAATGTCCGATCTTCAAGAGGAATTTAATTTAACATATCTGTTTATAGCTCATGACCTAAGTGTGGTGCAGTACATAAGCGATAGAATTGGAGTAATGTATTTAGGTTCCATGGTTGAACTTTCAGAGAGTCAAGAATTATTCGATTATACAATACATCCATATACTAGAGCACTTTTATCTGCTATACCTATACCAGATCCTGAAATTAATAAAAGGCAAATTGACCTTGAAGGAGAAATACCAAGTCCAATTAATCCTCCCAAGGGTTGTAGATTTCATACTAGATGTCCTTATGTGGAAGATATATGTAAAAAAGAACGGCCGAAATTTAGAGAAGTAAAAAAAGAACACTATGTTGCTTGTCATTTAGCAGAAAAATTTATAGAAGAACAAAAATAAAGAAATCAGATATTTTTATCTGATTTCTTTATTTTTGTTAAAATTTAAATATATGAGCATGGTTTTATTTTTTTGTTGATTTAGAGTATAATATATTTATTATATATAAAGAAGGTATTTGAATGAATGAAAAACTAATTATAGGAGTAGGAGCTTTAAATGATAATACAAAGCAACTCTATCATGAAGTATTAGAATCGGTGATAGATGAAAGATATACAGTTGTATCATTTAATTTTAATAAGATAAATAAGAAAAAAATTGATGTTGATATTCTATTAATTTCGACTCCTCTTATGATTAACTTAGTAAAAAAGCATATTAAATCTACAACAAAATTAATAACGATTACAAGAACACTTACAAAAAAATCTTATGAACTTTTATCGGCTGTTCCTAATAAGGAAAAACTATATTTAGTAAATAATGGAATAGACGTAACCTTTGAAGCCATATCTTTAATATATACTTTAGGGTTTAATCTTGAGTTGTACCCTTTTTATCCAGGAGTAGAACCTATCGATGAAATAAAAACGGCTATTACAACAAATGAAGTTAATCTTATACCTGAAAATATAGAAAAAATATACAATATAGGTCATATGGTTTATGATATAAGTACTATTTTAAAGTTGTTAAACGAATTAAATTTAGAAGAAGATGAAAAAAAATTAATGATACAAAAGTATCAAAAGAGAATTATCAATATTGACAAGGGTGTTAACTCATTAATTGATAATAATTATTTTATACAACAAGAAAAAAACACTATTGTTAATTTAATAAATGAAGGATTAATAGAAACGGATAATTTTGGAAATATACTATTTGTAAACGAAATGACAAAAAATATCCTTAAAGAGAATAGTTTAGTAGGCAAAAATATAAATGAAGTATTTGAAAAAGTAGGAAGATTTATAGATGAAAATCAATTTGTGACAGATGAACTTATAAAATATAATAAAGAACAGCTCATAATAAGTACCAAGCCTATATATATGCTATCTGAAAAAGTTGGAACCATAATAATAATAAGAAATATAACTGAAATAAAAAGAATCGAAGATAAGTTGAGAAAAAGTGTTTCCTTATCCGGCCATATTGCCAAATATACACTAAAGGATATTATAGGAAGTAGCAGTAAGGTTAATGAAACTAAAAATATTGCTAAAAAAATGGCAAAAACAAATGCATCTGTTTTAATAACAGGAGAAAGTGGAACAGGTAAGGAACTATTTGCTAATGCAATACATAATGAATCTAAAAGAAGCAAGTTTCCCTTTTTAGCTATAAATTGTGCTACTCTTCCGGAATCACTTATAGAAAGTGAATTATTCGGATATGAAAAAGGAGCATTCACGGGAGCTAAAAAAGAAGGGAAATTGGGACTTTTTGAACAAGCTCACCACGGAACATTGTTTTTAGATGAAATAGCTGAATTAAGTATTAAAATGCAATCCAGGTTGTTGAGAGTTTTGCAAGAATCTGAAATTATAAGAATTGGAAGTAGTAAAATAAGAACAGTTGACGTCAGAATTATTTCGGCAACAAATAAAGATTTATACAGGGAAGCAAAAAAAGGTAAATTCAGATGGGATTTATATTATAGATTGAATGTTTTTCCTATAAAAGTTCCTTCTCTAAGAGAAAGAAAGGAAGATATCCCATATTTATTTGAATACTTTTTAGAAGAGTTGAATTGTAATAAATCTGTAGATAGTGAAATATATAAAATTTTTACAAAGTACAGTTGGCCTGGCAATGTGCGAGAATTAAGAAATATAGTGGAATACCTTGCATATCTTTCTGAAGAAAAAATAATGCTTGAAAATTTGCCTCACAACTTTAATAAAGTTAAAGATATAGGACTTGGGGAAAAAGAAGATAAAATATCTGAGGTTAAAGTTATTATATTAAAAATATTGGATGAAAAATTAATAAAAAAAGAAAAAATAGGAAGAAAAAAGTTATCAAAAAAACTAGAAGAAAAAGGGATATTTTTATCAGAAATAGAAGTAAGAAATCAATTAATAGAATTACAAAAAAAAGATCTGGTTTCCATAGGCAAGGGTAGACAAGGCACAAAAATAACTAAAAAAGGTATGGAGCTAATTCAGTAAAATATTTTAACACTATTAAAGAAAGATAATTTTTAAATGGAGGAATTTTAATGAAACTACATCAGGTAAAAAGTCCAAAAGATATAAAAAAGGAAATGAGTAAATACTTTAAAAACATTAAAATAGAAAAGGAAATAGTGAATATAGAAAGTGCATTAAATAGATACTTATATAGTAATATAAAAGGAAAGGTAGATATACCGGATTTTGATAAATCTACCGTAGATGGATATGCAGTAAAAGCTTCAGATGTATACGGAGCTTCAGAAAGCATTCCAGCTTTTCTAACTTATATTGGTGAAGTAGAGATGGGTGAAGACACGGAGATTTTACTAGACTACGATCAATGTGTATACGTACCTACAGGTGGAAAACTGCCTAAAGGTTGTAATGCTATGGTAATGATAGAACATACGGAAAAAATTGACGAAGAAACTATAGCCGTGTATAAGCCTTTAGGAGAAGGAGAAAACATCATAAAGATTGGTGAAGACATGAAAAAAGATGAAATTCTTTTAGAAAAAGGTAGAAAGGTTAAATCCTACGACCTTGGAGTTCTAAGTTCTCAGGGCATATGGGAAATAGAGGTATTTAAGAAACCAGTGGTGAGCATCATATCTACAGGAGATGAACTTGTGCCGCCATACGAAGATATAAAGGAAGGTCAAATAAGAGATATTAATACTTACACTATATTGGGAGCAGTAGAAGAATTTGGTGGGGAAGTAATTAATACGTCTATAGTTAAGGATAACTACGAAAACCTAAAAGAAGCAGTAGAAAAATACGGGGAAATTTCAGATGTTGTTATAATATCTGGTGGTAGTTCTGTTGGAGCTAAGGATAATACAGCTAAGGTACTAGATAGTCTTGGACAACCTGGAGTATTCGTAGAAGGGGCAGCTATAAAGCCTGGCAAACCTACTATTATTTCATACAGCAAGCAAACTGCTTTCATAGGATTGCCGGGTCATCCATTGTCATCGGCTATAGTTTTTAGTGTGTTTGGAAAAGAACTTTTCAGCATACTTTTAAATAAAATTAAAACTAAGGAAGTAATTGTGGAGTCCTACTGCCAGCAAAACATTCACTCGACTCCAGGAAGAGAAACTTATCAGGCTGTAAGTATTGAAGAAAGACATGGTAAAAGCTATTTCAGACCAATACTAGGGAAGTCTGCATCTATTTCTACAATCGTTAAAGCAGATGGAATATTAAAAATAGAAATAGAAGAAGAAGGTATATCTAAAGGTGATAAAAGAAAAATAATATTAATTTGAAAGGATATGTTATGAAAGAAGATAATGAAAGAAACGTATATATAGGCAATACAGATATAAAAGAAGCTATTAAAATGTATTCAGAAAAGTTAAATATAGATGATAAAGCTAAATGGGAATATATAAAAGCTTGGAAAGCTTATGGAAGAATAACTTGGGAAGGAATTTTTGCTAAGTACTCTTCTCCAAACTATAATGCTTCAGCTATGGACGGGATAAGGGTTAAATATAAGAAAACTTTAGAAGCAACAGAAACCAATCCTGTAAGATTAAAAAAAGAAGAAGATTATAAGATAATCGATACGGGGGATCCTGTTAGAGAACCTTTCAATAGTGTGATAATGATAGAAGATGTAGTAAATATTGATGAAAATACAGTAGAAATAATAGCTCCTGCTTTTCCCTGGCAGCATGTTAGGCAGATAGGAGAGGATATTGTAGCTGGAGAAATGATAGTTCCATCAAAGCATAAGCTCCGGCCTGTAGACATAGGTGGTATAATTAGCGGTGGTGTAGAAAAAATAAAGGTATATCAAAAACCCAAGGTAGGAATAATACCTACGGGAACGGAAATAGTAGATATAGGTAAGGAGTTAGAAGAGGGAGATATAATAGAATCTAATTCCAGAATATTCCAGGGACTAGTATTAGAATATGGAGGAGAACCCAACAGATACCAACCGGTAATAGATGATTATAATTTAATAAAAGAAGCAGTTGAAAAATCTGTTAAAGAAAACGAGCTTACTATAATAAACGCTGGTTCTTCAGCAGGAACAGAAGATTATACAAAAGATATAATTGCAGAACTGGGAGAAGTAGTAGTTCATGGTTTAGCTATTAAACCTGGTAAACCTGCAATTCTAGGAATTGTAAATGGTAAACCCGTAATAGGAATTCCAGGATATCCAGTTTCAGCATACTTTGTATTTGAAAATATTGCCCGGGAAATAATTAAAAAGTATCTTGGAGAATTGAAGGAAGAAAAGAAATATATAAAAGCAACTTTATCACGAAGGATAGTATCGAATCTTAAGCAGGAAGAATATGTTAGAATAAAACTAGGAAGAGTTAAGGAAAAAGTTATAGCTACCCCTCTAAAAAGAGGTGCTGGTGTTACAATGTCTTTAATAAATGCGGATGGAATCCTTACTATACCAAAAGAATATGAAGGTATAGAAAAAGGTGAAGTCGTTGAAATTGAACTAATGACTGATATAAATAACATTAAAAATACTATAGTATCAATAGGAAGCCATGATCTTATTATCGACTTGATAAGAGATGAAATACACAGAAAGTATCCGGATTTTTCTGTTTCCTCTGCACATACAGGAAGTATGGGAGGGATAATGGCACTGAGAAATAATGAGACTCACATAGCGCCAATTCATTTGCTAGATGAAAAATCAGGAGAATACAATAAAGCATTTATAAAAAAATACTTCAAAGGAAGGGAAATTGCTTATATAAAGGGCGTGAAAAGACACCAGGGATTAATAGTACAAAAAGGAAATCCTAAAAATATAAAAACCTTTAAAGACATTGAAAAGGAAGATATAGTCTTTATAAACAGGCAAAAAGGTTCAGGAACAAGAATTTTAACGGATTATATAATCAAGAAAAACAACATGGATAGAAGTAGCATACTGGGTTATGATAGAGAAGGAAATACTCATATGGCTGTATCCTCTTCTGTAGCTTCTAAAACAGCGGACGTAGGAATGGGAGTGTATTCAGCGGCACAAATTATGGGAAATGATTTTGTTGAGATTACAGAAGAAGAATATGATTTTGTTTTAGATTCAAAACTTCTGGGTGATGAAAAAGTGCAGAAATTTATAAGCATATTAAAAGACAAAGACTTTAGAAAAAGATTAGAAAAATTAGGTGGATATAATACTGAATTCTCCGGAGAGGTGGGAATATATGAAGGATAAATTTGAAAGAGAGATTACTTATTTAAGAGTATCTGTAACGGATAGATGTAATTTAAGATGTAAATACTGTATGCCACCAGAAGGTATAGAAAAAAAAGACCATCAAGATCTCTTATCTTTAGAAGAAATGTACAAAATAATAAAGGTATCAACAAAGATTGGAATTAAGAAAATTAGATTTACTGGAGGTGAGCCCTTAGTTAGATTAGGACTTCCTAAACTAATAAAAGATGTATCTCAATTGGAAGGAATTAAAGAAATAACTATGACAAGCAATGGAATACTTCTTTCTAAATATATAAAAGAATTAAAAGAAGCAGGGCTGAACAGAGTAAATATAAGTTTAGATACCCTGAAACCGGATAGATATAAAGAGATAACAAGAGGTGGAGATTTTAATAAGGTGATGGAGGGAATTAAAGCAGCCCAAGAATACGGTATGAAGCCTATTAAAATAAATGCTGTACTTATGAAAGGCTTTAACGACGATGAAATTGAAGATTTTGCTAAACTTACCATAGATAAAGAAATAATAGTTAGGTTCATAGAACTTATGCCTTTTGGTGAAAGATATTCTTGGACCAAGAATAAATATTTAAGCAATAGTAGAGTTTTAGATGAGGTGAAAAATCTTGAAGAAATAGACTATGATAAAGGTAGTCCTTCAAAATACTATAAAATAAAAGGAGCTAAGGGTAAAATAGGCCTAATTAACCCAATTAGCAGACACTTTTGCAACACTTGCAACAGGATAAGATTAACAGCGGATGGAAATATAAAACCCTGTTTGCATTCGGACTTGGAAATTGATATGAAAAAATATTTGGGTAGCGAAGAAGATATATACAAAGGGCTTGTAGAATCAATTAATATAAAACCTTCTAAGCATCATATTAATGAAGAAGGCTACGAACCTATTAAAAGAGATATGAATAGAATTGGAGGTTGAGTGTGGATATTAAAAAATTAACCCATTTGGACGAAAAGGGAAGACCCAAAATGGTCTACGTTGGAGGAAAAAAAGACACAGATAGAGAAGCTGTAGCCTCGGGAAAGATATTTCTTTCAGAAGAAACATATAGCAGATTAAAAAAAGGAGATCTAAAAAAGGGGGATGTACTATCAACGGCTCAAATCGCAGGTATAATGGGAGCAAAAAAAACCAGTGAAATAATACCTATGTGCCACAATATATTCATTACTGGAGTTGAAATGGAATTCAACTTAAATGATGGGGATAAGTCTGTGGATATAATCAGTAAAGCAAAGACAACAGGAAAGACGGGAATAGAAATGGAAGCATTGACGGGAGTTTCTATAGCAGCCTTAACCATATATGATATGTGCAAGGCTATTGACAAAAACATGGTAATTTCAGATATTAAATTAATAAAAAAATCCGGAGGAAAATCTGGGACATATCTTAGAGAAGAATAATTAAACAATTAAAATTAATAAATATTTAATTGAATATTTATCAAATATATACTATTATTTACTGTAGATAAACAAGGAGAATAAGGATGAATAGATTTATTAAAACTTTTATTATCAGCTTAATAATATTATTTATATTTGCAGGCAATATAGTATACAACCAATATGATATATATGTAAAAAGCTATCAATTTACCCCTATATACAGCGACCAATGGTTGAGTGAAGAGAATCCTAATAGAGGAGAAGATGAGAATCCATCACCTGAGACTTTAATAGAAAATAGTGGAAGGATTAACTTCTTACTTGCTGGATTAGAAGGTCCGAGAACAGACACCATAATATTTATAAGTTTCGACCCAAGAAAAAACCAAGTGGACTTAATATCAATACCTAGAGACACCTATTTTTATAAAAAAGGATTTTGGGAAGATTTCGACTATTATCCTAACCATAAAATCAATGCAATATATGGGAATGAAGGAATAGAAGGATTAGAGATAGCAGTGTCGGATTTGCTGGGATTGGAGATAGATAGCTATGCAACTATTACTTATAGTGGAGTTAGAGGTATAATAGATTCTTTGGGAGGTATAGAAATAAATGTTCCTTTCGACATGTACTATGAAGATAAATGGGATGACCCTCCTTTAGTTATAGATATTAAAGCAGGACGTCAGGTACTAAGCGGTGAGAAATCTGTAGAGTTTTTAAGATTTAGACAAAACAGCGACGGGAGTGTAAAGTACGGAGATATTCAAAGAATTGGAATGCAGCAAAAATTCATGAAAGAAGTAGCTAAAAAAGCATTAAGTTTCAAATTACCTTTAATAGTAGACGATGTTTTTAGACATGTAAAAACTGATGCGAATCTAGGGGAAATGACTAAATATGCAAATCTTGCTGTAGGAATTGATTTAGAAAATATAAATTTTTATACTATTCCTGGGGAAGATGATTTCATACAGAGAACATCCTTTTACGTAGTAGACTATAAAGAAACAAGACAGTTAATTTACGATATATATGAAATACCTTACGATGTTGAATAAGAATTAATCTTTATTTAAAATCGTAAGGTTTATTTATAGTTTAATCCTCAGCACATTCAGAGTCGTTGCCCTTTAATATATCCATGCCATGAGGTAAAGCTTTTAAAAGATATTCTAATGATTCTCTTACAGCTTTAGGACTACCAGGCATGTTTATAATTAGAGAGTTTTTTCTTATGCCTGAAGCAGCTCTAGAAAGCATAGCTTTTGGAGTTATTTTAAAGCTGAAATTTCTTATACCTTCGGAGATTCCAGGAGTTTCTTTATCTATAACTTCTTTAGTAGCCTCAGGTGTTACATCTCTTTTTGAAAATCCCGTTCCTCCTGTTGTTAAAACTAAGTCTATGGATTTATTATCTACCATATCAATGATAGCATTCTTTATTTCTTCTTTTTCATCTGGAACGATAGTATATTCTTTAACCTTAAAATTATCTTTTTCTATCAATTTTTTTATAGTTTGACCACTTATATCTTCTCTTTTCCCTTGAGAGCCTTTATCGCTAGCGGTTATAATTCCAACTGTATACATAGTATCCTCCTTGTTGTTTATTAATTTTTAGTTTATACTATTTACTTTAAAAGGACAAGTATTCAGGTATTGAATTTTTTTCTGAAGGTGTATATAGTATATATAAATGTAAATTTAAGGATTAATTAATGTTAATATTATAAGATAAATAAAATTACAGAAACAGGAGGACTTAAAATGGGAAGCATATTAGACAGAATTGTATCAATGATGCTGACTTTACCGGGAATTTTAATTGCAATATCAATTCACGAGTACGGGCATGCATTAGCGGCATATAAAATGGGAGATAATACAGCTCAAGCTCAGGGAAGGTTAACATTAAATCCAATTAAACACTTAGACCCAATTGGATTTTTATGTCTTTTGATTTTCAGATTTGGATGGGCTAAACCAGTACCGGTAAATCCTAGAAACTTTAGTAATCCCAGAAGAGATGATATAATAGTATCTTTAGCAGGAGTAGGTATGAACCTTATTACTTCCATTATATTTATATTTATAATGAAAATTACTATTCAGACTGGGTTTCTAAATGGTTTAGGATATTCAGGAGAAATTTTATTCAATATGCTGTATTTCGCAGCTTATATTAATATAGGATTGATGGTATTTAATTTAATACCTATACCACCTTTAGATGGACACCACGTAGTTCAGGATATAGTAGGATTTAAAGCGGTTAAATTTTACCACGAATATGCTCAATATATAAGAGTAGCTTTGATATTACTTTTATTTACTGGATTTTTAGGTAGATTTATACTACCTGTAATAAGAGGAATATTTGGATTTTTATATAATATAATTATGTAATTTAGGGGGTTAAAATGTTTACTAGTAGAATAAATAATATGACACCTTCGGCAACTATTGAAATTACTTCGAAAATTGCTGAACTTAAGAAAAAAGGAATAGAAATTATAGCTTTTAACATAGGAGAACCAGATTTTGATACACCCGAAAATATAAGGGAAAGGGCAAAAGAAGGATTGGATATAGGTCATACTAGATATACTCCTGCAGCAGGAACTATAGAGTTAAGAGAAGAAATAGCTAAGAAGCTATATAAGGAAAACAAACTTAAATACAGCTACAATGATATCATAGTGTCAAATGGTGCAAAGCAATCTATTATGAATGCTCTTCTTACTCTTTGTGAAAAGGGAGATGAAGTAGTAATACCCTCACCTTACTGGGTTAGCTACATAGAAATGGTAAAGTTAACCGGTGCTAAACCTGTACTTGTTCAATTAGAAGAGAAGGATAATTTTAAGTTAGATATTGAAAAAATTAAACAAAATATAAATGAAAAGACAAAATGTATTATGTTAAACTCTCCAAATAACCCAACAGGATCAATATATACTGAAAAACAACTCAGAGAAATAGGAAAAATATGTGTAGATAATGATATTTATATATTAGCGGATGAAATATATGAAAAATTAATTTATGATGGAGAAAAACACATAAGCATTGGAACTTTTTCCGAAGAAATAAAAAACAAGACCATACTTATAAACGGAGTTTCTAAAAGCTATGCAATGACAGGATGGAGAATAGGATATGCAGCGGGACCTAGGAAGTTAGTAAAGGCTATGTCAGATTTGCAAGGACATATGACCAGCGGACCAAACGCACCTGCTCAATACGCATCACTAGAAGCTTTAGCTAATACAGAAAAGTCTGTAGAAGTAATGGTAAAAGAATTCGATAGGAGAAGAAAGTATATAGTAGATAGAATCAATTCTATAGAAGGAATGACCTGTAATTTACCTAAAGGAGCATTTTACGTAATGCCTAATGTAAAAAGCTTTTACGGTAAAAGTTACGCTAGTTATAAAATAAAAAACTCTATGGATTTGACCAACTATCTTTTAGAAGAAGCTAAGATAGCAGTAGCTCCTGGAGAAGCTTTTGGTATAAATAATAACATAAGAATTGCATATTCAAACTCTATGGAAAACATAGAAAAAGGTATGAATCAGATGGAAAATGCACTAAAAAAACTCAAATAAAAAAAGGGAGAATAAATTTTCTCCCTTTAATTAACTCTTTTAGCAAGAACTTGCAGGCATTCCCTTAGGGGATACAACAAATCCTTTTCTTAAAAAGCTATTCGTATAGTCTATTTTAAATCCTTCAAAATGCTTCAAGTCGTCGCCAGCTAAAAATGTAACTCCGTCTATATCTTGGCTGTAATCATTTTTATTTTGTTCGTCCAGAACAAGTCCCAATTGTGGGCCGCCTCAACCAAAACCTGACACGTTTACTCTTATTGCCTTATCCTTAGCATCTTGCTTTTCAATAATTTTCTTTATTTCTTCAACAGCTGTTTTTGTAGCTTCTATAATCAAGTTATTCACCTACCTTTCATATTTATCTATTTATTATTCTAACATTTCATACATTCCAACCATCTGCTCATAATTAAGCATTCCTGGATATCCTGTTTCTACTGATCCATCAGAGTTGATTGCAATGGTTAATGGTAGGGCATTAGCCCCGTAAGTTCCTGCAGTTTTTCCCTTAGGATCAACTAGTATATTTAAATCTATTTCAGGATTTTCATCCAGAAATTTTTGGATTTTAGATTGACTTTCATCTACATTAATTGCTAGTACTACAAGTTCTTCACTGTATTCCTGAGCCAATTTACTTAAGTCTGGCATTTCTTTAACACAGTAAGGACACCATGTTGCCCAAAAATTAATCATTACTTTTTTTCCTTGAAAATCACTTAATCTATAGTTTTCTCCATCCATACCTTCTAAGGCAAAATCAGGAGCATAGACTTTTTCCTCTTCAGTATCTTCAGAATCAACTTCAGATTCTTCTAGAGCTTCTTCATTATCTGAATTATTTTCTTCAATTTCCTCACCACTTGAAGTACATCCTATAAGTAACACTAAAGATAATATTACAACAAGTATAAGAATCAAGTATTTTTTATTCATATTTCACCACCTATTAAATTATCAAATCACAAGACTATTAAATATAGTAAGTTTGTTCATTATGATTAAGATACCGAGAATAATTAGTATTACTCCACCGATCTTATTGAGGTACAAACTAAATTTTTCTATTTTACCTATATATTTTGTAAAGAAGCCAAGTAGTAGGGAAGTAAGTATAAATGGTATGGACAATCCTAATGAATAAATTGACAATAGGAGAATTCCTTCACCAACGGTTGATTGACTTCCTGCGAATATCAAAATCGAACCTAAAACTGCACCTATACAAGGAGTCCATCCTGCTCCAAAAGCTAATCCCATTAGAGTAGAACTTAAAAAGTTATTTTTTCTTTTAGGTGCCTTAAATCCGTGTTTTCTACTTAAAAAACCTATCTTTATTACTCCAAGCATATAAAGTCCAAAGAATATTATGAAAACACCACTTATAGTTCTAAATAGGGATAAATTTCTATTTAAGAAACCCCCTAAAAAAGTAGCAGAAGCGCCAAGAGTTATAAAAACTATACTAAAACCTAAAACAAAACCAATAGTTCGAGTAAAATTAATTTTTCTGAAATTATCATAACTGCTTACATTAGCTCCAGCTGTATAAGATATATATGCTGGTATAATAGGTATTATACATGGGGAAAAGAATGATATTATACCTCCCCAAAATGCTATCAAAAAAGATATATTTTCCAAATGATCCCTCCTTTATAGAATAATAACATACCCCACGGGGGTATGTCAAGACTATTTAAGAAAGATATGTCCTTTATTATTAATAAAATTCTTTATAATTATATCATTTTTTATAGTTTTTTAAAATTCGAATTAGTGATATTATTATTAATAAATCAAATAGCGTCGTTGAATATTGAAGGATATTAGTTTATAATAAATATATGATAAAAACTACACTAATATATCAATAAAATTCAAATAAAAATATTTAACTTACAAGGGAGGTTAATTTTGGCAGATAAAGAAACAATATATAATGAAATATTAAAAAGAATAATTTATTTAGAGTATAAACCTGGAGATATAATAGAAGAAAAAAAGATTGCAATGGAATTTAATGTAAGTAGAACACCAGTTAGAGAGGCTCTTCTTTTTTTAAGTGGCAAAGATTTAGTAAAGATGATACCTAGAATGGGGACTTATGTATCCCAAATAGATATTAAAAAAGTAAAAAATGCCTATCAAGTAAAAAAGAAACTAGAATCCTATGCAGCTGAACTTGCTGCAGAAAATGCATCAGATGAGGATATAAAAAAACTTTTTGAAATAACTAAGGAAATGTCCGGGTATAAAGGGAAACCGGATTACGATAAATACATTCAAAAAGATTATGAATTTTTCAAGGAATTAAGAAGCCTTACAAGAAATGAACTTTTAGAAGAAAACCTAGAAGAACTTAACAATTCTATAGTTAGATTCTTAAGATATATCCAATACGTATGCGATAATCCAAAATGGCATGTACAATCTTTGGAAAGTATCGCTCAGAGTATAAAGATAAGAGATCCAGAAACTGCTTCAAAGGAAACAGAGTACTTTGACGCAGTATATGTAAAGAAATTATTTAATTCATATTTCGGATAGGAGGCCATAATGTTATACAGAAAATTAGGAAAAACTGGATTAAAGGTATCAGTAATAGGACTAGGTGGAATACCAATCCAGAGAGTAGATGAAAAAGAAGCAGTGGAAATTATTAAAGAATGTAAAAATCAAGGTATAAATTTCATTGATACTGCAAGAGGTTACAGCGTGAGTGAAGAATATATCGGTAAGGGACTTAAAGAAGTAGGAAGAAGTAGTTTTTATATTGCTACTAAGGCACCATCCTATAACTATGACGATATGAAAAAAAGTATAGAAATAAGCTTAGAAAAACTGGATTTGGATTATATAGACATCTACCAGATACACAATGTAAGCTATCAATGGCAGATGGATGATGTTCTATCAAAGAATGGAGCATTGAAAGCACTGATAGAAGCAAAAGAAGAAGGAAAAATTAAACATATAGGAATTACTAGTCATAATAAAGATATGCTTTCTCAAGCTGTTGAATACAGCCAATTTGAAACTATTCAATTTCCATTTAATCCTATTGAAAATCAGGGACTGGATGTATTTAAGGAGGCAAAAGAAAAAAACATTGGAATAATAGGGATGAAGCCTATAGCCGGAGGAGTATTTAGAGAAGCTCAGCTTTCTCTTAGATATATAATAAACAGTGAAATGATTACATTGGCTATACCAGGAATGGATAGTGTAGACCAGGTTGTGGAAAATGCCTATGCAGGTAAAAAAATAATAGCTCTAAATGAAGAAGAACAAAAACTTATAGACAAAGAAGTTAAAGAACTGGGAGAAGATTTTTGCAGAAGATGCGGCTACTGTACTCCTTGTCCTCAAGGGATTAATATTCCTCTGATGATGGTTCTTGAAAACTATGTGAAAAGGTATAATTTAAACGACTGGGCGGTAGATAGATACAATGCTCAAATAAATAAAGCTTCCCATTGTATAGAGTGTGGAGTATGTGAAGGAAGATGCCCATACAATATACCAATAATCAATAGATTAAAATCTGTAAAAGAAACTTTTGAATAAAAAATAGATGAAAATCAAAAAAGCTTAGGGAAACATAGAATGATATGTTCCTTAAGCTTTTTAATTGTAAATCAAGGAAAAATAGCTTGTTGTTTCATCCTTATCAACAGAAATTATATCATAGGAATTTTTATTGTTGATAAAAGCCAGTTTTCCATCTAATCTGTTCATAACTTCTAAAAACGCTACTAGAGTCTGAGGAGAATCTACATTGTCGTTGTTAAAGTTCATTATATTTACAAAATTTCTCTCCTGAATTTCCTTAAGGGTTTCTTCATCCTTTTCATTGGCCTTATCGTAATCCAAGTAGTGGCTAAAATCGATAGAAGCTATAAGAAGGGTTGCATCGTCTATAATCTCTTCTTCTAAAAAACTGGTGAATTCTAGAATTTCTTGGAGGTCTAGAGTTCCTGGAAGAGTAAGATTGAGTATTTTTACATCAGGCATATAGTATTTAACGAAGTGAACCAAAGCAGCATTTGAATGCTCTTTCTCCAGGATTTTGTCCGCAATCTCTATATTTTCATATTCTATAGATCGCTCTAAATCATCCTGATTTATTTTTAATATTCCAAAGGGTGTCATCCAATCCAACTGAGTAGTGTATATACTCTTAGTGTCAATACTGTTGTGGTCGGGACCTATTATTACAACTTTTTTGTAGTTTTCAATATTATCAATTTTTAAAAATACTTCGTGAAGCATTTCAGAAGCTAAAAGGTGATGGGTACATACTATTCCTTTGACTCCATTTATTTTTTCATCAATGTTTTTCGGTAGTGTAGAGTAAAAATCCTTAGAATCATAAAAGAGAGATCTTTGGTATCTACTGCTTTTGTATTCTATATTATTTTCAGTCTCTTCATTATTATATACATCTTCAGAATTTTCTCCTTCTTTATTTTCTACGCTATCAACAGATAAAGTGCAGCCCGACAGTAAAACTGCCAGGCTGACTAATATCATAATAACTTTTTTCATCTAATCAACTACCTTCAATCTAATTTGCTCTGTATACCAAAGGCTGTTACTGTCTGTGTTTTTTCTAATTACTGTATGGTCGTCGGTGTATTCTCCAGGGAGCACTGCCTGTATGTAGTAGCTTAAAGGTTGGTTAACACCTTTAGGACTAAATGACCATCTAAATACCAAAGTCTGTCCCGACTCTTCAGAAAGATAGGTATCCTTACCCAGTTTCATAAATCTAAACCCAGCCGGTACAAATTCAGTGATTTGGTAGGAACTATAGTCTTTTTTATTGTTTATATTAGGCTCTAAAGTTACTTTAATCAAATCCCCTTGACTGAAAGTATCTACTTCTTCTCCTTCTAAGGAATAGGTTTTATCTAGAGAGTATTCATCGGTTTTGTTCTTTTCAAGAGAGTCAGCATTAGCAAGACCATATACGTAAGCGCCTATACTGCTTTCTACTTCCGATACTTCCATTCCCGCTAGCTCTTCCTTTCTTACCGTAATTGACTTAGTATTAAAACCATCTATTTGGTAGGTTTCAATCTTAGTTTCGGGATGGGTAAATTTAACTGTTACACTTCCTTCAAGAGCTTTAATATCTTCTGTTTCCATTATATTTCTATTCATTAGATAAATTAATTTTTCAAAATTAACCAGGGTCCATACATCCTTACTGTTGTATAGATAATCAAACATCTTATCTCCCTGTTCAAAATATTCGAGTTTGGCTGATGCAGCTAGAGCCAGTCCTGTAAGTTCTTTACTGGTTTTTCCTGTAGTATCTTCTAGATCAAAGTATATTTTGTCATCTTCTTCTTTGGAATACTCTTCCATTACTTCTTTAAATAAATCTTCTGCTAAGGATTCGTCACCGAATTCTGCTAATCCTATAGAAGCAAGTAGCTTAGCCCTAGGTTTCCCATCAATATCACTACTTTCAGCTAACTTTTGCAAATCCAAAAGCACAGGTTCTTTATATACAGCTAATCCTAGGTATGCAGATACTACTTCTTCTAAAGTAGAATTATCTCTAGCTAATATATTATAGAAATAGGTTTTCATTAAATCTTTGTCAAAATACTCAGTATCCAACATGGCTACCTTTGCACTTAATTCGGCATCCCTATCGCTGTATGGCAGTAAGCTTATACCTCCACCTCTTGATGTTTTTTCATAATCACCTAGGTCTACAAATTTGTCTACATATGTATTTTTATCAAAGTTTTCCTTTATAAATTTTCTAGCAATTACAGGTGTAAGTTTTTGGTCAATTCTTTTACCACCTATATATCTAAAATCCAGTAGAGTATTGTAAAACATAGATTCGCTTTCGTTAAAGAAGGTCACTTCTGCATTAGAGTAAACTTGATCAAAGGTGGTAGCTTCTGAAAGCTGGTAGTACTCTTTGTTGTCAAAAAATACTGTTGAATCCACTACTTCAAAGGTCTTTTCTAGAGCATCCTTATATTCGCCGCCATGAGCATATACTCTTATAGTGTAGCTTCCTTTATCAAGCTCTTCTAAGGATATATTTGTATAGTCTCCTACAGTGCCTTCCTTAGAGAAAGATTTTTCTTCTCCGGTGGTATTATTTACAAGGTCTATTTTGTAAGCAACACTTTGTCCTTCATCAATCTCTTCTCCAAACACTCTAAGACTTATAGAAGGAATATCTCCAGTTATAAACTCTTTGCTGAGTATTGTATTAACGAAGAATGGTAGCTTGGCATTTATATTTATCATTGAAGAATAAGACTGCATATCTTCGGTAAATCCTTGGAAGGTGAGTCTCCAAGAAGTTAGATTATCCGGTAGTTTAAAGGATAAGGTCCCTTCTCCAGATTCATTTAATCTTATTGTTCTGAAGTAGGCAGTATCTTTAAATTCTCTTCTTACAGTATAATCTCCACCTTCTCCGCCTTTTTCTGCCATTACTCGGTAATCAAAACTGTTGAAGTCGTTGGATATATAATCTTTTTTAATACCTGTTGAATATACTGGAGAATATAAATTTGCCAGTGGATTTACATTTTGTGGGAAAAGCTCAAAATATGCTTCATCGACTACACTTATATTGACATTAGATTGAACAGGTTCTCCTTTGTTATCCAATGCTTTTATATCTATTGTGGCAACTTCTCCAGGACGATAATCCTTCTTATCCGTACTTAGACTTATGTTCATTTCTTTTTCTTCATATTCGTAGCTTAGATGTGTAGCTGATAGGGTTTTAAATATATCACCCTTGTTTATATATACACCCTGTATAAATACATTAGGAATGTAGGATTTTTTAAAGTTTAAGACTCCCCTTACGTCATCTGTTATATAGTATTCTTTTACGCCGTCCTGCATTATCATAACAAGAAGCTTATCTTCTTCTACTTCTTCTTTTATACCTTCTTCACTACCATCTTTTAAGTAGTAGGTGAAATTTTCATCTTCTTTAAATCTATACTGTTCTTTATCTTCTATTTCTATAGATAGACTCCTGTCTTCCATATTGAAGATATTTCGCTGATTAAATCTATAGCTTTTTCGTTCTACGATAGTATTTTTGTCTTCATTCAATGTTACTATAACTTCAAAGTTGCTTTCAGAGTCTTTAATGTAAGGTGCTTCTAATTCATATTTTCCGTTTACAGTATTAAGATTAAAATTTTCTCTCTGCTGAGATCGCTTTACGTATTCGTATTTAGTTTTTCTTACCTTATCTATTAGGTCGTAGTAGGATCCTCTTTCTACTTTTTCATAGTAGCTTTCCACTACCTTTAAGTTAACCTCTTCATTAAGGGGAGCTCCTCTCATGTCTTCAATGTCTTTATTTTCAGACTTTATATATTTTTCTAAATCAATTTCATTTATATTTACAGTAATTACAGGAGTTTCCAATTCGCTGTTTAGGTCTGTAGTTATCATTTTAGTCTTAGGGAAAAATGTAAAGGTACTTAAATCTGTAATCCGCTGATCTTCAGCATCCCTATTATATGCAGCCATCCTTCCAGAAGTAGGTCTCCAAGAAGTAGTATTATCAGATGGATTAATAGTAATCTCTCCAGTTCCATCTTCATCTGTTTGTAAAGTGTTGTTAACTAATCCGGACAAATTAAAATCAAGATTAAAATTCATATTTGCTGCTGGACTACCATCGAAAAATTCAGACCTAAGGTTGTAAGTTACTTCTTCTCCTACCATTACATAGTCTTTATTAAAGTTAGATTCTAATCTGTATATTGGTTTTGTGTACTCGCTTATATAAATATCTTTTTCCATTACGGTTTTATCATCATTAGTTAATACTAGGTTGTACCAGCCCGTAGTTAAATCTTCAAAAGAAAAACTAGAGGTAAAGGTACCTATTTTATCAATTCTTACACTCTTGCTTTGGATTTCCTTTTCACCGTACACGTTGGATATAAAGGATAGGGTATAGTTGTTAGAATCCATATCTTTCTTTGGTTTTACATATCCAAATACATTGACCTTGTCTGTTGGCTGATAGGTACTCCTATCTGTAAAGAAATAGGACCAGAAGTCTTTAGAGTCAGGACTGTAACTATTGTAGTAAAATGGTCTGTAGCTATACTCCGTCCTCAAGATAAAATCATTATATCCATCTGCAGATACAGTACCGTAGGTTATCCTGCTTTCCTCTTCAGGAGTGTAATCTATTTGAGCAATACCATCAGAACCAGCCTTACCTTTAAATCCTCCTTCAAAAGACACATCAGCACCGGCTAAGGCTTCTCCCGTAACCGCATCATTTAGCCATAGAAATTGAGAATCTTCCAATTCTGCATTATATACTAATATATCGCTTACCTGAATGAAGGTATATCTTTTAGTACCTTTCAAGCTAGCTTCTGCAAGGTAGTAACCCTCATCCATTTCTTCAGGAAACTGTAAAATATCAAAGGATGAATAACCTTGTTCTACTTCTACAGGAGCAGTGTTAAAGCTGCTTACTTCATTTAAGTAGTCTGGCTTAGTATTTTCAAAATCTTCGTATAAATATTTTATATTTCTAACTTCATCAAACTTTTTGATATCATTTAAAAAATTTTCATTGGAATCAAATTTGTATAGACTTATCTTAACTTCTTCATTTTTGAAACTTTCCACATAGCCTTCTAAAAAAGGAACCTGAAGGGTAGTAAAATTTGCGAAGTTTTTATTTAATCTAATCTTAGAATTCTGATTTTCTCTAGTAGTAAAAGAAAAAGTATAGTCTTCCTCTAAAGTTAGGTCGCTGCCTTTTAGCATAGCTCCGGCTTTTACAGTTACCGTATACTTTGTAGCTTCTTCTAATTTTTCAGGAACAAAAATCTCTATATTGCCGTTGGTTTTAAAGCTTCCTTCAACCTCTGGAAAAATTTGGAAGGATTCTTCAAAATTTTCTATACCTTCGTGACTGAAGTTGACTTCTATACCGGTTTCTAAAGGAATGTGATCATGGTCGTCTCCCGGTACCGTACCGATTACCCTAAGCTGACTTTTTGTTTGAAAGGCCCAGGTGTAGTCAGACTTTTCTTCTGAGTCATTTAATCCCACCTTGTATATAGAGTTCCTGCTTAAAGGTTTGTCAGGGATAATTTTGAACTTATTCCCGGATATTTTTTCTATTTCATAATCCGCAGATGGTTCTATAGACATATTTGTCCTTATAAAATCCTCATCTATTTCCTTTTTAGAATCCAGCTGTAAAGCGGAAGATACATCTACCCCGGCAGAATCCTTAAGCAGTGGAGTAACTGCATAAGACTTATCCTTAAGGTCTACTGTTACAGGATCTCCACCCTTAGAAACATCTATAGGGTCTTGAGTAGTCACCTCATCTTCACCTTCACCACCAGGTTCGTCTTCTATCCTTGTGCAGGCTGAAAAAATCAGTATTAAACTTAAAGATATAAGTAAAACTCTCTTTTTCAAAATAATCACTCCTATCAATATATTTATATGTAATGGTCTAATTTACAATTCTTACCTTAATTATACTACTTGA